>Ga0256868_10000851_pt1 | contig 17288 bp, 18 predicted proteins | sample RVTome_13_FD_187341 | JGI IMG/M metagenome (GOLD analysis project Ga0256868, IMG submission 187341) | Soil microbial communities from uranium-contaminated site in the Upper Colorado River Basin, Wyoming, United States - RVT92D227 HiSeq ...
CCGGAACGCTTCCTGCTGAAGCTCGAATGAGGTAACGCCTGGCCCAACGGCAGCACTCCAGTTGTCCTTGTCGATGACGATGCCCCGCATCCTCTGCATGTCGAGGACGATTCCTTCGCTGAAGACGAACCCGAAGACGCTCCCGCCGTTCCCGCGCACGGCGTAGGGCAGGCCGAGCTCGTTGGCCAGCCGGACGACGGCGGCGACCTCCTCCCGCGTGCCGGGCAGGACGACATACCGGGGCATCTTCAGATCCGCTAAGGGGAAGGGGTCGTTGGCGTAGGTGACGAGAACGGCCGGGTCGTTCGTCGCCCACTCCGAACCGACGATGCTCCGGAGGCATCGCAGGGGCTCGTCGGAGGCGATAGAAACCGGCTTCCCGCCGGCCTTCAGGTAATCCTCGACCCGATCCTTGAGCGCCTTCATGACCTTGAGCGGCCGCAGGCCGGTGACGAAGTGGCACTGCAAGTCGCACACGCCGCAGAGAGAGCAGGTCTCGGCGATGTGGACGAGCCCTTCGGTGACGGGGATGAGGTTGTCAGCCATGGCCGCGTAGAGGTCCATCCGTCCCTGGGGGTAGTAGCTGACGTAATGATACCTCTTCCCCGGAGGGCAGAGCCCTGTCCCCAGGTAATCGATCTTGCACATGGCATAGTGCCGGCACTGCGAAGCCGTTTTCAAAATATCATCGTCGGCTTTGACCATTTTCATCCTCCAGGCTCAAGACTCCTGCTTTTCCTTCCGGGCCGTATAAAGGGTCGCCAATCCCTGGGAAAGCCTCTGGAAACGCACTTCCTGAAAACCGGCCTGCCGGATGCTTTCGGCCACTTCCTCGGGAGCAGGGAAAACGCGGATGGACTCCGCCAGGTAGCGGAACGGTCCGGCCGTCCCGCAAATGAGCCGGGCGACAAGGGGCATGATGCGGAACGAATAAAAATGATAGAGTGACCTCAGTCCGCGCCGTGCCGGGAGGGAAAATTCCAGCACCAGAAGCCTGCCTCCGGGCTTGAGAACCCGATAGATCTCCCTCAACCCGAGCTCAGGGTGGACGAAATTGCGCAGGCCGAAGCCGAGTGTGACCGCCTCGAAGTCCTCGTCGACAAAGGCAATGCATTCTGCGTCCCCCTGGATACAGTAGATATTGTCTCTTCTGGGCGATCGTCCGATCTTCCGCCGGCCGGCTTCCATCATCTTCCGGTTGAAGTCATAGATGACCACGCGGCTGTGATCTCCTGTTCGGCCTGCGGCCAGGAGAGCGAAATCGCCCGTTCCGCCGCAGAGGTCCAGGACCCGGTCCCCTTCTTTGAGCCCCAGGAGGCTGATCCCCTTTTTCCGCCAGTGCTCGTCCAAGCCAGCGCTCAGGATGGCATCGGCCAGGTCGTAGGTCGCGGCGATGGGGTCGAACTGCTCGCGGACGAGCCTCTTCTTCTCCTCGGGTGCGACCTCGCGGTAGCCAAAGGGAACCGTGTCCGGCGTCATCGCCCTATCTTATGCATTTTATCATCAGGGCACAACCTTTGTGGCTCAAACTTGAGTTCAGCCCGCGAGTTTGAATATTCGGCCTGGGCGCCGGCGGCCACGACGGAACAGGAGGGCGGCACGCATGGTTCGAGGGCCATGGTCACAAAAAGTAATGTGGCTTTTAGGCGCGAAGAAATAAGGTCTGTCCAAAGCCCTCGAGCAAAATTTCGCTCTTGCCTACCGGCTCGCCACGGCAGCAGACGACCTTTCTGTTTTAACTGGGAATATTTTTCGAACGTCCACGTGTTTGGATGCATCGAGGATCTCGATACCGACAATCCTGTTGTTTCTTCCGATATCAAGGACGACATCCTCGAATATTCGCTTATTAATGACCTTCTGCTTCCTCTCATCTAAACGGATATAGAGCAGATCTACCTTCTGATCATAATGAATACGCATTTTTCACACCCATTCTCCATAAAAGACATATACGGTTATTACGATTATATCACTCCCCTCCTCCGCATAAAATACTTCTACTCTCTTTTGATCGTAATACCGGCCAAGTCTCTCGCCTCCAAAATGGAATATCTTGGCCTTGCCCTTGCGTTTGTACTTAGCGGGAATAGGCGATCCTGACCTTAGGACCTCGATAATCTCCTTTTTGGTCGCGCCTCTGGAGGCCGCCTGCTCCAAAGCGTGCTGGCTGATGATAATACCCATCAACAATGCTTAACGACCGCCGGTAAGGATCCTTCTCAATCGTGGGGCTTGTCCCAAAGTTAAAAAGAATAATGATGAGCAAGTCATGGCGCTCGCCGTGGAGGAGGTTGATCAAGAACCCTTGTTCTATTTCACCGTAGTATTGAGCGCTATTGACGGCGCGAGACAATAAAAAAAAGCGCTTGATTATTTTCTCCGTTCCGGATATCTAGTCTCGGATGGTTGCTCAGGGCCTGACATCACATCCAAGAGTTCACCCATGAATGACACCCGGCCTTCTGGCTCGGTCTCCGATAAGTCCAGGATCGAGCTGCCTCGAGTCCTCGGGCTGTGGGACGTGGTCGCGATCGTGGTCGGCGGCGTCATCGGCTCGGGGATCTTCCTCGTTCCAGCCGATATCGCCCGCGGTGTCGGCGCCCCGCTTCTGATCTTCGCCATCTGGATTGCCGGCGGGCTGCTGAGCTACTTCGGCGCCCTGTCCTTCTCGGAAATGAGTGCCGCCATGCCCAGGGCGGGGGGGATGTACAATTTCTTGCGAGAAGCCTTCGGCCCCCTTCCCGCCTTTCTGTTCGGCTGGACTCTGTTTCTGGTCATCGACTCCGGAGCCATCGCCACGCTGACGGTGGCCTTCGCCTCCAACTACCTGCCCTATTTCGTCAAGATTTCTCCTCTCGGGCAGAAGATCGTGGCGGCGGTCTTCATTCTCTTCCTTGTCGTCGTCAACTACGTCGGCGTCCGCTGGGGGGCCAACCTCCAGAACGTCCTGACTATCATCAAGTTCGTCGCCCTGGCCGCTGTCTGCATCATCGTCTTTATCTTCGCCAAGGACGCCAGCGCGTCCAATTGGATCAGACCGCTCCCCTCGGGCCTGTCCGGGAGCATGTTCGGGGCGTTCGGGGTCGCCCTCGTCGCTTCCCTCTGGGCTTACAAGGGATGGGAGGGAGCGACCTACAGCGCCGGTGAAGTCAAGCGTCCGGAGCGGAACCTGCCGATGGGCCTTCTCATCGGTACCATGGCCTGCGTCATCATCTACGCCGTCGCCAACATGGCCTACCTCTATGTCTTCCCTGCGAGCCAGATCGCCCTATCCCCCCGCATCGCCAGCGACGTCATGAACGTCGTCGTCGGCCCGCTGGGCGCTTCGATCATCTCCTTCATCATCCTCTTCTCCATCATGGGCGCCGCCAACCAGAACTTCCTCTGCTCGCCGCGGGTTTATTTCGCCATGGCCAGGGACGGCCTCTTCTTCAAGAGGATCGCCGATGCCCATCCCCGGTTCCTGACGCCTCATTTTTCCATCATCGCCCTCGGCCTCTGGAGTCTGGTCCTCACTCTGCTCCTGGAGACATTTCAGGCGCTTTTCACCTACGTCATCTTCGGCCAATGGCTCTTCTTCGGCCTGACCGTCGGCGCGGTCATCGTCCTCCGGAAGAAGCGGCCCGACCTGCCCAGGCCGTACAAGACCTGGGGCTACCCGGTGACACCGATCATCTTCATGCTGGCCGCCCTTTTCATCTCTTTCAACAGCCTGGTCCAGAAGCCTAAGGAGTCTCTCTTCGGCCTGCTGATCATCTTCCTGGGTCTTCCGGCCTACCTCTACTGGAAACGGAGGTCAGGGTGAACCCGACGCGCCTCGTCGAGATGGCGAGCGCCTTTTACGAATCGAGCGTCCTGTTCGCCGCCTCGGACCTCGGACTTTTCGCTAAGCTGGCCGAGCTGGGCGAAGCCGATGCGGAGGCCGTTGCGGCCGCGTGCGGGCTCGACCGCCGCGGAGCCCGACTCCTTCTTGACGCCTGCGTCGCCGTGGAGCTTCTCATCAAGGACGGGGACCGCTACCGCAACAGCCCGGAGGCCGCAACTTTCCTCGTGCCCGGGTCGCCGGGTGACCTGAGCGGAGCCATCCGCTACAACCGCGACGTTTACGGGGCCTGGGGAAAACTGAGGGAAATGGTCAGAGCGGGCCGACCGGTCGAACGGCCCGAGCTCCATCTGGGCGAGGACTCGGAGCGCACGCGCACTTTCGTCCTGGCTATGCACGGCCGCGCCATGGGAATTGGTCAGGCTGTGGTCCCTCTGCTCGCGTTGTCCGGCCGGAAGGCTGTCCTCGACGTCGGCGGCGGGCCGGGGACGTACTCGATCCTCATCGCCCGCGCCTTTCCCCAAATCACATGCACCGTGCTCGACCTCCCCGAGGTTGTGCGCATTGCCGAAGAAATCATCTCTCAGGCCGGAGTCGGAGACCGGGTGCAGACTCTAGCCGGGGATTATCACACTATTGCTTTTCCTGCTAATCAGGACGCGGTCATCTTCTTCGGTGTACTGCACCAGGAAGACCCGGCTGCGATCCGGAACCTCCTCCGGCGCGCCCACGGGGCTCTGCGCCAGGGAGGTTCCATCGCCGTGCTCGACATGATGACTGACGCCAGCCACACCCAGCCGAAGTTCTCGGCGCTCTTCGCCCTGAACATGGCGCTGACGACCCCGCACGGGTGGGTGTTTTCAGAGGACGAGCTCAAGGCGTGGCTAGTGGAGGCGGGCTTCACCGACTTCAATTGCCGTCCTTTGCCGTCGCCAATGCCGCACTGGCTGGCCACGGCCAGAAAAGCGTGAGTTCATGAATGAGGAAGGCGCTCTCGCTTGGACGCTACGCCTACATCGACGGCGCGGCCAAGCTCGGCCTTATACTGGAGCTCCTGGAGAATTTTTAGCAAAGACCCTTACACGACCGCTGTCATTAATAGTATCGCCCGATCAGCGGATGTTCGACGATGAACTTCCTCAGGGCCAGCGGGTCGACCATGCCCTGGCAGCGATAGACGATCTTTCCCCCGGGTTCGACGATCAGGGTATAGGGTAGGGCTCCCTGCCAGGCCGGGTCAATCATTTCGATGAGCGGGTAGACGCTCTCCCCCGTGAAGATGTAATTCTTGTTGGAAGCCTGGTTTTTCTTGAGAAACTCGAGAGCCCGGTCGCGTTTATCGGCCTTGTCGGCGCTGATGGAGACAAATTCAAAGTCCCGGCCGCGGTACATGCGGTCGGTCTTGACCAACTCGGGGAATTCGGCGGTGCAAGGCGCGCACCATGTCGCCCAGACGTTGATCAGACGGAGTTTTTTCGAGGAGTTCGCCAGAGTCTGTTTAACAGCCGCCAAGTCAATCGGCTCGAGATTCACGGGCAGCTCTGCCCACTCCCTGTAAAGCTGCTTCGTGTATTCATCCTTCCAGGCCCATTTGATGGAGCAGCCGAACACTTTTGTCATGGCGGGCATAGGCTTCTTCCCGGCTAGAAGAGCGTCGAGGGCCTTCCTCAGGTCCTCGGCCTTTCCGCTGCCGGGCTTTTCTTGCTCATCCACCCGTCCCGCGTATTGGAGCAGGCGCTTTTCATCAAAGATAAAGACGTGAGGCGTAGCTACGGGGCCATAAGCAAGAGACGTCTTCTGATCATCTCCGTCGTAGAGATAGGGAAAAGGAAACTGTTTATCCTTGGCCCGGATTTTCATGTCCTCCAGCGTATCCCCCACATCGGTGTATCCCATTTCGGCCAGGTTGAGCGCCTTTGGGCTATTGGGCGAAATCATGACCATGCCGACGCCCTTGGCCTGATAATCAAGGCAGACCCGGATCAGCCGGTCTTCATAAGCCTGGGCCGTCGGGCAGTGGTTGCAGCTGAAGACAACGATGACCAGCCTGTGCCGGTCGAAATCTTTGAAGCTCCAGGCTCTTCCGTCCGTGCCCGTCAAACGGAAATCCGGCGCTTTTGCTCCTATCGCCAAAGTTTGGGGGTCCGGATGCGTCGGCTGAGCCGTCAGGCGCAGTCCGCCCAAAGCCAGGATCAGTATGAACACCTGAAATGTTCGTTTCATCAAATTCGGATCCTCCACTCCCAACTCCTCTCCCCCAGGATCTATTTGGCCCGACCCGCAATCCGTTCCCAGCACAAAACCCCGGCCGGGATCGACTCGTGGCGGAAACCGGCGGTTTTGGAAAAGACCAGCATGTTCAATGGCTGCAAGTTTTCGCAAAGACAGAGAGCGGACATGATGGTTGCGAGAAGATGAATCATGACCTCGACGATGTTATCAGCTTAGCGCACTAAAGACAACTGGCCCGGGACTACCTAACGCCCTGTGAGGACTATCGACAATGGTAACAAAAACAAAAAGCCTAGGTGTCACCAATGGCCTGACCCTATTCAGGTTATTGCATGGTCGAGATGATTTATGTTATAGATAGCGTTCATGGTCGGCGTGAAAATCTTCGTGACTTCTCGGTCCGCTCACCTGCTTTATTGGGACAATCCCATGATGTCTTTCTTCTAAGGAGCTGCCGATGGAAGGATTCTTGGACAACCTCGCCCGTTGGGTCGACAAGACGGCCTACAATATTTGGTCCATTCTGCTGTTTTTCCTGCTGGCTGCGGGCATCTGGCTGACCATCCGGACCCGCTTCGTCCAGTTCCGCCATCTCGGCGATGCCTTCCGGATCATGTTCGCCGGCCTCCTCCATAAGGGGAAAAAAGTGAGAAGAGAGGGCGACGTCTCGGCCTTCCAGGCGCTCTCGACGGCCCTGGCCGCCACCGTCGGCAACGGAAATATCGGCGGCGTCGCCTTCGCCCTGACCACGGGCGGCCCCGGGGCCATCTTCTGGCTTTGGGTCTGCGGGTTCGTCGGCATGGCCACCAAGTATTCGGAAGCCCTTCTGGGGGTGAAATTCCGCGAGCACTACCCGGACGGCAAGATCGCCGGCGGCCCCATGTACTACATTAAGAACGGCTTCACCAACAAGAAGTTTGCCGCCATCCTGGCTCCGGCCTTCGCCATCTGCGGCGCCTTCGCCACCCTGTTCGGAACCGGCAATATGATGCAGGCCAACCAGATGACGATGGTCTTCAACAGCCAGTTCGGCATCCCCAAAATCGTCAGCGCCGTCGTCATCACTCTGCTCGTCAGTATCGTCATCATCGGCGGCATCAAGCGGATCGGCGCCGTGGCCGAGCGGGTCGTCCCGGTGATGATCTTCCTCTATATCATCGTCGGCACGTTTGTTATCCTTTCCAATGTCAGTGTTCTCCCCAAAGTCTTCGAATTGATCTTTAAACATGCCTTCACACCCTACGCGATGGGTGGCGGGGCCATCGGCTACACGGTGAAGACGGCCATGCAGATGGGCTTCCGGCGGGGACTCCTGACCAACGAAGCCGGGCTGGGAAGCGCTCCCATCGCCCACGCGGCCGCCCAGGCCAAGTCGCCGGTCCATCAGGGACTCATGGGCGTCGCCGAGGTCTTTATCGACACGATCGTCGTCTGTTCGTTCACCGCGCTCATCAACCTCTCGACGGGACTCTGGCAGTCGACCAAAGCCGCCGACGCAATCCAGGGGACTGCCCTGACGGCCTCCTCCTTTGCCTTAGAAGCGGGCGTTATCGGGAGCATCACCGTCGCTCTCGGGTCTTTCCTGTTCGGGTATACAACCCTCATCGGCTGGTATTACTACGGGGAGCAGTGCATGAAATTCATTTTCGGATACAGGGTGACTCAGGTCTACCGGGCCATCTACATCGGGCTCGGGTTCATCGGGGCCCTGATCTCGATCCAGCTCGTTTTCTATATCGGCGACGTCGCCAACGCTTTCATGGCCATTCCGAACCTCATCGCCCTTTTCGTGCTGAGCGGGATAGTGGCCAGGACAAGCCGGCAGTTCTGGAAGAGATACAAGACCCTCGATGGTTTCGATAAGCAGCATTCCGCCGGATCCTAAAATTCCAGGCCCTAGCCAAGGATCGGGAACCGCTCGAAAAAATCCTATTTATTTTCTCTCCTGTTTTGATTATAAATATGGGCATGAACATGAATGCCCCTCAGTCCAGGGAAATGAAACCAGCCACGCCCGAGCTTCCTCGGGTGCTCGGCCTCTTTAGCATCGTGGCGATTGTCGTTGGCACGATGATCGGCTCCGGGATTTTCATCAACCCCGCCAAGGTGGCCAAGGATGTCGGAACACCGGAACTCATGATGGCCGTCTGGATTGTCGGGGGAATCCTGAGCTTTTTCGGCGCCCTCTCCCTGGCCGAGCTCGGCGCCGCCTTTTCCCAGGCAGGAGGAATCTACATCTATCTCCGGGAGGCCTACGGCACCCTGATCGCCTTCCTCTTCGGCTGGACCCTGTTCCTCGTCGTCGAAGCAGGAACCTTGGCCACTCTGGCAGTCGGGTTTTCCACCAAGTACCTCCCTTACTTTGTTAAGCTCTCCGGCCTCCAGGGAAAAGTCGTTGCCGTGGCCTTGATCTTGATCCTGGCGATGGTGAACTATATGGGAGTGAGAAAGGGCGCTCTGGTGATGAATTTCCTGACCAGCATCAAGTTCATCGCCCTGATTGGCGTCTGTGTGGTTGTCTTCATTTTCGCCAAAGGAAGCACTGGTAATTTTCTCTCTTCTTCTTCGGGAGTCCAGCCGGCCGGTGGCGGCGTTCTCGGAAGCTTCGGCGTTGCCCTCGTCGCCGCCCTCTGGGCTTATAAAGGATGGGAGACCAGCACCTACAGCGCCGGCGAGATCAAGAACCCGAAAAAGCAGCTTCCGCTGGGATTGTTCATCGGCAGCGCCTCGGTCATCTTCCTCTACATCCTGGCCAACCTAGCCTACCTGTATGTGTTCCCAGCCGCCCAGATGGCCCAGTCGGACCGGATCGCCGCCGATGTCATGCAGGCCGCCGTCGGCCCAGTGGGCGCCTCGATCATCGCCCTGATCATCCTGACCTCTATCACCGGGACCTGCAACGGCCATCTGATGACCTCACCGCGTGCCTTTTATGCGATGGCCAAAGACGGCCTCTTCTTCAAATCGGTAGCGAAAATTCACCCCAAGTACCTCACGCCCCATGTGGCCATCATCGTCATGGCCGTCTGGGGATGCATCCTCAGCACCAGCGGCACTTTCGAGCAGCTCTTCACCTATGTCATCTTCGGCTACTGGATCTTCATGGGCCTCACCGTCGCCGGAGTCATCATCCTCCGCAAGAAGATGCCCGATTTACCGAGGCCATATAAGACCTGGGGATACCCGGTGACGCCGATCCTCTTCATCCTCTCCGCCGTCTTCCTCACCCTCAATTCGCTGATCCGGACATTCTGGAACTCGTCTGCCGGGCTGGGCGTTATCGCCATCGGCGTTCCCATCTATTTCTTCTGGAAAGCCAGGCTCCAGAAAGCCCAGGCCTAAGATTTGAGAATCTGATTCACCAGGAGAGCGGACATGTTGAGCCTCGACCTCGTCCAGACCATCGCGTTTGCCGGGATCGTGCTGTTTGTGGGCTACGGCCTCTGCCGTTTCATCCGGCCTCTCTCCCGGTATAACATTCCCGCTCCGGTTGTGGGCGGGCTCATAGTCGCCCTCATCATTCTTGTCGCCCGACAGTTTGATTTCATGCCTTTCCAGTTCGACACCACGCTCCGCGACCCCCTGATGATCGCCTTTTTCACCACGATCGGGTTCGGCGCCAGCGTTTCTCTCCTCAAGGTCGGAGGACCTCAGGTTCTGATTTTTTTTATCATCGCCACCGTGGCAGCCGTTTTCCAGAATGTCATCGGCGCCCTGATCGCCCTTCCTTTCGGGCTTCACCCTCTCTTTGGGGTTCTCAGCGGCTCGGTCACCCTTACCGGAGGACCAGCGACGGGGTTGGCCTTTGCCCCGCTCTTTGAGCAGGCCGGAGTCCGGGGAGCTTCCACCATCGCCATCGCGGCCGCCATGTTCGGAATCATCTGCGGAGGGTTGTTCGGCGGCCCAGTGGGGACTTTCCTCATCGACCGTTTCAAGCTCAGAAAACCCCGTCGTCAGAAAGGGGAAATGCCCGGGGTGATCGCCGAACATGTTGTCGAAGACAAAATGCCCGAGCCCAAGGAAGCGGCTCCCGTCGGAGAAGACCAGGAATCCTATGTGCTTTTAAAAAACCTGGTCGTCCTGCTTGTCGCCATGTGGATCGGGTCTTGGCTGAGCCGGGGGTTTGCTGCTCTGGGGTTCACTTTGCCCGCTTACATCGGAGCCATGTTCGTCGCCGCCATTATCCGGAATTTCGATGACGTCACCCATTGGATCGGGCTCTCGCAGCGGACCCTCGACGACCTCGGCCACGTCGCCTTGTCTCTCTTCCTCGTCCTGGCCCTAATGACTCTGAAGTTGTGGGAGCTGGCCGGGCTCGTCCTGCCGCTTTTTATCGTCCTCGTCGGCCAGGTAATCCTAATCGCCATCTTCTGCATCTGGCCGGTCTTCAAATTTATGGGGCGCGATTATGAAGCCGCCGTCATGTCCAGCGGCTTCTACGGTTTCATGATGGGTACAACGGCGAATGCCATGGCGAACATGAAGGTGCTCGTGGATAAGTACGGGCGGGCGCCGCGCGCTTTTCTGGTCGTGCCGATGGTCGGCGCCTTTTTTATCGATTTCACCAATGCTCTGCTCATCACGGTCTGTTTGAATATCCTCAAGTAATCAGGCGATCTCAGGCCTGGCCAAAAAAAGCTATCATAGAAGGAAAAATATTCGGCCGAAGTCTCGGCGGCCATTAGAACTTCCGGCCAAGCTCGGCCTGATCCTGGAGCTTCTGGAGAATTTCTAGAAAAAGGGCCCTTACCCGACGACCAGGACGAGGAGTGACTTGGCACCGTGTTGACTTTTGGCCCTGCCGAGACTAATATTTCTTCACTTGCCTGGGACCGGCCATGATCGGCTCGACGATCTCACATTACAGAGTCATTCAAAAACTCGGCGAAGGAGGGATGGGGATCGTCTACAAGGCCGAAGACCTCAGGCTAAAGAGAACAGTCGCTCTCAAGTTTCTATCTCCGGCATGGACACAGCATCCGGAGGCCAGGGAGCGCTTCCTCCAGGAGGCTCAAGCGGCCGCCGCCCTCGACCATCGGAACATCTGCGCTGTCTACGAAATCGATGAGCGGGGGGGCCAGATGTTCATCGCCATGGCCTTTGTCGAGGGCCTGAGCCTTAAGGAAAAAATCGCCGGGGAAAGATGGCGATTCAGGACACCCTCGACATCGCCGCTCAGGTGGCCGAGGGCTTGAGGGCGGCTCACGAGAAAGGCATCGTCCACCGCGATATCAAACCGGGCAACATCATGCTCACTCCGCAAGGTCAAGCCAAGATCATGGATTTCGGGCTGGCACGCTTGGACTGGGGAGCCAACCTGACCCGCACCGCGACCATGATGGGAACGTTGGCCTACATGTTTCCCGAGCAGGCTTACGGCGAAACGGTCGACCATCGCAGCGACCTCTGGTCGCTGGGATGCGTTATTTATGAGATGCTTGCCGGCGAGCGGCCTTTCAAGAGTGAGCATGATCCGGCCGTCATCTGTTCCATTTTGAAAGAGGCGCCGCGGCCCTGATCGCAGCCCTGAAATCCGCTGGTAGCCTTGCGGCAACCCCGCGCCAACCGTCGATCGCCGTCCTTCCGTTCCTGGACATGAGCGCCCAGCGAGACCAGGAATACTTCTGCGACGGTATCGCCGAGGAGCTCATCAACGGCCTCACCAACATCAAAGACCTGAGGGTTGTGGCTCGCACCTCGGCTTTTGCCTTCAGGGGAAAAGACCTGGACGTTCGGGAAATAGGCCAGAAATTGAACGTGGACACCATGCTCGAGGGGAGCATCCGGAAGGCCGGGACGAAGCTTAGGATCACCGCCCAGCTGGTCAACGTCGAGGACGGCTACCATCTCTGGTCGGAGAAATTCGACCGGGAGATGGAGGACATTTTCGCCGTCCAGGATGAAATCTCCAAGGCCATCGTGGACAAACTGAAGGTCAAGCTTGTGGCGCAGGAGAAAGTGGCCATAAAGAAGCGTCACACGGACGATCCCGAAGCCTACAACCTCTACCTCAAGGGGCTGTATTTCAGCTATAAGCCAAGCCTTGAAGCGCTAAACAGAGCCCTCGAGTACTTTCGACGGGCGATAGAGATGGACCCCGGTTTTGCGCTCGCTCACGCGGGCATGGGAAATGCCTACTGCAATTTGGGCGCTCTGAACCTTGCCCCGCCGACGGAGGTGATGCCGAAAGCCAGGATGGCAATCCAGAGGGCCCTGGAACTGGATGATCAACTAGCCGAAGCGCACGCTCAGGCCGCGAACATGGCCTTCTATTACGAATGGGATTGGGCGGCCGCCGATCAAAGCTATCAGAGAGCCATAGCCGCCAACCCCGGGTATGCCGCTGCTCATGCCTGGTACGCCTGGAATTGCATAGGAAGAGAGCGGGACGACGAAGCGATCAGGGAGATCAAGCTCGCTCAAAACCTGGATCCGCTCATGCCCTTCTTTTATGCCCTCTCCGTAGGCATCCACAGCGCCGTCAGACCGCCCGACGAGGCCATCGAGGAGTTCCGCAAGGCTACGGAACTCGATCCGAACATCGGACTCGCCTATTCCCACGCCGGGGTGGCCTATTTCCGGGAAGGCTCGTTGGACGAGGCCGTCAAGGCTTTTGAAAAAAGCAAAGAGTTGGCGGTTTACGCCGGCTGGGCCGAATCCGCCCTGGGAATCATCGCTCTGGCCAGAGGCGAGAGACAGAAAGCCGAGAAAATCCTGGAAGAGATGCTGGAACAGAAGAAAAAAGCGAATGTCTCAGCAACGTGCATCGCCTTCTTGTACGGCGCCCTCGGGAGCCTCGACGAAGCCTTTGAATTTCTCGAACAGGCGTGCGCTGAACGGGATTCGGTCCTGGCCTATGTCCATCTCTATGCGCGCATTCTCTCGCCCCGGATTGCGGAAGACCCCAGGTTTAAAACCCTCCTGAAAAAAATGGACCTCGCCCAATAGCCGAGACCGCGCGAAGGGCCCTTACCCGACGACCAGGACGAGGAGCGACTTAGCGCCGTGGGCACCGGTCAAGTCGATCAGAGAAGTCGTCGCCCGATCGGTCGGAATGGATTATAATATCGAGGATTAAGCCCAAGAGGAACGAGGCCCCTTGAACAAGATCTCCCGCCGGAAGTTCTTTGAGAACGGCCTCAGGTTGGCCGAGTGGACATGGTTTGGCGCTGTTTGCCTGAAGGAGCCTGTCCATTCTAAGCCGAGGAAAAAAGATAAGGTAGGGTCCTCGCCCGATCCGAGTCCGAAAGCCGTTCCCGACGGCTTTTTCGGCACCCAGACGCACTTCGGACAGTACCGGACCGGCGTGGACGAGCTCCTCAGCCTCATCCGGGACGCCGGCATCGGCTGGATCCGAGACGAGGTCTATTGGTCGGAGGTCGAAAAGGAGAAAGGCGTTTTCAGATTCCCGCCGGCGTACGATCATTACCTCAGAGCGGCGCAGGCTCGCGGCATCCAGGTCCTCCTGATCCTCGATTTCGGCAACGCGCTTTACTCGGGCGCGGAGAAGGACGGCCCGGCGACAGAGGCTGAGCGGAAAGCTTTTGTCCGTTACTGTGGAGAGGTCGTCAAGCGCTATAAGCCGTTCGGAGTCCGGCATTACGAAATCTGGAACGAGCCGAATGCCTCCACGTTCTGGAAACCTCAGCCCAATCCGGAAGACTATGCCAAGCTTCTCGAAGCCGCTTACAAATCCTGCAAGGGCGCTGACCCGGAATCGGTCGTGCTCGGCTGCTCGACATCGGGGACGGACCTGGACTTTATCGGCAGGGTTCTGGCCGCGGGCGGCGGCCGGTTCATGGACGCCGTCTCCTTTCACCCCTACTGCCAGCCGCTGCCCCCCGAAAAAAAGCTCTTGGCCGACATCTCCAAGATGAAGGGCATCGCTCCCGGCAAGCCGCTCTGGATCACGGAAATCGGCTATCCGGCCTACGCGGGAGCCGCCGGCGTGGACGCGGAGACGCAGGCCAATGACCTGGTCAGGGCTTTTTTACTGGCGAGAACCTCTCCGGCCGTCGAGCGCGTTTTCTGGTACGATTTCCAAAATGACGGCGATGACCCCGACGAAGCCGAATTCAATTTCGGCCTTGTCCGGACGGATAAGATTCCCAAACCCGCGTACCACGCCTACAAGACGATGGCTTCGTTGGTGAGAGATCTTCCCCCCGTGGAATTCCTAATCATCGGCAACACATATATATTGCGATTTGAGGAAGGGAAGAACCGGCTGATCGCCGTTTGGAGGCTTGGCGGGACCGAATCCGTCGAGATCCCTTGTTCGAACGGACTCTACTGGATCATCGAGCGCGACGGCGAGAGCAGGACCGTCGAGGCGAAAGAATCCTTCCTGGAGATATCCGTTTCGGAAAAACCGCGGTATATATTGCCCGCCGTCCCGTGAGAAGGGACTTTTCAGGGCGCGAGCCAGGCTTTTTTCTCCTTGACATCGCAGCCAAAAGAGTTCATACTGCGGTATGACCAGTTCATACCGCGGAAACAAGATTGAAAAAGACGGCCAAGTTCGCGATCAGCATGCCCGAGGCGGAATTCAAGGATCTTGAGGCCCAACGCCGCCGGGCAAAAAAGACGAGAAGCGCGTTCGTCCGTGAGGCCGTTTGGGCGTGGCGGAGGCGCGAAGGAGGGAAGCAGAGTTTTGGCACCCCCGGCGGCTCGGTCGATGAGGAGCGCGCCAAATACGGCCCAGAGAAGCCCGCGCCGGAAGCGCCAGGGCCGGAGTCTCTGAAGGATGCCGCAGAAGTGCGGCGAAGGGCGATCGCCGCGGCCGGACGCTTCCGCTCGGGAGTGGAAGACCTCTCGCTCAACCATGACAAGTACTTGGTAGGCGATTACGCGGAAACGGGACCGGCGCTCGCCGGCGACAACAAGACAGGATCCGGGGAGAAGCCTTGAACATCTTCGTGGATACGAGCGCGCTCCTGGCTGTCCTGGATCAAAGCGACGGCAACCACCCGGCGGCCAAGGCCCGTTGGATCGAGATAGTGAACGGCGAGGACGAGCTCATCAGCCATAATTATATCCTGGTCGAGACATCGGCCGTCGTCCTCAGGCGGCTGGGCCTGGAGGCCGTCCGTGTCTTCGAGCGCGATGTCGTGCCGGTCCTCCGCTTGATCTGGGTAACCCCCGAGGTCCACGAAGCGTCCGTGGGCGCTCATCTGGTTGCCAGTCGTCGCACCCTGAGCCTCGTCGATTGTGTCAGTTTCGAAATCATGCGGCGGACGGGTGTCCTCGTGGCCTTCGCCTTCGACCGCCATTTTCAAGAGTACGGCTACGAGCTGACCCCGCCTGGGTCCTAAGTCCGCGTCCCGACTTCTTTCCCGATGGCCCTCTGAATCAGCCGATTCGGCGAAATCCCCTCGCTGACCGACTGGCGGATCCCTCTTGTAGGGAGGTCGGAGGATATCCGGAGATTACGGCTCGAAGAGATGTCACTGTCCGTCGGGAATCACTCTCGAAGGGTCAAAAAACCGCAGGGACGCTTAAAGGCGCCGGAAATCCTAAAGACCTCTCCTCCCGGGGCAAGAGAATATGGGGAAAAATATTCGGCCGAAGTCTCGGCGGCCATCAGGACTTCCGGACAAACAATTGGCGGTGGGTCAGGCTTGTCGGCCACGAACACGCTCAATAATCTTCCTTGCGAACCCACAGATAGGAGAGGATTTTCAACTCATTTCCAGTCAAGGAGATAGCGTTTGACCAGGGGATTCCCCTCTTCGTCTGATTCAACCAGGCAATAGACTTTGTTATTTTCAATGAGAACGATTTTCTCTTTCCGGGGGTGCGAAAGAACGGCGAAATACCGGCCCTCGGGATCAAACACGTCATAAAGAGCCAGGTCCCCGTCATGGGAAGGGAAGAGTCGGACATAAATCCGTCCCGTGTCATCACGGAGAAGATCAGTAAAGACCGGATAATGCTCCGGCCAGTGGCCGGGAATGCGAAACGACGAAGGTATAGGCCGGTCAGGATAGAACCTCGGTGCCATTTTTTTCAAGTTCTCTTCGGTGATCTTGGTACGGTCATGATCTTTTCTAATCCTTCGCACCGGATCGCCGTTTCTGTCGTGAAAATAGAGTTCGTAGGTATAGGTGCTCGCCCACAGGAAAGATCCATCATCCTTTACTGAAAAAAGTGTTTTTTCCATCAACTCGGCAGGCGGAGGCTCCTTGGGCAGAACGATCGAAGCGATTGTCTTCAGAGGCATGAAATGCGAATCGTATTTAATAAGCTCCTGGGTAACCGTGTTCCCGAACTTTAGAGTAATTCCATATATATTCCCGTCCTGATCGGCAAGCCCCTGGAAGAGTCGGTGCTTTCCTCGATTGGTCTCCTTCATGCATTCGCCGGTCATGGAATAGTAGGCAAATCTGTTGTTGCCGCTGTCATTAACGGTGATGAGTTTATGGTCGACCATCCCGATTCCCATAGGACTCATGATCTCACCCGGTCCCTGCCCTTTTTTCCCGAATCTTCGGGTGAATTTTCCGTTTTTATCGAAGACCTTGAAGCAAACTTCTTTTCCATCATAAACAATGATGTTTTCTTTATCATCGACTCCCAGCCAGGCCACACTGGAAAAAACAAATGTCTGGTCTGCGCGCGCTCGGCCAATAATAAGCTCCTCCTCAAGCAGGGGATGGGAAGGCATTCCCTCTAAAGGCACCGGCGTTATCGGATTTTCGACGACTATAACGCCATTTTCCTTTTGGATCCTTATTTTCTGCGAATTCTGGGTCGCCCCTGTCGCCGCATAAAGGATGAAGAACAGGAGCAGGAAGTGAAATCCCTTAATAATATTCTGCATGATGATCTCCCCAAGTCAGATATTTTTTATAGTAGCGCATGCGCCATTTGGATTCAAGGGAGCGCAATGAATCAGCTAATATGTAACCGAGGCTCAGGAGGGGGGTGGGTATAATGGAAGATTAGACATGCGAGCACGATACCAATACCTGAACACGTATCATAGGGATTTGGTTTTCCGCTCCGCCGGCCGCAGCCAGATTTTGTGAAGTCTCGGCGGCTATCAGACTTTCCGGCCAAGCTCGGCCAGATCCTAGGACTCTTGGAGAATCTCAAATAAGGGCCCTTACCCATAAACTAGGACGAGAACCGACTTGGCGCCGTGGGCGCCGATGACCAGACACTGCTCGATGTCCGCCGTCTTGGACGGGCCGGAGATGAAGTAGCCGCTCCGCAGGCGAGTGAAATC
>Ga0256868_10000852_pt1 | contig 17282 bp, 14 predicted proteins | sample RVTome_13_FD_187341 | JGI IMG/M metagenome (GOLD analysis project Ga0256868, IMG submission 187341) | Soil microbial communities from uranium-contaminated site in the Upper Colorado River Basin, Wyoming, United States - RVT92D227 HiSeq ...
TGTATTGACTAATAGATCTGAAAATCACTCTTTGAGGAAGGACTGTTCAGCACAGGATTTGGCCGATTCTGGAAAATTTTCTCCAGCAAAAAGCGCCAACGGTTTAGGCACTTGGGGCATGAGTTATAAAGTGTTGATTGTTCTGCTTTTGTATGACGAAAGATCTTAACGGTTCGAAAACAAAATTACTTATGGGTAACCCCAAATTATCAAATTACAAAGTGTGAAAGTTAAGATCCCAAAGATTTGTTGATTTCTAATTGAAGAGTAGGTGGCAGCCTGGCACAGATCAGGAGGTCTATATGAAAAAAGGGGGCTAAGGTTTATGGGCTACGAGTTCGATCTCCACCCTGCGGTTCGCTGCTCGTCCTTCCGATGTATTGTTCGCCATCCGCGGGGCAGCATTGCCCATTCCGATGACCCTCATACGGTTCGGGTTTATTCCTTTCCCAGCGAGGTAGCTTTTCACGACATTCGCTCTGAAGGTTGACAGACTCCTGTTGTATTCGCTGCTACCGAGCGCGTCGGTGTAACCTCTGATGGCGATATCGAAATCTGTTTTCTGCAGCATGTATCCGGCAAGTTCGTCAAGTCTTGTTAGAATCTCCTGAGGAAGCTCATTCGTATCGTACCCGAAAGGAATAACCAGTTTAGAGTCTCGGAAGAGATTGCCTTGCTCTGAGGTTTCGAGAGCAGGAGCGCCCCCGAGCACCAGAGTCCCTTTTTCTTGGCTAGGAGATTTCGGAACTCGCTCGGGATCGGCTTTGCTTGAGGATTGTGAAGGCGAAGGCGCCGGAGGAGAAAGAGGGTTCGCTTTTTGCGTCTCGGTCTTTCCTGACGGGCGTTCAGGCAGATCCCGACCGGTGGCACCAAACAAAGTCCCATAGTATTTTCTCAAATTGGACCCATGATCACCAAGGAATTTGGAGGCGAAAACATAGCCGGAAAGTATCAGAAAAAGCACGAGGCCAGCGAAGATAGTTGCTCTTGTCGCATTGCGCAGGCTGGTTCTCGTCCTCTGAGTTACCTCTCTCGCCTTTTGTTGCCATATCTCCCCCGGAAGACTGACATCTCTTCTGCATTCATGGATGATCTTATGGTCGATCGTCTGGAGATCCTCGGAGTAACCCGCCAACAGAGCTTGATCACAAATAATATTAATAAGTCGGAGGTAGCCCCCGGAAAAGGCATATATCTTTTTGAGCGCCTTGCCTGTGAAAACCTGCCGTTGAGTGCCCGCGACACTCAGACAGTACTTCACATATTGGGCAGTTTCCGTTTCGTTCAGCGCCCTAATATTATGCACGATTGTGATTCGTTCCCTCAGAGCCCGACATTCAGGCCTTATCAAAGTATCGTTGAATTCCTCCTGCCCTATAAAGAATACATTTAATACCTGAAAAAAGCGTGAAAATGGTATTTTCTTTGCCACCAGCAAAGCAGATTTACCTGTATATCCTAATGGAGACGCTATATAATCGTGATAAAACTCCTCCGGCAGAACATTCCCTAAAAGGGAACATTGTGCCCGATGCCAAAAGGACTGAGAATTTCACACACCTCCCTTGGAGACCGCAACCTGGCTCACTTTGGGAGCATCTTACTTATTGATCAGTTCAGTTAAAAACGCAAAATAATTTTGTATTTGCTAAAAAGTGTTTCCATCGGTTCTGAATTTATTATTTTTTGATAGAGTTTATCAAGCAATTACCCATATTTCGACTACTGGCATTCAGATTATCAGGATATTTGAGGTAAATACCTGATAAGAATATAATCAATTTGCTAAGTATCTTGGAAATTAGAAGCCCAAATGCCTTGTGTTTTTAAGGTTTCAATATTTGAGTAGAATATCTTCACGCTTTTTTCAGGTAATAGCTTTGTCTCTTGTCTTTCTATGTTCGAAAGAAGTCGTATTTCCTCAAGCGAGTCAAGAGACAATTTCTGAGCTTCGTCAATAATCAATAATACATTTTTCTTGCTATCATGTGCTCGATGCAAAAAATCCTTGAAAACCATGAGAAAATCGAATTTTGTGGTTAATTTGGCTTCCAATCCAAATGAGCGTGCAACGAGCTTGAAGAAGTCGAGCTTGTCGAGACGAGGGTCTACGACATTGATGAATAATGTGTCGGGGCCGAGGCTGTTCACTAAGGCATTGATCAGGGTGGTCTTTCCGGTTCCGACATCACCCGTGAGGAGCAGAAACCCCTGGTTGTTGAGAACCCCGTATTTCAAAACGGCCAGGGCTTCTTTATGTTGCTTTCCAAGCCAGAGAAACCTGGGATCTGGGCTTATTTGAAACGGCATGTCTTGGAGTTTGTAATGATGGAGGTACATTTTATCCAGCCTTACGCCCCAGAAGGGCCCACTTTATGGGAAATTGCCAAAAATCGCGATCTTCCCAATGAGGACGCCTGCTTTTCTTTTCCTGTCGATGCCCCACTAGGATTTCCCCAGTGACTCATTCTGTGACTGAAGAGCACTGTTTCTCTAGATACCGCCTAGTGAAGGGACCTGTTACTTCTTATTTGAACGTTTTTCTAGAAGCCAATCGATCACCTTACTAGGCTCGACCTCTTCTGCGTCCATATTCGTGGCTTCCTTCACTGAACCTCCAGTCATGAACCCGGGGCTCTGACTCATTGTTCCCCTTCTGTCATCCGATACAGATTCTCCTCTGTCATCAAAGCGTTTCTCTTCCCCGTTGGGGCCCCTTTCCTTACGCAAAGAGTCAGTGAAAGCCTGCCTGGCTGGCTCAAGTGTGGTCTTCGAACCCGGAGCCTTCATGTTTTTGGTTTCTTCATTTAGAATACTTACCCTCTTGGATGTTCTATTTTCCCCGAATCTTTCTTGTGGGGCAGAAGAATCAGAACCCATGCCCGCCCCCCTTGAAAGCGGCAGTTCCTTTGTAGCCAAAGGTGGGATGCCAGGCATGCTTTGCGTCTTCTGAACATCGATCTCCGTCTGAATTCTGTTACTTTCCTGATCCACTTGCTTCTTCAATCGTTCGTATGTTGAATTTCGCGGGGGGCTGTCCTGTCTATAGAAAAGAAGAGTTAATCCCAACAGCGCGACCAACAAAGCAAACGCGGCAGCAAATACGGCTCCAGCCCAGGCCGGTTTCCACCTCTTCTCCCTGACAATCTCTCTGCTGACTTCATCGCGTCTCTTTTCACCTATCTCATCCCCGACCTTTCCTTCTATTTCTGATGAGCGATCCGTTCCAGTCCCGACAAATTCAGGTTTCTCGTTAGGTAAGCGGAGTCGTTCCACACATTGCTTAACAGTTTCCGGTTGAACTATTTCCCCGCCTTCGAAATATGTGATCAAAAGAGCGAGATCACAAACTATATTGATCAAGCGTGGAATACCTCCGGAAAACAAGAAAATTTCCTGAATTGCCTCTGAAGTGAAAACCTCTCTTTCACACTGAGCTACTTTGAGGCGGTGTAAAATGTATTGGCTTGTCTCATCCTGCGTCAACGGGACAAGGTTGTAGTTGACAACGACCCTTTGTCTTAATGCTCTATTTGAGTCTTCCAACAAAATATCGTTGAATTCGTTCTGCCCTACGAAAACGATGTTTAACAATCTTATACCATTCTCTTCGACATTTGATAGGTGCAGTAACTCTTCCAAGTTCCCATGACTCAGTCTTTGCGCCTCATCAATGATAAGAACTACCCTTTTTCCTGTGGAGAAAGAGCTACGAAGAAAAGACTCAAAAGGAGCGAGAAAAGCCCCTTTGCTTAGAAAGTTGTTGCTTATTCCGTATGCCGTGGAGACCAATTTGAAAAAATCAAGAGTGTCAACATCGGGATAAGGGACCTTTGCTACGACGACTCTATCACGAAGGTCATTAACGAGAGCGCTTGCCAGGGTAGTTTTTCCCGTGCCAACGTCACCCGTCACGACTACATATCCATCACCGTACAGAATTCCGTATCGCAAAATTTCTAGGGCCTGTTTGTGTTTCTCTCCAAGCCACAAGAATTTTGGGTCTGTACTTATTTTGAATGGCTTCTCTTTCAAATTGAAATGAGAAAGATACATATGTTTCCGTTTCGCAGAATTCTCACGATTAGGCTACGCCGTTTCGCGCAAACCATTATAATATTTCAAGTAGTACAGCCATTCTCTAATCTGAGAACATCTTTTTTATCGCATCCATAACAGGATTAATCTCGCGAGGTTTTTCAGGAGCACCGCGCTGAGACGGTTGAATTGACTTCCTTACGCAATCGTATTGTTCCCATCCCTTGACAGGAGAATTAAGATCGACTGATTTCCATTTCGGATGACCATTCGCTTTCAGCCATTCGAGATTGTCATGAAGAGTTCTAGCGAATTTTCCGACGTTTTCACAATTATTTCCTCTGAAGTCGTAGGAAACGAGGACTGCTTTCACTGCAATTGTATTAACGGCTTGGTCTTGCCAACTGTACGTGTTGGGGGGGATCGGAACGCCAGGATAAAATTCAAGGATGCTCTTGTTCGTGATGGGAACCAGAGCAAGCCCGTTTTCGGCTGTCACGCCTTCGACAAACAGCTTGACGGGGAGGCCTGCTACATAAAACATGGCATCGATCTTTCCCTGCTTCAGTTGAGCTAAGGCCTCATCGGTTCCAATGGGAAGCATTTCACGCGGTTTTATGTCGGAGACTTCAAATAGTATTCTCGCAGTAAGATACGTTCCGCTTCCTTCCTCTCCAATAGCCACGATCCTGTCGGCCAAATCATCGAAGTCCGTTATTTCCCGTTGGGCAAGTAAATGGACTTCTTCATTATACAATGGAAACACCATTCTGGTTTTGTCCGCGATTCTTTTCAAAACAATATCGGTCTGGACTTTGGCAACGAATGCCAATACGTCCGATTGGACGATCCCCAATTGGGTACCCGGAGCCTTGTACACCGCGAAGATGTTTTGCACGGAACCGGCAGAGTCATAGACATTTAGTTTAATTCCCCGTGACTTTACAAGTTGTGCCAAATTCAAGCCGAATTGATAATATGTTCCTCTCTTATTACCTGTGATGATACCCATGTCTTGCGCGTAACTAACGCTTGCCGTGACAATGATGACAAATAGAGCAAGACTTGACACGAAGAGCTTTTTCATGACATCCCTCCTTTTGCTATGAACCGTGCTGGGAGTATTTCATTCCCTACGAGGATTGAAGGCTGGAGATATATCTTAATGCTTTTTACCATCTTATGCAAAGAAGCAGAAATTTACGAAAACGCCTCCGGTGTCCGTCTTCTTTTCACGGAAGGTTTGGCTTTATCGGGATCTAAATATACCTATACATCGTACTTTCCAAGCACTTTCCATACCAACTTTCCCCTATCTTCGTAACTTCCAATGATGATTTTCTTTTTCCAAAACCTTACAGTTTTGTCCAAAGCGGAAAGTGGAAGAGTTTTTCACAAAAGTCCCGAATTGCTTCCCTAAATATCTCCCATTTTTCGATGATTATCAGCTTGAAACATTGCGTAAAAAAGGTAAAGCGGTTTCTGACTCTGCCTTCGGTCTTTGATAAATGAATATGGATCTTTTTTTAGACTCGAGGTTTGGAAAGTGGTAGGTTATAGAAAACCCGTGAAGTGGAATTATAGATACCGGACTTTTTCTACAACAGAGGAAACGACATATACCCTTATGTTGTTGCTTTTGGGATCTGCTGGAAAGATAAAAAAGCCTTGTCGCTTAGGATTGTAACCCAAGGTTGACCCGACCAACACTTCGCCATCTATAAAAGTTACTTCCACTTTTTTACCAGAAGGCTTTTCTCCTTCAATATACTTCTTCCGCTCTTTATACAGGGAGTGTCCGATGAAATCCCGAACCATGAAAACAGCTTTCAGGTCTTTCATAGATACCTCGATTGCCCCGCCTGAGGGGTTATTAGCTGGAATAAGATGAAAACGTTCCTTATTCGGAAAAAATCTTGAGCAGCCCCTTTGATTAACTTGCCATCGCTATATCTTACAACAACTTTAACCTTTTCCATCTCAAGCTAAATTCCTAATAATACTGACTGGATATACTGGGGGAAATCTCCTCAGATTCAAATCGTTTACTGAGAAGGAAGTTCAATTTCCAGCGGTCCTCATCCAATATCTGAATAATTTCTAATCCATACTGGTATCCTTTCCAGGATCGGTCTCTTTTCAAATCTTCTTTCCAATAAAGTTCTTTCCACACGATCTTGGCCGTGACTTTGAAATTCGCCAATTCGAACCCCTTCGGATACAGGACAGTCATACTTAATTCCGTACCAACAGGGATGTCTCTGGGTGATTCGATGAGAAACCCTCCCTCACCTGCATTGACAACAATTGCTCCACGTAAGCAGGAGCCATCCATATCCCGATATTCAAGTGGCAAATCAATGAAAAAGCGCGGATACTTTCTTCTATTTTTGCTGCTAAAGGGTTTTTCCATTACTAAATTGGTGTCTTGTTTCATAAAGCTATCGATTCGTAATAAGCCTCTTTTCTTCTTTCAATAGGCCTCTCAGAGTAATAATAGTCTCCGATTGTTTTCATGGATTTCTATCATTATCCCATGGCTTCTTTGAAGAATTCCCTCGCTAATTTGAATATTAAACCGGCCATCCCTTTGCCGTGATCCCCTGGAGTTTCCCATAAATTCTCTGAATCGCTAACGCTCCCACTTTCTCCGTTTCTGAGCATACATCAAGGCATCCGCCTTAGAGAGGAGTTCATCTATTGAAACAGGGTGTTCAGGATCAAACCGGGCAGCTCCGATGCTAATCGATAGTTTATAACGTTGAGACGTTTTGGCATTATAATCTCTTATGTTTTCATTCAGACGAGTCATCAATATTTCACCGTTCTCATCAGTGCTTTCTGATAGAACCACAAATTCATCTCCTCCAATCCGAGCAATGATATCCGACTCACGGAAGGTCTTTTTAAGGATGGTGGCAAGATATATCAAGGCGTGGTCTCCTTCATTATGTCCATAGTGGTCGTTAATCCATTTTAAGTCATCCATGTCGATGAAAAGGAGCAACGGCCTTTTCTTTGTCCGAACGGCTACCTTTAAACACTGCTCTGTCAAAATAAAGAATCTTCGCCGATTATACAAGGCTGTAAGCTCATCAGTGAGGGAAAGAGCCAGCAACTTCTCCTCCCCTCTATGGTCACGCATCATTTTATCAAAGCGGAGGATGAATTCGTCGACGGAAAAGGGCTTTTTTATGAATTCCCGAGCTCCTGCAGCAATTGCTGACTCAGCAGAATGTTCATCAGCGTGCCCAGTCATGACCATGACGGGAAGACTGGGATATAAATTTATCAATTCTCTGGTAAGAGTAATCCCGTCCATAAGAGGCATTACGATGTCTACTACCGCTGAATCAAAGGCATTCTTTTTGATTTTTTCCAAAGCTTCTATTCCATCTTTTGCTATTTCGCAGCTATGGCCGTATTTGGACAACAAGGATACTACAAAATTGCTTACCGGTTCTTCGTCATCCACGATGAGTATTCTATAGGAGAAACTCATTTCTATCCTTCCATCAACGCTGCTTTTAAGTCGGGAGATTAGCTATATATTTTTATCAGTGCATTTAGGTATAGTAATCTGAATGAAAGCCAATTGATTCTAATATGCTGTATAGCTACCATTGATTCCCTACTTTTTGCAATATCAGACCTCATCCCATTAGGTTTGTTAAGACTCTCTCAAGCAAGCATAAATGCTTACCAGAATAATGATCCATTGAATTAATAAAATTGCGTGCTCACTCATAAGTGATATTCTTTAAAATAAAAACCGGATTACCATTTTAATGAAGCCACGGTAATCCGGTTTCTTTGATCTCATTTCGGCAACCTGGCGATCCCATAAATCTGGGACCCGTGGCTTTCCGTCCCACGATTACTCGTGGTTTGGCTTTATCGAGAACCCATGTATTCACTTTTTACTTAATTCAGAGCAAATCTGATGCCAAAAATGATTTTATTAATTAACCTATTGATTTTTATAGAAAATGTTAAAGATTGAATTTTAAAGGAAAGATTCAATCTAACATTTCTTGCCATAATAATAACTCTATTTCATAGTTGATCCCTACAGATTTATTCCACCCCCCCCTTGACCGAGGTCCTCACCCAAATGAATATAACCGTTGAGATCAGGCATAAGTAATAGGGTATTGATTGTTCTGCTTTTGTATGGTGAAGGATGGTCACAGTTCGAAAACCAAATGAATTATACCTACCCCAAATGTTTTTGTGTGATAGGGAGCGTGGAGGATTATTCAGGATTGTCGAACAGTTGACGGACACTCTTGACAGCGGAGGATACCACAAATACCCTTATGTTATTGCTGTTCGGATCTGCAGGAACGATAAAATTACCCTGTCTTTTTGGATCGTAACCTAACACCGTTGATCCCACGATCACTTCACCATCAGTAAATGTCACTTCCAATTTCAACCCGGAAGGCTTCTCTCCCTCAACATACTTTCTCCTTTCATCATACTGGGGATTGCCAATGAAATCCCGAACCACAAAAATAGCCTTCAGGTGTTTCACGAGCACCTGAATTGACCCGCCAGAGGGTTTGTCTGCCGGTATAAGATGGAAGCTGTCCTTATTGGGCGAGAAATTTTGCATGAAGCCTTTGATTACCTTGCCATTCAGATATTTTACAACCACTTTAGTTGGTTTAGTCGGTTCCATTCCCTTGTGAACCTCCGATGCTTATAAAATGTATCATGTAGGTTTGAACCCAATACATTCTATTTGCAAACAGTTAGCTCAACACTTCCTCGCAACCAAGATATTTGAATAACCCTGATACGTAGTTTCCCCACATGGGGATGGCCTTATCAATCTCATAGGCCAGTAGCACGATCTCCCGGCGATGGATCCTATGATGGACTTCCTCTAGTTTTTGAAAATCTAAAGGCCATGTTTTCTTCCCTTCTCGGGTAATCATATAGATCGTTTCATCCCTTTCGTTAACATCCACGATCCGCAAGCGGGTAAAACCATCCCCCGCCCAAAATTCAATTTGGTTATCTTTCATTTCCTTTATTTTCTCCCAACCGAAGGAACACCCGTGCGGATGATTCTTGATGGTTGTAAAGCGCTTTTTCTCCAGGAGGACCCTGCGAAGGCGGGCAAGCGTATCATCGAGGTCAAAAGGTTTGGTGAGATAATCACTTGCCCCTCTCTTCATGGCTTCCACTGCCGAATCGACACTGCCGTGGCCTGTAATCAAAACCGTAAGAGTTTCCGGTCTAAAGTTAACGATTTCAGTAATTAACTGGAGACCATCCATATCGGGCAATTTAAGGTCCACCAACACTAGATCGAACGTCGCGCTCCGGATTTTTTGGAGAGCTCCTTCCGCAGTTTCTGCTACCTCGACGGAAAAACCGCCGACATTCCCTAACATATTAGACAGATATTCTCTGACCTGTTTATCGTCGTCAACAACCAGGATTCTAGCTTCCATAGATCACTCAAGAAGAGAGTAGTATATTTTTGTTTTTAAGTCTACTCCTATAAATGTTAGCTTTTTGTTAATCAAAAAACCCCTCGCAAAATCTATGTGAAACAAATTCTGTGCCCCAAAAGAGTTTACATAGGAATTTCCACAACTTAATGTAAATTCAAGGAAGAAGGGGAGGACCATCTCCTTAGACGGGAGGATTTTTCTCCTTTTTTTGGGAAATAATTTGGAACTTTTGGGTAAAGTACTTCCACTTTTGGGTTTCATCAGGAAGGGGCAGGATTGGAAAAAAGTTTATTTGAATTGTCACGATTGTTCTTCTAATTGCTCCAATTGAACAGAAGGGACCGATGGATACGATTTGGTATTCGTTTTGCTTATTAAACAGTGTATGGAATTTGTAATCATTTGGAAGACGGCAAATCAGTTTCAGGCAGGGCTGAGTTTGATGATTGGTCTGTATGTATTGACCATTGCTGGAATGGTGTCGTTGCTCTATTTAAAAAGGTGGTTGAATAATTGAAATAGCAGAATATAAATAAATAAGAAAAGGAGAGGACTCTAATTTTTGTTGTCGGAATTCTGAAATAAAGAGAACCTTCCCTTTTTCTATCCGTCCCCTTTTCTATTTTTTATCCTCTTTTCTACCGTCATCCCGTTTTTTACGAGACAATAAGGCCTGCCCAACCTCCTCATAGTCTGATCGTCCCTTGTATCAATCAGGTCGCCGGTTCCACCTGCAATTTTGCCAGAAAAGTATTTGTTCTCTGAAGTTTTTGTGGTATATAGTGGTAACCAAGATAGGCCGTGTTTAATCCATGAAATCTTAAAGGAGAGGTTCTCATGAAAAATAATCCTGAGTTGCATATCGACGAGAGTTCGTCAGACGACATGCCCTACACACCCAAGAGAAGGCGAATCGAATCCGGCAGCAGTAAGTCCCTCCGCATTCTGATGGTAATTCTTCTTGTCTTGATTATTGGCGGAGGTATCCTTTACTTCCTGGGCAAGCGACCCACCGGCAGCGATGCGACCCTTTTGCAATCCAAGATGATTGCTCTGGAACAGAGGATCGCGGGGCTTGAAAAGCAAATCGCAGAGCTTCACGGAAAAATCAGCACCTCGAGTCCAGACCCAGCCCTTCTTCAGCGGGTGAATGCTCTTTCGCAGAAGGTAGAGGTGCTGGAACGACAAAAACAGCCAACAGCCGAACCGAAGGCAAAGCCACCTACTCCCTCAAAGCCAACCGCCTCGGCTGAAAAGAAATACCACACGGTTCAGAAAGGGGAAACGCTCTACGGGATCAGTAAGAAATACGGCATGAGCGTGGAGGAACTCCGAAAACTGAACAACCTGTCTAAGGACCCGTCGCTTCGCACCGGGCAAAAGCTTCTCGTTTCGCCTGGACGTTAGTGAGAATAATGGCTGTTAGGGCTGTTGCATATCCTTGGGTTCAAAGAACCTACCCTTCCTGTCTATAGATTTTTTCAAGAAACCCAAGGAAACGAGACCCGATTCTCAGTTGCTTTCCCCCCAATCAAATACCGAATCTAAGTGCCTCACCGAAGAAGAATGATTGCCTATAATTCTGAGGGTTGCCTATTTTTTGTTGGGTTGAGAAAAGCTATAGGTTACGAGGGGTTGATTCAGAACCACGTCGGTTTTAATGGCGATTCCATCAATTTTTATACAAGAATGTGTTCTTACTCAGTCCTTTCGCGTTGATGACATAAGAACAATTATCTTATTCAGATAGACTATTTGTTGATTTTTTTCATTTCTTTTCGTCGCCTACATCAATTGGTATAGGGTTTGCTAATGTAATCCTAGAGTTGATTTCTTTCTTCTTAAATTCTCTCCCTAACAAAATTGACAAAATCCTTGAATGATATATTTTACCAGTGAGGAGAGAAGTACATCGACTGTTCTTAGCCCTTCATGGGCTTTCTAAATTAGTCTATCACTACCTTTTCAGGGAGGAGGAGGAGTGAGGGTTTTTCAAGCCTGGCCTTCAATATGCTGAAGCCAGGCTTTTTTCTTTTCTTTTCGTGGTTCACTACATCCGAGGGGAAGTGAAGCTCTTCTCGCCCTCCCTAACCTGCTCCACCGGCAGGCACAGAACGAGGCTTCCCGACCATGGTATCTTGTTTCATGTCATCTCTCTTGGTCCCCCTTTTTTTGCGATAGGTGGGAATGAGGGCTGTTGGAGTCTGCGGAAGGCCTCTTGAGTTCCAAACCTAATTAAAGAAGCGAAACCCAACTCAAAAGGAGGATGGATTATGGCAAAAGGGCTTGCATTGACAATTGGACTTAACTCAGTCGATCGAAAACATTACGGAGGGTGGTCAGGAGAATTGAATGCCTGCGAAGCGGATGCAGAGGATATGGCTGATATCGGGAAATCCAAAAAGTTTAAGGTAAAGACCTTACTAACGAGGGCGGCTACCCGGGCAAAGGTGATAGGTGAAATCTCAAGAGCCGCGAAAACGCTCAAGACAGGCGATATCTTCATGTTAAGCTATTCCGGTAACGGGGGGCAGTTACCGGATCTTAACAGCGACGAACCAGATGCTCAGGATGAAACCTGGTGCCCTTACGATGGTGAACTCGTCGATGACGAACTCTATGCTCAACTCGGGAAATTTTCTTCGGGGGTTCGTATCCTTATCTTTTCGGATAGTTGCCACAGTGGCACAGCGGTGAAGTTGGCCTACTACCAAGGAACAACAACTGCCCGGGGTTCTGGTCCCAGTCTGCAGGGAGTAAGATATCGATTCATGCCCCCTGATGTAGCACTTCGCACCTACCGGGCCAACAGGGGTTTTTATGACAAGATATTGAAAAACATCAGGTTGAAGGGGGCAGAAAAGGCAGCGAAGGCTTCGGCTTTGTTAATCTCCGGATGCCAGGACAATCAGTTGTCTTCCGATGGTGACTTCAACGGCCTTTTCACCGCTCAGTTGTTGCGGGTCTGGAAGAACGGTGTGTTTAAAGGCGACTACAGGAAGTTTCACGCATCGATCGTCCGTCGCATGCCTCCCGATCAAACCCCTAATTACTTTCGCATTGGACGGACCGATTCGAAGTTTGAGGCACAAAGACCTTTCACTATCTGACCGGAACGTGCCCCGCAAGCCCCGCGCTGTGCCTGCCTGCCGGTAGGCAGGCGCGGGGTCAAGGGGCACAATATCAATGATACTACATTTCCGGGAAGCCCCGGCCTGTGGCCGGAGAGCTTCACTGAACTATTTCGTTACACCTCTCATACGAAAAGGAGGACATCGGTCATGGGGGAAACAGCCAAAAAGCTAGGAATGGGTTGGTTGCCAGACTATCCCGATTTTCGGGATTATACGGCAGAACGGGATAAAGTTTCTACCCGGCTCAAACTATTAGGGCAAACGGATTCAGTGAAAGCCATGCTTAAAAAGGTCGGGGTATCGAAGCAGGGGAAGGTCGCATTGCCCTCCTCTGCCGATTTAAGGGAATGGTGTTCCCCCGTCGAGGACCAAGATGGGCTCGGTTCGTGCACTGCCCATGCCGGCATTGGGATTGTTGAGTATTTCGAGCGAAGGGCCTTTGGTAAACATATGGATGCTTCGAGGCTCTTTCTCTATAAGGTCACGCGAAACCTGTTGAATTGGACAGGAGACACAGGAGCCTTTCTTCGGAGCACCATGGAAGCCATGGTGCTCTTCGGAGTGCCGCCTGAAGAATACTGGAATTATGACGTTGCTGATTTTGACAAAGAGCCGACCGCCTTCCTTTACGCCTTTGCCCAAAGTTATCAGGCGATTTCCTACTATCGGTTTGACCCGCCCTTCACCCCTAAGGATACCCTGCTCAGTGAGATCAAAAAATCCTTGGCGGGTGGCCTCCCTTCGATGTTCGGGTTTACGGTCTATAGCTCTATTTCACAAGCTGAGACCACCGGCAAGATACCCTACCCGACGCCAGGAGAGAAGGTTCTGGGTGGGCACGCCGTTGATGCAGTTGGTTATGACGACAAGATGAAGATCAAGAATACCAATCCGGGGGCTAAAGAAATGGTCGGGGCTTTACTGATCAGGAACTCCTGGGGAACAGGGTGGGGAAGCGAAGGCTATGGCTGGTTGCCGTACGACTACGTGGTTACGGGGCTAGCTGTTGACTGGTGGTCGCTTCTCAAGAACGAATGGGTTGATACAGGAATTTTTAAAATATAGGGAGGGCATATGAAGTTCGATATGCATTTTCACGTGGTTGGAAGAGGTGCGGAGATCCATCAGGTGGATCAAAACGTCTATTTCAATCCCGATGACAACAATCTCTTTTTTACCCGAATCCTTTACGGGATGGTGGAGAAGGACCTGGAGAAGCTGGGAGCGGATCTGGATCAGAGCGGATCAATCGATACGGATGAGTACTTCAAGCTCGTTTATGGATTTCTCAAGACCTCTGAAGAACTTAAGGGTATCGTCCTCCTTGCCATGGATGCGGTCTACCATCCCAAAACAGGGGCGCTTGATAAAAAAAGGACCGACATCTGGGTGTCGAATAGATTCCTAGGCAAAAAAGTGAAGGAATTGAATGATAAGCTCAGCAAGGAAAAAGATCCGAAGAACAGGAACAAGAAATTTTTCTATGGAGCTTCGGTCAACCCAAACCGAAAGGATTGGAATGAGGAATTAGAATTCGTCGTGGGTGACCCGGATGCGGTGCTCGTTAAACTGATCCCCTCTGCACAGCATATACGCCTCAGAGACCCCAAGCACAAAGCCTATTATGAATTCTTAGCAGATCACCACATGCCCTTACTTTGCCATGTGGGGCCGGAGTATTCCTTCCCGGAGGGGATACGGGAATGGCGGCTTGACAATTTTAGATTCCTTGACAAACCCCTGGAGTATGGCGTCACAGTGATTGCAGCCCACTGTGCCACCCCGGTCTTTCCACCTCCCATCAATAAGAATGAAGTGCAAGCTTTCTATGCCTTCATGAAGAGTGCCAACCCGGGCAGAAAGGTTCAGCTCTGGGGAGATACCTCTGCCTTTTCCTTGGCAACGCGAATTCCGGTCGTGAAGGAAGTCCTCGAGACCTTTTCTGCGAAATGGCTGGTCAACGGCTCAGATTTTCCGATACCGATCGACGGATGGATTCATTTACCGTGGGTGACTCACGGGGTGACCCTGGGAGAATATCTGGAAATTAAGAAGACGAAAAACCCTTTAGACAGAGACGTGCGAATCAAGAGGGCTCACGGGTTTTCGGACTCTATCCTTGAGAATGCGGAAAAAGTACTTCGTCTGCCTGGGAAGCGGACAAGCTGAGGAGGAAGGCTCATGCCAGGGGAACGGAAAAGAACAAAGAAGGTGGGGCTCCGATTCTCGGAGACCATGTCGGGCTATCTGGCCGAAGGGGCAGAGGGTTTTGAAGAGGGTGAGAAAAGGGGCCAGGAACAGGACAACAGGCTTTCCTTTGACGTCACCATTGAGATCGAAAGCGTTTCTGACTTTGTCAAACTGTCGGGTCAAGAAGCCAAGATGAGCGGGAGGGTTTCCTATAAACCTCTGGGAGAGGGTCTGCCTATCCAAGAGGGCGTTTTCACCCTGTTTAAGCCCGATGCAGCAAGTGGGACGAGGCAGATGACCTACTCCTTTTGGTTCACCGGTAAAGGCGGAACAGACTACTCCCTTTTCGGTTATAAAATGATCCACGATGATCCAGGGATGGATGCCTTGGAGGATATGACCAAACTTTTTACCCGCCTTTCTCATGGAAGACAAAAGGGCGGGACGCTGGTAGGCTCAGGAGTGTTGCGTTTCAAAATGCTCGACCTGCCCTCGATGCTTTCTTCCTTTGAGGTCACGAATACCAATTCCCCGATCACGAAGATCCGAACGATTTCAACGTTTGTCCAATTCTGTTACGGTGCGGCTAAGGGGACGTATCTTCCGAGCTTGACCTACCATACACGCTATGAAAATCTGGTGCTGAGAGGAAAAGTCGTTTCCAACGGGGGCGCTCTTAAGAACTTTTTCTTCTTTTCTGGCATCCATGACAAGGATTTTCCATGGGGGGATGGTGAGATCTTCTGGGATATAGGGCTCGTCATTGAGAAAGGTGACGGAGGCTGGGAGAGATATGGGTTGACAGACCGCATCATCGAAAAGCTGGAGCTGGATGTGGAGAAGGGAGTTTATCGGTATGATGGCCCGATCTACCAGGTGATAGAAGGGTATGCCGTATCGAAGAGCGATCTCGAGAAGCCAACCCTTCCCAATCATTTACGGAAGAGGCATGCCAAGATAGAGATCCGCTTCACTGCCAGGCCTTATCCTGTCGTCGATCTGCCCTTTCCAGTTGTTCACAATGTTGAAAAACTCGTTCCACGCCCATTTCTGGACAAGGTAAAGGAGATTCTGCCCAGCCTGGGCGCCCTGGGCCTCCACCTGACGCCTCACAGGGTCCGTCCGTCGGAGGGGCAAATCACACTCCAGGACGAATCGAAGAACGAAATCTACACGATCAAAACAGATCAGACCATGGGAGAGGCCGAGATCTCAACCTTTAAGAACTTTCAATGGCCGACCCTCTACTATAACTATTTCTGTGCTCTCGACCCTAAGTCGGAACAAATCTATGTCAAAATCCGTTCGGATGTGTTCCGAAAGAACCGGACGGACATCCTGAAAGATAAAATGGAGCAGCTGCTCGGGAAGGTCATCAGCCGCACGGTCTCCATGGATTTGGATATCCGGGGAGACCAATGGAAAAGATTATCTGGAGATGAAGGGATCTCTTTCAAAATGCTGGATGAGAACCTCCTCGAAATCAATAACGACCACTTTCCGACCGGCACCTTCCAACGCAGGGTCGTTGCGATGGCCGATGCCGAGGGAAGACTGTTCTACGCCTTAGAGGAGGACATGGATCCTCACATCCTAAGGAGTATCCATTCGGACAAGGTCGTCAAGGTGGCTGCGATCAGGAATAAAGATAAATTCAGTGCCCTGAAGCAGGTGCTTGAAGACACCGACTTTCTCGGCAAGCTCGATCAGGTCTGGAAACGCTCAGGGAAAAAGAAAGAAGATTTCGCCATCATCGTTAAGCCGAACTTCATGTTCATGTATTCCACCCTGGATCCTACGACCTACACCGATCCTGAGTTGGTTGAGTCCCTTATTGACCGCATGCATGAACGGGGTTATCGGAACTTGGCAGTTGGGGAGGCGAGAAGCACTTATGGTGCGTTTTTCACAAATCGAGAAGTCAAAACAGTGGCAGATTACATCGGATTGAAGGGGAGAAATTATCGCATCGTCGATCTTTCAGAAGATCTCGAAGAGCATCCGTATACCGGGAAACTGGGCAAACACTATGTCAACCGGGAATGGAAAAATGCCGATTTTCGGATCTCCTTCGCCAAGAATAAGACGCATGCTTATGCCTACTACACCTTAACGATCAAGAACATTTATGGCGCCTTGCCCATGGAGGACAAATTTCGCGAGTACCATCACGAGAGGGATATCTTCTCCACGACCATCGAATTTATCAGACATTTCCCTGTCCATTTTGCTCTCATCGATGCCTTTAAGAGCGCGGACGGACCCTTTGGGGTTTTTACGGATAAACATCCCAATCACACCCAAACCATCATCGGCAGCGAGGATGTAGTTGCCGCCGATTGGATCGGCGCTGAGAAGATGGGATTGGACCCCATGATCAGCGATTATATGAAACAGGCTGTGGAGGCTTTTGGCAAACCTGAGATCCAGCTCCTCGGGGACAGGGCCATTT
>Ga0256868_10000853_pt1 | contig 17267 bp, 13 predicted proteins | sample RVTome_13_FD_187341 | JGI IMG/M metagenome (GOLD analysis project Ga0256868, IMG submission 187341) | Soil microbial communities from uranium-contaminated site in the Upper Colorado River Basin, Wyoming, United States - RVT92D227 HiSeq ...
GGTGAACTGGTTCACCAATTGTGTTTTTCCCATCCCGCATCCCTAATGAATATGAGATGCAAACGAGTACAAAAATAATTTGGTCATCTACTGTTAAATCATGTTAAAGTTATCCCGTCTTTATTTTTACTTACTTAAACTACAATTTAAAAAAAAACAACAAATTTTTTTATGAGCCGCTCCTCAACAATAATATAAATAAAATGATTTAGAGCTTTGTTTTTTAATTGAATTGATAGTATAGACTCTAGTTTAAAAACTGGAAAATAAACAGGTCTTTCTGTAAAATTCTCATTAACAAATCTCTAAAGCTAAATATTTTAGTTTTTGTAGTGCTAATATCTAATTCTCCCCAATCGCTTTCAACATCATACTGGTTTTTTGCTTTAACCTTTATCACAAAAGAATCCTTTGAATCATATGTATGTGAAGCTCCTGTTACTAAACCGCTGTCATATGGACCTGCCCAGCTGTCTGATTCTCCGTCGCCCCAGTCTATGTAATATGAAATCTGGTTTCCAGGATCATAAGAGATCATTGTAATAGTTACGATTTCTCCGGGTTTAGTTTTTGAAGGACCAGTGAGTGTGGGAGACGTTGGTGCATTTATGTTCTTTATGAATATTTCTTTTTCATCTATGACTTGATTACCTGCGTTATCAACAGCCATAGTATAGAGTATAAAATACTCTCTACGATCATCTATTGTAAATGGACTGCTGTATTCAATCCAGTCATTTTTATATTTATACATGATTTTGTTTAGACCTGAAGAGTCATCATCACCTATAATTGTCACTGTAACCTTGTTGATATACCAACCTTCTTCTTCATTTCCATCTAATGAAACATCTACTGAAGGGTTTGTTTTATCGATGATGAAAGTATCTTTTACTGGGGTCTCTTGATTACCATAGAAATCAATTGAATAAGCTTCAACAGTATGTTCACCTTCGCTGGCTATTGATATGTATTGCTGTTCAGATTCAACATATCTCTCCCAATTTCCATTATCGATTCTATAAAAGGTGTCTATAACCTTTGTCCAATCAGTAGCTGATATAGAAATCTTTTGAGTGGAACTGTAACAATTAAAACCATCATTTTCATATCCATGATGGATTTCTGTTACAGGTGGAACTGTTTTATCTATCGCTACAACACATGTTGTAGATCCAGATGCCCCTTGATTATCTGTAACAGTTAGTACCACATTATATATTGTATCTGAATCTGGGAATGTATGGTAAAGATAACTGCCTTCTGCAGTTGTACCATCTCCGAAATCCCAATGATAATTAGTGATATATCCTTCATCCCGATCATAAGAATATCTACCATCTAAATGTATCTCAAGATCATTATCACCAGGTTCTTCAGGATAATTTTCAGGATCACATACTGCCTTTGGTGGCCAAATATGTTTTACTTCTACATTTTTTATACGAGTGTTAGTAAGTCCCCATTGATTATAGACTTTGAGGCTAACCTCATATTCTCCTTCTTGATTATAAGTCCAATCTGGGTTTTTCTGATTGGAATCTATTACTCCATCACCATTAAAATCCCATTCTCTTACTATAATATCTCCATCTGATATATCTGTAAATTGTATTTCTTCACCAGGATGAGGATATTTAGATTCATAGGTATAATCAGAAAAAACTGCTATATTATAATTAACTGGACCTGGACCTGATTCTTGTTCTGGCCATTCCTCTGCAACAATCCAGTTGCATTCAGAGACACCTACACTAAGACAACCATATGCGAGATTAACAAATCCGCCATATCCATTTTGGGTTCCATGACTATTTTTAAGTATCCAATATCCTCCATTCGTAATATCTATGTCATCAACCCATCCAACACATAGTATAATATGGTTAGTACTTCCTGAATCATCATTTTCATATACATCAGTTGAACTATGATGGGTTTCAAAAAAATTTTGCATTCCATCAGTCCATGCCATAGAAAGAGCTATTGGACCTTTATCCAATATATAGGTTTTTAATAAATCCCAATCGCTTGGGGAATCTTCAGAAATTGAAAATACTCCCCAATCAGATATCTGCCATAATTTATCATCGGGGTCAACAAGAGGTTCTGAATGATAATCCCAGTCAGTACATTTGTCGGTACAGGGGACGCTGTCATCTGCTTGATAAGGCATACAGGATTCAATTGTCACACCAGGTGGATCGTTAGTAACTATATTTTCTATCATAAGGGATCCCCATCCTCCACCACAACCGTTACATCCATCATTTATACATGAAAGGCCATACTGCTCAGATAGATCAATATCCGTATCTGGATTTCCAGATGCTATATCAATAGCAGCTTCAAAAGCACCCCATGTACCAAAAATATAGCAACTACCACAATAAACAGGATAAGCCTGATCTTTTACTGGTGTCACCCAGTTTCCACCATAATCTGCCCAGTTAAATTGACTTGGAATATCATCAAAACTCCTTGTATGATCTGGATCTGTATCTATTAACTTTAAATCATCTTCAGATTTAATAGGTATATCTGTCATACCATAAATATTATTATTTACTTCTATACCTTCTTGGTAACTATCTAAATTTTCATCATTTGAATAGTTTCCAATAACAGATACTGTACTTACTATCATCACCAACATTACAAAAATAGCGATTATTTTTTTCATATTTCTCATACCCCCTAACAATTTTTTTTTATTCTTTCCTCTTTAAAAAAAAGGATACTTATAATTAAGTAATATACACCTAACTTAAAAGAATATCGGATGTTTTTTAAAAAAACCAGGTTTTTTAAATAACTAAAAACTCCTAGAATAAGATTATAAATATATAATATATAATTTATTCTAACTAAAAATAAGAAAATATAAAAAATTTATAATTATCAATTTTATTGAAAATTTACATTGCATTTAATATGTTACTCTCTATTATCTTTGCAAAATCTAGATACATAGATTGAGTAACAGTCAGACCACCACCACCAACAGTAACAGCAATATCATCAATACAAAAACATAGGAGATAATTATCAATCTCATAATCTCCATAGGTTGTTTTAAATGAAAAATATCCAGATTTGTCGCCTATCGTTTCTATAGGAATATTCACATATCCTTTTTGTTGGCGACCATTTATCCAAAGATCAACATATAAGGCTGCTTCTTCCTTTGATTCAAGTCTTGTTATTGTTTGGATAATCTTATTTATAGGATCATTTGCGGTAATTGCACCAGAAGTAGTATTTTGAATAAATTGTGATTGATAATGTTCTGTATATTTCCATATACGTCCATCGCCAGTTGAATTTGTAAATTCTCCTGGTTCCGTCCAATGTTTTTCACCTATTAAAATATAATCCCCATCGACATCATCCAGAGTTATTGCAACTGTATTTAAATAAAATGAGCCATTAAGTGTAAATGCTGCGTTTACAGCTTCATTTCCATTTATTGTTAGTGTTTGTGGAGTAGAGGTTCCGGTGAGACTTCCGCTGAATCCTGTAAATGTTGAACCATTTGAGGCATTTGCCCATATTGCCACTATATCTCCATTGTTATATGGGCCAGATGGGCTAACTTGGACTGTCCCAGATCCTATTCCACTAGTATTAAGTGTTAATGTATAAGTGTGATTATTTGAAGAATTTAAAATTTGATAAAATACTCCAAATATGACAATTATTACGATTAATAATGCTATTACTAGTAATTTTTTTTTCATTAACAATTCACCTAATAACAACATCATAACAATAACATATTTATAAAGTTCTCCTTATAGTATATTCATCGTAACTAAAATACTTAATTAACTATTTTATTATAAATTTTATTTGCATCAGCCCGGATATCATATTTCTTAAAATATCGTACTATGTTGCCTATATCACGTTTTAAAAACTCTAAAGAACGCGGATGCTCCAACAGGACACCTTGACCTAAATCAATAATATAAGGTTTTTTTCTATAAATAAGTATATTAAACGCACTAAGATCTGAATGAACCATTTCTCCTTTCTTGTACATAACCTTAATATAATTGATAATTGTGTCAAAAATCTCTTGCGGATTTTCAACAATTACATCTTTAAGCATAGGTGCAGCATGTTTTGAATCACCTATATATTGCATTACTAAAACATTATCAGCAAAAACAATTGGCTTAGGTGCTTTTACACCAATATTTTTAAGTTTCTCAAGGTTTTTAAACTCTTTTTTTGTCCAAATGTGAACAATATCTTTACGGTTATTACGAAAATTTTCAAAACGAGGATCACCAATTATATAATCAGATATATGCTTAAAAGTTGAAGTCGATGTACGAAAAATTTTTAATACAACAAATTTCTTTTTAGGTGTTATTGCACGAAAAACATTACCTTCTTTACCTGTTGAAATAGGAAAATCTAGCATGTCAATTATTTTATCAGAAATTAGTTTTTCAATTGTTGAAAGAGTATATTTATCAAAAACTTCATCCTGTGTTTTATTATCAACACCTGTTCTACTAATTATCTGCTGAAATTTTTTATCAATTTTTTTTAGGCTTTTATCATCTAAAAAACGTTCAGAAAACATCTATTTCCTCTGGTATAAGTTTTCTGCGACTGAGTATCATAGCCTGGGTTCTACGATATCTAAAAACTATATCTGCTTTGTCATTTTGGATATCCCATGGTTTAATAATTACTAGATCACCTGCTCTTACTCTTTGTCTTCTTTTCATACGACCAGGGATACGGGCCATTCGGGCTTTGCCATCTGCGCATACTACTTTAATCCTTGATCCACCCATTAATTGGTCTGCTATTGCAAACATTTCATTTTTATTTCTATTTGGCAATGGTAAACGTATGTATTCTTCTTGTTCTGTGGTTTCTACTTCGTTTTCTTCTTTATACAAACAAATCACTAACCTATGTAGCGATAACACACATTACTCTTATAAAACTTTTACTATAAAAAAATTTGAAAAAAATTAAAGAGCTGGTTCATTTGCTTAGCATTCTTGTTTATAGAACAGATATTTATTTTAAAGGTTTTGAAAAAAGGTTATTGTTCAAAATAACCAAAGTTTATATTCGACCAGTCATCAAAATCATTTTTTCCATGTGAACCATCAGAATAATCTACGAGGTTCCAAATACCACCATACATGTATCCGTAGTTCATGATGCTTTTATATGGTCTAGCTTTCCACCATAATGGTTGCCATGGATAGTATCCACTAGTTTCGTGACCTAATAACCAGGTAAGGCCTAGAGTATGTCCTAGTTCATGCATATATGCACTTGCATAGACTACGTCTCTACTGCCTGTTATTGGAAACGGTAGTTTTACTTTTTTTTCCATACCTTTACTTGATATCTGATAAGCATTATTTCTAAAACAAAAACCTGGAAATGATGCATTGTATATTACTAAACCATAATGAAATACGCCTCTTCTCCAATTTTCTTCATCACCGTGTAAAAAATATTCATTATAAATATTATTGCATTCTCCATAAGAAGTATTATCGTCTATATTATCAAAAGGTATGATTTCAGAACCAGTATCTGCCAATGAGCCATCATCAATATGAATAGCAATATTTTGACGGTTAAAAGCCTTATATATTAATTCTTTTGATTCTTCAGGTAATATACTTTCTATTTCACCATTTGATCCAGCTTGCATTTGATCTAGTTCAACAAATATGTCTTTACGATTAGGATCCGAACCATATTGACTTGTAAGATATTCCTCATAATTATTTATACTGTCACCATCAGGGTCAATAGTCGTGTGGTTATTGTATATAAATGGATCATATTCCCAATAAAAAACATATGTATCGTGGTGATGATCATATCCTACTCGATTACCCCATTTATATTCCCATTCTATAGGTATACCATCTCCATCATCATCACTACCTCGGTCATCAACATTTGGATCTGTTTTAAATATCTCTGTTTCAGTCCAATACGGGATACCATCGCCATCAATATCATTTTGAATAATATCGAACCATATTTCACAGTCTAAATCCTCTTTATAGATACTGTTATCATCACAACCATTTGCTCGTCCGTATCCACTATAATCTACTGACCAAGAATTAGGAGGAGTTAATGCATCATCACCAAACCAATGTCCTGTTTTCAAATTATACATAACAGTTATTGCTCTATGATCAGTATTAGAGTTATCAGTACCTGCTATATCGCATAGTTTATTCAAAGGAAAATCTGAATCCCAAAGCTGAATTGTAACATTTACCCATTCTTGTTCATCAGGAACATCAATAAAAGGTGTATTCCACTCTTCTGTAACGTGGTTCTGGTTACGCCAAATATCACTAGTTGTTTCTACTTCGTTGATGATTACTTTTACATAAAAATCAGGATCACTAAATTTATCAATCTTATCAAAAGCACGTATTTCTTTTATCTTGACAGATATCATCAAATCTACTGTTGGATCCAAATCTTTAGCTGCATCATTGTTTCCTATGAGATCTGCTATACCCATCTCATCTACAGTTATTTCTGTCTCTATTGTATTTTGTGTTATACTCATAGCATATACATTTGAAGATAATAAAAAGATTGTAAGTATCATCGTAAGAAATATTTTTTTCCCAAATTTCATATATTCACTCTCCTAATATTTTCTTTAAATTATTAATATACGTTACAATTTATATTTTTTTTGGTTTTTTATTTTTTCTCGATAGATTATTAAATTAACACTACTTAATTAACTAGCGTTAATCAATAAAAAGGATAAATAGTTTTTGATAAATGAAAACACAAACTTATAATTAGCAATAGATAATTCACCTATATTGATAAATATGGTATTAGATGATCTTGGCAATTCACTTCGGGGAACTCTAAAAAAAATCGCAAATGCCGTATACGTTGATTCAAAACTTATAAAAGAAGTGGTCCGTGACATCCAACGTGCTCTGTTACAAGCAGATGTAAATGTAAAATTAGTTTTAAACCTTTCAAAACAAATTGAAAAAAGGGCTCTAGAAGAAAAACCACCTGCGGGTATGAGTAATCGTGAGCATGTTATTCGTATTGTTTATAATGAATTAGTTAAAATTTTAGGTGATGCAAGAGAACTAGCTATTAAAAAACAAGTTATTATGTTGGTAGGGCTATACGGTCAGGGTAAAACGACGACATGTGGTAAACTTGCAATATATTTTAAAAAGAAAGGATTACGCCCTGTAGTTATAGCAGGTGATGTTCATCGTCCTGCAGCTTATGAACAACTTAAACAAATAGCAGATCAGGTAAAAATTCCATTTTATGGAGATAAAAATGAAAAAAATGCTGTTAAAATCGTAAAAGATGGCATGGAGACATTCAAAAGAAATAGTGATGTAATAATTGTTGACACATCTGGACGTCATAAACTTGAGGATGATTTAATCGATGAAATGAAAGATATTTTTAAAGCTATCAAACCAGATGAAAAACTACTTGTCATGGATGCAGCAGTCGGCCAACAAGCAGGTCCTCAAGCAAAAGCATTTCATGATGCCGTGGGTATTACAGGTATTGTACTTACAAAACTTGATGGTACTGCAAAAGGTGGTGGTGCACTAAGTGCATCAGCTGAAGTAGGAGCTCCTATTGTTTTTATTGGTACAGGTGAACATTCTTCTGATTTTGAAAAATTTGATCCAGCGGGTTTTATATCTAGACTTCTTGGAATGGGTGATATAAAAAGCCTATTAGAACGAGCTGAAGAAAGTCTCAAAGGAAAAGATGCTGAAAAAACTGCAAAAAAAATAATGTCTGGTAAATTCACGTTACATGATATGTATGATCAGATGGATATGCTTGCAGGTATGGGTCCTCTTGGTAAGGTTGCAGAGATGTTACCAGGTGGTTTTCCAGGTAAAGGAAAAATAAAAGAAAAAGATATGTTAGAAACTGAAAATAAGCTTCAGAAATTTAAAGTTATAATGGACTCTATGACTGATGAGGAGATGAATGACCCAAACATTGTCCGTGCCAGTAGAATTAAACGTATTGCTCATGGTGCAGGTGTTGAAAATAGAAACGTAAAAGAACTAATAAAATACTATAATGTTATGAAACGCACCATGAAAGGTCTTTCAGGTAATCGTAAGATGAAAAAGAATCTTATGAATCAGTTGAAATTCATGAATTAAAGATTCATCCTTATGCTTTATGTTGTTTAAAAATTATAATCAAATTGTGGATAATGGTAAGACACCTATTTTAAAACAAATTAGAGGAGATATACTCGATGTTTTTTCTTCTGCAATCGCATCGGTTGACCCATATTTTTCTGTAAAAAAAGTTATACAAGACAACAAAATAGTTATCGGTTCTAAAGTTTTTAATATTTCAGATTTTGAAAATATTTATCTTGTAGGCTTTGGGAAAGCTAGTGTTGGTATGAGCCAAGCAATATGTGATTCAATTAAGATAAAACTGGGAGTTGTTATTACAAATAGCAGAGAGTCTATTGTTAAAGATAATAATGTTTCAACTTATGTTGGAAGTCATCCAATCCCTGATCAAAAAAGTTTAGATGCAACAGATAAAATAATTTCTCTGTTGAAAAAAACAAAGAAGAATGATTTGCTCATTGTTTTAATCTCTGGTGGTGGTTCTTCTCTTTTGTGTAAACCGCGAATACCTTTAAAAGATATGCAACTTACAACAGATTTGCTTTTGAAATCTGGTTTAAATATCTATGAAGTTAACACAATACGAAAACATTTATCTTTTATAAAAGGTGGGCAGCTTGCTTCTTATGCAAATTGTACTATTGTTTCACTGGTTATTTCTGATATTATTGGTGATCCTTTAAGTTTTATTGCATCTGGTCCAACATATCCTGATAATACTAGTTTTATAGAATGTAAAAACATTCTTGAAAGATATAATATTTATTATAATCTACCAGATTCAGTAAAGAAAATAATAGATAATGGGATTAAAAATAAGATTCCTGATACCATTAAAAAAGAAAATTCTGTTTTTCATAAAGTTAACAAATTCATTGTAGCAAATAACAAAATCGCATGTGATGCTGCAAAAGAAAAAGCAGAAGAACTTGGATATAAAACAATAATTCTTACAACTCGACTAGAAGGCGAATCAAGGGATATAGGGAAATTTCTTGTTGAAAAAGCAAAAAATTATTACTTTAAATCAAAAAAAATAATGTTTATATCTAGTGGAGAAACAACAGTTACAATAAAAGGAAATGGTAAAGGTGGACGTAACCAGGAGATGATATTAAATGCTATTGACGAATTGAAAGATTCAGATGTTTTATTTGCTTCAATTGGAACAGATGGAATTGATGGTAATTCTGATGCAGCTGGTGCAATTGCTGATTGTTTTAGTTTTGAAAAAGCATTAGATAGAAATCTAAATCTGGATAGATTTTTAAAGGATAATAACTCTTATGAGTTTTTCAAAAAAATAGATGATATATTATTTACTGGGCTTACCGGTACAAACGTAATGGATCTACAGATACTTGTAAAGATAAACTAATTTTTTTATAGGATTAATATATTTATAAAACTCAACAATCTAAGAAAATGTATTAAGAAAATCTAAAAATATTAGAAAATATATAAGAATTATATTTAATATATGGTTATATTAACACTATGGTGATAAAGGATGAATCTACCACGATTAAAAATTAATTTATTATCAATTTTAACAATATCTTTACTAATTTTAAGCAATCTTTTTATTTTAAATGTAAAAGCAGAGTTTAAATCCTATCCTGATGAAGGCTTTTATTTCGATGATTTCTCAAATGAAAATAATATAACTAAAACTAATTGTGTATATAATGCAGATAGAGATTGTTTCAACTTAGCACAAGGGACCCCTTTATATGACTATTACTATCGTAAAACACCAAATAACATAAGAATGTGGGAAACAGGCTTGAGTGTCCTTTCTGAGGATACTATTGCAGGTATTATAAGTCAATTTGTAAGCCCTGACGCTTTTAGATTACAAAATGAAATAACAAGCGGTATTAAGTCAACTAAATTAGCTTATACTGATAATAAAACCATAAGCACTAATTCTTCAATTCTTGTAGAACTTGGTGGAGATATTATACCAAATTACTATCATTACCCTATTCATCGTTTCCGCGTAAAAATAGATCAAGATCCCGCAAATATTGAAAAATTAACAGTTAGATGGTGGTTTGGAAATTACCAGACCGGAACTACTTTTAATAATTTAAAAGAAATTGGAATGTACATATGGACATATGGTAATATTATACCAAGATGGGTAAACCCCTCTGATCTAAATGTTCTATATAGTGATACAACAATAGGTAGAGTATATAATGGAGAAAAACTACCTGATATATCATATATTGATGATGGAAAATATATCAGCGAAGATGGCTATTTAGATTTTTTAGTAATTGGTAAACCTATTAATAATAATAAAACTATTGAACTTTTAACTGACTATATAGAAATATCTGTTGAAACAACATATGGTTATAAGTCTTCAGGTTATTTGATATCTGATTTTATTGAACCAAGTAATTTTAGTGGATGGGAAAGTGTAATATGGTCTAGTTCAAGATATTCTAATAGATCAGGTGTTACAATATCTATTTTAGATAAAGATTCAAAAGAAATAGCAGGTTATTCTGGTAAATATTCACCTTTGGATATTTCAGGTATAAAAAATACTAAAATACGGCTTAAGGCAACACTGCATTCAAATGATCCTCAAGTAACCCCATATATGTTTAGCTGGGGTGTTCTTTATCAGAAAGGAGCTGAATATATAGATAGTTTCTCTAATGAATATAAAATAGATGAAATGTTAGGCACAGAAATTAAAAATGGTTCAGTAGTTGTGAGTAATTATTATGGTCAGTGGCCGATTTTTGGTAAAAACTCTGATAATACTAGGTTTTACCAAGGTCCAAATATAGATTCTAGTGATGCTAAGGTATATTGGTTTTCTTATGAAGATAATATAGGAGGAGGTTTTAGATCACCTATCACTAGCGAAGGAAAAATCTATGTTGCATCTATTGACAAAAAGATTTATGCTTATAATATATTAAAAGACACAGCTAAAGAGACTCAGAAATATGTTGATGTAAGCAATGAGTTAATGACTGTTGAATCAAGCTTAGGAATATATAAAGATTATCTAATCTTAGCCACAGGTGAAACTGGTGGTAAAAACAAGATTTATGCATTAAATAAAAATAATTTATCTCAACAACTATGGGATAATCCATATCCTCTTGGAGATATTACTATATGTTTTTCTTCAAACCCTACTATTGACGAAGATAGACTTTTTATCACAAGTTGGGGTGGGAACATATGGGATACAGCTTATTTTTCTTCTATTAGTCGTCTTCTTAGTGGTAACAACAAAATAATTGGAATTGATATAAAGACAGGTGGCGAACTCTGGGAACCTATAATACTTCCAACAGGGAGCATATCAACTCCTGCTGTTGGAAATGGTTTATTATATGTTGGATGTCAAAACATGTCGGGGGATAGTTTATTTGCATTTGATACTGAAACAGGTGATAAAATATGGAGTACAAATCTTGGAATAATAGGAAGATCAAGCCCTGTTTATGCAGATGAAAAAGTTTTTGTATTATCAAATAAGAAACAAAATATTACAAACCTAGGAACTTATATGCTTACAGCAGTTAATGCAAATAATGGTAAAACAATATGGAATATGTCCCTTGGTGAATTTAAAACAACTTCTCTTGCGAATATAATTAAAGGTTTGAATTTTACATATCAGATATTAGAAGGTTTTGCACCAATATCAACTCCAGCGTATAAAGAAGGGACTTTATTTGTTTTATCGCCAAATGGTACTTTTCTTGCAATTGATACAAACAATAATGGTTCTATTAAATGGCGTTATAATTTAACAAATCCTTTAGTCGATATATCATATTATGTAACTTCACCAGTTGTTGTAGGTGACATGGTTTATATTGTTGCGGGTGAAAAATTTCTATATGAGCCTCAAAATATATCAATAGCTAAATTGTTATATGGGTTTAAAACACAATATTCTTCAGATGTTGCAGAACCTGTCTGGAGTATGTATGTGGATAAACCAAGTGAAGCAACTGTTGATTTAAATGTACCAGATATTTTAGCGTCACCGATAATTTCTGATAACATGATAATTATTAGTGCAACTTATGATACTATTAATTTAACAGGTAGACTTATTTGCATTGGTGATTACATCCAGAATTTTGAAGGAACTGTAAAATCAACAAATATACATGTTCCAACTGGTAAATGGTGGAATAAGTTAAATGCTGATTTTACTAGTAGTACCAAAAACAAAGTTGTCTTTAAGATACTTGATAAAGACGACAAAGAATTAACAGGTTGGTTTAGTATTCCTAGTACTGGTTATAATCTTTCAAATATTGGTAGTAATGTTATAAAATTATATGCAAAACTTAGCAATAATGACAAAACCCAGGTTAATGCAAAACTAAACAGTTGGACTATTAATTGGTTAGATGAAAAAGTAGGACCAATTTTTAATATAACTACTTTTGTACCAGGTATAGATGGTTGGATCAGTTCTAATTTAACAGAATGTTCAATCATAGCCAAAGATAAAGCAGATAAAAGTATAATATCAGGTCTTGATATTGACAGCGCAAAATACAGAATTGGATATATTGATAAAAATACTAATACAAAAAAAATATCTGATTGGCTGCAAGCAACATCCTTTGCTAGTTCAGGTGTAAATGAAGCACGTATTATCGCAAATCTTAAAGAACATGGTCTTAACGTTAAAAGTTGTGTAAATATCGAATTTACAATAAAGGACCTTGCTGGAAATCAAGGGTATAGTAGTATTATCACATTTAAAACAGATACAACTAAACCTAAATCTGAGATTTTAAATGAAGACGATTTCGAAGATAGTTATAATACACTTGTATCTATTGAAGCTAAAGCAGAAGATTCAGGCTTAGCAGGAAGTATAAGTGGTATCAGTTATGTTTCATTGATTTATCGATACAGTGAAGATAACTCTGCTGATTCTTGGAGTGACTGGCAATTTTATGACAATAATACATCAACTAAATATTCATGGGAATTTGGTAAAAATCTAGAAAGTGGTTATTGTAAGATTTCAACGATAGCAGTTGATAAAGCAGATAACAAAGAAGATGTCAACACAAACAATATTGTTGAATTCTTCTTTGATAATACAGATCCGATTATAAAAAACGATTTTAATTCTGAATATAAATCTATAAAAATACCAAGTTTTAACCTAGAATTGCATGATGATTACAGCTTGGAAAACCTATATTACAGTGTTGACGATAATAATTATATAAAAGTTTTATTTAATAGCACAGTGGATATCAAAGGTAAAAAAGATATTACTATTGAATGGACTCTACCTGATGATAAATGGGCAGATTTTAAAGAAGGTGAAGAACATTATATCTATTTCAAATTAGAAGACACAGCAGGTAACTATATTGAAACAACAAAAAGCAATACTCCTAAAGTGATAAAGGACGAGAATATTTCACAATTATATGTTGATTTAACTGATTTTTCTGCATTCAAACTAGGTGATACTTATACAGTTAAGGCAAATATACCTATAGATATAGATGTTGATAAAGCAAAACTATTCTATCAATATTCAGATGATAATAGCAATTGGAATATAGTAAAACAAGTAGGAGATGATATGACATCACCTCCATATGAATGGAGTTTTACTGCATTAAATGGTAGTGGTTATTATAAGTTCTACTTAAAGATAATTGATACAGCTAGATCAGAATACACTTCTGATTCAGAGATAATAAATTTAAAACTAATACCAACCATAACATTAGTATTAGTGGCAATAGCAATTATTTTCATATTATTTACATTATTTGTTATTAGAAAAATGAAAAAACGATGATTGTACCCAAAATCCTTTTTTTATATTTTAGAAATTATTTCTTTAACAAGAACATCTATTCCTTCTTTGCTTTCGCATGAAACTTTAATATTCATAGAACTAGTTTTTTTAAAATCTGCTTTGTTTTCTACTATTATAAACTCTGAATCTTTAAACATCTCTTGCATCTGCGAAAAAAGATGTTTTTGATTATCAAAACTATAACCACAGGTCTCTGTAGGATCAAAAATAAAAACAATAATATCTGCAAGATTTTTAACGGCAGAAATCGCTTGCTGCTCGATTTTATTCCTCTCAGATAATGGCCTATCTAATAATCCTGGTGTATCAATTATCTGAATTTTTGTCTTATCATATTTTTCTTGTTTAAACATATGACCGATTACTAGCTCTTTTGTTGTAAAAGGATATTGAGCAACCTCTGGTTTAGCAGATGATAAGCATCTCAGCAGAGAGGATTTACCGACATTTGGATAACCTGCAATCACAACAGTTGGAATATCCTCAATATCCGGAAAAGATCTAAAAACTTCTCTAGCATTTTTAAGAGTTTTAAGTTCTTTTTTAACTTGTTTGACTATACTTGTTACTCTTCCATAAATCTCTTTTTGTTTTTGTTTTAAAAATTCAATGTTTTGAGATCTTTTAAGATGATTAATTTGTGTTGTATAAACCATATTGACTGTTTTTCTTGCCCAGTCTACACCACCAAGTGATTTTTTAAGTTCATCAATATCAAATTTTATTGCCAGTAGTTCTTGGAAAAAAGGATGCATATTATTGATTGATGGAAATTTTTTTACATAACTATCCAAAATTGTAATAATTGTTGTACAAAATGAATCAGTTTTTGCAATAATTGTTTTTTTCTTCCTGTAAAAGGCATCTCTATCAATAATATTTACTTTATCTGTTTTTTTGAAAGCTCTATCTATTAATTCTTGTGATTCTAGTATTTCTGGTATTTCCCTAAACATAATAATTGATAAGGTTTGTTGACATAAATGTTTTTCTTACACCAATATAGTTTAATAGTTATGCTATAATAATAAAGTGCAAGTCATATGGTTTTTACACAATAAGGACGATACTAATTTTTTTTAAGGAAAAAACCAATCGCAATTAGAACTGCACCAATAAATAATGTAAAAATTCCTAAATAACTAACATTTGTTTCGAAAGTCACCTGTGCTTCAGCCTCAGCCAGATTCATTATATTAGGTATTTCTATATAACCAGTTTCCATATATTGTTTATAATGAAGATAATGATTAGTACCATAAATAAACAATAAAATACCAATTGTTAATACAATTATACCAGCAATAATTATTTTTTTTCTTATTTTTTTCTCCCTCAAAACTACATTTTTTTTTATCCATTTATTTAGTTTTTATTTCCCTAGCGTGGGTTTTGTAAGGCACAGTAACTTTATGTTTTTTGCCTTTCTTTCTATACTTTTCTTCTTCAGAAACTTCTAAATCCGTCCCCTCTTTAACTAATCGTTCTAAACTCATTTTTTCTATTTTTGTTGCCATTTCTTTTCCCCTCAAACACTATTTCAAAGCAACTATTTATTTATAAAGTTCTCATAAAAAATAGAAAAAAAGTGTTAGAGTTTGGTTTATTTTAGTTATAGTAATATTGGTTTAGTATTTTTTCAAAGAAAGGAAGACGCTGAAAGAGTTTCTGTAAAAACATAGTTGTTTTGATTGCTTTGCTTTTTGGCATACTAACAGTTAGTGTTTCCCTGTCACTCTCAAAACCATAAATATCGCTGGTTTTTGCTTTGATTGTATAGTCTCCTTCCTTAAATCAAGTATGTGAAGAATTGTAATATTCACCAGATGGTAATGTTGTTGTCCAGCCAGTAGATGTATTATCTCCCCGATCTATACAGTATGATATTTCATCTTCTTCTGGATCAGCAGATACAAAAGCGTATTCATATTCTGTAACTGTTTTTTCACTTGATTCACCGGTTATTATAGGTTTATTTGGTGGGTTGGTTATTACCAGAACCGTATTCATATGCTCCTATATCTACAGCATTACCTTGTGGTCTTAGATTGCCATCAAAATCTACAGATGGAGCATCTATGTAACTTCCAGCCTCTATTGCAGGGGAAGTTGATTGCAGATGATAATCACCAGCAGATGGATTCACCCATTGTGGGTCACCTCTCAGATAATTAGCACCATAGATATCACTGGAATCAGCAAAGAAATTATGGTCTATAGTCAGTTCACTTACGGGTTGATAAGAATTTACTGATATTGCTATACCACCTTTAAAAATATTGTTTCTTATAACCATATCCGTATAATAATTATTACCTGTTGCAGGAGCAGGATATAACCTCAAATTATCCATTCCACTCGTTGAAACAAATACATTATTTATGAAGGATATACCATCAAAAACACCACTGTGGTCACCAGTTTCCACATCCACATATTTATAATTGTATTCTCCATTAACAAAAATATTATTATATACCTTAATGTTTGACACAGCATCGCCACCATCTTCTGAACCTATTTTTAATCCAATACCAGAACCATGACAATAGTTGTTGTATATATTAATATCATAACTCTCTCCTCCGTGTACATCAACATATATATTATTTGCAGGAGTTGAAACATCGTTATATGCGACTACACCTTTATAACAAGCATTTTTCATATCGATTCCAATATTGGTATTTGTGGAATCAAGCGTATTGTATTTTACTTCAAAATTAGTTATTCTGCATAGCGACATTGATTCTTGTGCACCACTTGGATATCTCGAATATTGTATAGTGTTGTTATAAATATGTATATTACTAGGTATTGGGGTAGGGTCATGATTGGGCCATTCTACCCCATTATCGGCACGTATACCAGACATTTTAGTATACATAGTCCAACAATTTTGGATAGTGATGTTATGACTGTAACGAATATGTATAGCATCTGATGCAGAATTTATAACTTTGAAACCGTCAAATGTAATATATGAAGTTTGAGGATTACCACTTGTATAATAACTTGGACCTATATCTATAATTCCTTGCCCTAAGGATAGAGTTAATCCAGTACCATCTACAATCGGTAGTTCATTTAGATAGTTCTTAATAGTAATCCATGAACTTAAATACACCTTCAATTTGAATTTAGTTCTTTTTTGATATATGCTGAAATCATTTCCATCGTTTCTATTGGACATGAAAAATCACTATTGTCTAACACATCACGTTGAATATGTG
>Ga0256868_10000854_pt1 | contig 17263 bp, 18 predicted proteins | sample RVTome_13_FD_187341 | JGI IMG/M metagenome (GOLD analysis project Ga0256868, IMG submission 187341) | Soil microbial communities from uranium-contaminated site in the Upper Colorado River Basin, Wyoming, United States - RVT92D227 HiSeq ...
AAATTTAGATTGAAACTTACCCAACTTTCTTATTCTTCTTGAGTTATTTGTCTTTTCATGTCAAAACATGACACTTTTCGTTTAAATCGTGCAATATTTTCATATTTGAACAAAGGCTTTGCTAAAGAGATAATGAGCTAATGATATGAAACTATAATTAGTTTTTAATATTTTGAAATTTGGTACAAAAATTGCTGAATGAAGTACAGTTTAACTTGTTGTTTTCATTTATTTTTAAAGAGATAGGGAAAAGATGTTAGGCTTGCTCCAATTGCTATTCGCGGTATTTGCAATCTACAGTGCCCTCCAATTCGAGGAGGGCCTCAGGCTTATCATCCCTTTGGGTTGTCTTATTGCGATGTTGGTCGTCAATCGGGTTGATAAAAGAAAATCCGACAAAGAAAAATCGAGAAAGGTTTTTTTACAATCAGAAATTGACAGAGTCTCAAAAAAAGAATCCACGGCAATCAAGGATCAGGATTTTTTCACTATCGAATCATTGCTCTGGCCTAAAAGTGAATTGTTATTAATCGATGCCGTTCATTCCATCCTAAAGGATCTGGGGTTCAAGATATGCGCAGGGATCAAGTACCAATCTGTTGATCGCATTGTTAAGATTCCAGAATCACAGATAACCTTTGGAGTACATATATTGATGAGTGAAGAAGAGGTGGAGGGGAACCATCCTAAGATCCACCGAGCTTTACAGTTTGAAGAAGAAAAAAAGGAAAATGAAAAATCTTTGATTATTGCAAGCACCCATATCCATCTTCCGCTTTCGGAAAGAAGCCAGGTGAATCATATTTCCAAAGAGCTGAGCGGTTTCTTAACTCGGCACAATATGAGTTTAATTACCACCCATCACCTTTATGAGCTTTGGCAGAAAGCGAAGGGAAAGGAGATTGATATCTTTGGATTCTTTGAAAAGGTCTATTCTCATTCAGGGAGCACCTTTCCATTAAAAGGGGCTGAAAATACCCACTTCTCTTCATTTAACCTACCTGTCGAATAACTCCCCACCTTTATCCTCCCCCACTAATGGGGCGGGAGGAGAGGAGGAGGGGAACTTTAGATTTTCCTCCCTCTCCGTTATAATATTCTTAATGAAAATCAAAGAAATCTTTGTAAAGCACATTCTAACCAAGACAGCCATCCCAGGTTTTGACTACTGTATAAATCCATATATAGGATGTGGACATGGTTGTAGATACTGTTATGCAAGTTTCATGAAACGTTTCACTGGTCACTTGGAACCATGGGGAGAATTTATAGATGTCAAGGTGAACGCTCCTCACTTACTGAGGAAACAGTTAAAGAGGGCGAAGCAAGGGGTCGTTACCCTCAGCACAGTGACCGATCCCTATCAACCTGTCGAAAAAAAGTATCAACTGACTCGAAAATGTTTAGAAGTCCTTCTGGAAGCTCAATTTTCGATTAGTCTATTGACCCGTTCACCCCTTTGTCTGAGAGACATCGATCTGTTTAAGCAATTTGAGAATATTAATGTGGGTCTTTCCATCACGACTCATGACGAAGGAATCAAGAAGATCTTCGAACCCCATTCCTCTTCCATCTATTCTCGAGTCGAAGCCTTGAGAGCCCTTCGCAAAGAAAAAATACAAACCTATGCTTTTGTTGGTCCAATTCTTCCTTTGGATCCAAAAACGCTGGTGGCGATGCTGGATGGGGGGATTGACGAAGTGCTTATCGATCGGATGAATTATCCGAATAAGGTGAAGGCGATTTATCGCAAAGCCAATTTGGAAAAATATTTGGAAGAAGATTATTTTCATCTGGTCGGAATGGAGTTGAAGGAACGTTTTGAGAGAAAAGGAGTTTTAGTATCGATGATTTTTTAAATCCCCCTTTACCCCCCTTTAGTGAAGGGGGGATAGGGGGGATTTGGGAGTGCAGCCATGACTATTGGCAGATTTGGATTGAGAAAAAGAAATTACGACTTTCCACCTTTCAGACCACCCAGTGAGGCAAACAGCCTTCTTCTCAGAGTGACCCGAGGATGCCCTTGGAATCGATGTACCTTTTGTTCGATGTATAAAGGGATGAAGTTCGAGATCAGGAACCTTGAAGAGATTTTAGGAGATATCGAGTTGGCAAGGGATCTTTATGGGGATAAAATTAGGACTGTTTTCATTGGGGATTCCAATAGTCTTGTCGTGAAGACCGAAATGTTGGTTAAAATTTTAAATAGTTTATTTTCATCTTTCCCCGTTATCGAAAGAGCAACCAGTTATGCACGGGCCAAAACCATTGCCAAGAAATCCTTAGAGGATTTGATCAAAATCCATCAAGCGGGTTTGACCAGACTCCATGTGGGTCTTGAAACAGGTGATCGAGAGCTTCTTAAAAAGATTGAAAAAGGGGCGACCCCGGAAGAGATGATTGAAGCGGGGAAAAAAGCGAAAGAAGCCGGGTTTGAATATTCTTTATATGTTTTGTTAGGGATTGGCGGTGAAGAAAAATGGGAACAACATGCAAGGGGGACAGCAGAGGTTTTGAATCAAGTCGATCCCCATTTTATACGGGTTCGGACATTTATCCCTCAGCCCAACTCTCGATTCTATGAGGCCGTGGTGAAGGGCAATTTCCAGTTAGCGTCATCAGAAACCATATTGAAGGAGACCAGGCTCCTTCTGGAGGAGCTGAAGGTCACTTCTCAATTCTTAAGCGACCATATCTCCAATCTTCTTCCCCTCCATGGAAAACTCCCTGAGGATAGGGAGAAAATGATTCAGATGATTGACGGGGCCTTAAGGGAACTCAAAGACAATGAATTACTGAGGGAAGAAATGGAAATGCGAAGGCACCTGACCAACCTCTAACCCAAACCAAATTTAACGAATGATAGCAAATTTTCCGAACAAAGAATTCGTTCCATTCGATGTCATTCGAGCTATTCGTCAATATTATTTACCACAGGTGGAGCAGCTGGTGGCGGCACAACCGCTGCAGGAGGAGCTGGCGGTGCTCTTAAATTTTCCACCGCTGGAAAAGGCAAAGGCAGACATCATCCGATGGACTTTTTTGCTTTTGCATTTGGGACAAGCAATCTTTTCTGAAGTATTAAATACTAATTTTTCAAATTCGTTTTCGCACTGATTGCATTGAAACTCATAAATAGGCATCTCAAGGGCTCCTTCTTAAAAATATCGTAACATTTTATTATTCGGTCAGCAAGAGAACTTGTTTTCTATCCCTCTCCCTCAAATATATTCAATATGCCAGGTCATCCTATTCTTGTACAGTCTTCAAAATTGCTGAAAAATATTGACGCCATGGATTGAAAAAAGGTATAAATAAAAATAATTTTTGAAAGGAGGAGATTCCTATGGCTGTCAGGGTTGGGATTAATGGATTTGGAAGGATTGGTCGAAATGTCCTGCGGGCAGGTCTGAATAAGAAAGAGTTAGAATTTGTTGCAGTCAATGACCTCACAGATGCACAGACATTGGCTCATCTCTTGAAATACGATTCCGTCCATGGAAAATTTGGTGCACAAGTAGAAGCAAAAAAGGGTGCGTTCCTGATCGACGGAAAAGAAGTGAAGGTTTTTGCACAGAAAGACCCAACTCAGCTTCCCTGGAAGGATTTGGGTGTAGATGTGGTGCTAGAAAGCACAGGGAGGTTTACCGATCGAGTAGGAGGATCGAAACATATAGAGGCCGGTGCAAAAAAAGTAGTTATCTCTGCTCCGGCGAAAGACCCTGATATTTCTTTGGTCTTGGGAGTCAATGAGAAGGTATACGATCCTACTAAACATCATATCCTCTCTATGGGATCTTGCACGACGAACTGTCTGGCTCCTATTGCTAAAATATTGGTCGATGAGTTCGGAGTGGAATATGGTCTGATGACCACCATCCATGCCTATACCAATGATCAGGTAATTCTTGATTTTCCGCACCGGGATCTTCGTCGAGCCAGAGCAGCAGGTATGTCAATGATTCCGACCACCACAGGAGCGGCAACCGCGCTCTCTCTCGTCATCCCAGAATTAAAGGGAAAGATGGACGGGATGGCTATACGAGTTCCTACACCGAATGTGTCAGTCGTTGATCTGGTGGCGGAGTTGAAAAAGGAGACAACAGCAGAGGAGGTAAACCGAGTTTTAAAAACTTATGCTGAGGGAAAGCTGAAAGGGATCTTAAGTTTTTGTGAGGAGCCTCTTGTTTCTATTGACTTCAATGGTAATCCCCATTCATCAATTGTGGATGGACCATCAACAAAAGTGATCGGTGGCAAATTGGTGAAGATTATTTCTTGGTACGACAATGAATGGGGTTTTTCCAATCGAATGGTAGAGTTATTTCTGTATCTTTTGGGGAAGAAGTAATTTGCTTAGGAAATAAATGCCTCGTCAAACGGTCAAGGTAACGATGCCCGTATCGTCATCCGGTTACGTTCTTCGCCTACCTGCGCGTAGCCGCTTCGGCGAAGGCAGGTTTTAAGAAGTTGACATAACCCTTTACCCTTAAACCAAACGGGCTTCGTAGCCGTGACCGATTTTTCGTTCAAGCCAGCTTGTAAACGAATGTGAAAAACGCTTGCAGCATGGCAGGGAGTGAAAGAATGACCATTCGGAAAGTTGATCAAATTGAGTTAAAAAGTAAACGGGTATTTATCCGCGTTGATTTCAATGTTCCCCAGGACGAAAAGAATAACATTACCGATGATACCCGGATTCTCCTTTCCCTTCCAACTATTGGGTTTGTCAGTGAAGCGGGGGGGAAGGTCATCCTTGCCTCTCATTTAGGAAGGCCCAAAGGGAAGAGGGATTCTAAATTTAGTATGTCTCCTGTTGCTGAGAGGTTATCACAACTACTCGGGAAAAAAGTAAGCTTAGCCTTAGATTGTATAGGAGAAGAGGTTCAGAAACAGATTGGAGGAATGAAAGAAGGAGATGTTCTACTCCTTGAAAACCTCAGGTTTCGTCCAGAAGAAGAGAAGAATGACGAAGGTTTTTCAAAAGCCTTGGCCTCTCTATGTGAAGTTTATGTTAACGATGCCTTTGGGACAGCCCACCGAGCCCATGCCTCCACTGAAGGAATGACACATTATGTGAAGACCGTGGCTGCGGGTTTTTTAATGATGAAAGAAGTCGAGAGTCTGGAGAAGGCCCTGGTTAACCCGCAAAAGCCTTATGTAGCGATTCTCGGTGGGGCAAAGGTTTCCGATAAGATAGGTGTGATTCAAAATCTTTTAAGTAAAGTGACTGCACTCCTGATCGGGGGAGGAATGGCCTATACCTTCCTTAAAGCAGAGGGGTTTCAGGTAGGAAAATCTCTTGTCGAAGAGAATCAGATTGAATTCTCACTCAATTTGCTGAAAAGAGCAAAAGGGAAGATTAAGTTTCTTCTCCCTTCTGATCACATCGCCGCAGAACGAATGGATATTCAAGCGAAGAGGGAGATAGTTAAGAATGACAAGATTCCTTCAGGATGGATCTGTTTGGATATTGGTCCGGAGACAGTAAAGACATTCTCAGAGGAAATCAAATCTGCTAAGACCATTGTATGGAATGGACCTATGGGTGTCTTTGAAATGAATCCATTCAGTCAGGGGACTTTTGCTATTACCAAAGCGATCGCTAACTCTTCAGCATTCAGTATTGTAGGAGGAGGAGATTCTGTTGCAGCGGTAAACAAGGCAGGGATGGCGGATCGAATCAGTCATATTTCTACGGGAGGCGGGGCATCCCTCGAATTTCTTGAGGGGAAGAAGTTGCCAGGCATTGAAGCCCTAAGAAAGGCTTGAAAAGCTTTTCTTGATTACACAGATATCGGGAGATGATTTCAGAGATTTCTGGACTTTTTCAGAAATCTCCCTGAGGAAAGAATAATGGAAAGATTACCCTTTATTGCTGGAAATTGGAAAATGAATAAAACGGTTGGGGAAGCCCTCGATCTCGTCAGAGAGTTGAAAGCGGCCATTTCAGGAGTCAAGGGGGTTGAGGTAGCGGTTGCTCCTCCTTTTACAGCACTCTTTGCGGTCCATAAAGAACTTGAAGGTTCTTCTGTTCGTCTCGCTGCTCAGAACCTATACTGGGAGGAAAAGGGTGCCTTTACAGGTGAAGTCTCTTCCCTCATGCTCAAGGACGTGGGTTGTCACTATGTCATTATCGGTCACTCTGAGAGAAGGCAGTTTTTTAGGGAGACGGATGAGACGGTGAATCGGAAGATAAAGGCAGCACTGGCCCGGGGTTTGAAAGTGATCTTCTGCATTGGTGAAACCCTGAAAGAGAGAGAAGAGGGGAGGACCTTTTCAGTGATCGAGAGACAGGTGGAGGGCGGATTAAAAGGATTAAGTGCCCAGGAGATGAAAGATCTTGTAATTGCTTATGAACCTGTTTGGGCCATTGGAACGGGAAAGACAGCCACTCCGGAACAGGCTGAAGAGGTACATCGATTCATCAGGGGGAAAATGGAAAAGCTTTATTCGCACGAGGTCTCCGAAGAAATTCGGATTCAATATGGTGGGAGCGTAACCCCAGAGAACATCAAAGGACTGATGAATCAGCCCAATATCGATGGGGCATTGGTCGGAGGGGCGAGTCTGAAATCAGATTTTTTCTCAAAGATTGTCAGATTTAAGGAAATGTGATATAGATTTAAAAACTATCCAAAGATATTTTACATTGTTTTGATTCTACCCACCGTATATTCCCCTCCCCCTTCGACAGGGGAGGGCGAGGGTGGGGGTGGATAAACGGAGTTCGGTTCCCCCTCCCCTTCATCCCCTCCCACAAGGGGAGGGTAGGTTTTATGTGGTGCGTTGAAAATGGTAGAGGAAATTATCAGATTCTATGAGTAATATCTAAGAAGGGGATTGAATTTATGACCATTATCATTGTTTTTCATGTTTTGGTTTGCTTTGCTCTCATTTTAATCGTTCTTCTTCAAGCCGGAAAAGGTGCAGAGATGGGAGCGGCATTCGGAGGGGCGAGTCAAACGATTTTCGGGAGCGCAGGGGCGATGGGATTTCTTTCGAAATTAACCACGATCGCAGCTATCATCTTCATGATTACTTCGCTTCTTCTTACCTTCGCCTCATCAAGAAGGGCTTCCACAATCATGAAGGAAAGGCCAGCTCCTACCATCCCTGCAGAATCCCCTCAGGCTCCAGTTCAACCTCAGACGCCTGTACCTGAGCCGAAGAAATAATCCCCCTCTATCCCCCCCTTTTTGAAAGGGGGAATTATCTTGCCTCCCTTTACTAAAGGGAGGTTCGGAGGGATTAAAAATTTTGCCGAAGTGGTGGAATTGGTAGACACGCCATCTTGAGGGGGTGGTGGGTAATCCCCGTGGGGGTTCAAATCCCCCCTTCGGCACCATACTTCCAGTAAACGGGTCATACGACCTGTTAGTCGTCAGCTTGGGAACGCAGTTCTGTTATTAAAAGCCTTGGCTTCGGTCAGGGCTTTTCTTCTTAGGATTTAGGAAAAGGGGAACTTGTAAGATCATAGGAAATATTACATAATAACTTCCTGTGTAGAGTCAGGATGATATTTTTCGCTGTCATTCGTTCTGTTCATAATGGGTTCTCCCATGGATCAAAATTCTCCCGAAGTAGTGACTGCCGTTCAGGCAGCAGTTAAAGCATCGGCGCTTTGTGAAAATATCAGGAAGGATCTTGCTGGGCAAGAATCTATCCTGAAAAAAGACAAAACTCCTGTGACCATTGCAGATTATGGATCTCAGGCGATTATCTGTAAATGGATCAGAGAAAGGTTTCCTAACGATACGATTGTCGCAGAGGAAGATTCAGAAGAATTAAGGAGACCAGATCGATCAGGAATCCTTGAACAAGTTACAAACTACGTCCATGCTTTCGTTCCGACCTCCTCATCAGAAGAGGTCTGTTCTTGGATTGATTTTAGTTCCAATTCAATCACCGATCGTTTTTGGGCTTTAGATCCCATTGATGGAACGAAGGGTTTTCTCAGAGGGGATCAATATGCCATTGCCTTAGCATTTATTGAGAGGGGCTTAGTGACATTAGGCATTTTAGCCTGCCCTAACCTCTATATCGATATCCATTACCCTTTCGGAGAGAAAGGATGCCTTTTCGTTGCATTGAAGGGAAAGGGTTCATTTCAAATGGATATCCATGGCATGAACCAACGCACCATCTTCGTTTCCAAAGTAAAGAATCCCTCTGAAGCAACCATCACAGAAAGCGTTGAACCAGACCATGCTGACCATCTTTTTCATCAACATCTTGCCAGACAATTGAATATCTCAAAGCCTTCCCTTAAAATGGATAGTCAGGCAAAATATGGGATTGTTGCCAGAGGAGAAGTCACCATATATTTGAGGGTCCCGTCCTCTGTTGAGCCAGTGTATAAAGAAAATATTTGGGACCATGCTGCAGGTTCCATCATCGCTGAAGAAGCAGGGGGAAAGGTGACAGATGTTTTAGGACGTCCATTAGATTTTTCATCTGGGATAAAAATGGGAAAGAATCATGGCATTGTGGTGAGTAACGGAATTTTACACGATGTTATTTTGGAAGCCTTGAAAATGTGATAATATATAAAATATAAATTCCATAACCAAATTCCAAATAAATTTTAGCTAAACATATTTGAAATTCTCCCTCACCCTTCCCCTCTCCCCACGGGGGAGAGGGAGGGGGTGAGGGGGCAAAAATTTAATATTGAAAATGATCTGTTTATTGGTACTTGATGATTGATTATTTAAGCGAGGAGGGTTTAAATGGAGGAGACTTTTTCAGAGGTCATTGAAGCTGAAGTCCCTGATGGAAGCATCCTCATCTCTGTGGGTCTGCCAGGGAGCTGGAAAAGCCCGGTGACGGAGGAGATTGCGAGATTGAAAGGGTTTCAGATTCTTCGGTCGGATATGATCCGCTTGGAAGTTCTTAAGGGAGAAGATATCTTCAACAATCAAGTGGCTTCTGATCCGAATAGAAGGAAGAAGGTCTATGAAGAGATGTTCAGACGGGCGGAGAGCATGTTGAAGACGACTCAGGATGGGCTGATCTTGGATGCCACTTTTTTCACTCAGGGGTTGAGATCAAGGGCTGCTGAATTGGCTGAGAAGTCGAATCGAACTTTAGTCATTTTAGAGTGTGTCTGTCCAGAGGAGAAGTCCATTGAGCGGATTTTAAAGAGGACAAAAGAGAGTTATGAGTCGAATGCTTTAACCAAAGAGGCTTACTTAAATAATAAAGCTTTGTTCCAACCCATAGATACAGCAGATATAAAAAAGCAATTTAAGACGCTTCCGATCCTTTACCTCACCATCGATACAGAAAATGATACCCCTCCTGCTTGGAAGATTAAAAAAATAGAAAAAAGATGACTCTTGGTATTCCATTCCTTCAAAAAGCACTTCTCAATCCGGAGAACTATCCTGACCATCCCCGAGCCATAAAATTTATTGAGACTCATATCTCCCTCCTTTTCTTAACAGGAAATCATGTTTACAAAGTGAAAAAACCAGTCGATTTTGGTTTCTTGGATTTCACCTCGCTCGAAAAAAGGAAATTTTTTTGTGAACAAGAAGTGAAGTTGAACCGACGCCTGTCTCCCACCATTTATCTGGGGGTCGTAAGAATTACCCAGGAAGGTAATCAGATTTTATTGGATGGCAAAGGGGAGTTGATAGAGTATGCCGTTAAGATGAGGCAGATTCCTGAAGAACTTCTGATGGACAGGTTGCTTGAGAAAAAACAAGTGACTCCCCAAATGATCGAGGCCGTCTCAGAAAAATTGGTAAAATTCTATTTTACCGCAGAGACCAATGATCGGATTAAAAGCTTTGCCAAACCAGAACGCCTGAAGCAAGATACCGATGAGAACTTCGAACAGACGGAGAAATATATTGATGTGACGATTCCCAAGGAAGTTTATAGAGAGGTAAAGAATCGGACAAACGATTTTTTAAAGACGAAGAAGAAAAATTTTAATCTAAGGATTGCCATGGATCGAATTCGAGACTGCCATGGAGACCTTCGGTTGGAACATATCTTCTTGGGGGATGAAATCTCCATTTTCGATTGTATAGAATTTAATGAGCGGTTTCGCTATACGGATGTAGCAGCGGACATCGCCTTTTTGGCCATGGATCTTGATTACCAAGGCAGGCAGGATCTCAGTGAACATCTCATCCGTGCCTTTATCGGAGAGTCGGGGGACTATGGATTAATGGATGTATTGTATTTCTACAAATGTTACCGGGCCTATGTTCGTGGAAAGGTGGAGAGCTTCCGTTTAGATGACTCCCATATCCCGGAAGAAGAAAAAAAGGAAGCCCTTAAAAGGTCGCAGAAATTTTTCAATCTTGCCCATCAATATGCTCTGAAATTTTAAGTCCTTTTTCAATCCTACTATTTTATCCTTTTTTAGGCTGGTAAAATGCGTTATAATAACTCCGCTTTATTTTAGAAGTGGGGAGGAAATGGAATGAAGATTCATGAATATCAGGCCAAGGAGATCCTGAAAAGCTATGGCGTTTTTATTCCAAAAGGTAGAGTGGCCGAATCTCCTGAAGAAGCCGGAAGAATTGCCAAAGAGATCGGAGCGGAGACCATTGTGGTGAAAGCCCAGATTCATGCGGGAGGGAGAGGGAAAGGAGGAGGTGTCCAGGTTGTTCATTCGGCACGGGAGGCACAGAGTGCAGCGAAAAAGATATTGGGAATGACACTGATCACTCATCAGACCGAGCCAGCAGGCAGGCTCGTCCGGAAGGTCCTGATCGAAGAAGGATTGGAAATCCACGAGGAACTCTATCTGGGGGTGGTGGTTGACCGATCAAAAGCTTGTCCGGTAATCATGGCGAGCCGAGAAGGTGGCGTAGAGATCGAAAAAGTGGCTGCTGAATCCCCCGAGAAGATCATCAAGGAGTGGATAAGCCCCGTCACGGGCTTCAGGCCTTTTCATGCCAACAATATCGGTTATGGCCTTGGACTGGAACCAGGACCGGCAGGAAGAATTCGGCCCATTCTTTCTGGCCTCTACAAGGCTTTTATTGAAAAGGATTGCCTCCTTGCGGAGATCAACCCCTTAGTCCTTACAAAAGATAGGGAATTTGTTGCCCTCGATGCCAAAATGAATTTTGATGATAACGGGCTCTTCCGGCACAAGGAAATTGCTGCACTTCGGGACCTCAACGAAGAGTCCCCTCTTGAGATCGAAGCATCGAAACATAACTTGAATTACATCAAACTGAATGGGAATGTGGGGTGTATGGTCAACGGTGCCGGACTTGCCATGGCCACCATGGACATTATCAAATTGGCAGGAGCAGAGCCAGCGAACTTCCTTGACGTTGGCGGTGGAGCCACAGCAGAAATGGTGAAGAGCGGGTTCAAGATCCTTATGTCTGATAAAGATGTCAGGGCTGTTCTAATCAATATCTTCGGTGGGATTCTAAGATGTGACACACTGGCTGAAGGAGTGATGGAGGCTGTATCTGAGATTAAGGTAGAAGTTCCAATGGTGGTCAGGCTGGAAGGGACCAATGTCGAGGAAGGCAGAAGAATATTAAACGAGTCCGGTTTAAATTTCATCGTTGCCCAGGGAATGAAAGATGCATCCGAAAAAGTAGTAGAAGGCCTGAACAAGAAAGGCCAAGGGCATAGAGCATAGAGCAGAGAGCAGAGAGAAGAATGAATGTATCTTTTTTCAACGCTTGACCTATGCACTATGCGAATTTTTGATTTGGGAGACAAGCATGAGCATCTTAATCGATGAAAAGACGAAAGTGGTGGTTCAAGGAATCACGGGACATGAGGGGATATTTCATACATGCCAAATGATGGAATATGGAACGAAGATTGTTGCCGGAGTGACCCCGGGAAAAGGGGGACAGAAAATAGACGGGATTCCAGTGTTCAACACGGTTGCTGCGGCAGTTGCAGAGACGGGGGCCGATGCTTCCGGTATTTTCGTCCCCCCCACTTTTGCAGCAGATGCCATTCTCGAGTCGGCTGATGCCGGTATATCCTTAGTGGTTTGCCTCACCGAAGGGATTCCCACAATGGACATGGTTGTCGTCCGCCATTATCTCAAGGAGAAAGGGACAAATCTGGTGGGTCCAAATACCCCGGGTATTATTTCTCCTGGAAAGTGTAAGATTGGCGTGATGGCGGGTTACATCCACAAACAGGGGACGACGGGAATTATTTCAAGGAGCGGCACACTCACCTATGAGGTGGTGGATCAACTGACCAAAAAGGGGATCGGACAATCAACTTGTGTGGGTATTGGAGGAGACCAGATCATCGGGCTTAACTTCGTTGATCTCTTGGCAATGTTTGAGAAAGATCCTGGGACTGAGGCTGTGATCATGATTGGCGAAATTGGCGGGACAGCAGAAGAAGAGGCAGCTCAGTTTATTCAAAACCATGTTCACAAACCGGTATTGGCTTTTATTGCTGGATTGACAGCTCCTTCAGAAAGGAGGATGGGGCACGCTGGAGCCATTATTTCAGGAGGAAAAGGTACAGCGAAGGAAAAGATGGAAGCATTAGAAAATGCAGGTGTAAGGGTGGTTAGAAATCCGGCTCTGGTTGGGGAAGAAATGGAGGGGGTTTTGAAAGCAGTTCGTTGAGTTTCTTGGGTTTCTTGAGTTGGCATCCATCTTCAATACAATGAACCCAATGAACTCAATGAACTCAATAAACTCAATAAACTTAATAAACTCAAGAAGTTATAAAAAGACATTTAACTTTTTCTTGATTTATGTTAGTATAACTATTAATCCTTAATGAGAAAGGTTTATTAAATGTTGGATGAATTGAGAGACAGATTGAAAGAGTTAAGAGATAAGATGGAATACCTTCGAGGTCATCTTTGACGTCGAAGGGAAAGGAAAAAGGCTGGATGAAATTGGCAAATTGATGGTAAAACCTGATTTTTGGGAAGGGGGTGAAATTGCGCAGAAGATCCTTAAAGAAAGAACATCTCTCTTAGAGAATCTATCGCCTTGGGAAGAAGAACAGAAGGGTCTGGAGGAGATGGAGATCCTCCTTCAATTGGTTGAAGAGCAAAGGGATGAAAATGAGGCCCAAGAGCTATCAGAGAGGGTGCGAAGAAGTGAAGAGGCTATTAAGCAAATAGAGTTTAGAAGAATGTTGGGTGGGGAGCATGACCCGGACAACGCGATCGTCAGCATCAATGCAGGGGCTGGAGGGACAGAAGCTCAAGATTGGGTGGAAATGCTTTTGAGGATGTATCTGAGATGGGCAGAAAAAAAGAAATTTGAAACAAAAATTATTGACATACTCACAGGTGAAGAGGCGGGTTTAAAAAACGTTACTTTTATGGTCAATGGCAGATTTGCCTATGGATATTTGAAGGCGGAGAGCGGGATCCACCGACTGGTTCGAATATCTCCCTTCGATGCAGGGGCCCGAAGGCATACCTCCTTCGCATCGGTCTTTGTCATTCCTGAAATTTCTGATGATATTGTAGTCGATATCGACGAAAAAGATTTGCGAATCGATACCTTTCGATCTAGTGGGGCTGGGGGGCAACACGTCAATAAAACCGATTCGGCAGTACGAATTACTCACCTTCCCACAGGCATTGTTGTTCAATGTCAAAACGAGCGATCCCAGCATAAAAACAAAGCAACCGCCTTAAAGATATTAAAGGCACGCCTTTATGAAAGGGAGATAGAGGAAAAAGAAGAAAAGCTACAAGAACTTCACAACTCAAAAAAAGAGATTGCCTGGGGAAGCCAGATTCGTTCTTATATTATGCACCCTTACAAGATGGTAAAAGATCACCGGAGCAATAAAGTGATTCATCAAGTAGATCGGGTGATGGATGGCGATATAGATGAGCTGGTCAAGGCCTATTTGCTAATGGCCTCATAATCAGGGTATGAATCAAAAGGAGTTAAATTTAAGGTCTTTTAACTTTTGTCACGATATAAACTTTAGTTCACTTTAAACACTTAATCCCGTTAGAAAAGCCCGCCATTGATGGCAGGGATGATATAGATAAGATTTTAATTCCTTGTAGAAAGGGCAGGATTAGAGCCCCTTCCTCTCTAATGGGGTTTACATTGAAGGGTTGACTTTTTATGGCTGGAGAAATATTATTAGACAAACAAACAGAAACGATGACGTCAGAAGAAGAACAAGGATTGCTTGGGAGCTTAGAAGAGAAGGTCCACCATCTTTTAATAAAATTTCATGAGTTGAAGAAGGAAAAAGACAATTTAGCCGTTGCACTGGAGGAGGAAAGGGTGAAAGTCACCCAATTGGAGAAAAAATTGAGACTCCTTTCACAGGATCGAGAAAAGGTCAAGACACGGATTGATCAACTCCTTCATCGGTTCAAAAGCATCGATACTTAACCTATCCCAAAAGGTTGGTTAGAAAGTCGAGAAGGCATGGGAAAAGAACGATTGGTTGAGATCAAAGTATTTGGTCAAACCTATACGGTCAAAACAGATGCCGAGGAAGATTACATTCAGGAAGTGGCTAAATATGTCAATGAGAAAATAGACGAAGTATTGAAAAAGACAAAGAGCGTTTCGACATTGAATGTAGCCATTTTAACGGCTCTCAATATCGCAGATGATCTTTTAAGAGAAAGGGAAAAACGAAACGCTCTGCTACGGGAGATCGAGGGGAAATCGAAAGATTTGGTTGAGAAGATCAATATCAAATTAGAGGGAATGGAATTCGAAAAACCCCCCATCACTGGGTGATGTATCCCTGCGGTGTTCAAAGCTTTCAGTAAATTTTCCATGAGTGTTCTTTAGCTGGGAAATCTTACCGAACGGTTTCTTAGATCGTTAGCCATAGGACATCGAGCGGGGGGATTTAAACTTAGCACTACCGTCAGAAAATGAAAGGTATAATGGAATAGGGAGAAGAAAAGGATTTTATCGATCCTGATATGAGAAGGGAATGAATTTGATACCTATGTTTGCATGGAAACTGATCGAAATCCTACTGAAATTTCCAAGGATATGGAGTGGATTGGGAAAATGGTTGTTAGTCTCTGTTGAACCGGATCCTCCATCATTCGATCGTTTAGCTCTTGAAGGAAGTCTAAACATGGAGGGGAAGAGAAACGCCATTGACCTCTTCGTTCGAGGAAAAGTAGGGTTTCGTAATATAATAAAGGTCCATTGGAAATTAACATCAGGGTCCCCCTCATTTTTTCTTCCATGTCAGGTTCAGTTAAGCCTGTCCCTTTCTCTATCCCATCTCAGACCTCTTACTTTTCTATATTGACGGTTCAATTTTTTAGTCCTTAGACTGCGCCAAACGCGAGTCACGCCTGCATGTCGAAACGACGCACTCCGGAGTGCAGGCACGGACCATTTTATTCCGACATAAGGAGGTGAACGGACCATTGAAATTATCCTTTGAGACGTATATCATCCTTGTTTCTGTAATTGCCTTTCTCGGAGGGATTATTGGATTCCTTGTGAGAAAAAGATTTTCTGAGGCCAGAATTGTTTCCGCGAAGGAGGTTGCTAAAAGACTGATTGAGGAAGCTGAAAAAAAGGCTGAGTTATTAAAAAAGGAAGCTCTTCTCCAGACTAAAGATAAATTTTATCAAGAGAAGGCCGAATTTGAAAAGGAGACAATGGAGAAACGTCAAGAACTCCAGAATCTCGAAAGGAGAATTATCCAAAGAGAATCTCACTTAGATAAAAAGATCGAGCTTATTGATGGTAAAGAAACAGAGATCACTCGCAGGGAAAAAACTTTGATCCAGCAAGAAAAGACGATTCAGGAACAGGAGAAAAAGGTAGGTGCCCTTCTCGAAAAGCAGCGTATTCAGTTAGAGAATATAGCAAGAATGTCTTCGGAAGAGGCAAAACGATTATTGATGGAATCCATGGAGAATGAGGCAAAACACGAAGCAGCCAAGAAGATTAAGAAGATTGAAGAGGAAGCGAAGGAGTCCGCCGATAAAAAGTCGAAAGAGATTATCAGCTTAGCCGTTCAACGTTATGCTGGAGAGTATGTGGCTGAAAAGACAGTTTCTGTGGTCAATCTGCCAAATGAAGAAATGAAGGGCCGCATCATCGGTCGTGAAGGTCGAAACATCCGAGCCCTCGAGGCGGCCACAGGAATTGATTTGATTATTGATGATACCCCCGAGGCCGTAATCCTTTCAGGATTCAATCCTGTTCGAAGGGAGATTGCCCGCATTGCATTAGAACGCTTGGTGAGCGATGGGCGCATCCATCCTGCACGGATTGAGGAGATTGTTCAGAAGGTGGAGCAAGAAGTAGAAACAACAATCCGTGAGGCAGGGGAACAGGCCACTTTCGATGTGGGTGTCCATGGCATCCATCCTGAGTTGATCAAACTTATCGGCCGGCTTAGATATCGGACGAGCTTTGCTCAGAATGTCTATCAGCACTCTTTGGAAGTAGCATTTCTTTGTGGGATCATGGCTTCAGAACTTGGAGTCAATGTGAAGCAAGCTAAGAGGGCAGGTCTTCTTCATGACATTGGAAAGGCCGTGGATCATGAAGTAGAGGGATCCCATGGAAAGATCGGAGCAGAACTGGCAAGGAAATATGGGGAATCTCCCATCATTGTGCATGCCATCACCTCTCATCACGAAGAAGAAAAGCCAGAGTCCATCCTCGATATCTTAGTGGAAGCTGCAGATGCTCTTTCAGGGGCAAGGCCAGGGGCCAGGCGCGAGATGCTTGAGACCTATGTGAAACGGTTAGAGGATTTGGAAAAGATTGCCCAATCTTTCCCTGGGGTGGAAAAATCTTATGCCATTCAGGCGGGGAGAGAAATACGTATTATGGTTCAACCCGAACGCCTCTCTGATGAGGATTCTGTCATTCTTTCTCGGGACATTGCCCGTAAGATCGAGAAGGAGTTGACCTACCCCGGGCAGATCAAAGTAACAGTGATTCGGGAAATGCGCGCTGTGGATGTTGCAAAATAGTTCGGAGTCATTAGTTCGTAGTTTGGAGACTAAAGTTTTTTTACTCCGAACTCCGAACTCCGAACTGAGGACTTTATTAGATGAATATTCTTTTCATCGGAGATATCATTGGAAAAGCGGGTCGGCAAGCCCTCCAAGAGATTTTAAAGAAAGTCATTGCTAATCATAAAATTGAATTCGTGATTGCTAATGGAGAAAATGCAGCAGGAGGCATGGGTATTACCCCTCCTATTGCACTTGAGATTTTAAATCAAGGGGTGGATGTGCTGACTTCCGGAAACCATATCTGGGCGAAGAAAGAAATTCTTCCTTTTTTAGATGAGGAGCCTCGAATTTTAA
>Ga0256868_10000855_pt1 | contig 17244 bp, 18 predicted proteins | sample RVTome_13_FD_187341 | JGI IMG/M metagenome (GOLD analysis project Ga0256868, IMG submission 187341) | Soil microbial communities from uranium-contaminated site in the Upper Colorado River Basin, Wyoming, United States - RVT92D227 HiSeq ...
ACCTATTATGCATTTTTTTCACTTTCCTTTTCGCTAGCCTTTGTCTATATTACCAATTGTTTAAATTCTAAGCTGGTTGTCACTTATAAGTATAGCCGCTTAGGCAATGGCAGGTAATATGGCTGAAAAGAAAAAGGGGCTTCCCGAAGCCGAAGCCAAAGGTGGCCCCTTGGCCAGTGGCCCTTTGGCCAGTGACCCTGACCAAGGGGTCACCTTTGGCCAAAGGGCCACCTTCGGCGGTTTGGTCAAATGTCCCCAATGCAATACGGTACTCAAGGAATACCGTAACCCCTTTCCCACGGCGGATATAATTATCGAGCAGGGAAAGGGGATTGTCTTGATCCTGCGCCGGAATGAGCCTCGGCAATGGGCTATCCCCGGGGGGTACTGCGACTATGGCGAGAGCCTGGAACAGGCAGCTGTGCGGGAGGCGAAGGAGGAGACCGGGCTAGAGGTGGAGCTTATCGAACAGTTCCATACCTACTCGGACCCCCGGCGGGATCCGCGGCAGCACAATATTACCACCGTCTATATCGCCCGCGCGATCGGGGGAATTCTCCAGGCCCAGGATGACGCCCAGGAGATCGGGGTCTTTACCGAGGCCGATCTCCCCACAGGGCTTGCCTTTGACCACGACCAAATTTTAAAGGATTATTACCTCTACAAAAAGACAGGGCAGCGCCGGGTCCTTTCCCTTTAACCCAACCTCGCCAGGGCCTGCTTGATCCTCTTGACTCCCTCCTGTATAACTTCCGGGGCTATGGGATAGGAGAGGCGCAAATACCCCTCTGCCCCAAACTCGCAACCGGGGACCACAGCCACCCGGGCTTCGTCCAGGAGATAATCGGTCAAGTCAGTGGTGTCTTTGATCCGCTTTCCTTTATGATCCGTGCCGAGATAGGCCCCCATATGGGGGAAGCAATAAAAGGCCCCCTGCGGTTTGTAACAAGTAACTCCCTTGATGGCGGTGAGGGCCTTCCAGATGAGATCCCGACGTTTCTGGTACTCCTCAACCATGATGGCGATCTCTGCCTGGCTCCCCTGCAAGGCTTCCAAGGCCCCCTTCTGGGCAAAGGAGGTGGGGTTGGAGGTGCTCTGGCTCTGGATACGGCTCATGGCGGCTATCAGCTCCTGCGGCCCTGCCGTGTACCCGATCCTCCACCCGGTCATGGCGTAGGTCTTGGAGAGGCCGTTGACGATGATGGTGCTGGTCTTTACCTCCTCCCCGAGAGAGGCGATGCTCACCTGCTCAAAGCCGTCATAGACGATCCGCTCATAGATCTCATCGGAGATGATGAGGATCTTGCGCCGCAGGGCCACGTCGGCCAGCCTTTCCAGCTCCTTGCGGGTGTAAGCGCTTCCCGTGGGGTTGGAAGGGGAATTGATAAGCACTGCCTTGGTCTTGGGGGTGATGGCCTTATCCAGGGCATCGGGCAGCAGCTTAAACCCCTCCTCCTCTGTGGTGTGGACGATCACGGGTTTTCCCTCGGCCAACTCTATCATGGGTGGATAGGAAACCCAGTAGGGCGCCGGGATGATCACCTCATCCCCTTTATCGATCAAGGCCTGGGCCAGGTTGTAAAAGGAGTGCTTGCCCCCGCAGGAGACCACTATCTGCTCCCTTTGATAGCGGACCTTGTTATCCCGCTCAAGCTTCGCGCAGATGGCCTCTTTGAGCTCATCGATGCCGCCGACCGGGGTGTATTTGGTGAAACCCTGCTGCAAGGCAGCGATGGCCGCATCCTTGATATGCTGGGGGGTGTCGAAATCGGGCTCGCCTGCTCCGAAGCTGATGACATCGATGCCCTGGGCGCTCATGGCCTTGGCCTTGGCCGTTATGGTCAGGGTAGGGGAGGGTTTGATCATCTGTGCCCGCTGGGATATCTTCATCGATCTCACTCCTGCGCCTTGTTTCTAACATAATTCTCCCGTCGGTGCAATCAGGCAAATCTCCTCAGTGGTCTTGCGTATTCTCGACAGAAGACCTATAATGATCAGCCGTATTTTCGAGTATGGCATATGGTGATACGGTATATCCTCTTTGATCTGGACAACACCTTATACCCGCGGGCATGCGGACTCTTTTACCTCATCGAGGAGAGGATTAAGGAATACCTCCGGGTCAGATTAAACCTAACATATGATGAAGCAGCTGCCTTGCGGCGGCAATATCTTCATGCATACGGTTTTACCCTCGTGGGGCTTATGAAACACAACCGCGTAGATCCAGATGATTATTTGAAGTTCGTCCACGAGGTGGATGTCGAGGGAATCCTCGCAGAGGACAGGGGGCTTGCCCGCATGATGTCCTGTATCCCCTTAGAAAAGGTCATCGTCACGAACGGCACTGAGCGACATGCCCAGCGCGTCATACGCTCCCTGGGGGTCGAATCCTTCTTCTCGCATATCTTTGACATCGCCTTTATGCAGTATTGCCCCAAACCCCACCGCTCCACGTTTCACCGGGTGCTTGATCATCTGGGGGTTACGGGAGATGCGTGCCTGATGCTGGATGATCACGTGCCGACCCTGGCAACGGCCAGGGCATTGGGGATGACCACCATCTACGTGGGGAATGCGGAAGAGGTAGAGGCTGATTATCGGATTGCAGAGATCAAGGGGCTGGAGAAAATCCTCCGCGATTTGCAGCTCTTCGATGCAAGGGATATTGTGCAATGATCACCAGGGAGATACAAGTCAAGACCAAGGCCAGGAATGAGCTGGTAGATATCACCCCGCAGGTGGAAAAGGTGGTGGAGGAAGCAGGGATAGCTGAGGGTATCTGCATGATCGTGATACCCCACACCACGGCAGGGGTAACCATCAATGAGAACGCCGATCCCAGCGTCAAGGCCGATATCATCGCCAAACTGGGCGCGCTTGTCCCGGCTGGGGATCGCTACCATCACCAGGAGGGGAATGCCGATGCCCATATCAAGGCTGCCCTGGTGGGGACCTCAGAAAGCATCCTGGTGAGGGGCGGCAAGTTGGCGCTGGGGACCTGGCAGGGGGTCTTCTTCTGCGAGTTCGACGGCCCCAGGCAAAGGCAGGTGTGGGTAAGGGTGATGTAACTTAAAGGGGTCGAGGGGTCGTGGGTTCGAGGGGTCAGGTGAGATGCTCAAAAGCTATAAGGAATTAAACGTTTGGCAGAAGGCATATCAGCTTTGTATCGCCATTTATAAGATTACGAAAGATTTCCCTAAAGAAGAAAGATATGGATTGACAGCTCAGATTAGGAGGGCCGCTGTATCAGTCCCGTCGAACATAGCAGAGGGGTATGGTAGGAAGACGACACCGGAGTATATCCAATCATTATATATAGCATATGGTTCTCATTGTGAGTTGGAGACTCAGATCATGGTATCAAAGGATTTGGGCTATATTAAATCCGACGATTTTCAAGAACTTCAGCGAGAGATAGGGGAGGTTGAGAGGATGCTCAAGGCGCTTATTAAATCTTTACAGAACAAACACTCGAACCTGTCGCTAGCGGCATCCCGCTTTCGAATATCTACATTGCGGAGCGGGACTTGAATCCTAGAATCCTGCCGCTAGGCGGCATCCCGCTTCCATAAATCTATATTGTGGGGCGGGATTGGACCCTTTTTTTAAAGGAGCATTGATGTCGGCGTTGTATCTGGTAACTGGCGGGGCGGGTTTTATCGGGTCCCATATCGTGGAGGGATTGGTCAAGAAAGGGGAGCGGGTGAGGGTGCTCGACAACCTCTCTACGGGCAAGCTGGAGAACCTTAAGCCTTTCATGGACGAGATCGAGTTTATCGAAGGGGACCTTCGACATCCGGAAGAAGCGGCCGAGGCGGCAGAAGGGGCCGATTTTGTCCTGCACCAGGCAGCCGTCCCCTCGGTGCCTCGTTCTATCGAGGACCCCCTAGGGAGCACGGAGAACAATCTCAAGGGCACGCTGCACCTGCTCATGGCTGCCCGTGATGCCAAGGTGAAACGGCTGGTCTATGCCTCTTCTTCCTCGATTTACGGCGATTCCCCGACCCTGCCAAAGAGAGAGGATCTGTTGCCGGCCCCCCTCTCCCCTTATGCCGTATCCAAGCTGGCCGGCGAGTACTACTGTCAGGTGTTTCACCGGGTCTATGGCCTGGAGACGGTCTCTCTGCGCTACTTTAACGTCTTCGGCCCCCGGCAAGATCCCCTCTCCCCCTATGCCGCCGTGATCCCTAAATTCATCACCCGGGCCTTAACCAAGAAACCCCTTGTCGTGTACGGGGATGGGGAGCAGAGCAGGGATTTTTCCTACGTGGCCGATGTAGTCCAGGCCAACCTGCTGGCGTGTGGGGCCACGGGTATTGCCGGCGAGCAGTTCAACGTGGGAAGTGGAGAACAGACATCCCTCAATCAATTGGTGCAGGTGCTCAGAGAGATCCTTGACATCGATCTCAAGGTTGAATATACGAAGCCCCTGACGGGAGATATAAAGCACTCCGTGGCCGGCATCGAGAAGGCGCAAAGACTTATGAAGTTTGAGCCTCTAGTCCCTTTTAGCGAGGGTCTGCTGAGGACAGTGGCATGGTTCAAGGTAACGGCGTAAAGAACATCCTCACCGTTGATGTGGAGGAGGCCTTCCACCGAAACGATCTTCGCCTCTCTCGCCGGCAACGGGAGTTGTTGGGGGGGAGGGTCGTGGAGCAGACAGAGCGGCTTGTTTCCCTCGTGCGGGCTGCTGGCCAGCGCGGGACCTTCTTCGTTCTCGGGGAGGTGGCCAAGCAATACCCCGAACTGGTAAGGCGATTGGCAGCAGATGGGTTTGAACTGGCCCTGCACGGCTATGCGCACCGCCTTGTCTACGAACAGCGAGAGGGGGAGTTTCTCAGGGAGACGCAAGCGGCAAAGGACCTGTTGGAGGAGGTAGGCAATCGGAAGATCGTCGGGTTTCGTGCCCCCTCCTGGTCCATTACCCAGAGGTCCCTGTGGGCCCTCAAGATACTGGCTGACATGGGGTTTCAGTACGACTCCAGCATCCTCCCTGCCAAGGCCTACTTGGGAGGGGTGCCAAGATCCAATCCCTTGATACACCGGCGCAAGGAGGCCGATATCATCGAGGTGCCGCCCTCTATTATCAGTATGGGGCGCTTTCGCTTTCCCTTCTCAGGGGGGTTGTATCTGAGGACATTACCCTATGGCTTTATCCGGCACTGTATTATGAGGTTAAACAAGAAGGGGATCCCAGCGGTCATCTACCTGCATCCTTGGGAGCTGGACACAGGGCTGCCGCGTCTGGAAGTGGGCTGGAAAGGGAGGTTCGCCCTCTACTACAACCTGGAAAAGACGCAGCGCAAGGTTGAGCAGCTGCTGGCGGAGTTCTCCTTTGCCCCTGTCTGCGAGGTGCTAAGCGATGCGTATCCCCTTTGCGGGTCCTGAGCAGCGACGGCGCCGGACCAAGGTGAGGTTGTCATTCATCCTCGTGAACTGGAACACCAAGGGCCATATCCTGGAGGCCTTGCGCTCCATCGTGGATACGGTTGGTGATTATCGGCATGAGATCTTCGTGGTGGACAATGGTTCAACAGATGGGAGCCCTGAGGCCATCAGGAAGGCCTTTCCCCGAGCCCGTCTCATTCGCAACGAGGAAAACCTCGGCTTTGCCCGGGCCGTGAACCAGGCCCTGGCCCAGGCCCAGGCAAAAGGGAGCTATTGCATGCTCGTTAATAGCGACGCCAGACTGACGGAGGGCGCGATCAAGACCCTCGCGACCTTTATGGAGGAGAACCCGGACGTGGGTATAGCCGGCGGACAGTTGATGAACGAGGACGGCTCCCGGCAAAACTCCATCGCCCCCTTTCCGTCGCTGGCAACGGAGCTGCTCAACAAACGCCTCTTGCGTATCCTCTTCCCGCGCCAATACCCGGGCAAGGAGCGGGATTATCCTGCCCCTCTGGACGTGGATTCCTTGGTGGGTGCCTGTATCATCGTCCGTTGCCAGGCCATAGACGAGGTGGGGATGCTTGACGAAGGGTATTTCTTCTTTATGGAGGAGACCGACTGGTGCCTGCGCCTGAAAAAGCAAGGTTGGCGAATCAGCTTTGTCCCGCAGGCCAGGATTCTGCATCTGCAGGGGGCCAGCGCCTCCCTGGCCAAGACCGAGGCCAGGATCGAGTACTATCGTTCGCGATACCGTTTCTTCACCAAGTGGCACGGCAGGGGGAGGACGGCCTTCTTAAAAATAGGATTGGTGCTGCGCCTCGTGGTGGAGGTAGCGGTCAATTCCCTCTTGCTCTGGAACAAGCGATATCGGACACGTTGGACGACCTACTGCCGGCTCTTGAGCTGGCACCTCAGGTCTTGTCCATCCAATGAGGGTTTGAGAGAGGTGAAATATGCTACGACAGATCAGCAATAGGATCGACGTCGATAAGCTCATCGAGCAGTTCAAAAAGACCACCCTCCTCGTGGTGGGCGACATCATGATCGATGAGTTTATCTGGGGAACCGTCTCCCGCATCTCCCCCGAAGCGCCGGTGCCGGTGGTGGCCGTCAACCGTGAGGACCTCCTCTTGGGGGGTGCTGCCAATGTGGTGCACAACGTCCATAGCCTGGGAGGACGTGTCTTGTTGGCCGGCCTGATCGGCGATGATCGGATGGGTGAGAAGATCAAGAAGCTCTTGGCAGAGCAGCAGATCGGCAGCGAAGGGCTCGTGGTGCAAGCAGGGAGGCCGACAACGGTCAAGACAAGGGTTATCGCCCATAGCCAGCAGGTTGTTCGCTTCGATCGTGAGAGCCGGGAGCCGATCAGTGCGCAAAGCCAGGAAGAGCTTCTCCGGTATCTCGATAAGAACTGGGATCTGGCAGACGGGATCATCGTCTCGGACTACGGCAAGGGTTTGATCAACTCGGCTTTGATGGAATTTATCATACAGAGAAAAAGAGGTGATGGGAAACTAGTTGCCGTGGATCCCAAGGTGAATAATTTTAACCTCTACCCTGGGGCGACTGTCGTGACCCCCAACCGCCAGGAGGCAGAGGCGGCCGCAGGCCGGGAGATAAAGGATGAGACCTCCCTCATGGAGGTGGGGAGGAGCTTGCTGGAACGTTTCGCCAGTCAGGCGATCCTCATTACCCGGGGGGAGGAAGGAATGGTGCTTTTTGAACGGGAGAGAGACGTTATCAATGTCCCCACGGTTGCCAAGGAGGTCTACGATGTCACGGGGGCAGGGGACACGGTTATCAGCGCCATGACCTTAGTCCTGGCCGCGGGGAACGATTTTCCCGCCGCCGCAGTGGTTGCCAACTATGCTGCCGGCATCGTGGTGGGCAAGGTGGGCACCGCCACAGTCACGCCTGAGGAGTTGCAAAAGACCATTGCCGAGCGCGTCCAATCTCGGTAACTTTCAGCCGAAGCCGAAGCCGAAGCCGGAGGTGACCCTTTGGCCAGTGGCCCTGACCAAAGGGTCACCTCCGGCTTAGCCAGTAGCCCTGACCAAAGGGTCACCTCCGGCTTCGGCCATTGGAAAATTTTGTCCTTTATGTTAAACTTTTTTGACCGGTACAAGCTCGCTCTGTGAAGGAATTATCGGTTATTTACCATAGGTTATTGAGTTTTTTCGGGGAACAGGGATGGTGGCCGGCAGAAACCCCTTTTGAGGTAATGGTAGGGGCCATCTTGACCCAGAATACTGCCTGGCGGAATGTGGAGCACGCGATAGCGCGTCTCAAGGAAGCGGGGGTGCTGACACCTGAGGGGTTACATCGTATAACAGAAAGGAGATTGGCAAGGCTCATTCGTCCGGCCGGGTATTATAACGTCAAGGCCAAGCGGTTGAAGGCGCTCATCGCATTTCTTGCCAGGGAATATGGGGGGGATCTCCCGAGGATGTTCAGGGAGCCCCTTGCACCTTTGCGGGAGCGAATCCTCATGGTAAAAGGCGTCGGTCCTGAGACCGCCGATAGTATCCTTCTCTATGCAGGTGAAAAGCCGATCTTTGTGATCGATGCCTATACCAAGAGGATCCTCTCCCGACACGGCATGATCCTGGATGGGGCATCGTATGGCGCAATCCAAGACCTCTTCATGGGGAGCCTTCCCGCGGATGTGGCACAGTATAAGGAATATCACGCCCTCTTCGTCAGGCTAGCCAAGACCTTCTGTAAGACCAAACCCCTTTGCACAGGTTGCCCTCTGGAGCAAGAATGGCCCACGTAGAGCGGGAGATAAGGCGGCTGGTCGGACAGGCGATACACCGCTATCGTCTGGTAGAGGACGGTGACCGGATACTGGTGGCCCTCTCCGGAGGCAAGGACAGCGTCGTGATGCTGAACCTCCTCCATGAGCGCCGGGCGCGGGTCCCCATACACTATGAGCTAAAGGTGATTACGATCGATCTCGGATATGAAGGCGGCAATTTTGATTCGTTGCGGGCATATACGAAGGATCTCGGTTACGACCTGGTCCTCAAAAAGACCGAGATCGGGCCCTTGGCCCAGAGCGATGAAAACCGGGAAAACCCCTGCTTCCTCTGCGCGCGATTGAGACGGAAGGCCTTCTTCGAGACCGCCAGCGAGCTTGGGTGCAATAAAGTAGCTTTGGGACACAACAAGGACGATATCATCGAGACCTTCCTGCTTAACACCTTTTATGCGGGGCAGATAAGCACCATGATCCCCCATCAGGTCCTCTTCCATGGCAAGCTTGCCATCGTCAGGCCTTTGGCCCTTGTCGATGAGGCAAAGATCCGGGCTTACGCCGGCCTCCGCGCATTGCCTGTGGTCAAGGATAATTGCCCCACGCGCGGCACGACCCGCAGGGCGCAGATGAAAGGCTTGCTGGCGGAGCTCGCAAAGAGTGACAAGAGGATAAAGCAGAGCATCTTTGCCGCCCTGAGCAATGTGAAGGGTGAATATCTCCTCGATGGCAATGGATACCATCGTTAAGCTCACTGTTATCATAGCAGTCTCCATGGTTTTGCTTACCTGTTCCTATCAGCGCAGTGAAGAGGATCCTTATCTAGCTGCTCGCCAGCGGATGATCACGGAGGACATCCAAAGACGCGGGATCGATGACCGGAGGGTCTTGCAGGCCATGCTGAAGGTGGAACGCCACCTCTTTGTCCCTGAATCGTATCGCCCCATGGCCTATGCGGATCGCCCTTTGCCCATCGGCGAGGGGCAGACTATCTCCCAGCCTTATATTGTGGCCCTGATGACCTATCATCTGCACCTTACGCCGGAAGACAGGGTCTTGGAGATAGGCACTGGTTCAGGATACCAGGCAGCGGTCTTGGCCGAGTTGGCCAAGGAGGTTTATTCTCTAGAGATTATCGAACAGTTGGCCCGCACAGCCCAGGAGCGCCTTCAGGCATTGGGGTACAAGAATGTGCGGGTAAAGAGCGGAGATGGTTTTTACGGTTGGCCAGAGCACGCCCCCTATGATGCCATCATGATAACCTGCGCTACACCGACCATCCCTGAGCGCTTGGTCGGGCAACTCAAGGAGGGGGGAAGGATGATAGTCCCCTTAGGCAATAAACCGTTTCACCAAGCCCTCACCTTAGTCACGAAGCAAGCGGGGCGGATTGAGCAGCAGCCGCTTGAGGATGTCGTCTTCGTTCCGATGACCGGGGAGATAGGCAAGGGTAAGAAGTAATGGTCCAGTTGAGAAGGAAGCGGAAGACCGCAAGTGACAGCGGAGCCGCCGAAGCCGAAGGTGGCCCCTTGGCCAGTGACCCTTTGGCCAGTGGCTCGGCCAAGGGGCCACAAGGGGATCTGGAGCGGGTTAAGGGCGAGCTCAAGCAAGCGCGCGAGCGCTGCGGCAAGATGGAGATCCTCACCAAGCTCAGCAACCTGCTCAATTCCTCTCTCGATTTTGCCTATGTCAAGAAGAAGGCCATAACAGCCGCAACCGAGCTGCTCGACTGTGAGGCCAGCTCTCTTCTCCTGAGGGATGAAAAAGGGAAACTCTTTTTTGAAGTTGCCTTAGGGGAAAAGGGCGCGATCGTAAAACGGTTTCACCTCAAGATGGGGCAGGGGATTGCCGGGTGGGTGGCAATGCACGGTGAGCCGCTCATCGTCTTGAAGGCGCAGGAGGACCCCCGCTTTTTCAAGGAGGTAGATCAGGCAGCCGGTTTTGTCACTCACAATGTCATCTGCGTGCCTTTAAGGATTAAAGAGGGTATCATCGGCGTCATTCAGGGGATCAATAAACGGCAGGGTGCATTTACCAAAGGCGATCTCGAGCTCTTTTCTGCCCTCGCGGATCAGATTGCTATTGCCTTGGATAACGCCCGCTTGTATGAGGAATTGAACGTGATGGCCCAGCAGTTGGTCGAGGGTCTCTCCGAGGCCATTGAAAAGAAGGACAGCTATTCCGGCGGGCATCCCCAGAGGGTGCTCAAGGTCTGTATGGCGATGTCCAAATATCTGCCGCTCAGTACCGTAGAAAAGAGGCAGCTGACGCTCGCAGCCATCCTCCATGACATAGGGAAGGTGGGGATCACCGATCACATCCTGGCTAAGAACGGGGTGTTGACCGTGGAGGAAATGGAGATCATCCGGGGGCACCCTGCTGCCGGCGCCGCGATCGTGGGGAACATCAAACAGCTGCAATCGATCATCCCGGCGATAAAATATCACCATGAACATTACGACGGTTCCGGCTATCCTGAGGGGCTGCAGGGCGAAGAAATCCCTCTCGTCGCAAGGATCATTGCGGTGGCAGACACCTATGATGCCATCATCCATGAGCGGGCGTATCACCGGGGGATGAGCAAGAGCGAGGCAGTGGCTGAGATCGCGGAGCATGTGGGTACCCAGTTTGACCCGCATATGGTCGCGGCCTTTGCCCAGGCCCTGGACAATGGGGATATTTGATCGTTGCTGTTTTCTCAAGCTCAAAGGAGCTCGTGCAGATTAAATCGGCAACCCGTGAGGTGAGACGATGAGAGTGCGACCTGACAACCCGATCATCTTCGCTTTGGATGTGGGGACTTGGGAAGAGGCCGAGCGCTTTGTGGAGCAGCTCAGGGAGTGGGTATGGGGCTTCAAGATCGGAAAAGAGCTCTTTACCTGGATGGGGCCGAAGGCGGTGGAGATGGTGCAGGAGAGGGGCGGCAAGGTCTTTTTGGATCTCAAATATCATGATATCCCCTCGACAGTAGCCAAGGCCGCGGCCATGGCGACCAGGCTCAGGGTGTCCATGTTCAATCTCCATGCCCTGGGGGGTGCGGAGATGATGCGGGTGGCAGTCGAGGCATCGCATGAAGAAGCTGAGAAGCAAAATCAGCTTCCCCCCGTGATATTGGGGGTCACGGTTTTGACGAGCCTGCAACCGAGAGATCTCAGGGCGGTGGGCATTGCCCTGTCTGTAGAGGCGGAGGTGGTGCAGCTGGCCGTGCTGGCGCAACAGGCAGGGCTTGATGGAGTGGTTGCCTCCCCCTTGGAGATCACGCCGTTACGCAAGGCCTGTGGCGAGGATTTGGTGATCGTTACCCCTGGGGTGAGGCCGGACAAAGGTCGCAGCCATGATCAGGCCAGGGTGATGACCCCTGCGGAGGCGATCCAGGCAGGTGCCGATTACGTGGTGATCGGTCGGCCCATTAAGGAGGCACCTGATCCCCTCAAGGCAACCCAAAAGATCCTTGAGGAGATCAGATCAGTGCGGTAAAACGCTCCACATCCTCCGGGGTATCGATACCGATAGAAGGAGTGGAGCAGATCACGGTTTTGATCTTATACCCGTTTTCCAGTATCCTCAGTTGTTCCAATTTTTCCCGTCTTTCGAGCGGGCTCGGGGGGAGGGCTGTCAGCTTGAGGAGAAACTCCCGCCGGAAGGCATAGAGCCCAATATGCTGCCAATAACCCTCTAACTCCTTTTTATCAAACTTGATAAGCTCTTCTCCTTTGGCCAAAGCCGAAGCCGTAGGTGACCCTTTGGTCAGTGGCCCTTTGGCCAGAGCCGCCCCCGGTTTCTCCTCCAGCAGGTCGCGGGGATAGGGGATCAATGCCCGGGAGAAGTAGAGGGCATAGCCATTATGGTCCACCACGACCTTGACCAGATGGGGATTGCAGAGGTCATCGCCTTTTTCCAACGGCGTTATCAAGGTCGTCACCATGATCGACGGGTCTCGCGCGAACGCTGCGATGGCCTTATCGATTGCCTCAGGTTCGATCAGAGGTTCGTCCCCTTGGCAGTTCACTATGATGTCCGCGTCGATGCCGGCCGCCACTTCTGCCACACGTTCGGTTCCGGAACGATGGCGAGGAGAGGTTAAGACCGCCTCTCCGCCGAATGCCTTGACCGCAGCCGCTATCCGCTCGTCGTCGGTCGCCACGATGACCTGCTGGACTGATGATGACTTAACCCGCTCATAGACATACTGGATAAGGGGTTTGCCCTTGATCACGAGCAAGGGCTTGCCGGGCAAGCGGGTGGATGCATAGCGTGCGGGTATGATGGCGACGGCCTTCATGTGATAAACCTTTTTTTACACCACGAAGCACACGAAGATAAAAGAAGCTTAAAATTGATTTAGTAAGAAATTAATGAAAATTACTATCACTTTGTGTCCTTCGTGACCTTCGTGGTGAAACCATTTTTCCAATAATTATAACACCATTCTCTTAATGCCATCTTTCATATATTTGACATTAAAATTCATCAAGAGACCAATCGATACATCTGCGAGCTTCATGTACGTAAGTAATTGTGCCTCGTGTATTGGCAAAATCCTATCTATACTTTTCAACTCAACGATTATTTTGTTATCTACCAACAGGTCAACACGATAGCCGCAATCAAGTTTAGTTCCTTTATATTCCACGGGAAGCGAGAATTGCAATTTGAATGGTATATCTGCAACACTCAACTCATGGGCAAGGCATTGTTCATACGTTGATTCCAATAACCCAGGTCCCAGATTCTTATGCACCTCTATCGCGCATCCAATAACACGATTTGATAGCGCATCAAATTCCAACCTTTATGCCTCCTTTTTTCACCACGAAGAAGACCCGGAGGTGGCTCTTTAGCCAGAAATTCACGAAATATCATAAAATTTTTAGTATTTTTTAAAACAATAAATAAGGAAAAACTCTATTTTTCTTTTTTTGATCATTCGTATTTCTTCGTGGACTTCCCGAAGGTGGCCCTTTGGCCAGTGGTAAAATAACTCTCTTTTCACCACGAACAAGGAATAGCGGATTATCAGGGAAAAGTCAATTGCCTTGAAGGCATACGGAGATGATAAGACAAAAAAAGGGATCTCCATTTTTGAGACCCTTTTTTATTAAGAAAATAGGTTTCAAATCCTCCCCTCCCCCCTTTGCTAAAGGGGGGTGAGGGGGGATTGTTAATTTTCATCGTTGGTGGTAGGCCAAACGGCCATGACCATTGCTCTGTTATTTGCTTTACGCCAAGGCGATCTTGACTACTTCATCCATCCGCTGGACGAACCGAAATTCCATCCCTTCTTTGATATGTTCCGACAATTCTTCCAGGTCCTTCTCATTCTTTTGGGGCATGATGATGGTCTTGATCCCGGCCCTCTTTCCTGCCAAGACCTTCTCCTTGATGCCGCCGACGGGCAGGATGAGGCCCCTCAAGGTGATTTCGCCGGTCATGGCCACATCGTTGCGCACCGGCTTGTCGGTCAGCAGCGAGGTAAGGGCTATGAACATGGCAATCCCGGCTGAGGGTCCATCCTTGGGGATGGCGCCGGCGGGGACATGGATGTGGATATCGTTTTTTTGATAGAAGTTTTCCTCGATGCCCAGGTCCTTGGCCTTGGACCTGATGTAACTAAGGGCGGCCTGGGCGGATTCTTTCATCACCTCCCCGAGTTGTCCGGTGAGGGAGAGCCCCTTTTCGCCGGTCATCTTGGTGGCCTCCACAAAGATGATGTCTCCTCCGGTGGGGGTCCAGGCAAGTCCGGTGGCCACCCCCGGGTTGGACGTCCTCTCCGCCACCTCAGGGAAGAACTTGACAGGCCCTAAGTATCTATGCAGCATGTCCGTCTTATCCATCTGCACGGTCACCTTTTCCTGTTTTCCTTCGGCCACCTCCTTGGCAACTGCCCGGCAGATCGCTGCGATCTCACGTTCGAGGTTTCGCACTCCGGCCTCCCTCGTGTAGGAATTTATGATCGCCAGGATGGCCTCATCTTTAAATTCCAAGAGATCAGAAGAGAGACCGTGCTCATTGAGCTGTTTGGGGATGAGATGTTGCTTGGCAATCATCAGCTTCTCATCATCGGAGTATCCGGGGAGCTCCAAGACCTCCATGCGGTCCCTCAAGGCCGGCGGGATGGGCTCGAGCACATTTGCGGTGGTGATGAACATGACCTTGGAGAGGTCAAAGGGGACGTCGATATAGTGGTCTGAAAATGAGAAATTCTGTTCAGGGTCCAGCACCTCCAGCAGGGCCGAGGATGGATCTCCCCGGAAATCGGTGCCGATCTTATCCACCTCATCGAGCATGAAGATGGGGTTATTGCTGCCGGTCTTCTTGACCCCCTGTATGATCCTGCCCGGGAGGGCACCGACATAGGTCCGCCTATGTCCCCTGATCTCGGCCTCGTCTCGCACGCCGCCGAGGGAGATCCTGGTGAACTTACGCTCCATGGCCCTGGCAATGGACATCCCCAGAGAGGTCTTCCCGACGCCGGGCGGCCCTACAAAACAGAGGATAGGGCCCTTCATATCCTTCTTCAACTTACGCACGGCCAAATACTCCAAGATCCGCTTTTTCACTTTCTGCAAGTCATAGTGATCCTCTTCCAAAATCTTGTGGGCATGGTCAATAGCGAGGTTGTCATCGGTACTCTTTGACCAGGGGAGCTCTACCAGCCAATCGAGGTAGGTCCTGGCCACCGTGTATTCTGCCGAGGCAGGTGGCATCTTGGAAAGTCTGTCGAGCTCCTTTTCCGCGGCCTTGCGCGCCTCGTCGGGCATCCCCGCATTTTCGACCTTGTCTTTGAGCTCCTTGAGTTCCGCACCGTGCTCATCGATCTCACCGAGCTCTTTTTTAATGGCCTTCATCTGCTCACGCAGATAGTATTCCCGTTGCGTCTTGTCGATATCCTCTTTGACCTGAGATTGTATCTTATCCCCCAACTCCAGCACCTGGACCTCCCGGGCCAGCAGAATGTGGACCTTGTTGAGACGGTCTTTTGCCTTTTCAATCTCCAACACCTCTTGCTTTTCCGAAGGGTTGATGTTGAGGTTGGAAGCAATGATGTCGGCCAAGATGCCGGGGTCCTTGATATTCAGTACCATATTCTTCAATTCGACGGTGAGATGGGGCGCCAACTCTACCGCCCTCTGAAAGAGATTCTTCAGATTCATGACCAAGGCATCGATCTCAACCCCCTTGGCCTCCTCTTCGGCGAGCACTTTTACCTCTGCCAGCAGATAGGGATCTTCTTGAACATACCGAAGGATCTTAATGCGTTCGAGCCCCTGGACGATGACCCGTTGCGTTCCATCCATCTCCCTCACCATGCGAACCACGTGCGCTGCAACCCCTATGCTGTAGAGCTCGCTGGCATCTGGTTCTTCGACCTCTGAGCTATGCTGCGTAACAACCCCGATGATCCGGTCTCCCTCCATGGCTTCATCGATTAATTTCACGGATTTCTTCCGACCAACCATGATGGGGAGAATCAGTTCAGGGAAGAGAACTGTCCCCCGTAAGGGTAATATGGGCAGGCGGTTGGGGATGAAGATCTTTTCCTTCCCCTTTTCACCTTTTGACCTTGGTACGAATATCATTCTTCCTCCCATTTCTGACCTCCGAAACTGCCCGAGGCCTGCGTAAAACATAATCACATCATTACTATCTGTCAACTACTAATTATTCTTATAGTTTTAAGGCAAAACGGGATGGAGCACGTTTGCGGATGGCATCTTCCCGGAAACATTCCTTCCTCCCTCGGCAAACGGCGCCAGGGCAAGGAAGCGGCTCGTGCTCTCTAACGCCCTTCTGCAGGAGAGGTCAGATATTCCTTTACCTTCCCGAGGACGATCTTGGGGATATCTTCTTTGTTTTTAACGTTGAAGAGGGAGATATTTTTTCTTGTTTCCATGCCATCCTTGAAACGGGCGGTATGGACGTTGGTGCCCAAATGAACGGCAGTTACCCGGTTTTCTATTTTTTTAAAGAAATCAATGAGTTTTTCCAGATTTGTGATCTGCATATCCGTGATGATGAAGATATCAGGCTTGTCTGCGCCGGAGAGGAGGTAGGTTATGTCATCCGGATCAAGGGCAGTCCCTCCGCCGAAGTACCGACAGATGGCCTGTAAGATCCGCTCTTTGTCCTGATTGAATTCCAAGACGACCTTGTTGCCCCTCAGGGCATCGCTGAAGTTATAGACGGCGGCCCTCGATTCGTGCTTGAGATATGCGTTGCACGCGCAGACCGCACCCAGGACGGCGTACGATAACTTCTCGCGAGGGTTAATCATGCTGCCGGAGGAGTCGATGATGATGAGACAGTCGGGAGTGCCCTCAAACTCTCCATGGGTCTCCCCCTCCCTCTTCGTCCAAATTTGCGTTATTCCCGGTATGATCTTGCCGAAGCTGGTCCAGAGATCGATATCGGCGAAGGGCTTGCCTATTTCCCAGGGCTTATGCGCATGGGGATGGAGATACCCCCGCTTTTCCATGGGGAGTTTTTTGATGGGGAGGGTATAGCTTTCAGCCAGTTTCAGGTAATAGAGAAGGCTGGCGTCAATGGCGTTGCCCTTACCCCTTCCCATGCCGCCGGTGCTATATCCCTTTCCCTCCAATTCCTCTTTGAGGTCCTCCACCGCTTCCTTGAATTCCTGCAACTCTTCGACATCGCTGGCAAATTCCCTTAATCCCCTATCAATTTCCTCCAGGGAGTAGTTCTCCAGAGAGTGTTCCCCCATGGGGTTGGATTTTTTCTGGGGGCTCTGTTGATCATTTGTCACTTCTTCTTCGAGGAGGCCCTGGATGACCTCGGTGAATTTTTTTATGCTCTCCCTCCATCTCTTTCGGTCCAGGTAGGGGATGCGGGAGAGACGATTGACGAGTTCTTCGTGCCCCCCGGTGCCCAGGTCCTCTCCCCAGATCTTTTCATAGAGGGCAGTCAATACCTCGTGAACGCCGGTTTTGGGCAGGTTTTTGTAGAGGGCGGCAATTTTCGTATCTTTTTCCTTGACACAGTAAGTATCGGTCACCACATCCATAAAATAGGTGGTTGCCCGTTGCGCCTGATCCTTCTGCCTCACCACCTTTTTGGCCTCGTTGTAGAGGGAGATA
>Ga0256868_10000856_pt1 | contig 17234 bp, 13 predicted proteins | sample RVTome_13_FD_187341 | JGI IMG/M metagenome (GOLD analysis project Ga0256868, IMG submission 187341) | Soil microbial communities from uranium-contaminated site in the Upper Colorado River Basin, Wyoming, United States - RVT92D227 HiSeq ...
ACATCGTAGGCCTTGCTTTCGACCATCGCCCGGATGACCTCGGCCTCATTGCCGTGGGTGGAGACGCCGACGAAGCGGGCTTTGCCGCTCTTCTTGGCGTTCTCGACGTTTTTCAGGTTGAGCTCGGAGAGGACTTCCTTTCGGGAACCGAGGCCGTGGACGTAGAGGATGTCAACGTATTCGAGCCCCAGGCGCCTGAGGCTTGTATCGAGAAACTCGGGGAAGGCCTTGTCTTCCCAGACCTTGGTGGAGATGATGAATGAGTCCCTCGACCGGCCCTTGATCACCCGGCCGATCATCTCCTCGTTCCTGCCCCGCTGGTAACCGTGGGCCGTGTCCAGGTGAATCAATCCGGCATCCAAGGCGGCCCGGACGAGGTTGTCGTTATCCGCGTTCATGACGCCCATCGAAACGACGGGGAGGGTGATCCCGGTCTTGCCGAGTTTCCTGGTGATGATCCCGTCCTTCGTCTTTGTCCCCGTCTGCGGCGCGCCCACGGCCGAGGCGAAGGGCACCGAGGTGACGCCGAGCCCGGCGAGCCCGACCAAGCCGCGTCTGAGGAAAGACCTTCTGCCCATCCCGTTCGTCGCTTCCTTCATCCGAGTCCTCCTTTTTTGTGCGCTTAGACAGCTACTATGGCATTTTTTTGCGGCCTGTCAATACCCCGGCGGCCAAACGTCTTTGCCCGCCCGCAGGGAGCACCTTCTGATATCTTTTTTGGATTTAAGAATTTTCTAAGATGATATCGCCGGCTATAAGGACAGCTTTTTTTACTACCTCCGTACATTTTGAGCCTTTTTGTGATTCCACCATGAATAATTTTTGATCTTCCGGATTAAGGAAATCATAATACCTGCCATATTGATGTTTTACGACTTCCTTACATCTTGTAGAGCCAAATTCTTTTTCAATTTATCAAAAAACGTGCCTACATACTTAATGGGGGAAACAGCTTGTTTCTTTCCCTTTTGATTTATAGATTCGAAAAAAAATCCCATAGCAAGCAAAGATCCGGAAACAGTCCCGCAGGTCTCTCCTTTCCCCGCAATCCCTCCTGCGAATGGCATGAGAGCAGGGATTGTTTGATCAGCTTTTAGTCCAAATTGTTCATTTAGGGCGGCAAAACTTGCTTGAGAACAGGTTCTATACATGGGCCTGAATTTATCTACCTTTGCTTCCAATTCCTTTAATATTTCTTCTTTTGATTTATTCCCTTGGGCTGCCAATATCTCTGTTCTTATCGCCGGAAATGCCAGCAGCGTTAAACCGGCAGTGCAGCCAAAACTTTTTGTAAAAAATGTTCTCCGATTCATTTTTTTTCTCCTCAACACCATTTTTTCATAGACAATCCGAAAAATCAATTTACGAAATAGAAATGTATAACGGCTATGCATCAGCGATTGAATATATTTCATGACCCTTTCTTTAATCGGGAGGAGAGGTCAGGCTGATTTTCGGCTTTCTTGGTGATAGAAGGGGCTTGCCCGATATCACGCGGACCCCCAAGCTCTTGAAATCCGGGATGGATACCGATATAAAGGAGGCCGGAAGGAGGAGGAAAGGAGAGCGCGCATGACCGATGACCGACCGGAGCGCGTGGCGCGTCTCAAGAAATGGCTGATCGCCGGAAGGCCCTGGGCTCTTTCCGCGTCCACGATGCCCGTCCTGTTCGGGACGTCGGTGGCCGTCGTCATGGGAGGCGCCAGGATGGATGTCCCCGCCTTCCTGGCGGCTCTCCTGGCCATGATAATTCTCCATACGGCCGCCAATATGCTGAGCGACGTCTTCGACTTCGAGCGAGGCCTCGACCGCGACGTCACTCCCGTTAGCGGAGTTCTCGTCCGGGGCTGGCTCGGTCCAAAGCAGGTGGCCGCCGGTTCGATCGTTCTTTTTACCATAGGCTCGGCACTGGGGATTGTCCTGGTCCTGAGAACGGGGGCGGTCCTTTTCTGGATCGGGGCGGCAGGCGTTGCCGTCGGGGCGTCCTATGGCTTCCTCAAGTCCCGCGCCCTGGGCGATCTAGCCGTTTTCCTCGACTTCGGCATCCTGGGCTCGCTGGGGGCCTGGGTCGTCCAGACGAAGACGCTCTCCTGGCTTCCGGTGGTCTGGTCGGTTCCGACGGCCATGCTTGTTATCGGCATCCTCCACGCGAACAACTGGCGGGACATCGTCAAGGACAGCGGCAAGGAGGTCATCACGATGGCCTGTCTTCTCAAGGACCGCGGTTCTCTCGTTTATTACGGCGTGCTCCTTTTCGGGTCCATGATCCTTGTCATTCTTTATATCTTCGTCCCGAGGATTGCGGCCTTCGGCCTTCCCGCGCTGCCGACAACCTTCCTCATCGTGTTTGCCGCCCTTCCCAGGGCGCTCGGCCTCTGGAAACGGGCTCTAAAAAGGCATGCTCCGCAACGGCCCATGGATTTCGCCGTCCTCGACGGGGCCACGGCCGCTTACAACCTCCTGTTCGGCCTCCTCTGCACTGCGGCGCTCTGGCTGGATTTCGCCTTAAAAAAACTGTAGGTTCGCCGGTAATTGGTAGCCGTAAGGACATCGTGAACAGTTTTCTAATGCTTCCAACCGTAAGGACATCGTGAACACTTGACGGATCAAGCGATCGGATCAACGGTCTTTCCGACGAACGGAAATGAAAACGTCTTGATAACCTTTCCCTCAAACTTGACGAAGACCCGGCGATGGTGCGTCGAGAGCGTCGCCACGACATACTGTCGTTCCAATCTGCGGAAGATAAAATATTCGGCGCCGTTGAATTCGATGCAACCGTGGGCGTCCACCTTGCGGACGAACGAAACCCGGCCCTTGGCGATCGGTAAAGCCAGGTGTCCTCGGTCATCAAGATAATGCTCGAGACTGAAGGCGGACGGAAGATGACGGAGTGTCGGCCAGAGTTGATTGCGGAGTATTCCGGGGAAGCGCGTTCCGTGGTCAGCCACGGTGAGACTCCGGCTGGGCTTCCGGACGTGATAATACTCGAGGAAACGATCGCTCGTCCGGCGCAAGGCTCGAAGATCCGGACAGGGATGACGAAGAACCCGGGCTTGCCAGACCGCATTGAAGCTTTCGATAGCGGCGTTGCGGCCGGGTTCCTTCGGAGGAATGAAGTGAAGATGGACGCCCAACAGGAGGTGAAGACGGATAAGCTGGGAGAGACTGTAGCGATACCGTCCTCCTCCTGTCGCAGACATCTCGTTATCCATCTGGGAGACCCGGGGAAGCCCCATAACTCGCCAGGAATCAACCAGATGACGACTAAGCGAGATCGTTCTCTTGTCACGGAACTGACTGGCCGCTGCGGTCTGGCCGGCGACATCAAAGGTGTGGATGGAGTAGAAGCGGGTGACCCCTTCGGGGCCTCGGAGATGACGGGGCCCGACCAGGTCGGTTTGCTGAAGGTCGCCCATTTTACGAACCGGGACATAGGGATAGGGAGGTCCGCCGGGAGCACGCTTAACTTTGACCTTCTTTGTCTTGCCGGCCCAATCCAGGATCTTTTCGATGGTCGAGATAGCCGGGAGCCGCCGTATTCCCTGCCGGTGAAGCTCGAAATGGATCGTTTCGGCGCCGATGCCGGCGAAGGCGGCGCGGCGGGTCTTGTGGGCCGCCAGTTCGTCGCGCAGGACCAAGATCTTCCGGACCAAAGACTCCGGCGTTTGATGAGGGATATGTCTCGGCACCCGACTTTGGTCACGAAGTCCAGCGAGACCGAACTTGCGATAGCGACGGAGCCATTTGGAGAGCCATCCACGGCTTCGATGGACACTTTCCACGACGTGGCCGAACCGGCCGGTTTCTTCATAGATTCGAATGGCTTTGAGCCGGATTTCATATTCACATCGCTCTTTCATGATCGCCTTCTCCTTCCGATCGATTTCGGAAGAAGTGTAGGCGATTCCTCTAAGTGTTCACGATGTCTATACGGAAACCCGGTAATCAATAAGGCCACCCTAAGCTCGGCTTGACAAGTATTGTCAGTCAAAGTCTAATAATCTCATCAATAGTAAGGAGGGGTATCATGATTATCAAACCATCGAATTTGGCTTCAAGCCGCAGGGAATTTCTTCTGAATGTATTACCAGCAGGAAGCTTGTTCTGCCTCGGGTGCGGCAATTTGTCAGCCTGGAAAGCCGATCAGGAGGCGCAAGGAGAAATATGAAAATACGCATCAGCCGATTCTTGGCCGGCGTTGGTGTCATTTGGGTTGTTTTTTTCTGTTCGTGTTCTCCCTCGAATGATGCTCTGATGAAGGGCGATAATGAGCCCCTCGCGGCCAAGTCCGAGAAGGTCTATTCTGAAAGCCCTGCGGCGTGGTATGAGGCGGCGTATAACGCCGCACAGATTTCGAGCGACGGCAAAAGGGCGCTCTATCATCATTCCTTTGGTCGGGGCATTAAGCTGCTCAACCTCGAGACGGGACGTCAAGAATCCGAGCTGCTTTCCGCGGGCATGGATCGAGTTTTCAATGCAACTTTCTACATGGGTAACCAGCTCGCTCGCCTTGCCAAGCGAGGTGGTCAGCAGGGATGGTTTCTGCCTAGCCCGGACGGTCACTGGCTTTCTGACTTGCCACTTGACGCGACTCCTCAATGGTCGCAGGACGGCTCTTCCGTCGCCTTTTTCCGGTCTTGGCAGGCGGATGATGGCCTTTTCGTCGGCGATGCGAAGCACCAGAAGAAATATTCGCTTGACGGGAGTATCACTGGTTTTGTCTGGTCGCCGGACGGTCGCCTCATTTACGCCACGGTGTGGCACGAAGACGGCTTGACCTCACTCCTGCGCATCAATCTGGAGACTGCAGGCACTGAAACTTTGGCCAAGGATTTGGATACAGCTTCCTGGTTGAGTGACCTCAGCATTTCAGGCGTTGGCAGGCGCCTCTATGTCGCGCTGGCCAGTTCAGCTGCGCCGATTGCGGAAAAGCGTCATGACCCTGACGGCGACCGAGATCTGGACATCTATGAGTTGGAGCTGGCCACGGGCGCTCGTCGTGTCGTGGTGCAGGCGCCGGGGGATGATTTTGCCCCGAGCGTAGCCAATGGCTTCCTTTACTGGATGCACAACGACATCCACGATTCTGTGGTTGTGCTTCCTGCGTCGGGAGGTGAAGCCCGGATGGTCAAGGATTGGGCGGAAATTCCCTACTGGAGTCCCGACGGGAAGCAGATTGCTTTTACATACGGCCCGTGGCGACTTGCTGATTGGGCCTTGAACCTGGATGTGGGCGTTGTGACCGTGGATTCGCAAGCTCGATGTAAATCGAAAATGAAACCGATTGTTTCCGGCTACCACGAAGACTTTACTACGGCTTGGTCTCCTGACGGCAGATGGATGGCCTATCATTCCCATCGCTCACCTACGCCGGTTTCGTCATACAGGGCCGCAGGAAGCACGGACGACCTCTATCTGCGTCCGGTGAAGGGCGGGCCGGCCGAGGAAATCAGGCTGACCGATTTCGGATGGGAAGTCGGCGTCGGAGACTGGTCTCCGGACGGCCGCAGATTGGTCTTCGACTCTTATGACCGAGGTGGCTCGCCAGGCGTTTCCAAACCCTGGATCGTGACGATTGATCCTTCAACGGGAAAACCTGTGTGCGTGGAGCGGCTGGCTTTGCCCGATCCCATCAAGAATGCAACCGGGGAATCATGGTCACCAATAGGAGATGAGATTGCATTTGAAGAACGGGCTGAAGGTAATGGCCGCATCCTATGGGTCATCAGTGCCGAAGGGAAGCGCGCGGAGAAGCTTGCTGAATATACGAGCAGCACCTCTGGCGGCCTCGATTGGACGCCCGACGGAAAGCACATCGTCTACGGAGCACTAGCAGGAGAGCGACTGCAGATCTTTACCGTTCCGCGTTCGGGCGGCTCCCCCAGGCAGCTGACCAATGATCCCGCAAACCTCATGCACCCGCAGGTGTCCCCCGATGGCCGCTGGATCGCCTGCACGCGGATGGCTCAGACGAAGGAGATCCGACGGATGAGAATCTAACGTTATTGCCGACCTATGAATCACCTTAAGAAGGAGGGGTGTCATGATTATCAAACCATCGAATTTGGCTTCAAGCCGCAGAGAATTCCTGCAGGGACTATTTCCCGGAGGGGCTTTACTATTATCCAGCTGTGGCCTGCTCTCGGCTTCGAGCAGGCTTCAGAATAAGCCTGCCAAACACAAATTTCTTGAGGACTCGGGCCTGACGATGAGAGAAGCCTTCAGGTTCGCATTCCTGTGGACTTATATCCCTATGATGCAGGCACTCGCTGCTCAAATCGGACGAGAAAAGTTCGTCGAGATGGTAAAAGAGGCGACCGCCACTTACTGGACTCAACGGACAAGAAGCTTCGCCCAGCGGCTTCCAAAAAAGGATTTTGACGCTTTTATCAGCTGGGACATGCTTGACCCAGTCCTCGACAATACAGAACACAGGAAACACTTCTGGTCTCTCGCATATACTACTCAGACTATTGAGGATACGCCGAAATCGTATGAAATGAAGGTCAGCGAATGTCTTTGGGCACAGACGTTCCGTGAAGCAAACGCAGGTGATATCGGGTTTGCCAGCATTTGCTATGGGGATGAAGCGATAGCCGCCGCTTTTGACCAGCGACTCAAATTGATACGAACAAAAGCGTTAATGAAAGGCGACGATTGCTGCCATTTCCGCTGGGTCTGGGAAGGATAGACTATCTTGATGTGGTCTGACCAAAACTTGGCTTGACAGGCAATGTCAAGTGAAGTTCAATAATCTTACCAAGGAGGGGAAAATGAAACGCGTGGCTATTGCCATCAGCGTGGTGGGCTTGGTCTTCGGGGTTGCCATCTTGGCACAGACACAGACCGAGAGTGTGGAACAGGAGTTAAAAAAGCTGGAGAAAGAGATTGGTCAAGCCTGGGCTAAGCGTGACGTCGCATCCTATGACCGGATTTTAGCAGATGACTATACGTGGACGGACTTCGATGGCATCGTCTGGACTAAGGCCCAAGACCTTGAAACCCTAAAGTCTGGGGAGGTCGTGAATACGTCCTATGTAGTCGATGATTGGAAAGTTCGCGTTTACGGCGACGCGGCGGTGGTCACTGGCCGCACCACGGTCAAAGAGACGTGGAAAGGCAAGGATGTCAGCGGCCAGTATCGATATACGGGTACCTGGGTCAAGCGTGCCGGACGTTGGCAGCTCGTAGCCTCGCATACTTCAAAGATAGCCCAGAAATAGGGCATCGGAAAACGCAGGCTCAAGGCCTTTTACTGAGATATGTGCTCCTAAACCTAAAAAGGAGGGTATGCATGAACCGCATTGCTATTGCCGTCAGCGTGGTGGGCTTGGTCTTTGGCGGCGTCATCTTGGCTCAGACACAGACAGAGAGTGTGGAACAGGAGTTGATAAAGCTGGAGAATGAATGGGCCGATGCCTGGGCAAAGCAAGACGTCGCATTCTTTGAGCGGATTGAAGCAGATGACTATACGTATACGTCCCCCTCGGGTGAGGTCTGGACCAAGGCCAAGGACCTTGTATTCGTTAAGTCTCTAAAGCCTGGGGAGGGCGTTCATTCCCAGATAATTGCTGAGATGAAGGTTCGCGTTTACGGAGATACGGCGGTGGTCACTGGCCACTGCGCGGTCAAAGAAATGTACAAAGGCCAGGATGTCAGTGGTCAGGAGCGCTGGACGCATACCTGGATAAAGCGTTCTGGACGTTGGCAGTGCGTAGCCGCGCATAGTTCGGAGATAGCCCAGAAATAGGGCATCGGCGAACGAACATAATTTGACACTCGCTGTCTGGTTAAGCATTGGTCAGACCACTTGTTACGCTTGAGCCCTAGGCCCAAGGAGCCGAGAAAACGGGGACCCTTCCAAAACTTGGTTTGGCCAATCAAGGGAGCTAGGAGGTCCGTATCTCCGGCAGAGGTCGGAGAATGGTTTTTCTATCTTATTAATGCGAATGCATTAAATGTTTTTGCATTTGTCTAAAGGGACCTGAATGCTGTCCTCAAGCCCCCGTAGCGGAGGGGGGACCCCGTCGGCTTCTCGACGGGGGGAACCGACGGGACTGGTTCCCGGGGGGTCGGGGGAGTGAGGACAGCATTCAGGTCCCTTCTTAATCGGAGGCTCGTGCAAACTGGCAAAGCAGGCGGATTTCCGATAAAATAATCCATTCACGCCGAAGGACAATACATGAGCCCTTTGTTGAAGACCCTTGAGAACGAGGTCCAGATCGCGGCCCTCCTCTTCATGGCCGCCGTCTATGCGCTCCGGCTGGCCTGGCTGTTCCGGTTCAAGTCCCGGAAGGAGAGGACCTTCGCCGAGGGAAAAGAGGCGGCCGGCATCGGCCATTCCCTCCTCAACATCGCCATGCCCTGGGCCGTTGAGTCGGCCAGGAAAAAGCCGGGCTTTTATCTTCAGTTCGTCATCTTCCACCTCGGAGTCGCCGCTTCGATCGCGGCGACATTCATCATCCCCTACGCACCGGGTGTCTTCGAGGTCATGGCCGTCGTCCGGATCTTCCAGGTTATGATCGGCGCCGCGTTCCTTGTCGGGTTGATGAGGCTCTTCAGGAGGCTTAAAAATCCGGCCGTCCGGCTGATCAGCACGGCGGACGACTACGTGTCGCTCGTCCTGATGGTCCTCTTCTTCGCGGCCGGCTTCCTGGCCGTTCCGAACACTTATCGAAGCTCCGAGGCCGCTCTCATCGCTTTCTTCGCTTTGACCGCCTTCTTCCTCGTTTATGTTCCTTTCAGCAAGATCAGTCACTACCTTTATTATCCTTTCTCCCACTTCTTCCTGGGCCGGACCATGGGGCACAGGGGAGTTTATCCCCTAAAGCGGCGTGAAAAGGGGGGAGCCCGGTGAAGCGGATAAAAAGCGAGACCCGGACGGCGGCTATGACACCCCTGGCGACGACGTCGCAGAAGAAGGCCAGGGAGGAGAAGCTGGGGTCGGTCGTCGAAGGACGCTTGAAAACCTACGACCCCGGGAAGGACAACACCAAGACGTTCGTCGCGCTCCTCCGGAAGCGGATGACCCGGCAGATCGCGGCCTCGCTCGTCGCTTGCGTTCACTGCGGCCGCTGTGCCGAATCCTGCCATTATTACCTGGCCCGGTCCGACGATCCGACCATGATTCCGGTCTGGAAGGCCGACCAGGTGCGACGCGTCTTCAAGCGCCATGTGGATTGGACCGGACGGGTCATCCCGGGGTGGGTCGACGCCTGGACGCCCGTGGACGACGGGGACCTCAACCGGCTCAAGGACGTTGTCTTCGGGACCTGCAGCGCCTGCCGGCGGTGCACGCTGAACTGTCCCATGGGCGTTGACACGGCGCTCCTCATCCGGTTCGCGCGCGGGCTCTTGACCGAGTTGGGCATCGTCCCGGAAGGCGTCTTCAACGTCAGCCGCGACCAATGGGAGACCGGGAACCAGATGGCCGTCACGGAAGAAGATTACGGCGAGACACTCCAGTGGATGAAGGAGGAACTCCAAGCCGAGATGGAAGACCCGACGGTCGATATCCCCGTTGACAAACCAGATTGCGATTTTCTATATGTCATCAACCCCCGCGAGATCAAGTTCGACCCCCGCTCCATCGCCAACGCGGCTAAGATCTTCCACGTGGCCGGTGAATCGTGGACCCTGCCTAAGAACGGCTGGGACATGACGAACTTCGGGCTTTTTTCGGGAGACGACAGCCTCGGGGGCTGGGTGGCTAAGAACGTCTATGAGGCCGCCTCGAGGCTTCGGGCGAAGCGCATGGTCATCTCCGAATGCGGCCACGGGTACCGTTCGACCCGTTGGGAGGGTTTCAATTGGGCGGGCGTCGACCAGCGTCTTCCCATCGAGTCCGTGGTCGTCACCTTGGACCGTTATCTCAAGGAGGGACGGATCAAAGTGGATAAGGCGAAAAATCCCGAGCCCGTCACCTTCCACGATTCCTGCAACATCGCCCGCTCAGGCGGGATCACCGAGGAGCCGCGCCGGGTCCTCAGCCGCGTCTGCGCGGATTTTCGGGAGATGGTCCCCAACCGGACCGAGAATTACTGCTGCACGGGAGGCGGCGGCCTGCTTTCGATGCCCGAGTACCGTCCTCTACGGCTCGAAGCGGCAAAGATCAAGGCGGAGCAGCTGCGCGCTACGGGGGCGAAGCTTGTCTGCACCATGTGCCACAACTGCGTTGACGGCCTCTCCGACGTCATCAAACATTACAAACTGGACATGAAGGTCGTCCAGGTCCTCGACCTCGTAAGCAGGGGGATTCCTCGTTAGTTTGCCCATGAACAAGATCTATACAAAACGATACCAGGTTTTGACCTATGACGTGGACGTTGAGATGAAGGCGCACCTGCCCGTGATCCTCGATTTCTTCCAGGACGCGGCCCGCGACCATGCCGGCCTCTTCGGCTTTTCCGTCTTCGACCTCCAGAAGAAAGGCTTGACCTGGGTGCTGTCGCGATACCACATCAAGGTCCCGCGTTATCCCTCTCTGGGAGATTCGGTGGAGGTTTCGACCTGGACGTCGGGGAAGCACGGCTATTTCGCCATGAGGGAGTTCGAGGCCAGGGACGCCGGTGGAGAATTGCTGGTCGCGGCCACAAGCTCATGGATGGTGATCACGCTCGATAAGAAGCAGCCGGTCAAGCCGGAGTCCGTCGTTTCCAACGAGAGCGTTGTCGCCATACGGGCCATACCGGACAAGTTCGACCCCCTCCCCAAACTCGAGAGGACGGATAAGGAGATGCTCTTCCGCGCCCGGCTCAGGGACCTGGATTTCAACAATCATGTCAACAATGTGGGTTACATCCATTGGGCCCTGGAAGGGATGCCGGCGGATGTCCTTATGTCCAGCCGGGCGTCCGAAGTGGAAATCGTCTATAAGGCAGAGGTTCTTTTCGGAGACGAGGTCCTCTCCCGGGTGCAAGCCGCCGGCCCGGGGCAAACAGGTGTGTTTTTACACCAGCTCGTCAACAGGGAGAGCGGTGTCGAACTGGCCCGTCTGAGGACATGCTGGAAATCGCGCCAAAACGTCCTCATCTGAAATCATGATCGCCCTAAAATTGCCGACATGAAAATCCTATCGGCAATTCTAAGGAGCGCTGGTTTATTAATACGAACGCAACAAAGAAAGTTACAATGTATGAACGGCACTGAATGCCGTCCTCAAGCCCCCGTAGCGGAGGGGGGACCGAGTCCTATGAAGGCTATCTCGGCGACGCGCCCAAGACTTTGTTCATATTTCTTGCCACCCCCTACCCCCTCCGATAATCGGAGGGGGGCTCTGAAATCGTCCGCGTCGCCGACAGAGGTGCGACGGGACTGGTTCCCCCGGGGGTCGGGGGAGTGAGGGTGGCTTCAGGCCACTTAAAGCCAGATGCCAAACTATTTAATGTTTTTGTATTAGATGAGAAGACGTATAATATATCGCCTGAGGAGACTTGAGTGAGAAAGAAAGCCGGGTTCATGATATTCGCGGTCTTGGCTGTCCTTGTCCATAAGACGCCCCTTCCCGAAGGCTACAAGAAATGGCTGGACGAGGAGGTCGTTTACATCATTTCTTCCCTGGAGCGTGAGGTTTTCCTCAAGCTCCGGTCGGACCGGGAGCGCGACCTCTTCATCGAGGCCTTCTGGAAGCATCGGGATCCGACGCCGAACTCCACGGACAACGAGTTCAAGACCGAACACTACCGGCGCATTAATTACGCCAACCATTTTCTCGGCCGCGAAGCGCCGAAGCCCGGCTGGATGACCGCCCGCGGCCGGATCTACATCATCCTGGGCGAGCCGAACGACATACAGAGGCTCCAGGGCCAGCAGGGGGTCTACAACTGCGAGATCTGGTTCTACCAGGGCAAGACCGATCTGGGCCTCCCCCCCGGTTTTAACATCCTCTTCTACCAGGAAAACAACCAGGGGGAGTACAGGCTCTACAGCCCTTCAAACGACGGACCTCAGGCCCTCCTCGCGGGAGTCATCGTTTCGGCCTCCGATTACACGGCCGCCTACAAAAAGCTCCAGGACATTGACCCGACGCTGGCCAGCGTCTCCTTGTCCCTCATCCCCGGTGAGCAGTCGGGAGTATACGGCCGTCCCTCTCTGGTCTCGGACATGATGATCCAGAAGATCGAAATGTCCCCCCAGAAGATGGTCGAAGAGAAATACGCCAGAAAGTTCCTGGAATACAGGGACCTGGTGGAGGTCGAATATACCGCCAACTACCTGGACAGCGATTCGATGATCAAGGTTCTGAAAGACCCGGCCGGGAACTATTTTGTCCACTACGCGATCGAGCCCAAGAAGCTCTCGGTCAGCAATTATGAGAACAAGTATTACACGACCCTGAAGCTCAACGGGAACGTGACGACTCTTGAAGGAAAACCCGTCTATCAATACGACAAGACGATCACCCTGGAAATGAACGAAGCACAGATGAAGGAACGGAGCAACCAGCCCTTCGAAATCCATGACATGTTCCCTCTCATCCCCGGCGATTACAAGCTCTCGATCCTGGTCAAGAACGAGGTCTCCAAGGAGTTCACATCCGTGGAGCAGACTCTCCATATCCCCGCGGACGGGACCGCCCTTCAAATGACGTCCCCCATCCTGGCCTACAAGGTCTTGCCCGTCGATCTTTCGACGAAGAAGCTCAAGCCCTTCCTGATGGGCTCCCATCAGGTCTTCAGCCAACCGGGCCGGATCTTCCTCCCCCAAGACACACTCTCCGTGGCCTTCCAACTCCTGGGGCTCGAAGAGGACCTCAAACGGAAAGGCGAGGTGAGGTTTGCGTTCTTCAAGGATGAACAGCTTTTCAAGGAAAAGACGCGGAAGGCCGCCGAATACGCTGAGCTTCCGACGATCATCGAGGATTTTCCTCTTTTGGAATTCCCGCCGGCCCACTACAAGGTCCAGGTCTCCTTCCTGGCTGATGGGGTCGAAGCCGTCTCGGCCAAGGATGAGTTCGATATCACCTTCCTGGCGGCCGTGCCCAGGCCCTGGGTCTATTCACGGATTCTTCCGGAAGCCGGAGATCCCCTCTACGCCCAGGTGATCGGACTCCAGCTCTTCAGTCTGGGAAGGCTGGATGAGGCCCGCCTCAGCCTGGAAAGGGCGTTTCGCGCCAAGCCGGACTCCCAGGAGATTGCCGTCCAGCTGGCCCAGATAGACCTGTCCCTGAAGCAGTTCGACAGGGTCGAGATTCTCCTGGCGCCCTTCCTGGCTGAAGAGAAGACTCCGAGATATGAGATCCTCAACCTGGCCGGCAGGGCCGCCCAGGGAGCGGGGAAGTTCGAGAAAGCCATAGAGATCTTCGACCGATCGGTCTCCCATTACGGGGTCAATGTCAACGTTCTGAACGCCATTGGAGATTGTTATTTCGGACTCGGTAAGATTGACGAGGCTCGGGCCGTTTGGGAGAAATCCCTGGCCGTGAGCCCCGAGCAGCCGGATGTCAAAATGAGGCTCGAAACTCTGAAGAATAGGAGGAAGTCATGATACGGAATCAGATAGGATCTTCGGTGGGCTTATGCGTGGCAGTCGGGCTGGGCCTCGTCCTGCTCGCATCGCCGCTCCTCCTGAACGCCCAGGAAGGCCTTGGGAGAGGACGGATAAGCGGCGAGGTCAAAGATGAGTTCGGGGCCCCCATCGAAGGCGCCCGCGTCTCCGCCCAACACCTGACGGCCGCCGCCCTTCTCGAGGGGAAATCGGACAAAAAGGGCCATTTCGCCATCGCCGGGTTAGGATCGGGCATGTGGAAGTTCACGGTCGTCAAGGCGGGTTATCTCACCCTGACCAAGGACATTCAGATCCACCAACTCAAGGCGAATCCTCCCTTGGACGTCGTGATGAAGAAGGTCACCGGAATAGCCGCCCTGCAAGCCGATGAATCCGGTCTCCAGGCGTTCGACCAGGGAAACGCCCTCGTCGAAAAAGGTAACTATGATGAGGCCATCAAGATCTTCGACGATTTCCTGGCCATGTATCCCGAGGTCTATCAGGCCCGTCTCAACATTGCCTCCGCCTGTCTGAAGAAGGGTGATCTGGTCAGGGCGGAAGCCGAGTTCAAGGCCGTCCTGGAAAAGGCCATTCCCGCCCAGGCGGACGCGAAGCAGGATAAGAGCTCGGCCATCCGCGCCCTCTCGGGGCTGGGGGAGATGGCCCTGAGAAAAGAAGATTTCGACGCCGCCCAGAAGTACTTCGCCCAGGCCCTTCAGATCTCGCCCGAGGACGAGGCCGCGGCCTACAACGTCGGCGAAATCTTCTTCTCCAACCAGAACCTCGATGAAGCCATCCGGTATTTCGAGATGGCGATCCAGATCAAGAGCACCTGGCCCAAGCCCTACTACAGGCTCGGCCTGGTCTATCTGAACAAGGGGGATTTCCCCAAGGCCATCGAGAACCTGAATAAGTTCGTCGAGCTCGATCCCCAGAATCCCGAAGTGCCGAACGTCAAGAACACCATCGCCGCGATCGAGAAAATGAAGAAATAGCGGACGACCGGATGAACAGATCACTGACCACTCTCTGCCTGACGGCCGCGGCCCTGACGGTGCTTTTAGCCTCCGTGTCCTGCAGGAAGGACGCGGGAATGCCGCAGGAACAAACTCAAATAATAGGACAATCGATGATGGAAGTTAAGAGAGAACCGTTTGGCGTCCTACCCGATGGAACCGCGGTCGAGCTTTACACCCTGACGAACGACAAGGGCTTGAAGGCCAGGCTGACGACCTACGGCGCCATCCTGGTCTCGCTCGAGGTCCCTGACAGGAACGGTACGCCGGGCGACATCACCCTCGGCTACGATTCCCTTGACGGCTACCTTGTGGCGAGCCCTTATTTCGGCGCCATCGTGGGCCGATATGGAAACCGGATCGCCAAGGGCAGGTTCATCCTCGACGGTGTCGGATACAAGTTGGCCAACAACAATGGGATCAATCATTTGCACGGCGGTATTAAAGGTTTCGACAAGGTCGTCTGGGCGGCCAAACCGGTAAAGGTAGCAAATGCGGTCGGCGTCCGGTTTAGCTACTTGAGCCGCGACGGCGAGGAAGGCTACCCGGGCAATCTGAGGGTCGTCGTCACGTATTCTTTGACCAATGACAACGAGCTCATGATTTCTTATGAAGCCGAGACCGACAAGGCGACCCCGATCAACCTGACCCACCACAGCTACTTCAATCTGGCCGGACAGGGCGACGTTCTGGGCCACGTGATTACAATTTACGCGGACAAGTTCACGCCCGTGGATGAAGGTCTCATCCCGACCGGAGAGGTCCGGGATGTCAAGGGATCTCCCATGGATTTCACGACGCCGGCGGCCGTTGGGTCCCGGATCGCCCAGGTCAAGGGCGGCTACGATCACAACTACGTCCTGAGGAGCGGCGGCGCCGCCCTGGCCCTCGCGGCCGGAGTCTATGAGCCTGTGACGGGACGTCTGATGGAGATCTCCACGACCGAGCCTGGGATCCAGTTCTACTCAGGGAACTTCCTGGACGGGACGATCGCAGGCAAGGGCGGTTTTGTCTACCCCGTGCACGGCGGCTTTTGCCTCGAGACCCAGCACTTCCCGGATTCCCCGAACCAGCCGGGTTTTCCATCGACGATCCTGAGGCCCGGACAGAAGCTCACCAGCCTGACGGTCCACAAGTTCTCGACGAAGTGAATCTGTCGAGGGCATGGGGAAGAGCTTTGCTCCCTGCTCCGATCAAGAAACGCCTGAGACTCGTGTCCTTCTCGGCTCCTCAGGTCCAAGACTCCAGGCTAATCTAATAAGCTGAAGGAAACCCATCCTCGGAGCCTTGGGCCCGCGGAGGCCTTCGGCTACCCTCGTAGGACACTCGTCTCAGGCTGATCTCCGCATGGTCGCTGCAGCCCTTCCCCATGCCCTCTTTTAATATCATGACCGTCGAAGGCCATCAGACACGCGAGTTCTGAAGGCGCAGAAAAGGGCGGTTCGGGAACGGCGTTAAAAACCTGAAGGGGGAGCGAGGGCCGCCCCGTCCAAGCCCCCAGCCCACACTAAATGTAAGAGAACCTTTTCTTTTTTATTGCTTGACTTGCCAACTGATATGTGATATATTACACCCATTGAGAGGCACGAATCTTTGAACGGAACCATATTCGACATCAAGCGTTTCGCTATCCACGATGGCCCCGGCATCCGGACGACCATCTTCTTCAAGGGCTGCCCTCTTCACTGCTCCTGGTGTCATAACCCAGAGGGGATCGAATCGCGCTTCGAGCTGATGCCCAATTCGTCGCGATGCGCCGCGGATTGCACGGAGTGTTTGAAGGTCTGCCCCGACATACTCGCCAAGAAAGACGGCCGGATCGTACTCGAGCGGGCCGTACGCGGGGACGCCCTTTGCTCCCGCTGCGCCGACGCCTGCGTCTATGACGCCCTTCGGCTTGTCGGCAAGCGGGTCACCGTCGAGGACATCGCCGCCGAGGTCGAGAAGGACCGGATCTTCTACGATCAGTCGAAAGGCGGGGTCACCTTCTCCGGAGGCGAGCCCCTGCTCCAACCCGTGTTCCTCTCCGAACTCATCGACGAGCTCAAGACCCGGGGCTTCCACCTGGCCTTGGACACGTCGGGATTTGCGGCTTGGGAGGTCCTGGAGAGAATCGCAGGGAAGTGCGACCTTATCCTTTATGACCTCAAGACCATGGACGACGCCATGCACCGGAAATACACCGGCGTCTCGAACCGCCTCATCCTGGACAACTTGAGGAGGCTTTCGACCATCGGAAAGCCGATCTGGGTGCGCATCCCCTTCGTTCCCGACGTCAACGACGACGAGGAGAACATGCGGCGGACGGCCGATTTCCTCCGCCCGCTGCCGAACATCAAACGCATCAGCGTCCTCCCTTACCATAAGGGCGGTTGCGAAAAATACACGAACCTCGGCAAAGGAGCCGGCTTCCGCGCCTTTGAATTGCCCTCGGAGGAGAGAGTGGGAGCCGTCCTCGGCCTTCTATCGGGCGGGGAATTTCAGGTCCGGAGAGGAGGATAAGATGAACGAAAGGATCCGGAAGCTCAGAGAGCAGAGCCTCCAAGCCGTTCCTTCAATGACGTCGGAGCGGGCGAAGCTCATCACCGAATTCTTCAAGGGCGCCGCCGCCGCCCGTGTCTCGATACCCCTTCAGCGGGGCCTTGCTTTCAGGTACCTGATGGAGCACAAAGCCGTCTGCATCAACGAGGGCGAGCTCATCGTCGGGGAAAGGGGCCCGGCGCCAAAGGC
>Ga0256868_10000857_pt1 | contig 17228 bp, 16 predicted proteins | sample RVTome_13_FD_187341 | JGI IMG/M metagenome (GOLD analysis project Ga0256868, IMG submission 187341) | Soil microbial communities from uranium-contaminated site in the Upper Colorado River Basin, Wyoming, United States - RVT92D227 HiSeq ...
CTCGGCGCGCATGTGCGCGAGCTTGATCTGGTCCGGGGATACCTCCCTGCCGGGGGCCAAATCCTCCTCGGAGAGGCCGGTGACGGGGATGATCATGCGGGAGGACCGGCCGAGGGAATCGCGCCGTAGCCCGTTGATCTCCTTCAGGACGGAGACGGGGGTGTTGTACCGTTTCGAAAGCGACGCGAGCGTCTCCTTCTTTCCGACGGAGTGCAGGAGGAAGGTCACCTTCGCGTCCGTCCGAATCTCTTCCTTCCGCTCCCCGGCGATCGGGCCGAATCCCTTCGGGAGGCGGATCTGGTACTCTTCCTGGTTCGGGGGGGTGCAGAAGCGCTTGAGCTCCGGGTTCAGCTCCCTCAGCAACTCGACGTCCACGCCGAGGATCCGTCCCATCGCCTCCAGGTCGGTGCCTCCCGGGACGGACACCTTGTCGAACACCAGCGGATCCTCGTATTGCACCTCGCCGAATCCGTACCGGTCCGGCTCCTTCGCGATGCTCAGGGCGGCGATCATCTTGGGGACGTAGTCCTTCGTCTCCTGGGCAAGGTACCGGTGGCGGATGAGTTCGGAATAATCGTCGGACTTGTATCTCGCCACCGCGCGCTGGATCTTCCCCTCGCCGGCGTTGTATGCCGCCGCGGCAAGGGGCCAAGAATCGAACCTGTCGTGGAGATCCCGCAGGTAGGAGGCCGCCGCGTGGGTCGATTTCTCGTAATCCCGCCGCTCGTCGGCCCACCAGTCCACCCGGAGGCCGTACCGGCGCGCGGTCCCGGCGATGAATTGCCAGGGGCCCGCCGCGCGGGCCACCGAGTATGCCTTGGGGGAAAACCCGCTCTCGATCAGGGCGAGATAGACGAGATCCCCCGGGAGCCCGTACTTCGCCAGGATTTCGCGCATCAACTCCGAATACTTCCCGGAACGGGAAAGCCACAGTTCGAACCTGCTCCGCCCCCTGCTCTGGAAATACCGGATGAACTTATCGATGCTGGACGTCAGGCCCGCGTATATGCCCTCGTTCCCCTTATCGAGCTCTTCCGTGGCGTTGGTGAAGAACCCCCCGTCCCGTTCCTCGACGGCTTCGGGTTCCTCGTTCCTGGCGACCTCTCCCTCGACATCCTTCGGCGACATGACGAGATCGGGTTCCTTTTCCCCTTCTCCCTCCGTCGGAGAGAGCGCCCCCTGACCCGTCGCAACCTGGGGGGACAAGGAACCGCCCGCCTTCCCCTTTTCCGGGGCCGCCGGACCTTGTGCGGGCAAGGGACCGGGAACGGCCGAGGCCTCCTTCCCGAAAGCAGCCCGAGGGGTGAGAACGGAGGACAGCCACGGCCTGGGGAGATTTTCCTTCTCCACCGCGCGTGCCGGTGACGGCATCGTGACCAGTATGACGAAAAAGGGCAAAGACGCCAGGAAGAGCATCGAACGTTTTGCCGACAATTCCCCTCCGGGATGACAAATATAACGGGTTATTTTATTTGGCCAATTCCTCTTAGTCAAGCGTAATCTCCGCGACAGGCACGGTTCCTCTTCAGAAGGGAACTTCCTCATACCTCCCCTTATCGAGCAAGATATGTACCGACCGGGGGAGAATCTTTGCCCGCGAGAGGATTTCCCGCGCGCGGTCCCGATCGGGAGGGGAGATCCGGATCGCGAGGCCGCAATCCGAGGTAAGCCGCCGGGGAACGGGGATGAGCCTCACCGGCACCCCGGCCTTTTTGAGGTTCTTCTCCGCCGACATCACCTGATGCGTTCCCCGGAAGATGAGGATCACCTCCGGGGGTGCGCCCCGTCCCATCGGTTTTCTCTCCGCTGTTCTCCGATCGGAATTTCTTCATTATAATTGTCCGAGGAACCGACGGGCGGGAAACCATTAACCTGGACAATCATACCCTAACGCTCATGGGGTACATCGGGGTGCTCGCGCTGACCCTCAACATTCCCCTGGGATACCTGCGCCAAGGGCGGCGGAAATATTCGTTCGCCTGGTTCGTGTACATTCACCTCTCGATTCCCCTGATCGCCTATCTTCGGATCGCCAACCACGTCACCTCCCGGCTCATTCCCTTCTTCCTCCTCTGCGCGATCGCGGGGCAGATCGTGGGGGGGAGAGTTCGCCGGAAAGAAGGAGGGGCCCCCCGGTGAGCGTTTTCCGTTTGTCGACGGTCCTGGAGTCGATCCTCGTCAACGCCCTCGGTCTTCCGGCCGCCGCGACCCAGGTTCGCCTTCTCCGGTCCTGGGGGGAAATCGTCGGACCCCTGCTCGTCGGGAAGACGGCCCCCGGAAAGATCCGGAACGGGGTGCTGACGGTCTTCGTCCCGAACCACGCATGGGCCCAGGAACTTCAACTGTCCCAACCTGCGTTGCTCGAGAAGATCCGCTCGGTGGTCGGCGAGGGAAAGGTGCGGGAGATCCGGTTCACCGTCGGCTCCGGGGATGGCCTGCCCGCCGTCCCGTCCGCGGGATCGAATTTCCCCCGCGCAGACGGGAAGCCGCCGGAGGCGGACGAGGGGCACGACGTCTCCCCGCCCTTCGAGCCGAGCGGCCTCGAGGAGGTTCGCGATCCGGAAACCCGGGAGATCCTGCGCTCGATCTGCCGGAAATCGTCCCGGAGAAAAGAGTAGCCCGCAAGGAGCGAAGCCGGCCGGAGGCTTCTTGTGTGCGAGGACCCTCCTCAACGCTGGGCGGGGACACTCCTCTCCCGCATCCTAAGAAAAGGGACGTCTAACCCGCATTTCTCACCAGGGTTCGTCGCGAGGCGGTGGAGACGGGCGTGGATACAAGGCGCGCGACCGAGGGCCCCGGAGACGTAGTGGACACTACGTCGAGGAGCCCGACCGAGCGCAACGCAGTAGGCATGCCTGTATCCGCCGCCGCAGCAGAAGCCTGGTGAGAAATGCGGGCTAAGAACTCCTCCCCCTGCGGCGGGTGCCACGGTCGGGTGGCCGGCTGCGAGTGCCGGATCCCGGGGTCCCTGGCTCGCGGAGGGGTCCCCTCGGCTACGCTCGCGACCTTGCGCCCGCTCGCTGCCGGTTCCGCTCGACGCGATCCGTATCCTTCAACGGGACACTCCTCCAACCGTACTACCTACAACCTCCAGGAGTGTCCCCCCGCCTCGTCGACCCCCCCGCATCGCCATGGGTCCCCGGTTTAGGGCGCAGCAGCCGCAGGAGGGGGTGTGAGCGGAGCTTTTCGGGGAGGAAGGTCAAGCGCAGACGTGCGGGTCCATCGCACGTCGAGCGACGAAGCGAACACCCCCTCCGAGGCAGCGGAGCCGGTCAGGGCCCCGAATCCCGGACCATTCGGCGGCCGATGCGAGTGCTGGTCGCGAGCATTTGCCAACGGGGGGCCCCGGAACCGCCTTATCCTGGGCGGAAAAACCCCGCGAAGATCCGCTCGACTTCCGGATGGTACCGCCCCCGGGCCGAATAGACGATCAGGGGGGGCAGGATGGCCGGCTCCGGCGTCTTTCGCCGGCTTCCCGTCACCAGCACGCGGTTCGCAGGCTTACCGGCGTACGGGTGCACGAACTGGACGGTCTCCGGCCGCAGGCCCGAGGCGAACCCCAGGGAAAAAATCTCCGGGAGACGGTGCGAGGGAGAGACGAGGGCGAACCTTCCCCGCGGGGAGAGGTACCTTCCCGCCGCGGCGTAAACGTCCGCCATCGTGCAGGCCACCTCGTGGCGGGCGATTTCCTTCCGGGGGTCCGGGTTCCTCCTCCCCTCGCCGATTTTCCGGTACGGGGGGTTGGAGACCACGAGGTCGAACGACCGGGGGGCAAGCGCGGGAATGTTGTCCCGGAAATCGCCCAGGACGGCGGAGAGACGGCCCCCGAATCCGTTCTCCTCGATATTCCGGCAGGCGAACTCCCACAACGCGGGCTGGATCTCGACCCCCACGCCTTGCCGCAATCTCCTGCACCTGGCGGCGAGGAGAAGGAGGACGACGCCCGATCCGGTGCCCAGGTCGAGGGCCGACCCGCCGCAGTCCCGCGCGGCGAAATCGGCGAGCAGGACGGAATCGATGGAGAACCGATACCCTTTCTCCGGCTGGTGGATCCGGATGGAGGGGATCGTGCCTTCCCTATCCCGGCAGCGATTCATCTCCCCGAACGGAGAAGATCAAGAGACCCGTCAGGATCTTCGGATAGAAGAAGGTGGCCTTCTGGGGGAGAACGTGGCCGGAGAGGGAGACGTCCCGGAACTCGCCCATCGTGACGGGATTGAGGAAAAACGCCGCCTGGAGCTCGCCTCGTTCCAGGTCGGATACGGCTTTGCCGGCCTCCTTGTAATAACGGACGAACTGTCCCGCCGTGACCGCTTCCGGGGTGATCCCGAGAATCCGCTCGAGGAGAAAGCCGTGCAGGAGCACCACATCGAGGGTGCGAAGTTCGGGGGGGAACCGGGACAGGTTCTTCTCGCCGAAGCGCGCCGCGTCGGGGAACGAAACGATGTGGAACCTCCCGCCTCCGGCGCTCCAGGCGATCGCTTTCCCTTTCCTCCCTGCCTCCCCGATCGCCCTCAATGCGTCCTCGGGCGTGCCCGGACGGGTCTCCACCGCAAGATGGGATCTCACCCGGGAGACGAAATCCTCCTCCGAGAACCCCGGCACCGAGTGGATCCCTCTGTGGGTGGGAAGGATCACGATCCCCTCGTCGTCCATGTTGCACAGGAACATGAGGACGTGCTCGTATGCAGCGTCCTCCCGCGCGCCGTGCTTCCTTCTCCTCTCGTCCCGGAAGGCGAGCGCCGTCTCGTACCGGTGATGCCCGTCGGCGATGAACACGCTCTTGTCCGACATCTTCTCCGTGGCGGCCGCAAGGGACGCGGGGTCGGTGACCCTCCACATCCGGTGCTTCACGCCGAGGTCGTCGGTGACCGAGAAATCCGGCCGTCCCGGCATCTTTTCCCGCAGCGCCTTGGCCGCCTCGTCCCGCGGATCGGAATAGAGCCCGAAGATGGGGCTCGTGTTCGCCTCCGTCGCGTGCATGAGGGAAAGCCTGTCCTCCTTCGGCCGGGAATGGGTCTTCTCGTGGGGGAGCACCACCCCCTCCCCGAAGGCGGACAGCCGAAGGGCCCCGAGGAATCCTTTCCGGACGAACACACCCCGGCCGGAAAGGGAAAACTCCTGCTCGTAATAGTACAGGGAGGGGGACGTGTCCCGGACGAGCGTCCCCTCGGAGAGCCACTGCCGGTAGGAGGCCGCCCCCCGGGTGTACTTGTTGACACCCGGGCCGTCGCCTTCCGCATCGAGGCCGAAGTCGATCCAGACGATGTTGCGGGGATGGCGCCGGTGGAGGGCTTTCTGCTCCTCCGGGGCGATCACGTCGTACGGCTGGGATACGACCAGCGACAGGTCGGGAACCCGCGACAGATCGTAATGGATCCCTCGAAACGGAGACACGATGGCCATCTTCCTACCCCTTCCCAAGAAAATCGGTAATGGTCCGGAAGGGGATCACCCCCTCCCGCAGGAGGAGAACGTCGTCCTCCTCGACGAGCACTACGGTCGAGCCGTGCGGAAGGAGGGGGATTTCCTCCCCCCCGGATGCCGGCGATGGTCCGTCCCACAGGATCCAGTCCACATCGCCCGTGAATTCATTCACGATCTCCTCGGCCGTTCTCCAGAGGCCGGGATTTCCCGAGCGGTTGGCCGATGTCCCCGTGATCGCCCCCCCGGCCGCCTTGGCCAGCGTCCGGGCGACCGGGTGGTCGGGGACCCGCAGACCCACCGTCCCCGTTCCCCCGGTGACGGCCTCCGTTAGGCCAGGCGCCGCGGGGAGCACGATGGTCAGCGCCCCCGGCCAGAACTTCTCCATCAGGCGGGTCGCCCCCCGGGGGATGCTCCGGGCAAGGGAAAACGTCCTCGCGGGTTCGTCGAGCAAGAGAGGGATCGGCTTCCCCCCCTCCCGTCCCTTCGCGGAGAGAAGACGCCCGATCGCCTTCTGCGAGGTGGGGTCCACCCCGAGCCCGTAGAGCGTGTCCGTCGGATAGATCACCATCCCCCCCCCACGCAGCGATTTGATCACCGCCGCAGGCAGGAAGGAGACGCTTCTCGCGTCCAGGCGGACCAGGCGGGTCATCCCGCGCCATCCCCGTCCAGCACGATGAGGTCCCCCTCGGGCCGCCCGAGAACCCGGGAGACGACGGGGCACTTGCACCGGAACAGGAAGAAGGCGTTGCGGACGCGCCCGAAAAGGGTTTCGAAATTCGCCTGCCCCTTCGATAGGATCAGATCGGAAAGCATGATCCTGTCCCGGAACTCCCGCGAGCAGAGCCCGAGGTCGGTACCCACCCCCCGGTTCCCGTTCGAGACGATCTCTCCGTAGGCGGACAAACCGATGCGAAGGGCCTCCGACTCGGTCAGGTCGTCGATGACGGCCCCCCCCTTCACGCCGAGCCACACCGTCCTCCCCTCTTGCGCGAGGCGGGAGAGGAGCGGGACGTCGAAGGCCGCTTCCCCCGCATTGTCCAGCAGAACCCCGATCGTCCGGGCGCCAAGGATCGCCTCCCGGAGCCTGTCCGGGATGATCCGGGATCCTTCCTCCGCCGCGAGCCGCCCCAGCTCCCCCTCCATCGACTCCCGCTCGATGATCCCGGAATCCATGATGTTCCCGAACGCCGCCAGCCAGACGGCCGCCGCCATCGGATCCGCGGAGGCCGCGACGAGCGACTCCGCCTTCGAAGCCACTTCGGCGAACCGGCGAAACTCCCGTTCCTTCACGCCCTGGAAGGGGTCGTCGACCCCAAGCTCGCGCCGGACGGTCTCATGCAGGCGGCTGGCGATCTTCGCCGGGATCTCTTCTTCCGAACGGTCGGCGAGAATGGCCGCCACGCGGGCGGCCAGGGCCTTTCGCGCCGTTTCGGAAGCCCCGTGCGCGCGGGCCGCGAGATCCGCCTGCCGGAAGAAACAGGGGTAGCACTCCGGGGAGAGGGTGATCATCGGACCTCTTCGGCCGAGGCGGCGACCTCCTCGGCCATCCGGCGTCTGTGCGCCCCGATCTTCTCCCGGAGATCGGGGGAAGACAAGGCGAGGATCTGCGCGGCGAGGTGTCCGGCGTTCCGGGCCCCCGCTTTTCCGATCGCCATGGTCGCCACGGGAACCCCCGCCGGCATCTGGGCCGTCGCGAGAAGGGAATCGAACCCGAAAAGCGGCGAACCCGCCAGCGGCACGCCGATCACGGGGAGGACCGTCTCCGCGGCAACGAAGCCCGCGAGGTGCGCGGCGGCGCCGGCGCCGGCGATGATGACCGACACCCCTTCTTTCTCGGCCCGGCTCACGATCTCCCGGGTGCGTCCGGGGGAGCGGTGCGCCGATGCCACGGTCAGGGTGTAGGGAATCCCGAACTCGGACAGGACCCGGGCGGCTTCCCCCATCTCCTCCGCATCCGACTTGCTCCCCATGAGGATCAGGACTTTTCCCGCCATCGCCTATGCCCTTTCCCGCAGAAGCGCCCGTTTCCCGATATCGGTGCGGTAGTACGCTCCCTCCCAGTGAATGGTACCGGCCGCGCGATACCCCCGCTCGATCGCCTTCCGGATATCGTCGTCCACCGCGGTGACTCCGAGCACCCTTCCTCCGTTGTTGACCAGCTTCCCGTCCCGTATCGCCGTTCCCGCGTGGAAGACCTGGACGCCGCCCCCTCGTTCCGCCTCCTCGATGCCCGAGATCGGAAACCCCTTCCGGTAGGAACCGGGATATCCGCCCGAGGCCATCACGATGCAGACGGTCGGCCTCGGGTCGATCTCCATGACCGCATCGGTCAGCTTCCCCTGGGCGCACTGGACCAGGAGCGGCACGAGGTCGCTCGACAGACGCATGAACAGCGGCTGCGCCTCGGGGTCCCCGAAGCGCACGTTGAACTCGAGGACCTTCGGCACCCCCCGCTCGATCATCAGGCCGCCGTAGAGGATCCCCCGAAACGGCATCCCCTCGGCGCGCATCCCGGCCAGAAGCGGCTCGAAGATCTCCCCAAGGACTTTCCTCTCGACCTCGGGGGTCAGGACCGGCGCGGGGGAGTACGCTCCCATTCCGCCGGTGTTCGGCCCCGTGTCGCCGTCTCCGATCCGCTTATGGTCCTGGGAGGACGGCAGGGGGACGATCTTCTCCCCGTCGGTGAACACGATGTAGGACGCCTCCTCCCCCGTGAGGCACTCCTCGACGACCACCCGTTCCCCCGCGGCGCCGAATACCCGTTTCTCCATCACGTCGCGGAGGAAACCGACCGCCTCCTCGTACGTCCCCGCCACCGCCACCCCTTTCCCCGCCGCAAGACCGTCGGCCTTGATCACGACCGGCAATCGATGCGTGAGGACGTGCTGCTCCGCGTCGTCGTAGGAGTCGAACACCCGGAAATCCCCCGTGGGGATTCCGTATTTTGCCAGGATGTTCTTCGTGAACACCTTGGAGCTTTCGAGCTGCGCGGCGGCCCGGCTCGGCCCGCAGACCAGCAGCCCGTGCTTCTCCAGATCGTCGGTGAGGCCGGCTGCCAGGGGCGCCTCGGGCCCAACGACCGTCAGGTCCACCCGCTCCTTCACGGCGAAATCGACGATCCGGCCGGTCTCCTCCACCGGCACGGGGACGAGCTCCGCGTTCTTCGCCATCCCCGGGTTCCCCGGCGCGGCGAAAATCTTGCCCACCAGCGGACTCTGCGCGATCTTCCAGACGAGGGCGTGCTCGCGGCCCCCGCTTCCCACGACCAGAATCTTCATGCCCACCTGTCTTCTCCTCCCGGGCCGGCCGGCCGGATCAGTGACGGAAGTGACGAACCCCCGTGAACACCATCGCCATCCCGTGCTCGTCGGCCGCCGCGATCACCTCCGCGTCCCGCACCGACCCCCCCGGCTGAATGGCGGCGGTCGCCCCCGCCGCGGCCGCGGTATCGAGGCCGTCCCGGAAGGGGAAGAAGGCATCCGAGGCCACCACCGTCCCGGTTGTCGGGCGCTGAGCCTTCATCACGGCGATCTTGGCGGAGTCGACGCGGCTCATCTGCCCCGCCCCCACGCCGACCGTGCGGTCCTTGAGCGTAAAAACAATGGCGTTCGACTTGACGTGCTTGCACACTTTCCAGGCGAAGAGGAGGGCCTCGAGTTCCTCCTCCGTGGGGGCCCGTTTCGTCACCACCTTGAGGGACGCGGGGGACACGACGTGCCGGTCCCTCCCCTGGAAAAGGAGCCCCCCGCTCACCTTCTTCATCTCGTACCCGGGATGCCCGCTCCACCGGAAGACCCCGCCCGTCTCGAGGAGACGGAGGTTGGCCTTCGCGGAGAGGATCTTGCGGGCCTCCTTGTCGTACGACGGGGCGATGACGGCCTCGAAGAAGGTCGACGCGACTTCCCTCGCCGTCTCGGCGTTCACCGTGCGGTTCAATCCGATGACCCCCCCGTAGGCCGAGACCGGGTCGCACTCCCTCGCCTTCTTGAAGGCGTCCACCAGCCGCCGCCGGGAGAGCCCCACGCCGGAGGGGTTCGTGTGCTTGATGATCGCCGCGGCGGGCTCCGGAAACTCCAGGGCGAGCTGGAGCGCCGCGTCGAGGTCCACGATGTTGTTGTAGGAGAGCTCCTTCCCCTGGAGCTGCCTCGCCCCGCCGAGAGTGGGCTCGGCGGGGAGGCGGGAATCGGCGTAGAAGGCCGCGCTCTGGTGCGGGTTCTCTCCGTACCGGAGCGACTGGACCTTGCGCCACTGGCCGGTGAACGTCACCGGGTACTCGCCCCCTCCGTCCGCCACGCGCCCGAGGTAGTTGGAGACGGTGGCGTCGTACCGCGCCGTCAGGACGAAGGCCTTCCGGCCCAGGTCCGCGTGGGTGACGGGATCGAGATTGCCGTTCCCCTTCTTGAGCTTCCCGAGGATGTCGGGGTAGTCCGACGGGTCGGTGACCACCGCCACGTCCTGGAAGTTCTTGGCCGCGGAGCGCAGCATCGCCGGGCCGCCGATATCGATGTTCTCGATCGCCTCCTCGAGCGTGCAGTCCGGCTTCTCGATCTTCGCCTCGAACGGGTAGAGGTTGACCACCACCAGGTCGAACGGAACGATGCCGTGGGACGCGATCGTTTTCATGTGGGAGGCGTTCTTCCGGACCGCCAGGAGTCCGCCGTGAATCTTCGGGTTGAGCGTCTTCACCCGGCCGTCGAGCATCTCCGGGAAGCCGGTGTATTCCTCGATCAGCCGCACCGGGACCTTCTTCCCCCGGAGCAGCCCGGCCGTCCCTCCCGAGGCGAACAACTCCACTCCGAGGCGGGACAATCCTTTCGCGAAATCCACAACCCCCGATTTGTCGGAAACACTCAGGATCGCCCTGCGGATTCTCGCCATGGACCTTCGCCCTTCCTCTTTCCCATGAAATGTGCGGCTGGCTACGGCCTGATCGGCACGGCTCCCAATACGGTCTTCAGGTCCTCGTCCTCGAACTTGATCCCGAACCCGAAGAAGAGAGTGCGGAGATTCTTCTCGTCGTTGAGGACATCGTCCACGCCGCCCGTGATATAAAGGTTTTTCACGATATCATAGTTGCCGAACACCTTCAAACGCGGCGGCTGGTCCTTCCGGGCGAAGTCGAAGGCGTCCACGCCGATGCTCAGGCGGTCTTTCATCAGATGGTAGTCGAGCCCCACCCCCCCCGTCGACTCCAGGACGCCGCCCCGGATCGTGAGTGCGGAGAACCGTTTGGCCACGATCGCCGTGAACTTCAGGTCGTTGGAGTACGACTCCTGCTGGGTGCGCACCGTCCCCCCGGGCGTGGTCGTGGTCGTGGTTTCGCTGGAGTCGAATTTCCCCCTCGGGTCGTCCACGATCCCGATGAGGTAATACTTGTCGGCCGTGGGCTGCAGGCGCAGGTTTGCGTAATGCTTGAACTCCGACGGCTCGGTCTGGTACTCGAGGTGGTAGTCCAGGAAGGCCTTGAGCGACTCCGTCTTGCGGACGTAGCGGTTGATTCCCTCCAGCGTGTCGTTGAGCGTGGTGACGGTCGTGTTGTCGGACACCAGCTTCCCGAGCGTCCCCTCGCCCCGCTCGATCTTGGCCAGCACCTTGCTCGCCGAGTCGAGGGTGTTGTCGAGTTTCGCCGAGGCGTTCTTCAAGTTCTCGATGCTCTCGCGGAAATTCTCCCGGTTCTCCCCCACGACGCCGCTCACCCGTTCGCTCATCTCCTCGAGCTTTTTGGCCAGACCGGGCCCCTCGGTCTTCAGCGTATTGGAAAAGGCACGCAGGTTGGCGATCGTCGCGCGGAGGTCCTCCTTGTTGGTGGAGGAGAAATCCGTCAGGTCGGCGGACAACGTATCCACGTTGGCCAGGATCCGGTTCAGCCGCTCCTCGTTCCCCGCCACCACCGTATTCAGGACCTCGGTCGTCCTCTGCACGTTCCGGATGATGTCGGAGACCGCCTTTCTCCCCTCCTCCGTCCCCAGGGTCTGGGAGAGGGTCTGCGTGAAGCTTCTCAGGTCCTCCGAAATCTCGGACACCTTGCGGATGATCTCGTCGAGGTTGGCGGGAGGGAGGGTGTTCGCTATCTTGCCCTTCGGGGGGAGCATCCGGGAGGTGTCCTTCCCCGGGAGGATCTCCACGTACTTCTCCCCAAGGAGCCCCTGGGTCTGGATGGACGCCACCGAGTCGACCGGGATCTGCACTCCCGGATCGATCCGGAGCACCAGGCGGGCATTGTTCCCGACGAGCTGGATCCCCTCGACCTTCCCGATCGGAACGCCCGCCATCTTCACGTTCGACTTCGGCTCGAGCCCGGCCGCCGTCTCGAAGTCGACGGTCAGGTTGTACCCTTTCCCCGCTATTCCCCCCAACTTGCTGATGCGGAACGTGAAATAGGTGAGGACCATGATCCCCAGCAGCACGAAGATCCCCACTTTCGCCTCTTTCGACATCAACGCCCTCCCTGCATCCCGGTTTCGCCCGAGCGCCGGACAAAGCGGACGAACTCCTCGTGCTCCGCGGTAATCGGCCCCACCGCCCGTCCCTCGACGAACTGGGAGACGACGGGGTTCCGCGTATTCCGGATCTCCTCCGGCGTGCCCACCTCGACGATCTTTCCTTTATACAACATGGCGATGTGGTCCGCGATCTTGTAGGCGGAGGCCATGTCGTGCGTGATCGAGATCGAGGTCACCCCGAGCAACTCCCGCAGGGAGATGATCAGGTCGTTGATCACGTCGGCCATGATCGGGTCAAGCCCCGTGGTCGGCTCATCGTAGAGGAGGATCTCCGGCTCGGAGGCGATCGCCCGCGCCAGGCCGACCCGCTTCTTCATTCCCCCCGAGAGCTCCGCCGGCATCAGGTGCTGGATGTCCCGCAGCCCCACCATGGAGAGCTTCTCCTCCACCACTTCGCGGATCTGGTGTTCCGGGTAGAGGCGGAGCCTGCGAAGCGCGAACGCCACGTTCTCCCCGACGTTCATGGAATCGAACAGGGCGGCCCCCTGGAACAGCATGCCGAACTTCCGCCGGACGCGGACGAGCTCGCGCTCGTCCATCTTCGTCACGTCCTCCCCGCCGATCAGGATCTCTCCCGCGTCCGCGCGGAGAAGCCCCACCACGCACTTGATGAGCACCGACTTCCCCGTCCCGCTCCCCCCGATGACGACGGTGTTCTTCCCCCGGGGGACGGTCAGATCCAGCCCGTCCAGGACGACCTTCCTCCCGAATCGTTTCTCGAGCCCCCGGATTTCGATCATCGATCGTTCCCGCTTCCCCCGTCGCCGCCTGCCGCCCGCCCGTACCGCGGAGCCCCGTCAGAACATATACACCGTCATGAAGTAATCGGACACGAGCACCGTCATGGACGAAGCCACCACCGCCCTCGTCGTGGCGCGCCCCACCCCTTCCGCTCCTCCCTCGGCGATGAAACCGTTATAGCAGGAGATGAGCGCGATGAGGAACCCGAAGACGGCGGATTTCACCAGCCCCGTGTAGATATCCCGGAACTCGAGATACTGGTACGTCTTGTCCACGTAGACGTAGGGGTTGGCGCCCAACAGGTAGACGGATACGAAATACCCCCCCAGGATGCCGACCAGGTCCGCGAAGACGACCAGGACCGGGAGGACGAGGGTGGAGGCCACGACCCGCGGGACGACGAGATATTTGATCGGGTTCGTCGCCAGGGTCACCAGCGCGTCGATCTGCTCCGTGACCTTCATCGTCCCCAGTTCAGCCGCCATCGACGCCCCCACGCGTCCCGAGACCATGAGCCCGGCGAACACCGGCCCCAGCTCCCGCGTGATCGAGAGCGCGACCACCGTTCCGACGAAGCTCGTCGCCTGGAACCGCTGGAACCCCGACCAGCTCTGCAGGGCGAGGACCATCCCCGTGAAGGTCGCCGTGACCAGAACCACCGGCAGGGAATTGACCCCCACCTCCTCCATCTGCTTCACGATGTTCCGGATTTCCGACGGCGGCCGGAACACCCAGGTGACGCACTGCAGAAGGAAGGCGAAGATGTTCCCCAGGTACTCGATCAGCCGGAACACCCGGGTTCCTAGGGTTTCCAGGAGGGCGGCGACGCCGTTTTTTTTCGCGCTGTCAGGCAACGACACGCCTCGGGATGCGCTTTCCGACCTGCGTGAGAAGTTCATAGGGGATCGTGCCCGCGAGGCGGGCGAGGTCGTCCGCGGTTTCCCCCCCCTTCCCCATGACGACGACCTCCGACCCGACCGACACCCCGGGAACGCCGGTGACGTCCAGCATCGTGTTATCCATGCAGACCCTGCCGGCCACCGGCACCCGGTGACCGTTCACCCACATCGACGCGGCGTTCGAGAAGGCGCGGCGGTAGCCGTCGGCGTATCCCAGCGGAACCGCTGCGATCCTCCGCTTCCCCGCACAGGTGAATTGGCGCCCGTAGCTGACCGGATGCCCGTCGGGAAGCTCCTTGAGCGAGACGATCCTGGTGACCAGACGCATCACCGGCGCAAGTCCCAGTTCGGCCCCGACCCCCTCCGCCGGCAGGGAACCGTAGAGGGTGATCCCCGGGCGCACCATGTCGAAGACGTGCTCCCGGTACAAGAGGATGCCCGCGCTGTTCAGCGCATGGGCGCGCACCCCCTCGCCGAACGCCTTCCGGACCGCAGGGACCGCCTCGCCGAACGCGGAAAGCTGCATCCGGGTGTACTCCCTGTCCGCCTCTAAGCTTCCGTCGGCCGAGGAGAGGTGGGTCATGACGCCCTCGACGCGCAGGGTTTTCCCGGAGCCGATCGCCTCGATCGCCGACTTCGTAAACTGGCGAAGAAGCCCGAGACGCCCCATCCCCGTGTCGATCTTGATATGGACAGGAAAGGGCCTCCCGTTCTTTTCGCCCACCCGCGAGAGGTAGGGGATCTGCCCCAGATCGAACAGCGCGGCGGATAGATCGTTGGCGTGGGCCTCCCCTGCCTGCGGCTCGTCCACGCCCCCCAGCACCACCACCGGCTCCGTGATCCCCGACCGGCGCAGCTCCAATCCCTCCTCCACCGTCGCCACCCCGAAGATGCGCACGCCCTCTTCCCGCAGCGTCCTGGCGACGGGGACCGCCCCGTGCCCGTAGGCATCCGCCTTGACGACCCCGAAGATCGAGGCCGAAGGAGGAAGAAGGGATCGGATCGTCCTGAAATTGTGCCGCAGGGCAGGGAGGTGGATTTCGGCCACGGTGGGTCTTGCCAAACGGATACTCCTTGCTACCGGGATCGGCTCGATCGTTTTTTGGAAAGTCTACTTGAACCCCACCATCAAGTAAAGGCGGGCAGACGCCGCGCCGGACCACCGGCCTCGCGCTTGACATCGAAAGCGGAGGGTGGGTATCATGACCGTAAAGCCGCCAGGGGTGCTTTTCGCTGAGAGCCCGCGTACGATGCGGGCAACCCGTCGAACCTGATCCGGATAATACCGGCGCAGGGAGCGTGGTGCTCTTCGAACCGTGCCTTTTTTGGGGCGCGGTTTTTCATTTTCAGGGGGAAACACCGATGTTGACGCAGAACATGGCCAACCGCCTCGACCTCCTCCCCGTCGCGCCGGAGGAGATCGCCCGGCTTCTCGCCGACGCCGCCCCCTTCCGGCGCCGCGAGGCGTTTTCCCTGCTCGCTTCGCTGTCCCCGAGGCGCAGGCTCTCCCTCCCGGAAGCCGCCCGTCTGCTGGCCACCCCGGACCCGATGGTGTGGGAAACGGCCGCGACAAGGGCCCGGGCCGTTCGCGAAGAGGTCTTCGGACGGCGGATCGTTCTGTTCGCCCCCCTGTACCTTTCCAACGAGTGCGGAAACAACTGCCTCTACTGCGGGTTTCGCAGGGACAACCGGGAGGCAAGGAGGATCACCCTGTCCCCCGGGCAGGCGGTCCGGGAGGCCCGGTTCCTCGAGAAAAAGGGGTTCCACCGCCTCCTGCTGGTCAGCGGGGAACACCGGGGAAAGACCGACGCGGGGTACCTCGCGGACGTCCTGCGGGCGATCTACCGCGAAACGGGGATGCGCATCCTGCACGTGAACGCCGCGCCGATGTCCGTGGAGGAGTTGCGGCTCCTCAAGGAGGCCGGCGCCGGGGTGTACCAGGTGTTCCAGGAGACGTACCACCCGGAAACGTACGGGACGATGCACCCTTCCGGCCCGAAAGCGGACTTCGCCTGGCGCCTCACGTGCATGGACCGTGCGATGAGGGCGGGATTCCGGGATGTGGGGATCGGCGCCCTCCTCGGGCTGTACGACTACCGGTTCGAGGTCCTCTCCGTCATCCGGCACGCGGAAAGCCTGCGGGACACGCACGGGACGTTCCCGCACACGATCTCGGTGCCCCGGTTCAAGAGGGCGTTCGGCTCCCCCCTTCACGAGGCTCCCCGGCCGGTCTCCGACCGGGAGTTCGAAAAGATCGTGATCGTCTACCGCCTCTGCGTCCCCACGGCGGGCGTCGTCGTGTCCACGCGGGAACCGGCGTCGCTGCGCGAGAGGGTGCTGGACGTCGGGGCGTCGCAGATCAGCGCCGGCTCGAAGACCGACCCCGGCGGGTATACGGAAGAAGTGCGGCACGCCGACTCGGAACAGTTCGAGCTGGACGACACGCGGCCGGTCGAGGAGATCGTCCGGATGATCCTCGGGCGCGGATACCTCCCCTCCCTGTGCACCAGCTGCTACCGCCGCGACCGCACGGGCGAAACCTTCACGGAGATGGCGGCCGACGGCCGCATCCGGGGCTTTTGTCTTCCCAACGCGCTCCTGACGCTGGCCGAGTACGCGGTCTCCGCGGGGGACCCCCGCCTGCGGGAGGAGTGTCTCGCCGCCGTCCGCGCAGGGAGCAAGGAGATGGAAGGGTCGCCTCTTTCGGGGGAGTTTCATCGGAAGCTGGAACGGGTGATCGCGGGAGAGAAGGACCTGTTCTTCTGATGCGGCGGAGGATCGCGTGGAGATCTCGGTGAACGGGGAAAGACGGCAGGTCGGAGAGGGGATGACGGTCCTTCTTCTCCTGCGGGCCCTCTCCTTGCCGGAGACGCGCGTGGCGGTGGAGCGGAACCGGTCCCTCGTCCGGAAGGCGGAGTTCGCCGACACGGTCCTTGGCGACGGGGACCGGATCGAGATCGTGACATTCGTGGGAGGAGGATAGAGGATGGACACTTCCTTTGCCCTGGGAGGAAAAACGTTTCGTTCGCGGCTTCTGGTGGGCACCGGGAAGTACCCGGATTACCCGACCATGGTACGGGCCCTGGAGGCCTCCGGGGCCGAGATCGTGACGGTGGCGATCCGGAGGGTGAACCTGGACCGGAGCAAGGAGTCCCTCCTGGATTACGTCGATCCCAAGAGGTACACGCTCCTTCCCAACACGGCCGCCTGCTACACGGTGGACGACGCGGTGCGCACCTGTTTCCTCGCCCGGGAGGCGGGGATGTCGAACATGGTGAAGCTCGAGGTGATCGGGGACGAGAAGACCCTGTTCCCCGACACGGAGGGGCTCCTCCAGGCGGCGAAGCAGCTGGTGAAGGAGGGGTTCATCGTCCTGCCGTACACCAACGACGACCCGGTCATGGCGAAAAAGCTCGAGGACGCGGGATGCGCCGCCGTGATGCCCCTGGCGGCGCCGATCGGATCGGGCCTCGGAATCCGCAACCCGTTCAACATCAAGATCATCCTGGAGACCGTGAAGGTCCCGGTGATCGTCGATGCGGGGGTGGGGACGGCGTCCGACGCGGCGGTGGCGATGGAGCTCGGATGCGACGGCGTCCTGATGAACACGGGGATCGCGGGGGCGAAGGATCCGGTGCTGATGGCCGAGGCGATGCGG
>Ga0256868_10000858_pt1 | contig 17225 bp, 13 predicted proteins | sample RVTome_13_FD_187341 | JGI IMG/M metagenome (GOLD analysis project Ga0256868, IMG submission 187341) | Soil microbial communities from uranium-contaminated site in the Upper Colorado River Basin, Wyoming, United States - RVT92D227 HiSeq ...
TGAAGAGCGTATCTTCTTTAATTATTTTCACGGGATTACATTCGCATTCCTGCTGTTGTTTAGCTTACTCGGGGTTTTTCTAACGAAGTTATCAACGGTGGATGCCATCTTCCATGGGCTTGTTTTTGTCCTGCCGTTCTATGGCGTGATTCTGATGTTTAAAAAGCGGTTTGCCAACGAGGTGACGCTTGATTTTAATGTTCGTAAGATTCGCTTTGTATTCCAGGATGAGAGGGGCACGATTGAAAGAGAGTTTCTGGAAATCAAGAAAGTGAATTTTGGGTTTTATCTCACCTTTGTAATGAAAGATGCCAGAATAATGGTCAAACGACCGGATAATAAAAAGGAAATATTCCAGTTGCTAAAATCCGTTTTTACGGTTGACCGTGGTATTTTTTCAATAAACTAAGAGCGATAGTTAGGATTAAGGGCTTGACTTCTTTAAACCAGACCTGAACTGGGTTGTAGTAATCCGTCTGTGGCCCAGTAGATCCTGAATGGTACGAGATCGTCATCTGCATTTAACAACGTGAGGCGGATGGGGGCAGGTATTTATTCTTGCAGACACCCCTATGTTATTTCTTCTTTATAACAATTTCGAAGTATACGCTACAGCATCATCGCCATTATAGAAAATGTTTGCTTCTGTGAGAAGTATTGAGTGTTGATTTCAAGCCTGCAGACGAACAGTTTAGCCCAAGATAAACGTTTGGTAGATTTTTGAAATCCTTCATCACAGACGGACAATCAACATTTTGATTGCTGAGAGACTTTCAATGGAAAATCAATAAAAATGTTACGTTTACAAAGGTAAAAAACATAAAATAACAAACTAACACTTTTAAGGGTAGCTTGTCCACCGACACATCAACGTTTTCAGGGATTCTAATAATTTATAGATGTCTTCATTAAATGCCCTCAACAGATACTTTTTATTAAGTGTAGGTTGAACTCGGAAATGTGCAAATTCCTTCCCAGACTAGGATTACGACTTTACAAATTGGCAGCTAGGAATGATCTGCTTAATTAGCATTCTCGATTCTGGGTAATAATGCAAGTGTTGGATCGCTGTTAAGAATATCTATTTCTTTTGAGGTAAATCTACCCAAGCGCCAGTATATTTCCCCCCGTGCAATTTCTTCTTTGGTCAAGGCAGCCTTCAAACCTGCAGCACCATGCCCCTCACGGACGATGACCACAGCTTTTTCTCCCCGTCTTTTTGAGAAAGCGGGATGCACTGCAATTGTTTTGGGCTCATCATAACTCTCAATATGTGCTTTATAAACAATGGACAAAGCCTGGTGATACACAAATGCACGGGTCACTACCGTCATTATTTCCTCGTGGGTATATTTTCTTCCCCGTGTGAGAACATCACTACCATGCAAAATATAATCAGAGTGAAATATTGCATTCCTTAGGTTTTGATCCCAAATTTCTTTTAAGGGGGTTACCACTTCGGGTACACCCGCTCTTATCGCAGCTCTCTCTATTTGCGCTATTTTGGTGACAGGAGACACAGGTCTATTTTCCCTGACCTTATATGGATAGAATTGACCACTGAACCGTTTGCCTAAGGAAACATTTACTAAATTCGATAAAATTTCATAGGGTTCAGATGCTTCAACTATATGTCCATAAATCCACAATTGAAGATGACGCGCGGCTTCATAATTTTCCGTTTTATTATGAACCTCGTACAATAATGGCATTGCACGCAAGGTAGTTTCGTATGCGTCGCCAATGCCCCTATTATCAGTTCCTCTGATACGAAATAGCGCCAGTAAAAACTCAAATTCGCATTTTTCTCTTGCTTTTACAAAGGCTCTATCAAGAGCTGTGCAATAACGCGGCAACGCATCTTTAAATGTATGATGAAATTTCTCCAACGCAAGATGTTCATTATCCTCGAGCTTGAGTTCCCAATATCCATCATCATTGTGAACTAATGGCATTGAATATATCCTTAAATAATTATAGAGGAAATGCCCTGAAACATAATAGATATTAACTCAAAGGATGGCTTAATAAAGAAATATTGCGGAATTGGTCTATGTGTTATATAGTAACCAACAGGAATCATAACTTCTGGAAAAGTTTATTCCTATACCATCGCTTACACTACATTCGGCACTGACGAAGTGTTTGTTCCAGGAAGGAGGGGTGCCTCTCAAGAATCCGTGGAATGCTTTGTTTCTTTCACCCCGTAAGACGCATGCCTTTTTTCTCAGAGACACCTACTATTCCATACTGCTAAGCTGCACCGAGATGTGATGATTATTGGCAGAAATGTTGCGTTGATACCATAATTGAAGTGGAATAAAAAGGTCAGAGCCATTTCTGATCTCGCCCCCTTGATTAATTAGTTTGATATTGTATTACAGATTCAGGATAATAACTTCATCTTCACTTTCGATAGGCGTTTCATCAGGTGTCAATCAGCCATCTTGTTAAGTATCGTAATTATAGAGGTTGGGGCATGGTTGAAGCCGCCTCCAGTCCCAACTGGGGAACGGCATTAACAACAGTGACTCCTCGAATGCACCAAGGGCTTTATCATACCTTCTGAGTCGGCTGTACAGTAAGCCCATCGCTGACAAGAGATCTCTTTCCTGCAAGCCCTCTTATCATAAACCAGCACTTTCATTTTTCCCCAACATTGCCACAGATGTTAATCGGATATCGACCCACAAATCTTTTCGTCTGCCTCTTCCTTTAGGGGCTGGAATGCGATCCCGAGATGAGTGGCAAATGCAATTTTAAAAAACTCTATTGCTCGTCGTCTGAGTTTCCAAAAATCATCAGGTTCAATCCCATATTTTTTCCTGATTTCTTCAAGTTCTTTTTCGTGGTTTGTTTTCCCCAAATCCTTAGTGACGTTTGGTCGAGCAGTAGCCAAGACAAAGGCAAAGAGTTCCTTAACCCCTTCAAAATAGTCCTCTTTCCGGTCTGCATAGTGCGTAAGGCTATCACCCCAAAATTTGGTATTTTCGATCTCTTTTTCCACACTTTCGCGGAAATTGTCGGACGGGATTAGAGAATCGATCATCCCGTATATTTTCTGGAGAATCGGTTCCATAAGAGCCTTATTTCCGGCCATAGGAAACACCAACTCAGATATAACCTCTTGGAACTCGATATGGCGTTGACGACATTCGTACTCCAGAACCCTGCCAAGCTTTTCCATACGACTTTCGTCCGCTTTTTCTTCCTCGGGACGGATTACAGGAAGCTTGGCTTGTTCTTTGATGAAACGATACATCAAAAAGCCAGCCATCATCGACACGATATACAAAAGCCCGCGAGACTCATCAATCGTCATGCCTCGCTTCTCGATGAATTCTTGGATCTCCCTCCACATAGGGTGTCTTCTAATTTCCTCCTTAAATTCCATGATAAATCTTCTCCTTTTTCGCCTTTAAATTTCTAAAATTTCCGGCTAAACCTTTACTCCAAGGTCGACGGCCTGATAGCAATGCTGCATAGATAGATCGTAACCACGAAAGACTAAACGTATGCTTGGCTCAATAACACCTTCCACACTTTTAAGGCAACGGGGAAGCATCTTTTCTCGTCGCGTACAATCATGCATACACTCAACTTGTGGATTCTTAGTAAAAATTGTAGGTTGAGGTTTTATTTGGTTGTTCATATCGTGGTACTTAACTCGTTACCTATATTTTACAGCAAAAGAACCTACAGATTATTGATTTCCAGTTGGTATGCAGTATTGTGGGGTAAGATTCAGGGATCAATATTAGAGGCATATATCCGCCCTGAATATTTCAAAAGGTAGTTTTGTAATGATCGAAAAAGCAATTGGTAGTGAATATTTGAAGAAAAAATAAACGGTTTCCAAAGAGTTCCCACGGTCCTCATTTTTATTTCCACCTAAGACCAAAAACGAGATTTTTTATACAACACTCTACAGAAGAATACTAAGGGGACGTTCTTGACTAATTAAACTAAAGAGATTATACTTTTTGAAAATTGGGAAGGGGCAATTAAAGGAATGCCGCGTCAAGCACGTCTGGATTCACCCGGAACACTCCATCACGTTATAGTGCGTGGGATAGAAAAGCGCAGGATAGTCGATAATGTAAAAGATCAAGAGGATTTTGTATCCAGACTCGGAGGTATTGTAAAAGAAACTAAAACAGCAATATATGCCTGGGCTCTGATGACAAATCATGCACACATACTTCTTCGGAGTGCAACTGATGGGATATCGAAATTCATGCGGCGATTTTTGACAGGATATGCGATTACATATAATCTGCGCCATAACCGTCACGGGCACTTGTTTCAGAACCGATATAAATCAATTATCTGTGATGAAGATACATATTTTGCCGAACTTGTGAGGTACATTCATCTTAATCCTCTTAGAGCAGGTTTAGTTGCAACGATATCGGAGCTTGACAGGTATCGCTATTGTGGTCACAGTGTAATCGTTGGCAAAACACAATATGACTGGCAGGATTGCGAATACACGCTGAAATGGTTTGGGAATAAAGAAAAAGAGGCGATAAAAGCATATAGAGAATTTGTAATAGCCGGAATTGAGGAAGGGGGGAGACCGGATTTGGTCGGCGGAGGGCTGAGCAGATCGGTTGGCCGATGGTCTGAAGTGGTATCAATGAGAAGGAGGGGACAACGGCAGCTGTCCGATGAGCGGATACTCGGCAGTGGCGAGTTTGTACAAAGAATACTGGAAGAAGCTGAAGAAAGAATTAGAAATTATTACACTGCCGATGAGAAAAAGGCAAAAATAAGAGAGGTTGTTGAGGAGACGTGCAGGAAGAACAATATAAAAATTGATGAGTTGTATTATGGAGGGCGAAGGCGTAATGTTTCATTCGCACGTGCGCAGGCCGCCCATATTCTTATTGAAGATTTTGGAATAACACTTGCAGAGGTTGCCCGGAATTTAGGGGTAACAACATCAGCAATATTTAACATGCTGAAAAGGAAAAAGGATAAGTTTAATTAGTCAAGAACGTCCCCTTATTTCTTAAACCTTTTAGAGATTTGATAATGGAATTTCCGAGTGAGTGGAGTTATGAAGGGATTTGTAATGAACCTTTTTGAATTATTAAGTGTAAAATCTGTCGTGTCTTCTTCTTCCTGTAATGCGTGCTTTTAAAAAGTCTCAAAATCGTGTAAGTTATTATCGGTAATCAATTACAGCTCATAAATTCAATAGAAGGCAGAAGAAAAGTGAGCAAATATAATGTGGTTTTTGATACTTCGGCTTTATTATCCGAGAATTTTCCGGAAATGTCTGCTTCCTTTCGACAACTTTTTGAAACAGCTGAGTCGCTGAATATCAATCTATATATTCCCGAGATTGTTATAAGAGAGTTAGAGCAAAAGTTTATGGATAAAACGGACGAATCTATTAATAAAATTAAGAATGAATACAAAAAATTAAAAAAAATTGTTCAAGACAAATTTGACCTTTCAGCTCCTAAATTAGAGGATATTCGGGTAGTATACGCAAAAGAAGTACAGAATCTAATTAACAGTAATAAATTAAGAATAATTCCTATGCCATCTATTAAAGCCGACGAATTAATAGATAAGGCTATAAAGAGGGTTCCTCCATTTGAGGGTGCAGATAAGGGTTTTAGGGATGCGATGATTATTGAATCGATTATTGCATATGGAGTGAGTAATAAAATTAAAAATTTTGTGTTTGTTTCATTCGATAAGATTTTTGAGAACGGGGAAATCGCTATGGCTGCAAAGTCGAAAGGAATTGGATTCCATTTAGAAAAAAGAATTAGCGACGTGAATGAAATGATATTCAAGTTATTGGGCCAGGTTGAGCAGAAATTTATAAAAGAAAGAGAAAAAAGAGCTATTGCTTTATTGAAAACTGAAGAAGATGAAATTAATGAATATCTCAAGACCAACTTTGAAATAACCGAATATGACATTAGTGGTTTACATGGTATTCCGTTAAGGATGTTAGAGGTAAAATTAGTAAACATAGAAAGTGCTGTTCTTGAGGAAAAAGAGGATAATAAAATAGGTATTTCGTTTGAAGCTAAAGTAACGGTAACAATGTTAGTGCGGTCTTTCGGTCTCGGTTTCGGACTTCCAGAAGTAAGGAGATTTAAAATAGGTGAGAGTGGGGCAACTGAAATTGATTATAAACGATTACTTGATTATGCATTTAAAGCTCCCGACGTAAGCTCTTTCATGCAACCGGTCGAGGTGAAGAAAACTATTAATATTAAGGTCAAAGGTGAAATAGAAGTTGAATTGGTTGAAAAGGAATACAAGAATTTTAGAATTATTTACATCCGTCCGCAGTCCCAATCTTTACTTGGATCCTAAATTACTTTGAAAGACAAATGCTTTGACAGCCGGCTAAAGTAGTACATATTTATATTATAAATCCTCAGTAGTTATGACTTCCAATACCTGTATATTTGCGCAAATTTACGGGGTCAGACTTGCTTATTGACTTTTGTAGACATATGAGATGAATGCCTACTGTTCAATCAATAATCCATAATCCTTAATCTTGAAGTTCTTTCAGATTCAACATTTACAAAATTAGTCCACATAAAACGAACTTTATCCAAAGAGTTGACTTGATGAAGGAGTAAACGGACTTCTTTGTCAACTTTTGTTGTTTGCTTGTTGCTGTACTCCACAAATTTTGATAACTCTCTGCCTTGTGGACTTGGAGTGCTCGATAAAATTTAAAGCTTCCGAAATTGCAGATAAATAAAGGCAGCTATGTTCTAAGCTGTCTTCTGCTTGGCTGTTTCCTTTTCGAGGACATCCACTATATATTTATTAAGGGTAACTCCTCTCTTCGTTGCTTCTAACGCAATATGCTGGTGTAATCTGGACCCGACTCGGATATTGAACGATCCCTTAAATGGCTGCTCAGGCTCTTTACCCTGTTCCTTACAGGTCTGAAGGTAGTCATCTACAGCTTCCTCAAAAGATTTGCGCAGTGATTTAACGTCGGTTCCTTCATAGCTGACCAGGGCGCGGATAAACTCGACCTTTCCATAAAACACCTTGTCCTCATCGCTGTAATGGACAGAACCGTAATAATTTTTATATTTCATCATATCTTTCATATCAATCCCTCTCCTCTTAAGGTTTCTTCGATCTGCTCCAACTGGTACTTTTTCAGTACCGGTGTCGGGTGCGGTCAGGGATATTCTCCTTCAAGACGTTCCCATAAACTTATAAAACTATTTTATCAGCAATCTATAAGAATTGCAACTATAATTAGTCGCAGTTTAGCCTAACCCCTAAGTTGCACACAGGAAAATAAAGGAATGGCGTAAGTCCTTAAAAAATATGGTGAGCCGTGCAGGATTCGAACCTGCGACCCGCTGATTAAGAGTCAGCTGCTCTACCAGCTGAGCTAACGGCCCACGTGCAAACCAGTAATCAGTCAATAGTGAACAGTGAATAGCAAAAAAACTGAAAAAATAAAATCAAATTTCACTACTTACTAATCACTATTCACTAACAACTACGAATTTTGCTTTGCCAAATTCGTAATGGCGCGCCTGAGAGGATTCGAACCTCCGACCCTCGGCTCCGGAGGCCGATGCTCTGATCCACTGAGCTACAGGCGCACTCCTTATAAGTTCTTAGCTGAGAGCAATGAGATGAGAATTTACAGCCTTTACTCTTAAAAACTTTCAACTCCATGCCCTTTGCTCTATGCTATGCGTTTTACCTGGGGTGAGTGAGGGGACTCGAACCCCCAACACCTGGAGCCACAGTCCAGTGCTCTGACCATTGAGCTACACCCACCATTCAAAGACAATTATCAGTAAGCAGTGATTAGTAATTAGTTAAACAGAAAGTTAATTTTAAATCAAACTGTTTAAGTTTACTAATCACTATTAACTTATTATTAACTGGCGCGCCTGAAGGGATTCGAACCCCTGACCTACTGCTTAGAAGGCAGTTGCTCTATCCTACTGAGCTACAGGCGCATCACTAAAAATAATGGTTAATAGTAATATAGCGAATAAGTTCGAATTAAAATTATATGAGTTCAGAAGAGCTTCTGTCAAGGATGTGAGGCAGGTCTTTGAACGTGTCTATCATGTAATCTGCATCTGTCAGATACTCTTTTTCCCTGTAGCCATAGGTAACGGCAACTGTCTTCACCCCTGCTTTTCTACCGGCTTCTATGTCAAAGTTGCTGTCGCCGACCATCACAGCTTCTTGAGCGTCTATTCCGAGCTTTTTAAGTACATGAATGAGGGGTATTGCAGAAGGTTTCTTTTGTAAGGTGGTGTCGCTTCCAACTACAAGATCAAAATATTTAAGAAGGTCAAGGTTATCTAACAGTTGCTCCGATAGATTTTCCCTTTTGTTGGATATAACCGATTTTTTATAGCCATTGAGATTTTCCAGCGTTTCCCTTACGTGCGGGTATACGACAGAATAATCTGTAAGGTGCTCTGAATAATATTCGAGGAACTTCTCTATTACAGCGTCCCTTGCATGTGATTTATCCTCTCCGAGTACCTTTTCTATGAGCCTTGTAACTCCCTCTCCGATCATCTTTATCGCATCTTCCACGGTGAAGTTTTTTATGCTATAGGGCGTTAAGGCGTAATTCAGGGCATTGGTAATATCCCTGCTTGTGTCTACAAGCGTTCCATCGAGGTCGAACATGACGAGTTTAATCGGCATACAAAATTATATCATAGCCTTTGATTCGCAACACTTTGGTTTATTAATGAGATTTACAAACTCATGATACAGATGCTATGTTTAAAAATAGAGAAAAAGAAAGGAGCCGTTCATGAAATTGAGATATTTACAAGCTTTACTCGTAGCTTTGATTTTCTGTTTCTGCATCATAAATCTGACGATATATACTCCTATGGCTTCTGCCTTTGATACACCTTTGAAGACTGAAAAAGCAGATGCTGCTGAATTGAAAGGTTCTTTTACCGTGATATTTTACGGCGGAAGATTTTCAGATGATCTGGAAACATTCGCCATCCTCGACCTGGAGGGAGACCAATATCATTTTGAGCCGTTTGCGCCTGATTTTGATTACCGTGTTAAAAAAGGGGTTCCGTCCACAGAGGCATTAAGGGAAGCGGAGAGGTTCGTCAGTTTCCACAATTCCTTCTGGCGCTCGCAACTAAGCAGGATTCTTGATAAAGAGGGCAATGTCATCGGATATGAACTGCGGCCTCTCTACATGCCTCTTGCTTACGGAAGGAGCGATGTCATGGACGTATCCTACTGGATCAAAGAAGGTGGCAGGGTAAAGGTTACTGTCAGGCTTATTCCAGCAATTGAAAAACTAACTATGCCCGGAGGTGAACTTGAGTCTTCAGGAGGGGATTAAACATCTTGAAGAAAAAATCTTAAAGGGCGGTTCGATATCAAAGCAGGAAGCCCTTTCCATTACTGAAATTTCTGGTCCGGATATCTTCTATCTGTTTGCATCTGCCAATACAATAAGACAGCATTTCAGAAAAAATATCATAGGTCTCTGCTCAATTGTTAATGCAAAATCCGGCGACTGCCCTGAAGACTGTTCTTTCTGCGCCCAGTCATTCAGGAGCAAGGCCGAAATCGAGATTTATCCGCTTCTCAGCAAAGAGATGATTATTCAGAAGGCGATTGAAGCGAAAAATTCGGAGATTAAAAGATTCTCTATAGTCACGAGCGGGAGAAAGGTTGCTGAAAAGAGTTTAATGGAAATAGCAAATATGGTTTCGGAGATCAGGGATCTCGGACTCATTCCCTGTGCAAGCCTTGGTCTATTAAATGCAGAGGACCTATTGATACTGAAAGCAGCTGGTCTTGATCGCTATCATCATAACCTTGAAACCTCTGAAGGGTTTTTTCCCCGGATATGCACAACCCATACTTTTACAGATAAGATAAGGACTATTGAATCGGCGAGATCTGCCGGGCTTTCCCTATGCTCTGGGGGGATATTCGGGATGGGTGAAACATGGCAGGACAGGATTGACATGGCATTTTCTTTAAAAGATCTTGATGTTGACTCTATACCGATAAATTTTCTAATTCCGATAAAAGGCACAGCCTTTGCTCACAAATCATATCTGCATCCTTTTGAAGCATTGCAGATTGTAAGCCTTTACCGGTTCATCCTTCCGCAAAAAGAGATCAGGATATGCGGCGGCAGGATACAGATACTCGGTGAATTCAACTCTCTGGTATTTGCTGCAGGTGCTGATGGCATGATCAGCGGCAATTATTTGACCACTCAGGGGAGAAGCCCTGAAGATGACCTCAGGCTTATAGGGGCATACGGTCTTGTTACATAGGCTATCTGAATTAGAGATTTTTTGCTTCGGCCAGGATGTGTTCTAGAAAAGCGTTATATGACCGGGGGAGAGTCCTTTTCTTGTGGGTCACGATGTAAAATCTTCTTTTCATCTGAATATCGGAAAGTTTTATTTCCCTGAGGATATCGTGTTCGAGTTCATCAGCAACGGAAAATTTCGACAGGATAGAAACACCAAGTCCTGCCTTGACAGCCTGCTTAACAGCATCTGTCGAACCAAAGATCCCAGCAATATGTATTTTATCGAGAGATACCCCTCTGCTTTCTAAAAGTCTCTCTGTTTCCCTGCGTGTCCCGGACCCTTCCTCACGCATAACCATAGGCAAACTGATTATATCCTTCAATGTTGACTCACCATTGTTCGCCAGGTATGGAGAGGCTACAACGATGAGTTCATCCTCAACAAAAGGAATATAGTTTATCTGATCATTGCCGAGTTTTGCTCCGACAATCCCCAGGAGCAACTCATGCCTGGTAACATCTTCAACAATTCCCCTGGAGTCAGATATAAGAATCTGAAAGGAGATGGAGGGATATTTTTTCTTAAATTCCGACATGATACGGGGCATGAGATACACGCCCGGGATGGTGCTTGCTCCGATTAATACCTTGCCCGTCAGGTCCTTGCTGACCTCCATTATCGCTTCCTTCAGAGTATCTGCTTTTTCGATAATTTCCAGTGAATGATTGTAGAGAACTTCGGCTTCTTTTGTCGGCATAATGGTTCTTCCCAGCCGGTCAAAAAGTTTGCTGTTGAACTCGTCTTCGAGTGCCTTGATGTGGTTACTGATGGTTGGCTGTGTGAGGTGCAGTTCTTCAGAAGCCTTCGAGAAGCTCCTGTTTTTGAACACCGAGGCAAAAACCTTAAGCTGATGGATATCCATAGAGAAATTTTACCATAATCAAGCAGTATTTGTTTTTCTGAACAAATCTCTTGCAGCCCGTGCCGCCTTTTTACATCCCTCTTCGCGGAGCATTTTCATCATCTTTTCTGATGCCACAGTCTTTAAAAACTCTCCTCTTTTTTCCGGGTCCCTGATCACCTTTATCGCTTCGGTACGGATATCTCTCAGTACTTTCAGGTATTCAGAAAACTCGGGACCGTATATCTTCTCAAGCTCCCTGCGGATCGATCTTGAAAGTGCAGGGCTGACTCCACTGGTCGATACGGCAATTGTCAGCGGTCCCCGTTTAATAACGGATGGTACTATGAAATTGCACAAACCAGGAGTATCCACGACATTCACCAGGCAAGACGCATCCTGAAAAATCTTTTCATTTATATCCGGAGAATCCGTTGCAGCGATAACAAGGAATGCCCGTTTGAGATCTCCTTTGCGGTATTGTCTGCACAGGTGCTGTATCTTACCTTTTTGCTTCTCACTTTGAATCCTCCTGGTAATCTGAGGGCTTATCACGCTTATATCGGCACCGGTCTTGAGCAGGGCGAGTATCTTTCTCTCGGCAACCCTGCCGCCTCCGATGACAATGGCTTTTTTGCCTTTCAGGTTAAGGAATACCGGATAGTAGACTACAGGTGTGATATGTTTTGAGGATGTAGAAACGGCCTTTTTCTGCTTCACAGTTTAAGAGAAGCAAGCTCTTTCTTCGCATCTTTAGCCAGCTTGTTATTCGGATACTTCTCGATAAGGCGGGTTAAAAAATCAGAAGCCTTATCCTTCTGGCCGAGTTTCTTATAAGAAATGCCGGTAAGTAAGAGGACACCAGCCTCCCCTTTGTAATCAGGAAATCTTTTCAGCAATTCCTCGAATCTTCCGATCGCGGCTTTATAGGAATCTTTCTTGTAATAGAATTCCCCGACAAGATATTCATATTCAGCAATAGTATTCCTGCATTGCTCTATCTTAAGGTCGATAACATCCTTGTAAGGGTTTCTGGGGAACATCTTTTTCAATTTCTCAAATTCTTCAAGCGCCTTTGCTGCGCCGCCATATCCCCTGTCAGGACTCTCTACCTGGTTGAAATAAACCATTGCAATCTGATATTGAGCATATGAAGCATATTGATGGTCAGGATATGCCTCAAGAAACTTTTGATATTCTGATATAGCAAGTTCGAATTCTTCTTCCTTAATATAGGAATCTGCAATCTTGAGCTGGGAAAGAGGAGCATACTTCTTGGTCAAGTCCCTGTTTTTAACCTCAAGGAAAGCCGCCCTTGCCTGTTCATACTCTTTTTTCTCCAACTGTTCATTGGCAGAGGTAAAAGTCTTTTCAGGATCAAATTTTTGCGGGGGCTTAACTGCTGTTTTCCCGGAACAGGAAAACATTAAGAAAAGCACTAACAAGAGGGATATTTTAAATCTCCGTACTTTCATCGCAGAATATTATAGCATGGATCAGGGATATTTGGAGCAACCGTATAAATCAGCACTCATCCTGAAATACGGTATCAGGTATATCTTCTATTTGATATCAGCATGGTAGCTTTGAAGAGATTTGACATCGCTCTGCCGTTGCTGAAATGCTTCAATCCCGCGAGCAGCAGCAATAGCCGCAGCTAAGGTTGTGATATATGGCACCTTATATTTGATTGCCGCCTTCCGGATATAGGAATCATCGTGTTTACTCAGTTTCCCGCTCGGTGTATTGATAACCAGCTTTATTTCTTTATTCTTGATGGCATCCACTATGTTAGGCCGTTTTTCATGTATTTTATCGATGGGTTCGGCCTGAACACCATTCTTCGTAAAAAACTGATGCGTTCCACGGGTGGCTCTGATTCTGAAGCCAAGCCGTTCAAATCGCCTGGCAACCTGGAGCGCTGCAGGCTTTTCCTGATCGGAAACAGTTATGAGGACTGTCCCCTCAGTTGGAAGACGCTGCTGGGCTGCTTCCAAAGCTTTATAATAGGCCAGTCCGAAAGAATCAGCCATGCCCAGAACTTCTCCAGTGGATCGCATTTCCGGCCCCAGAAGGGGATCGACTTCCGGGAACATATTGAATGGGAAAACAGCTTCCTTTACTCCAAAATGCGTGATAATCTTGTATGAAAGGCCCACATCGGCAAGTTTTTTGCCTAGCATAATCTGAGTCGCAATACGTGCCATCGGGATATTGCAGACCTTCGAAACCAGAGGCACTGTCCGTGAAGCGCGAGGATTTGCCTCAAGGACATATACTGTATCGTTCGCGATAGCATACTGGATATTCATGAGGCCCACAACGTTCAGCTCTATTGCTATCTTTTGCGTATATTCATAAATGGTTTCCAGATGCTTTTTGGGGATACTGATAGGCGGAATAACACAGGCAGAATCTCCCGAGTGGATTCCCGCGAGTTCGATATGCTCCATGACCGCCGGAACAAACGCTTCTTTACCGTCAGCTATGGCATCTGCCTCTGCTTCTATTGCGTTTTCCAGAAACTTATCTATCAGGATAGGCCGGTCAGGTGTGACGCCAACCGCAGCTGAGACATAGTGCTTGAGCATTTCTTCGTCATGAACCACTTCCATTCCCCTGCCCCCAAGGACATAGGAAGGCCTTACCATCAGGGGATATCCTATCCTTGCAGCCACGTTCATTGCTTCATCGAGCGTGCTTGCCATTCCGGACTCAGGCATGGGTATGCCCAGTTTTCTCATTATGTTGCGAAACCTGTCGCGGTCTTCGGCGAGGTCTATGGTTTCTGTGGTAGTACCAATGATCTTCACCCCTGCTTCAGCCAGTTCCCTTGCAATATTGAGCGGTGTCTGCCCGCCAAACTGCACAATCACCCCTTCCGGTTCTTCTTTTTCATAGATGGAAAGAACATCTTCTACGGTAACCGGTTCAAAGTATAGTTTGTCAGAAGTATCATAATCTGTTGAGACCGTCTCGGGGTTGCAGTTGACCATGATGGATTCATATCCTTCATCCCGAAGGGCAAATGCTGCGTGAACACAGCAATAATCGAATTCTATACCCTGCCCGATACGGTTAGGCCCACCACCCAGAACCATGACCTTTTTCCGATCACTGCTTTTCACTTTGTCCGGTGCATTGTATGTTGAATAATAATATGCTGCATTCTCTACTCCGCTTACAGGAACCGGCTCCCATGCCTGAATAACCCCCAAAGCTTTACGCTTCCCTCGGATTTCCTTTTCAGGAATACCCAGGAGTTGAGACAGGTACCGGTCTGAAAATCCATCCTTTTTTGCACGGATAAGTATTTCATCCGGTAACCTTTGCCCCTTGTATTCAAGGATTTCTTCTTCCAATTGAACGAGTTCTTTCATCTGTTCGATAAACCATGGTTTGATGTGAGTCTTTTCATAGAGGAGATCAACAGAAGCACCTTTCCGCAAGGCTTCGTACATGATAAACTGACGTTCGCTTGTAGGCGAGACCAGGAAATCCATCAGTTCATCCAGGGATTTCTGATAAAAGTCTTTTGCAAAACCAAGTCCATAACGGCTGATCTCCAAAGACCGTATAGACTTCTGGAGCGCTTCTTTGTATGTTTTCCCAATGCTCATCACTTCGCCCACAGCGCGCATCTGGGTTCCGAGACGGTCCTCGACTCCTTCGAACTTCTCAAACGCCCACCTGGCAAACTTTACGACAACATAGTCTCCCCATGGTGTGTATTTTTCGAGAGTGCCTTCCCTCCAGTAGGGGATTTCATCGAGGGTCAACCCTCCTGCAAGCATTGCGGAGATAAGAGCAATAGGGAAGCCCGTGGCCTTTGAGGCGAGGGCTGAAGAACGTGAAGTTCGTGGATTTATCTCGATTACCACTACCCGGCCGGTTTTGGGGTTGTGAGCAAACTGAATGTTCGTGCCACCGATAACCTGAATAGCTTCAACAATGTCATATGAGTATTTCTGGAGGCGTTCCTGGAGCTTGGTGTCAATCGTAAGCATGGGTGCCGTACAAAAGGAATCACCGGTATGGATTCCCATCGCATCTACATTTTCTATAAAACAGACGGTTATGCGCTGATTCCTGGCATCGCGTACCACTTCAAGCTCGAGTTCTTCCCATCCAAGGACAGATTCCTCTATGAGTATCTGTCCGATAAGGCTTGCAGAGATTCCCCGGCTTGCGACTGTTCGCAATTCTTCAACATTATAGACCAACCCACCGCCGGTTCCTCCGAGCGTATAAGCAGGACGGATTACAACAGGATATCCGAGTTTTGATGCTATTGCTTCGGCCTCCTCAACACTGAAGGCAGGTTCACTCTCCGGCATTTCGATTCCCAGTTGATTCATGGTCTTTTTGAAGGCAATGCGGTCCTCACCTCTCTCAATGGCATCTGCTTCTACTCCAATGATCCTGACACCGTGCGTCTCAAGAAAGCCGCTTTTGGCTAATTCGGCAGTGAGATTGAGGCCTGTCTGGCCACCAAGATTCGGCAGGATCGCATCGGGGCGCTCTTTTTCTATGATCTTTTTCATGTATTCAATAGTAAGTGGCTCCAGATAGGTTACATCCGCTGTGCCGGGATCTGTCATGATGGTTGCTGGATTGGAATTCACCAGGACTATCTCGTACCCTAATTTCCGAAGCGCCTTGCATGCCTGGGTTCCTGAGTAATCAAATTCGCACGCCTGACCAATGATAATGGGCCCTGAACCGATAATCATCACCTTCTTGATATCATTACGTCTCGGCATATCTTTTCACCTTTCCGCCTTCGTTTTTTAGTAATACTGAATTAAATGGCTAATAACCTCTCGAAAAAACAAATAGATTAATAAATACTTATTTTAACCCCAGAGTATACTAGGATTACAAAATTAGAGTCAAGGGAATAAGCTGATCCATTCTTTGTAGAGACGTGTAAGCATCCTTTCATTCATAGAAGAAGGATAGAGTATTTGAGCGGATTTATCCCGATATTTATCGGGATACCCCGGAGTCCCGACGAAAGGCGGGACGAGAATGAGAGAAAATACTACATCCTCATGTCTGCTTTAAATGGATTAGATACAAGGCAGATGACATCACAAATTGACCTGCAATCCTTTATTTCTTAAATAGTCCTTTACATCCCTTATGTTTAAGATACGATAATGAAAAACAGAAGCAGCTAATAATATCTCTGCACCTCCCTGAACAACAGCCTCATAAAAATGATCCAGTTTCCCGGCACCCCCTGAAGCAACTACAGGCAGGTCAACAGCATCTGCAATTGCCCTTGTGAATTCCAGATCATAACCAGCCTGAGTTCCGTCGCCATCCATACTTGTCGGAAGTATCACCCCGGCTCCCAGTTCCTGACATTGTCTTGCCCAGGCAATAGCATCCTTGCCTACAGGCCTTGTACCACCTGAAACAACAAGCTCAAAGCCAGAGGGCATTTCTTTATTCCTTCTGGCATCTATTGCTATCGTTATCTTCTCTGAACCGAATGTTTTTGCTGATTGCCTTATCAAATCTGGATTCTTGACAGCAGCACTGTTCATTGAAATTTTGTCTGCACCAGCCTCAAATACAAGTTCAATGTCCTCAAGCGTGGCAATACCTCCGCCCACTGTCAAAGGTATGTCTATTACTGATGAGACATTTTTTACCCATTCTAACCTCGTCTTTCGATTTTCCACCGTCGCTGCGATATCCAGCATTGCTAACTCATCAGCTCCTTCTGCTTGATAAAATGCTGCATTTTCAACAGGATCGCCGGCATCTTTCAAATTTACAAAATGTATACCCTTAACAACTCTTCCTTCTTTCATATCGAGACAAGGCATAATTTTTATGATATTCATATTATCTCCTTTCTATTATGAATATACGATGACTATGTAATTACTTACTAAAGAGTTCATAAGTAAGACCACATCATATGCGAATGTTGTCATTATCCGGCTTGACCGGATAATCCAGTCTTCTTCTGGATTCCCCGATCGAGTCGGGGAATGACAATTATGTGGCTTTAC
>Ga0256868_10000859_pt1 | contig 17224 bp, 18 predicted proteins | sample RVTome_13_FD_187341 | JGI IMG/M metagenome (GOLD analysis project Ga0256868, IMG submission 187341) | Soil microbial communities from uranium-contaminated site in the Upper Colorado River Basin, Wyoming, United States - RVT92D227 HiSeq ...
CGGCGTGTAATGACAGACGCATTCTTCTCCGTTCCAGTAACTCTTAATCTGCATACCCTCCTTATTGAGTCTGCCGCAGCCAAAACAATGGGCAAACTCATCAATATAACAATCTTGAACGGCTTTATCCGACATCGTTGCGCTCCTTGTTTTTTTTAATATACGTAGAATCTAACAGGAATTTTCATTGCTCGTTGAGCCGACCGCAACCATAACAATAGTTCAGTTCATCTGGGTAGTAATCCTGAAATGCTTTTTGATTCATATCGATATCTCTCCAGTCGCCCGCCGATTAAAGGAAGCCAACGGTTTTGCCAAAGCAAAGCAAAGGCAAAATGCGCGGGATTGAATGATGAAGCGGTTGATATTTATTCAGCCCATGATACATCTGGCAGTCTATTTAGCCGTTCTACATATCTTTTTCTATTGAACGGCTTTTTGCTTTTCAATATATCTAATATTTCAGACCTCATGACTACCCCGAGGTACTCCATGACTTCATCATGGTTCCTTATTTCTTTCATCAATCTGTCATAAGTCTTCTTGGTTTCAGGTGGGTCATTGTTTCCGATTTGATTATTTATTGCCTCAAGCACTGCCTCTTCTGAAAAAGGGGATTTTTTTGAAGGCATTTTTGTTCCCTTTTACATATTCGATTTGTACCCAAAATATAACAGACAAAACTCTTTTTTTTTCCTCCTGAAACCAAATATATCACATTTTTAGTTCGGCGTCTTGAAAATAACTTTACCCCGCACCCCGTAAAGCCCCGTTCTTCAGAGCAGGGATCCAAGGGTGTATCAAAATACTACCTTAAAGAAAGCCTCGTGTTTCAACACGGGGGTACGGGGTTTACGAAATTTCTCCCTTTCCCCCTCCCGCTGCCTACCGGCAGGCGCCAGTCGTTGCGACTCGAAACCGAGGGGAGAGGGGGTAATCGGTTTGTTTTCTAAGTAATTGCCCATGGCCGTTAGGCCACTCACAAACCATGAAAATTGATTCCCACCTATACCCTCCCCCTTCGACGGGGGAGGGCGAGGGTGGGGGTGGATGTCCAGATCATGTCCCCCCTCACCTCAATCCTCTCCCTCCAAGGGGAGAGGAGGCACTGGGTGGAGTTATCTTCTGAGCAAATTCTTCTATAGAAGAAATGATTTAGAGATTAGAGAGGGATAGGAAAGCTTTTTATATTTTAGCGGCAGTCATTCGGGACTATTGTGAAGATCGCTTCCACTTTTGTTTTGAAGAAAATCTATATGTTTTAGGAAAATGGTTTAACTTTAATAACTTATTGTCACCGTTGAAGTCTGGCATTAAAATTGCTTTTTACTAGGAAAAGAATTGAGTGGAGGACAGCAAAATGGTAGCTTATGAATACTACTGTCATGACGAGATAAAAGGATTTGAATTGCTTGGGGTATTGCCAGAAAGAAGAAAAGATTCGGACAGAGTTACCCAGGAATCTATCCTTGGATTCGGGAAGAAGTTTTGGGGCGCTCATATGAATAATGGCAACATCCTTTTCATTCGTGTTACTGTCGATAAAAAAACAGGGGAAATTTCCCGCCCTAAACCTCCTTTGGGTTTTGACTTCGAGGGTACTGAATCAAGAAAAGAGCATCAGGGAGCCAGGGCCGGGACTACCTTCGTGTATCCTTAAGCTCACCTCGCATCCATTCAAACATCTCCGCCCCTTGCTTTGATGAATAAAAGGCGCCACATTTTGGGCATCTAATCAAGGTGCCTTTTGATGTCTCCTGGGTAGTCCATGAACACCCGAAACAAAATAAAGAAAGGATTGCCCATAGGCCTAAGATCAACCCCCATTTACGCATATGAATGAATTCCTCCTTTGATTATATCCATCATTTTCTATTATATGAGAAATTCAATGGTCAATCAATGGTCGTGAAACGTTATTCCCAACATCATTCAAGCATGCCATTAAATTCCTACATAGTTAAATCTGAGAATTTTCTTCTAACACTGATCAATGAGTTCTGTCATTCCCGCGAAGGCGGGAATCCAGAAAAGTTCTGGCAAAGAAAATCCTGGATTCCTGCTTCCGCAGGAATGACGAAAAAGTAATGCCAAGATTTCAAATATCCTTGGCTGGAGTTTCTATCTTCTCTTTAAATCTCATTTCATCAAAAATATCCAGTTGACACAATAGACTCTTTTTTCTTATGTTTTACTTGGGCAGCCTTTATGACGGGGGCCTAAACCATGAACTATGAACCATGAACCTTGAACAATGAATAGAAGAGATAATACACTGTTCATCGTTTCTCATTAAATCGATTGGAGGAATCCCATGCTTAAGAAATACATGAGAATAGCTATATTGGGATTTTGCCTGATGGGCTTCCTTTTTTTGATCCCTTCATGTGCTATCAACCCTGTAAGCGGTAAGCATGAGCTGATGCTCCTGAGCGAGGCGGATGAGGTCAAGCTTGGCCGTCAAACAGATGCTGAGGTTGTTAAGGAGTATGGTGTTTTTGAAGATCCTAAGTTGACGGCCTATCTTAATGATTTTTGCCAGCGGTTGGGTAAAGTGTCGCACCGACCGCAGCTGAGCTACCATTTCAAAATCCTTGACGCATCGGCGGTAAACGCCTTCGCTGTGCCTGGAGGCTATGTCTATTTTACTCGGGGCATTCTGGCAACTGTGAACAGCGAGGCGGAGCTGGCGGGTGTTATGGGACACGAAATCGGACACATCACAGCCCGCCATTCCGCAAAACAATATAGTAAGGCCCAGTTGGCTCAGCTTGGATTGGGGGTAGGAACGATCCTCATCGATTCTCCAATCCTTTCAGGATTGACCCAATTAGGAGTGGGCATGCTATTGCTTCGGTTCAGCAGGGATCACGAGAGAGAAGCGGATGATTTAGGAGTAGAATATGCAAGCAAAACGGGGTATGATGCGACACAGTTGGCCATTTTTTTTGAAATCCTTGAACGGATGAACCCAAGCTCAGACCGGAGCGGCCTGCCAGGTTGGTTTTCCACCCATCCGAGCCCACAAGACCGAGTTCAAGTCGTCAGGGCGCAAGCAAAAGAATGGCAGCAGAAACTCAGCCTAAGAGATTCGAAAATCAACCGTGATCGCTACCTGAGAGAGATTGATGGTCTCATGCCTGGGGACGATCCGCGGCAAGGATATGTCGAAGAAAATGTTTTCTACCACCCGAATTTGAAGTTTCAATTCCCCGTGCCTGTGAAATGGAAGCTCAATAATAAGCCGTCACAGGTGCAGATGGTCAGCGAGGGGCAGGATGCGGTCATTTCGCTTTCTGTGATATCAGGTTCCTCGTCCAAAGAGGCGGCCAGAGAATTTATCACCAAGACGGGCGTTTCCGTAACCAGGTCTGAGGGGATTCAAGTGAATGGTCTCCCTTCACAGCGGGTCATCTCAGAGGCGCGTACTCAGAAGGCAATATACCGGTTAATATCCTATTTCATCGAGAAGGAGAAGAATGTCTTTATGTTCCATGGCCTGACCTCTATCGAACGGTTTCAAAATTATGGGCCTCTCTTCGAAAATACGATGAGCCAATTCAAAGAGCTTTCCGATCCAAAAAGGATCCATGTAAAACCCGACCGTGTCCGCATTCGTTCTGCCAAGGCCACGGATACCCTGGAGAACGTCCTCCGGTCGTTTGGTGTTCCAAATGAAAAACTGAAAGAGATGGCCCTGCTCAATGGAAGGAATCTTAATGAGGTGATTCTTGCGAACACCCTGATCAAGGTGGTAGAAAAATGAAATGAAGGAGGTTTCTAAAACAGTCCGATGAAAATTCGTCCATTGTTAGAGAAAGATAGTGCAAAGCTGCTTTCGATGTTGATCAAGACGTGGGCCTTCACTTCTGCGGAAGTCGATGTGGCGATGGAATTGATCAATATCGTACTGAAGGATGCGAAGCAAAAGGATTATCAGATTCATTGCATGGTAGATGATCAGGATCAGGCCATCGGTTATATCTGTTATGGCCTCTCTCCCATGACCAGCGGGACGTTTGACCTCTACTGGATCGCCGTGGACCCTGATTTCCAGGAAAAGGGGATCGGTTCAAAACTCTTGAGTTTTTTAGAGGAGGTTGTGAAAGCAAAGGGAGGGCGGATGATTCTTGCAGATGCCTCTATCATACCTCAGTATGAAAAAACTCAGAAATTTTATCTAAAGAACGGATTTCAAGAGGTGGCGAGAATCCCGGATTATTATTACCCCGGCAATGATCGGATCACCTTTTGCAGAAAACTGACCTAAAGATTTGGAGAAGAAAATGGAAAAGAAAAGAATTGGAGTTCTCACGGGTGGTGGGGATTGCGCCGGACTCAATTCAGCGATCAAGTGGGTGGTGAAAACGGCATTGGATGATCGGCTCCGGAAGACCAGGAAGATCGGATTTGAGGTCGTTGGAATTCGCGATGGCTGGCAAGGCCTTGTTTTACCCGAGGGCGACGACGATGATCCGACTCCAAGGATTTACAGCTTGACAGAGGAGATGGTCAGAACCTGGGATCGATATGGAGGGACCATGCTCGGAACTTCACGAACCAATCCCTATGATTCCAAGAACAATCAGTCCAAGATGGTCCTCAAAAATATAGACAAGTATCATCTTGATTATTTAGTGGCCATTGGGGGAGAAGATACCCTCGGAGTGGCTCACAAACTTTACCTCGAAGGCGTAAAGGTAGTAGGCATTCCTAAGACCATCGACAGAGATCTCTCAGGAACGGATTATACACTGGGCTTTGAGACGGCTGTAAATGTAATTACCGAAGAGATCGATCGCCTCCGAACGACTGCGGGTTCTCATCGAAGGATATTTGTCGTAGAGACGATGGGAAGACATGCGGGTTGGTTGGCTCTGGAAGGAGGGGAGTCGAGCGGGGCCTATATCATTCTGATTCCCGAGTATAATTTTGAGATGGATCGGGTCAGTGAGTTACTGATGGAGGGAAGGAGAAAAGGGACCCGATACGAGATCATCGTCGTGGCAGAAGGGGCGAAACCCGTCGGATACTCGGAGATGATAAAAGAAGAAGAAGTTGATAGCTTTGGTCACAAGACTTTAGGAGGGATTGGAGAATTCCTGGCCAAGACGATCTCCCAGGTGACGAAAATCGAGACGCGAAGCATTACGCTCAGCCACTTACAGCGAGGAGGCGTCCCTTGTGCCTATGATCGGCGGATGGGGAGGTATTTTGGCATTGCCGGCGTCGACCTGATTGTTCAAGAAGATTTTGGAAGGATGGTGAGCTATCGAAATGGGAGAATTGCCTCTGTGCCATTAAGAGAGGCGGTTGGTAAATTGAACTTGGTAGATGTCCGGACCGAATATGATACAGAAAGATATAATGGACGGCGAACGATCTTAGGCTCGTAAAGTGAGGATCACCCCCTTTAGCAGAAGGTCCCCTCACCCTATCCCTCTCCCCAGCGGGGAGAGGGATAGGGTGAGGGGTATTCGTTGACATACCCTCCTTATCCACTATAATATGACGACATATACAGAATGAGCTTAAAAACAAGTTAGGCGTTTTTAATGCATAATTATGAATCCAATACTTCTTGCCATGAGATGTATTTGGGAGTTACCGCAAAACATTATTGGTATCATCGTATGGTTGATTATACGACGTAAAATTACAAAAGTAGAAATTATACATAAAAGACTATTTTTCCACACTCATAATTTTGGCATCAGTCTTGGTAGTTTTGTTTTTTGGTCGAATTCAGACAATGCAATAGTACCGATAGCTCCCAACAATAAAGAGCATGAATACGGACACACGATTCAATCGTTGATTTGTGGTCCGTTATATCTGATTCTTGTTGGAATCCCATCAATTTCAAGAGTTGTTTATAGTTCTATTTATTACGGGCTAAACAAAACAAAATGGGCGAACTACTACAAAGGATATCCTGAGAATTGGGCAGATAAGTTGGGAATGAAGCATTATTAATGCCTAACAAATCAACCTTTAGGTAAATAAAAGTCAATCTCCCACGCGGCTGGTGAGTTGCAAGAAAATACAACCTCTCAGGTTACGGTGGAGGCAGTAAATCAAGCTATTGAAACCATGCCGGACGAGGGCTATGCACATTTGAGGCTGACTTCAGCGAGAGGCGGTCAACACCGAGATTGAGCCCCTCGACGAAAAACTCTATTGCTATCATTTAGTGAGGAACACGACATGTCGCATGCACTGGTTGGAAAAAAGATCAAATACCGCTATGAGAACGGCTGGGAATATCATGTCTATTATGAAAGTGAAGACCGAGTCGCTTACGATGTGATCAGCGGGCCGTTCGGAAGCCGAAGGGCTCGCCAAGTCACCCACAGCAAAGAAGTGGCGCCGAATGTTTTTATGGTCGGGTGGTATGAGGAAACGGGTACCATCGTGGTCCAGGTGGTGAACCTGAATAGTATGCAGGTGACGAGCTTCGCCGGTTTTCCCCGGTGGGTTTTTGATAACCCGGAAATAACGCACGGCGACAAGGATGACAACCTTGACCGACTCATACAATTAAGAGAGACAAAACCAGATGCCCCGCGTGAAATCTTCTTTGAAACCGGCACGATCTTCGCTTTGGAACAAGTGGATTGATTCCTCCACCGTCAGGGTTCTTGATCTTCGGTAACAAGCTGGAATGTTTTTCTCACCTCTACGGGGATCTTGATCGGACGTCTGGTCTTCGCATCTATAAAGACCCAATCGGTTTCACCCTTCGCAAGAACGCTATTGTTCTTCTGTCTGACAAATTTGTATCTCCTCAACGAGATGGCCCTGCGGAAATTGACGACCCACGTAAAAACGGAAAGGGTATCTCCAAGAAAGGCCGGACGAAGATATTCGATCTGATGGGAACGGGCGACCCATATGGCTCCGGCTGCCTGTGTCGCTCGCGTACATCCTGCGTCATTTGAATGAAGAACGGCAATGTCTTGCATCCACTGAATGTAGGCCACGTTGTTGGCATGGCCATTTTCGTCGAGGGTGCCTTCTGAAACAATGAACTCATGGGTATAAATTGGAAACATTTTATGTCCTGTTCATGAATTAAAGGAGGCGCTGGTGTTCTTTCTTTATGCAGCGATCCATGACCACCTTTAACCCAGCTTTCTCCGCTTTTTCCCCTGCCTCTTCGTGGATCACGCCTTCCTGCATCCAGACCACTTTGGCTCTTCGCTGGATGGCCTCTTCCACAACGGGTGGGACATCTTCTGATCTTCGGAAGATATCCACCACATCCACTCCGATCTCTTTGGGAATGTCTGAGAGGCTGCGGTAAACCTTTTCCCCCAAAATTTCATCCCCATCAGGTCGAACCGGGATGATTCGATACCCCTTGGATTTAAGATAGGATGCCACGACATAGCTGGGACGATCGTCTTTTGGAGAAATCCCCACGACAGCGACGGTTTTAAAGTTGTGCAATGTATTCTTTATTTCCTCGTCTTTCATGTTGCCTCCAATTATCAACGGACAAAAACGCTAAGCGCATGGCGTTTAATGGGATGACAAAGGAGGGAGATCGTCAGGAGACCCTCCAGGGACCGGAGTCCCCGAAGGAGCACTTTCCTCTTCATGACCCTCTTTCTTCCAGGGGATCGAGCTATCAATAAATGCCTCCATAATCGTTTCAGGGGAATCCCCATCGCTGGGTAGTCCTGTTTCGAGGTTGACTTTGATGAGCGCAATTCCTTTGGGAGGCTTAGGGGTTTCGATAGGAGTATTTTTCAAAGCCTGATCCATAAAAGAAATCCAGATGGGGAGGGCTGCCCGAGACCCGGACTCATCTTTCCCCAAAGAAGTCTTGTCATCAAAACCCACCCAGACCCCGGCAAGAAGAGAGGGAGTGTATCCAATGAACCATGCATCGGAATAATCGCTGGAGGTTCCGGTTTTCCCAGCGACCGGTCTTCCAAGAATCTTTGCTCTCTGGCCTGTCCCGTGTTGGACAACTCCCTGGAGGAGATGGGTCATGATAAAAGCATTTTGTGGCGAGATCACCTGTTCCTTTGAAACGGGAAAAGAAGTCTCGGGCGTTTCATCCTCTTCCTCTTTTTCCTCTATTTCGATATAGGGCGTGTTTTCCTCAAGGACATCACCTTTCATGGTGACGATCTTTTTGATGAAGATGGGTTTGACCCGCTCCCCTCCATTGGCAAAGGCGGCAAAGGCGGAAGTCAATTCCGGCATGGAGACTCCTGAGGTACCCAGGGCAATAGAGAGGTCCCTCTTAATCGGAGATTCAATCCCCATCCTTTTGATGAATTTAAGGGCGTAACCTACCCCGATGTCATCAAGGATTTTAACGGTGACGACATTTCTGGAATGAGCCAACGCATTCCGGAAAGTGATGGGCCCCATAAAATCTTGGTCATAATTCTTTGGCGCCCAATAAGTTCCTCCATCAGGATCTGAATACTCCACCGGAGAATCCATGAGAATGGTCGAGGGAGTATAGCCTTTCTCCAAGGCGGCTGCGTAGATAATAGGTTTGAAGGCCGAACCGGGTTGTCTGCGGGAAAAGATCGCCCGGTTAAATTGGCTCTCACTAAAATCACGGCCTCCAACCATGGCTCGGATATATCCGGTTTTCGGATCAAGGCAGAGCAAAGCGCCCTGAACGAGAGGTTCTTGCTCCAAGGTGAGTATAAGGGATGAGTCTTTTTTAGAAGGTTCTTTTACACGAATATCAACCACATCTCCTGGATTTAGAAGATCTCCAGGGGTTTTCACTTTTTTGGGTTTGTAGCTCGGTGTGGGTTTGATGTTGATGGCCCAGGACATTTCGGAGAAAGGGAGAATTCCTTTTCGATCTTCTACCCAGACGGTGTAAAATTTTTTTGAATCATCTTTAGCAAGGATCACCCCTTCGAAACTCTCTTTTTGGGGGAGGGGCGGCAGTGATCCTTTCTGTTTATTCAGAAGTTCCTTCACCTCCTTTGGAGAAACAGTGCGGAGGGGGCCTCGAAACCCCTCCCTCTTATCCAGTCCCCTTAATCCTATGTCCAGTGATTTTTGAGCCGTTCCCTGAAGGGAGAGATCGAGCGTGGTGTAAATCCTCAGCCCTTCCTGATATAGTTTTTCCCTCCCATACTTTCTTTCTACCTGATGCCGAATGAGCTCCGTGAAATAGGGCGCTTTGCTGAAATAGGCGCTTTCCCTCGATTGAATTTTCAAAGGAATTCGAAGGGCTTTTTCTTTCTCCTCTTTAGAAATGAAGTCCAACTCGGTCATGCGGGTGAGAACGTACGCCTGTCGATCTTTGGCCCTTCTGAAGTTGTTGATCGGCGAATAACGGCTGGGGGCCTTTACCAGGCCAGCCATCATGGCCATCTCTGCCAAATTGAGTTGATCCACCCGTTTATTGAAGTAACTTTCGGAAGCGGCCTCTACCCCATAGGCTCCATTTCCTAAATAGATATTGTTGAGGTAAAGGGTGAGGATTTCTTCTTTGGTTAAATCCCGCTCCAGACCGGAGGCGTAGGCGACCTCCTTGAGCTTTCGAAGCAAACTTCTCTTTGGCGTAAGAAAAAAAGTCTTGGTCATCTGCTGAGTGATGGTGCTTCCTCCCTGGACGATCTTCCCAGCGAGGAGGTTCTTGAACATCGCGCGGAGTATTCCCTTGTAATCCACCCCTTTATGCTGGAAAAATTCCGCATCCTCCGCAGCGATGATAGCCTTTACCAATTGTTTGGGAATCTGTTCATAGGAAACGGGGATTCGGTTGTCCATCAAGAATTTTCCAACGACCTCATCGTTTTCGGAGTAAACGATGGAGTAGGCATTGAGGTTTGGTTCCTTGAGCGGCGTAAAATCAGGGAGATGATGGGAGTAATAGTAAAAAAGCAAAGTTCCAGAAATGAGAAATAATAGGGCAGAGAGGACAAAGATGTAGATGACATAGAAGGGCCATCCCTTTTTCCCTCTCTTTTGGGTATGAATTTGTTCTTCCATAAGGAGAAAGAATGAACCAAAAAAGGGAAAACCCTGGGGTCGGGGTCTTCCCTTTTTTATGATTTGATCATCGTGGGGCTATTTTTTCTTTTTTTTTGCCATTTGGGCCTTCAGGTCTTCAACCTGTTTTTTCAAGGCCTCATTCTCTGACTTGAGGGTACCGATGGTCGCATCCTTCTCAGCAGCCTTCTGGATGTCTTCCCTTAATTTCTGTACTTCAAGTTTTAATTTATCGTTGTCCGATTTGAGGTTGGTGTTTTCCAGTTTCAGTTTCTCATTTTCTGCCTTGATATCCGCCCCGCATCCCACCAACGCTGAAATGAACATACCCATCAAGAGCAACGACAAGACAGCAGACATCACCCTTTTCATCTAACATCACCTCCTTCTTCATGGGGTCTGATTCATTCGTGTCACTTTTCAAATTATAGGTACCTGCTTAAGAAAAATCAAATAATTTTTGGGTCTGCGGCTTTTCAATGGGACTGTCTTCTTCCCTACACTTATACCTCCCCCCTTTCACCCCCCAATCTAACGCCCCCTCCACTCTCCCCCTCTTAAATTAAGAGGGGGAAGGGGGAGTTATAAGGGGGGAATAGAGGGGGGTTATCCATTGGGGGATGAGGAGGGTTATGAGAGGGGGGTAATACCTATGCAATACCCGGAAGAGCCTGATTTTTAAACTTGACAAGCCCTGCGATTTTTAGTGATATCTTAAGAAAATCCGTGAAGCCCAATCCTAATGGAACAAAAACTGAACCCACGGTGTCTATAAGAATAAGGGGAAGAGTAGTTTTTGATGAAGACTTCTCCCAAGATTCAAAGAGAGGTGATTGAGAGCTGCAAGGCTGGGGACGAAAGGGCCTTTGCAGAGATTGTGCTTCACCGCCAGAAGAGGGTATTTAACATCGCTTACCGGATGTTGGGCAATTTGGAGGAAGCCAAGGACCTGGCTCAGGAGGTTTTTATCTCGGTCTTCGAGTCGATCAAGGATCTGAAGGAGGAGGGCAAATTTGATGCCTGGCTCACGCAGATCACTTTAAACCACTGCCGGAACCGCTGGAAGTATTTAAAACGAAGGCACTATTTCAACTCCGACTCATTGGACGATCCGATCGAGACAGAAGACGGAGATATACCGAAGGCCATCTATGATCCTTCTGAAAATCCTGAAACGCTCTATGAAAAGAAGATGATTCAACAATTGATTCAGGGAGGGCTTCAGAAACTGAAAGAAGATCAGAGGGAATTAATTGTGCTGAGAGACCTTCAGGGATTTTCCTATGAAGAGATGGGTGAATGGCTTGGCCTTCCCGAGGGGACAATCAAGTCAAAACTCCACAGGGCAAGAATGGACCTGAAGCAGGTATTAGAGAGGTCGGCTCATTAGAGAAAGGAGGAGGGTCTATGGATTGTGAAAAAGTGCGGGATCGGTTTTCCTCCTTGTGGGAAAAGGAGTTGACGCCCGTTGAGAAGAAAACCGTCAAGGAGCATCTTTCTTCGTGCCCGGCGTGCCGGAGGGAATTTGAACAATTCGAGAAAACGATGCGATGGCTTCAGTCTGTCGGAGAGGTGGAGGTGCCGGATGAATTTCTCCCCGAACTTCTTAAAAAAATGGAAGAACGAAAAAGGATCGCCCCCGACAAGAAGGCCACAGAAAGATGGTTTAAGTTCCCGCTCTCTTTGAAACTTCCTGTCCAGGCAGTGGCCATGGTGGCCATCGTCTTCTTAGTCCTCTATCTCACAAAGATGATGCCGATGGAGGAATATCGCCCGAAAGAGCCCGAGCCAACATCTTCGCCTCTTTCTTTAGAGAAAAAATCTGAGCATGCATTGGCTCAAAAAGAAGGGGAGAGAGAGCGAGTGGTCTTGAAAACGTCTCCTGAGGCACCCCGTCCAAAGGATGTTGAGCGGGCCGAGACGGCTGTCCCGATAAAAGAAAGATTAGAAGCCACCGCTCCACAGGTAAAGGCAGAGGAGAAAAAGGCGGAGGTAACTTCTTCAAAAACTGAGGTCATGCGGGAGCAGACATTTGATTTGAAGGAGGCAGCGAGGGTAAAAGTCCCATCCTCAGAGCCGGAGAAAATTGAGAAAGGACTGTCTGCCCAGGGGAAGTTAGCCATGGCTTCGAAACCCCATCAAGAAATCATCTTGAGAATCTCCGATCGGGAAAAGGCGATCTCCCAGCTTCACAAACTGGTCAAACAATTTGGAGGAGAGATTGTTATGACAGAGGGGGATAGATTTCTTGCATCTCTCCCCAAGGGTTCATTCTCAGAGTTTGAAAAAGAATTGGCAGAGTTGAGTGCTTCCACCCGTACAGATAAGGTGTTTGCGAGAAAACCAGTCACAGGAGATTTGATGGCCGGACGAGGGGTGGAGAAAGAAGAGGTTGACGAAAAAGGCAAAGGGCCGGTAAAACTGGCAAACGGTGAAGAGAGTCGAATGATCGTTCGTATCCTCCTCGTTCAGGAATGATCTTCTTAAGCGGTTTCCCCACCCTCCTCGCAATGGGGAGATGGGTCAGGTTTGACTTCTGATCCTAAGTTTTGTATAAATAAAACCTAAACAAAGGTATTTAAAATTCTTAAAATCTGGATTCCCGTTTTCACGGGAATGACATTCTTTCGGGTTACTTGTCATTCCTGCAGAGGCAGGAATCCAGAAAAAAGTTAGAAATAAATTCTCAGATTGAGGAATATAAGAATCTATCATTCATCTAACTTACCCCGATAGGAAACCCTGTTTTTATAGAAAGTGAGCGGCATTTAAGAGCTGAATACCTTTCCGAAAGGGTGAGGTTTCAAATCACATTATTTTGAACGGGGTTTAATCCTTCTCCATCTTTACCCAGTCATAAAGAGAGGAGGGATCTTATGATCAGGTCATTGAGAATTTCTGGAATGGGATTGATCGTCTCGTTCCTGTTGTTCGGCGTTTGCCAGAAAGGATGGTCAGAGGAGAGATATACGGTCAAACCGGGTGATACGCTTTATAAAATATCCAAATCATTTGGTGTTGCCATTGAGGCGTTGAAGCAAGCGAATGCGCTGGGTGGAGATGCGATCAGGCCCAAACAGGTCCTCATTATTCCATCCCTGAGAGAAAAGAAAGTGGAGGAGTCTGCGAAAAAGCCTCCAAGCTCGCAACCTAAAAAAGTTTTGGCTGCGACAGTGAAAAGAACTTCTGGAGAAATGGACTCTTATGTCGTACAGAAGGGAGATAGCCTTTACAGTATTTCAAAGAAGGTCGGTATTCCGATAGAAGAAATTAAGAAGATGAACGGCCTCCATACCTCCGCCTTAAAGATTGGTCAAATCCTTCTTCTTTCAGAAGATGAGGGTATGTTGGAGGAGGAGGCAAAAGAGGCGAGGGATGGGGAGGAAATAGCAGAAGCTTCGCAAACAGAAGGGGAGAAAGGAGAGAAGGGAGAGCCAGTCGCCTCTACCCCTCTTGGGAAATGGAGCAATTTAGAGGAGAGAAGTCTCTTGGTAAGGGTTGCGAAGACCTTTTTAGGAGCACCGTATAAATTAGGAGGATCTACATTAAAAGGGATTGACTGTTCTGCGTTTGTGAAAAAGATTTATGAAATTTTTAATATTCAGCTTCCCAGAACTACCCGGGAACAGTTTAAGGTAGGGAAGAAGGTGGAAAAGGATCAGTTGGAGGAGGGGGATCTGGTCTTTTTTAAACGGCGTGGGAATCGTGCTCATGTGGGAATTTACGTTGGTGATAATCAATTTGTCCACGCCTCTTCTTACAGCAGAGAGGTGAAGATGGATCATTTGGATGCCCCTTATTACAGCCAACGCTTTCTCAGAGGAGTCCGGGTGAAGGAGTTGGAGAAGGAGAGTTGAACTCAATTCAAATACCGATGGTAATTGAAATTTGGAATTTGTGATTTGGTCATTATGTTTATCTCAACGAAGGAGAGTCAGTCATGATCATCGCCATCAATCCTAAAAACCCGCAACTCAGATTGATCCGGAAGGTTGTGGAGATTCTTGAGAGGGGGGATGTGATCGGATATCCTACTGATACGGTCTATGGGATCGGATGTGACCTTTTCAACCCGGAGGCAATTCGAAAGGTCCATCGACTGAAAAAACTAGGAGGGAAAAAACCGTTAAGTTTCATCTGTTCTGATTTGAAGGATATCAGTCGCTATGCTTATGTCTCCAACTATGCTTATAAAATGATGAAACGCCTGCTTCCAGGCGCTTATACCTTTGTGTTGAAGGCAACGAAGCTGGTTCCGAAGATCGCCATGACCAAACAGAATACGGTGGGGATAAGAATTCCTGACAACAAGATATGCTTGGCCCTCGTCAAGGAGTTGGGACACCCGATTATCAGCACCAGCGTTTATAAACCCGATGAGGGGCTGTACAATGATCCCGTCGAGATCGAAGAGCGCTTCGGAAAACAGTTGGACCTTGTCATTGACGGAGGGGTGATTGTCGCCGAGCATTCCAGCATTATTGACCTCACCGACGATTTTCCAAAAGTGATCCGAAAAGGGAAAGGGGATGTAAACCTTTTTCAATAAGGGCGCGTAGCGGAAGAAAGGAGAAGAAAATGGGACGAAAGAGTCTGTCACCCACACCCTTGCTTTTTCCTACGCCAGTCGTTTTGGTGACCTGCGTGGATGAGGCAGGAAAACCCAACATCATCACCTTGGCCTGGGTGGGAGTGGTGAACTCAGAGCCTCCCATGATCAGTGTTTCCATCCGGCCAGAACGATACTCCCATGCCTGTGTGAAGCGATCCAAAGAGTTTGTCGTCAATCTTCCTTCTGAAGAGATGCTCAGAAAGGTGGATGCCTGTGGCATACTTTCCGGGAAGGAGACAGATAAGTTTTCGTCCATGGGATGGAAGCAGGTCGCCGCCGAAAAGGTGAAACCTCCTCTCATCGATGAATGTCCTGTTCAAATGGAATGTAAGGTTAAAGAAGTACTTTCCTTGGGGAGCCATGATCTCTTTCTTGGTGAAATCGTCGCCCTCCATGTCAAGGAAGAAGTTCAAAAGGAGAAGGGTCGGATCGATATCGCTAAGGCCCTCCCATTGGTCTTCTGCCCGGGCGCCAATGAATATTGGAATCTTGGGAAATGCATCGGCCATTATGGCTTCACAAAGGGGAAACCCTGAAGTGATAAGTAACCCCTCAGTCTCTGGTGCGGTTGAATCGGGGGGGTCTCCCCTCCGAAACCTTGAAAAGCGGATCATTGGAGAGAGGGGAATCGACGGGTGGTGCTGAAGAGGCTATTTTAAGGGTATCTGCGCCTTGGCTCATCGCCCAAATGTGCCGCTTCAAGTTTTCTCCGGAGAGACCTCCCCGATCCTGGGCATAGGATCTCTGCCCATAACCGAGGGATTACCGTGATAAAAACATGATCATTGACTGCCATACGCACATCTTTCCGGAGGAAGTGAGAAAAGATCGAGAGGCCTTCTGTAAGAGGGATAAAGGGTTCTCATCCATTTATAAAGATCCAAAGTCGAAGATGGTCGGGGTAGAGGATTTGATTGCCTCGATGGACGAATTCGGGGTCGATCAGTCTGTCATTTGTGGATTTCCCTGGAACAAACCTGATCTCTGTTCCCTTCATAACCAATATCTGATGGCGTCCGCCTCACGGTATCCAAATCGATTGATTGTTTTTGTCATGCTCCTTTTTTCAAATCCGGATTGGTCAGGGAAAGAATTAGATCGGGCTGTGAAAGGCGGGGCAAGGGGGGTAGGGGAGATCGCTTTCTACCGTGATGAAATGACTTCGCGGGATATTCATTCCATGAAACCCGTCCTCACCCAAATGGAGAGGCAGGGAATTCCCCTCCTTCTCCACACCAATGAGACGATCGGTCATTCCTACCCCGGAAAGGGAAGGACGCCTCTTGAACGTTTTTATGAACTGATCCTTTCTTTTCCAAATCTTCCCATCATCTTGGGGCACTGGGGAGGTGGCCTTCCTTTCTACGAGTTGATGCCGGAGGTGGCGAAGGGCATGGCCAATGTTTATTATGATACGGCTGCCTCGCCCTTTCTCTATTCGAAGAAAATTTATGAGATCGCCAGAGAGATCGTGGGGATAGAAAAGATCTTTTTTGGGACAGACTTTCCGCTGATTTCACCTCGACGATATTTTAAAGAATTGGAAGAATCCAGTCTCTCAAAACAGGATCAGGAAAAGATCCTCGGTCTCAACTTCTCAAGACGGTTCGGATCAGATAGGAAGGCAAGCTGATGAAGCATGCCTTTTTGGATCACCACAGCCATGTCGAGAGCCCGATTCACCACCTGGATGCCAGGGCAAAGATCATCGTCTTCTTCACTTTTATTTTGATCGGAGTAAGTTCTCCGCCTACCTCCTTTTTTCTCTTCAGTCTTTTGGCCACGGCTCTCATCGGCATCGCCCTCTTAGCGCGACTTCCCTTAGGCCATTTGCTTAAGAAGGTTCTGGTCGTCCTCCCTTTTCTCTTGATGGTGACGATTTCCATTCCGTTCATGAAAAAAGATGGAGTGGGAGGAGGATACAATTTAGGCCTTGGAGGCCTTTCCATATCCCAAGGCGGTCTATGGATTTTATGGAATGTGGTCATTAAATCATGTTTAGGAGTTTTTTCTATCATCCTGCTCTCTTCAACTACCTCCTTTCCCCAATTGATCAGAGGCATGGAGAAGCTAGGTTCCCCAAGAATTTTTACCATGCTCACCTCCTTTATGTACCGTTATTCCTTTATCCTCATCGATGAGATGTATCGGATGAAGCGGGCAAAGGATTCGAGAAGTTTTGGAGGGAGATGGTTCTGGCAGACCCAGGTCATCGGGCATATGATCGGAACACTTTTCTTGAGAAGTTTTCACCGCGGGGAAAGAGTTTATATGGCGATGCTTTCCAGAGGGTATCATGGAACGATGCCCCAAACCACGGCGAGTCGGTTCGGGTTGGGCGAGATGATTTTCCTCTCCCTTGCTCCTCTTCTCCTTTTTCTGAGGATCTACTTGGGATGAACTCTTCCCTCACCCTCCCCTCTCCCAATTGGGGAGAGGGGAGGGTGAGGGCAAATTAAGTCGGACCTGTGGATGAAAATCAATAAGGTGATCCAGATTAAACATCTCTCTTATGATTATCCAGATGGGACCCCTGCTTTAAGGGATATCCATTTAGAGGTTTATCAACATGAGTCCGTTGCGATCCTTGGCCCAAATGGAGCCGGCAAGTCGACTCTCCTCTATCATCTG
>Ga0256868_10000860_pt1 | contig 17195 bp, 13 predicted proteins | sample RVTome_13_FD_187341 | JGI IMG/M metagenome (GOLD analysis project Ga0256868, IMG submission 187341) | Soil microbial communities from uranium-contaminated site in the Upper Colorado River Basin, Wyoming, United States - RVT92D227 HiSeq ...
GACTTGAACTTCTTTTTGGTTGTTGAACATTTCTTGCCTCTCCCTTTTCAAATTGTGTACAACAAGTCGTTTTATTAGACGTATCGTACATCTGTATACATCGTAAATCAAGATAATAAACTTGCAGACATATTCCAAGCATATTAAGCATGCAAGTTTTCCAAGGATTTCACAAAAAGCAACATATCAAATTGCGAAATACGTGCAAATACAGAACATTTATTGCTTCCGCGCAGGGCAAAAGGCCCGAAAACCAAACTGTTCAACACATATGCAGAAAACTTGAAATTTGACGGAAAACAGCTACAGTATCAATACAGCTGGAAAACTCGTAATTCCGCTATAAATCCCCAAGCTTCTCCAAATAATCCATGAATACCAGAATCTCTTGTCTCGGTGAATATTTAAAAGTCTGAACCTTGCTGAAAAGCAACTTCATTATCTCTATCTCAATCAATTTCGCCCCTGCACCAAAGATCTGTTCAAGCGCTTCGGCAAACTCTTCAATTTTGCTAGGAATCTCTTTCTTGCCAATATTGTAGCGATTTTTCAAATGGAAATAGAGGGCTTGCTTGCATGATTCTCCGAATGAAGAAAACACATTGTCTACAGCCTCAATCACTGACTTTTCAAAGTTGCCTTTTCGCTTTGCTTCTCTCGCTTTGCTATTTGCTTCATTCAGTTTAAGACTCGCTCCAATCATCAAGTTCCACCTCCTGTATACGTGTTGTACTGTTGTTGTGTAACACTTAGATACACAAAGTATCGTAAGACTCAATATAACCCTTGTTTTCACGCTCGACATATATCAAAAATCGATATATGCAATAGCGCCGCCTGACTTCAATCCAATCCACTTTATTGGTTTTCAGCAAACAACCCAAAACAATCCTAAAAGAAGCTTTGGAGCTCCGATTGCTTCTTCGCTGTTCTCAGCTTAGCCCTTCTCTGCTCATCTGATAACAAACCAAGTCTCTCGATCAGATACAAGCAGTTCTCAGGAGCGTACCCGTGAAAGTGATTATTGAAGTAACCCACAACCTTCTTAACTTTTCCAGCAGCCTCTTCCACTTTGTGCACCCAAGGCTCCAACTCTTCTTTGCTATATCGATAGTCAAACCACGGGGTTTCGCCTCTGCCATGCCAACGGAAATACGCAAAATCAGCCGTCAAATGCACTTCAGGCGGCAACAAAGGCTCATCAACAACAGTATAAGCCACGCCGTGCTCTTTCAGAAGCTTCCAAGTTTCATCTCTCATCCACGACAAATTACGAAACTCAACAGCATACCTGAAAACAGGATCAAGCAGCTCAAAGAAGCTTTCCAGACTCTCAACATCAAAACTGTACTTCGGCGGAAGCTGAACAAGCAAACAAGCAAGTTTGCCGCCTAACTGCAGAGGCCGCATCAACTCCAAAAAAACATCCAAATCCCCTTTAACATCACCCTTCAACCCAAGCGCCTTATCATGCGTAATCAACTTAGGCAGCTTAGCAGTGAACACGAAATCTGAAGGCGAATACTTCAACCAACCCATAACCGTGCCCTTAGAAGGATAACGATAAAACGTCGAATCAATCTCCGCCGTCTTAAACACCTGCGAGTAAGCGCGCAGTTTACGCTTCTCACCTTTCTGGTAGAAGACCTCTTCCCATTCCTTGTAGCTCCAACCAGAAGTGCCCAAGAAAACATTCGCTTTACTCAAACAATCGCCTCCAACGCTGAAGCAACCTCATCAATATCATTATACGTCTTTTCGGGAATGTCAACCAACAACTCTGACAAGTGAACCCTCTCATCTAGCGATAAATCCACAACTTTCCAGCCTTGCTGCTCAATCAACTCAGCCTTCGAAACAGGAAACACCGCATCCTCAGCAAGAACCGCCCGCACAGAATCAACACCAGTAAACGAAGTAACAGGCAAAAACGTACCCGTCTTCTTCCATTGCATAAACCGCACCGCATCAGTGTTCATCCTTACACCATGATAAGACAAAGCTACAATCCGCGGACCAATACTCTCAACCTCTCGGTCCACTGCCAAAAGCTCCGTATCCGTAAACTGGTAAACATTATGCTTTCCTTTCCCAAACAGGCGACTGTAAACAACATCAGATTCGACACTCGGCGCTTCATTTGACAAGTCAACACATTGCACCGCATTAAAATCCTGCATTAAATCTACCACAGCATGCGTAACAGGTGCCCTCACTTCCCAAACAAGCCGAACACCCCTCAAATTAACCGAAGAAAAGAAATCCCTCGCCCTATCCACATCCTCCTGATCCATAACGTAGCTTTGAGGAGTTTCAAGAACCAGAAAAGGCGCAGCAAGAACCTCACAATAAGCCACCATCCTGCTAAACACGTAATAAGCTTCATCTACAGGCTTCAAACCAATCCTATGCGTCAAATCCTGATGGCAACGCACCGAAAACGTAAATTTGTCAGGCACTGTTCTCCGCCATATTTCAACAGTACGCAAGTCAGGATACTCATAGAACGTGCTGTTGACTTCGACAAAATTGAAAACTTCAGAATACGCCTTCAACGACGGCTTATCAGGAACCTTGAAATACGCCCAACCGCCCGTCCCAACAAGATAATCAGCCACCAGCCACTACCCCCATAACTATTTCAGCAATTAGACTGATTAACTTAATCTCCATTCCAACACTTCACTTTTTCTCAGATTTGGGAATCAGTTTAACTTGATAGGGGTTTGCTGAGGCGTCAGGCGCTAAAAGAAAGAAGAGGGTAATAGCGAAGGTGAAACATACCACTTGTTTTGGGTTCAGCAAGCTATTTTGGGAGGTTGTTTTGTGGAGGAGGTGGAACATTATAGTCTCCAGGATTGGGTTCAGGATATTCGATTTCCAGTATTGCAGACCAAGAGCCGTCAGAGCTGTAGAAGTCACTGGTTCCGTACGCGTTCTCTGTAGATAGGGTACCGCTCATGGATTTATCAATCCAGAATTCTTGGCCTGTTTGCTCAATCTTGAACGCAAGTATTTTCACGGTCAATTCCCAGTTGATAGTCTGAGTGCGATTCTCATCAGCATCTTTGTCTCTGTAGTATTGCACTCTAATCTTGTATACGCCGTATAGGGATGTCCCGCTTCCTTCGTAATTTGGCAATGTCATGTTTTCTGCTGCATAGTAATGTTCGGGGCCAAGCCCTCCTCCTACTCTGTTATCAATATCAAGATAAGGATATTTTCCTCCAGCGTAACCGCCTTTATTGCTATAGTAGATATGACGCCCTTCCGTTTCGCCAATAGTGGGTTCAAGAACGTGTAGGTCAATATCGCTATCATCCTGTCGCCATGTAAGCGTCACAGCCATAAATGTCTCAGTTGCGTTACATCTGATTGTATCTTTCAAGAACCCAGCCCAATAGCGGAAAAGGTCTACGCTGCTTACGAAAAACACTTCATTGTCTCCTTGAAATAGTGGAACTTCGATACTGAATGAATAGTCAGGGTATTGACCCATAAGCAAAACAGGAAATTGCTGGCCACTTACAAAAATTACTCCATCGCCTATTGATCCTGGTTGGCCTCCAACCATTGTTCCTGAAATAGTGATTTTCTGCTGGTCAGTGTCGCGCAAACCATCTCCGTCTGTATCTTCAGGAGTTGTTCCCACTGGAGTTGTGCTTTCACTCGTGAAGCTTACTTTGGGGAAAATGTCGTCATCTTCAAATTTGTTTTCTGCAGCTTCGTAGAGACCCTCATAAAAGTCTTGAGAGGCAAAAACTTTCCAGCCGAGAGCAATAAAAAAGTTGAATTGGACTGCTCTTTCATCAGGGTTAATACTGGAGGAGTAGGGTCTGGAGAATCCGACGCTATAATTGAATGGTATTTGTCTTGCATCTGTATTTGGAGGTGTTGCAGGGTTGTTCGGATCGTAGATGTCGAAACGTCCATTTGCATATCTGTAAGCTAATACTGCATGCCCTGGCCCTGATTTTTGACCGTTCGAAAACTGTGTTTCCAAGATAATAGGTTGGGGTTCATGTGTTACAATCATGCCGTGCAGCCATGTTAAAGCCACCTTTCTCGAATTAGCTCTGATTGTTAGGTTTGCCGTGTAATACTCGTCTTTGATCTTATTTACTACTTCCTGTGCTGCGATTTGCGCTCGGGTTGCAAGTTGCAGTGCCGTAGCATCGTCTCGCCATTCGTCTATGTCTCCTTCCTTGTACTTTTCAAATAACTTTATGCCTGTTGAAATCCAAGCTCCCACACCGTCTGCCTCAACCCAGTTTGCTACAGACTTGTATCGGTAAAACCACTTTGCATATGCGACCATTCCTAGGCAGTTGCCGATTATGTTAATGTATGTACCACGATTTTTCATGTACCACCCGTTATTAGCTGGTCTGAATCCGGTATCTACGTTTGGTGGTGTAGCCCAAGAATTCCATTCATCATTCAGTTCTTCAAAACCATATTTAAAATACAGCCAACTGTCTATCCCAATGAAGTCCGAAAATGAAGCTGTGTAAAATGATACTGTGTGTGCAGCGGGATCCTCGTAAGTAAAGCCCGCAGAGTCAAGTGTTTGGTGTTGCCTATCGTAGCAGTAGAATCTTACCAGTTGTTCGGAAGAATCTGCATTTGGATCATAAGGCAGAGTGACTAGAACTGGCGAATTGAAATGTTTGGTTTTATCCCATTCTGGGGATCCTGAAGTTTCGATTGTTATCAGTTTACTTGCAATAGAAGTGTTTTCTGGTAACCCTCTGATTTCCGTTACGTCTGCGTAACTAATGGCAATATTCACATTTTCCTTTGTGGCGCTTTCTGGAAATTCGATTTTCAAACCGTAAATAGGGCTTGATGTGTCGGTGATGCTAATAGTTCCTCCTTCAGTGCTTATTGTGATCTCAGCTGCTTTGTTCGTACTTCCAGTAGTTATCGAGACTTCTCCATCTGAATTCACATTTTGCTGAGAAGATGGAAAGATCCCAGGAAAAACAAAAATGGTGGCAATTATCAGTGTCACGATAATTAATGCTGTGGCAACCCCAAGTACAATCTTCTTTGTGGATCTTCCTTTTCGGGTTCCATGAGGTGGAAATTCTGGAGGTGGAGGTGGTGGAGGAGGATAATATGGAGAAACAGTCTCCAAGGAGTATGAGCCACAATTGTTGCAGAATTTTGCGTTTAATGGCAAAATGTGTCCGCAATTTAAACAACGTTTCTCTGACAACTTAACCACACACTACTCCTTTAACGCATTTTACTTTTAACGCTTCTTATACCTTCACTTTTACTGTACTCTCTCCCCTGCACTGGAAAGTCGTTGCAGAGACAGCTTAAAAACAGCTAAAGAAGCACTCTGTTAATCCCTCAATAACTGGGAGAAGTGGGAGAAATTGTCTCAAAACACGTTAGTTAAGCCTATTCCCTCTCAAACTCTGCTCTCGCTAAACATGCGAAACATAGACCAGCTCTTTCCAGGCTTCTCAGCAGGCGACTTTGCCCTAATCTACGGCTCACACGCCGCCCTATCCCTCTCATCGCTACTCTGCATAAGAGCGCAACTGCCACCTCAACTTGGCGGCTTAGGAAGCAACGTAGTCTTCATCGACGGTGCAAACACTTTCAGACTATACCAAATAACACGCTTAGCCAGACTCCACCAAATAGACCCTAAACAGGCGCTTGACCGCATTTACATTTCCAGAGCATTCACAGCCTACCAAATGGCTTCGTTGATATTGCAGAAACTCGAAGACGCCGTTAAAACATACAACGCAAAGCTCGTAATAATCTCAGACATAGCAGCCATGTTCTTGGATAAGGATATTGAAGACGAAGAAGCCAAACGCATTTACAGCCAAATTACCACTCGCCTATCAAACTTTGCCCGAGAACACCAAGTCATAGTAGTCGCCACTTACCCACCACACATAGACAACCAACGCAACCTCTACCTCCAAGCGTTAACCTCGGGAAGAGCAAACGTAGTCATAGCCCTCAAACAAACAAAATACGACCGAGAAATAATCTTAGAAAAACACCCTACCTTCACATTGGGCTCTGCTGAACTGCCTTCTGAAACTCTTCCGCTAACAGCGTTCATGGAGGCATAGCCGAATGGGCAAAACCGTTGAAACCTACCGCATGGCGCTGGAAGATGAAATCCGAAGATGGAATGGATTCGCCAAAGCCTTACGCAGCGAAGACCGAGAAGCCTTCGAAACGCTGATGGATGCTTGCCGAAGCTACGCGTCAGCAGGCAGCAACGCCGTTCAACCCATACTCTTCGAACCCATGATAATGTCCATGCTACTCTCACAGCAAATCCGCCTCCAAAAGCTACAGAAGGAATTAGATGCAACCAAGCATACAGGCAGCTCCCAACCATGTTAAAGGCTGGATACTTGACGCTTACCCCGCAGGCGAAGGCGAAATTGCCGTTTGGATAATCAGCGAAACAGGCGAACGCATAAAACTCACTGACAAGTTCCAACCCAAAATTTACGTTTCAGCCAAACAAGACGAACTGGAACGCTTAGTCAGCCGACTATATAACAACCAAGCAATAGCTTCATGGGGCTTTGCTTACAAGTACGCGCAGCCAACAGACACCGAGAAATCCAGAGTTCTAGAGCTTACGCTGAAGGACTGCAGAAGAACACAATCGCTCACCCGCAGCATACTGAAAATGGGCGATTACCTGCGCTACGAAGTCCACAACTGCGACTTGAACGGAGATCGCGCCTTCTTCTTCAGCCATGACATATTCCCGCTCGCACTGGTAGAAAGCAAAACCGAAGATGCAGGTCTAAGCTACACGCTTCTTGACTCAGTAACCAGCACCGACTACGCCATTCCAAAATTGCGGATTATGACTCTTAAAGTGGAAATCGCCAAGAAAGGGAAAATCGCCAACTTCAAAGACCCCATAAGCACAATTAACGCAACTCAAGACCAGAATGAAATATACCTTGATTCTGGTGAGGAAACAGACAAACTACTCCAACTCGTCAAAACCGTCAAAGAGCTTGACCCAGACATCATCTTAACCCAAGGCGGAGACTCCTACCTTTTCCCCTACCTCACACAGCGAGCAACCATAAACAACGTTCTAGAAGAGTTCATCCTCAGCAGAGACAACAGGCCATTCGCTCCAAAAACGCCCACAGGCAGAACATTCGTCTCATATGGGCGCACATTCTACAGAGCAGGCACCATCCGACTCTACGGCAGAATACACATAGACCAAAGCAATACCTTCGTCCTCTCCGAAGCCGGATTCGACGGTTTAATCGAGATAGCCCGCACATGCAGAGTACCTTTGCATATGGCTGCAAGGTCATCCATAGGCTCAAGCATGTCCTCACTCCAGTTTTACCAAGCCATAAAAGACGACGTGCTAATCCCGCGAAACAAGAGCATACCTGAAGCCTTCAAAACAGCTTATGAATTGCTTGTAGGCGACCGCGGCGGCTTCATCTTTGAACCCCGAGTAGGCGCGCACGACTTTGTAGGCGAAGTAGACTTCTCTTCAATGTATCCCGTCTTAATGGCAAACAACAACATTTCAGCGGAAACTGTCCTCTGCAAATGCTGCCCAAACTCGTCTCTGCGCATTCCAGAACTGAACTACCACATCTGCACGAAACGAACGGGAATAGTTCCCAAAACCCTCCAACTAGTAGTAAACAAACGATTGTTTTACAAACGCATGAAAGGAGAAGCTACAGACCCACATCTCAGAGAAGTTTGCGACAAGCGCCAGATGGCGTTAAAGTGGATTCTGGTCACTTGCTTCGGCTACTTAGGCTACAGAAACGCCAAGTTCGGCACCGTAGACGGCCACATGGGAGTATGCGCCTTCGGCAGAGAAGCCCTCTTGAAAGCAGCACATACAGCGGAAAAGCACGGTTTCGAAGTTATTCATGGAATTGTGGATTCACTCTGGCTCAAAAAGCAAGATGCAACATTGGAAGAGTACAACACTCTATGCGAAACAGTAAGTGCACAAGTAGGAGTGCCCATAAACTTTGAAGGACGTTACAAATGGATTGTTTTTTTGCCTTCCAAGATGCATCCGCGCATAGGAGTCTTAAACCGTTACTACGGCGTAATGGAAAACGGCAAAATCAAAGCACGCGGCTTAGAAGTACGCCGCAGAGACACCCCACGCTTCATATTTGAAGCCCAAACAGAAATGATAAAAACATTAGCCTCAGCAAACAACACCGCTGAACTGCGCCAAAAAATCCCCGAAACACTAGAAGTCGTGAAAAAATATCAGCGGAAACTGATAGACGGAGAAGTACCCATCTGGGACCTAATCGTCACGAAACACTTGTCAAAAAACCCCAAACGATACAGGCAACACGTCAGCCAAGTAATAGCCGCTGAACAACTAATAAAGGAAGGCGCAGATGTGCACGCTGGCAACAACATCAAATTCCTATTCACACACGCCGAAAACAAGCGACACGACCGCCGAGTAAGAGCAGCCCAACTCATCGAGAAAGGCGTAAACCCAGATACACGAAAATACCTGCTGCTCCTCTACGCTTCCGCAGCTAATCTTCTGAGTTTTCAAGGTTACACTGCCAACTCGATACATGATGCCCTCAGAGGAAAAGCCCAAAAAAGCCTCCTAGCTTACCGAGCATTTTAGCTTTGGAAATGCCCGCTCGTTTTTCCCAAGATTCTTTGAGACATTCAGGGAGGCTACGGACACTGTTCCAAGTGTAACAACCCGTTTCTGCATAGTAACCTAGCCAAAGAGATGTATAAGGTTATAAGGCGAAGCTATTTTTCACTAAATAATAGGGAAAACAGCTTGAATAAGATCAATGCAGCTATAATCCTTGTAATTTCCGGACTGATCGGTTACACACTGCTACGTTTCAGTTTCCCTACACTTCAGATTGAACGACTCATATTCATTGCAGGCTTCTCCATAGCAGGCTTGGTTCTCATGTTTATGCACCGGAGAGAGAGGCATAAACCTTCATCTTGAATTTTTCTAGAACCAGCCTTGAAACAAAATACATCTTAAAACTCACAACCGCTAGGAATGGGCAAGATGAAAAAGGTCACCTTGGGGGAAGTGGCGGTTCTCATTGCTTTACGACTAGAACATTACAGTGTGAGTTACTTACAATGTGTTTTGAGACACTGCCCAGCAAAAAGGATACAGTATTTCCTAAACCTCTGCTGCCGATTACGATAATGTTAAAGTTTTCGCTTTTTGCGGTTTTCTCCAGAATTTTGGCTGGATCAGAACCAAGTACCGGTTCCACGTTGTAGTTAATTTGTTCTCGTTTCAGAGTCTCTTTGACCTCGATGAGGCGTGCCTGAGTTATTTCCTCCATGCCTTTCCCGTAGACGCTGACTACTTTTATTAAGCCTGAGAATTTTTTTGCGATAGCTATTGCCACGTTCAAGGCTTTTTTTGACTGTGGCGAGGCATCATAGCCTACAAGTATTCTAACCCCGTTAAACATCCTTATCAAACACCCATTGAAATGCGGCATAAGAACTATATATTTTTTAATTGTCTCTTTGTGAGCAATTGAGTGTTTTACGTCTTTTTCTTTGTTCTTGTCTTAGCAACTACTGCCCGAAAATACTTAGAGAGGGCTTTCGTGTACTTTTCTTTGTGCGGTTGTGCCTCTTAGCTTAATTGCTGAGTGGATTTTGTGGCAAACAACGTCTTTGTTTAAAAGCCTTAATAAGCAACAATCAATACGAATTGCATTCGAGTTGAGGAGGAAACAGGCACGGTTTTAGAGTGGATTGGCATTGCTACCGGATCAGTTGCAATGCTTTTAGTTGCATACTTGACCTGGTCAATCCATCGTGAAAATCCCGGACCCCCAGAAATGCGTGAGGTAGCTAGACACATTAGAAACGGCGCCAAAACTTTCATCAAGAGACAATACAAAACGATTTTGCTTTTTGTGCTTGCTCTGTCTCTGCCAATTGCATTAATCTTTCGCTCTATGGAAGTGTTGCTTTCTTTTTACAGCGGGGCAGCGCTATCTTTGGTTGCTGCGTATATTGGGTTGAATGTTGCAGTTAGGGCGAACACTCGGGCCGCAAATGCGGCTCTCGAGAATTCAGAGAAAGCATTCACGCTTGCATTCAGAGGGGGATCAGTGATGGGATTGTCGGTTGTCGGTCTAAACCTCATCGGAATTTGCGTGCTGTACCTGCTTTATGGGTACAGAGATCCCAGTCTGATGATTGGATACGGGTTTGGGGCGAGTCTTGCGGCTTTATTCGCGCAGTTGGGCGGCGGTATCTTTACAAAATCTGCAGACATAGGTGCTGATTTGGTTGGCAAGATCGAGGAGAACATTCCTGAGGATGATGCTAGAAACCCTGCAGTAATAGCTGACCTAGTGGGCGATAATGTTGGAGACTGCGCTGGAAGAGGCTCAGATATGTTTGAGTCGATATGCGATGATTACGTCACGGCGATGATTGTCGGGTTTAGCTTCTTTCTTGGTGTGGCAAGAACGAACGCAATAATGTTTCCTTTTGCTTTGGGTATTTTGGGGGTTATAGCCACAATATTTGGGGTCTCTGTTGTTAGAGGGTGGAAATACGTTAAACCAATTACTTCTTTTAACATCGGGCTGCTTGTTGCAGTAGCGATTGCCATTGTGGGCGCCTATTTTGCCTCTGTCTGGTTGTTAAATGACATTCGCATATTCTTCTGCACGCTGAGCGGCATAATCGCAAGCACCGCCACGGGACTTATTGTTCAGTATTACACGGGGGCTTCTAAAAAAGCGGTCAGGGAGATGGAGGAAGCCTCAAAACGCGGAGCTGCAATGAATATCATAACAGGTATTTCCTACGGTCTGCAGAGTCCATTTTTGCCTTTCCTCGCCATGATTGGCGCGATGATATTCTCTTATTTCATAACAAATGGTTCCATTTACGGTGTTGTCGCAGCGAATTTGGGCACGGACTTAGCTATTGGGTTGATTATGGCTGGCGACGCGTTTGGTCCAATCAGTGATAATGCTCAGGGCATAGCACAGATGGCTGGACTCGCCGCAAGAGCTAATGGAACTTTGGAAAAACTTGATTCGGCTGGTAACACAACGAAGGCTTATGCAAAAGCTTTCGCTACAGGTTCTGGAACTGTTTCAACTGTTGTGCTATTTGCTACGTATGCCCAAGTGGTCGGGCTCTGGTCAATAATGTTGAGTCAGGGATTCGTGTTTGGGATCTTGATTGGGGCAGTAATTCCGTTTCTCTTCTCTTCGTTCACGATTGGATCAACTGCGAAGGGAGCTATTGAAATGGTTAACGAAGTCAGAAGGCAGTTCAAGTCCAATCCAGATATTCTAAAAGGTACGGTTAAACCCGATTATGACAAGTGCATTGATATAAGCACAAAAAACGCATTGAAGAAAATGATTTTGCCTACTTTCGTGACACTTGCATCGCCCATACTGATGGGAGTGATTCTTGGACCTGGCGCATTGGGAGGTATGCTATTGGGTGCAACTTGCACAGCCGCGCTTTTAGCGTCTTTTTTCACTTTCGGAGGAGGATTGTGGGATAATACAAAGAAGAATATTGAAGCGAAGGGTTTCTGGATGAAGGGAACCCCGACTCACACTGCGGCGGTGGTTGGTGACACTGTGGGGGATGCATTGAAAGATGTAGCGGGGCCATCTCTAAACATTTTCATGAAACTTACAAATATGACTGCGCTGCTAATGGCGCCTTTGTTGCTTTCAATCACTCCTCTTATCACATTAGTTTAGAAGCACCTTGCCAATTTTCAAAATAACTCGCCTAGGGCACTGAAAAAGAAAAAATGGATTGCGGGAGACGTCGCCACTGATACTAGGGTTCAAATCCCACCCCCCGCACCAAAATAAGCATTACTAATACTTATTTAGCTAAAATAAGCTCAATTAGAAGGCTTAAGACTTGTTGGGATGCTGCTGCAGACAAAAGTTTACCTGTTTTGGCAAAAAACCTGAAAGATATTTTGCTATTGAGAGAAAAGCGTATTGACATTTCCTTCACATTATTGATTTAGCACGCCCATTAATTAGAGAAAAAGACGAGAAAGATACTTGCTCCAGATAGCCACAGTCAAGTACCCCGCCACAGCCCCATTAAGAAACCCCACAACAATTATGGCCAGGTACATTGCTGGTATCATAGGAAGTACGCCCATCATCGTGGTCAGGTACATAGAGGCTACACCTGTGATTCCAGTTACAACAGTCAGAAGCAAAATCAGCCTTCTTGACTTGACACATTTCTCATCCTTAACTTTGAAAAAGTGAAAAAAGACATCAATCAGAAATCCATAGAATACTGAGAACAGCAAACTAAACGGAAAAAACCCAATTCTTAAAACGCTTAACAAAAGACCCGCCACGGAGGATGCGCATATTGCTCCGCCTTTCGGAAAAACCAACGCGGCTAATGAAAAACACAGGGCTTGGATACCTATCATCATTTTATCAATTGGAGAGGGCAAGAAACCGCTTGAAACAAAGGCTAACGTGCCAAGTAAAGTGATAACCGCAATCTTTCTGCTGTCGAATATGTTATACACCCTGCTTGGGTTCTTAAATAACCCTAATTCCTTTTAATTCTTTCCAAAGTTTAGTGATGGATTAGCGAGCGCTCGAAAAAGTCTCAAAAAAGTGGATCGCGGGAGATGTCGCCACTGATACCAGAGTTCAAATCCCACCCCCCCGCACTTTCAACATGCTTTCTGGCATCATGGACTCCTGCTACTACGTAGCTTGTTCGAGTTTTTCATGTAAATCTTAAATACACGTTAGGAACAAAAGCATTTTAATCATTTAAACAGGAGAAAACGAAAAATGAAACCATCATCAACCAAAACCATAAAAACTCTGATTGCTTTGATTCTGACAATTTCGATGAGTGCTTCGATTGTGCTTCTGCCAACCGTTAACGCGCATACACCTCCATGGACCATCATTTCCTACGCGTACGTCGTAGCCGCGCCCAATCCAGTTGGCGCTGGTCAAACCGTGTCGGTTACGATGTGGGTTGATACGCCTCTGCCGAATTCAGCGGTAGGCAACGACATACGCCGCCACGATTACACGTTGACGATAACTAAACCTAACCAGGAAACCATCACAGAACACTGGGATGTCGTCGACGACACAGGATCCACACAATCCTACCAATTCGTCCCAACTGAAGTAGGCACCTACACAATCAAATTCGACTACGCGGAACAAACCTACACGTGGACCGGACAGTACAAGGGCGACATCTTCACAGCCGCCAGCAGAACAACAACTCTGACGGTGCAACAAGAGCAGCTTCCTGCCATTTACTATCCACTGCCATCTGAGTACTGGACACGTCCAATTGAAGGGCAAAACACCAACTGGTACACGATCTCATCAAACTATCTAGGCTCACCCTACGTGCCTGGAGCTAACCCATCTTTCGGTCATCCAGGAGCTTTCCAGCCTGACGGTACAGCACCAAACAGCGCACACATAATGTGGAGCAAGCCGATTCAGTATGGCGGAGTTGTCGGCGGAACCAGTGAAATTCCAGGTGAAATGTACTTCGAAGGCGGCTCATACGCCGTTAGATGGACAAACCCACTAATCATGTACGGAACCCTCTTCTATGAAGAACCATATGGAAACAGCGGCACGGGCGGAGACTACGTTGCAGTGGACCTGCGAACTGGAAAAGAAGTATGGCGCATTAACGCATCAGCAACGGGCGTGTCACTTGTTCCTTCATTCGGATACAACTATGCATTGGAAAATCCCAACCAGCACGGCTTCCTACCAAACGGATTGCTAATCGCAACCTACTCGAGTCGCAGTGTCACCTACTGGAGAGCATATGACCCAGCGACTGGAAGGCTCACGACAATGAACATCACGAACGTTCCTTCAGGCGGCGTAAACTTAGCAGGACCAAACGGCGAATACCTGAAAATCATCCTCACAAACAAGGGCACTTCTACAAATCCAAACTGGTACTTAGCACAGTGGAACTCGTCAAGAGTCTTCGGCGGATCCTCAGGATTTGGAGGAGGCGGTTGGTACTCAGGAACCACCCCACTTAACGCAGGCGCGGCATCAGCCTACGACTGGAACGTGTCAGTAAACCTAAAACCAGGAGCATGGAGCATCGGAGCCGCAGGACAGGGATCCTTCCCATTTGTTGACTTAGGCAACATGGCGGTTTTAGTTCAAGGATCCTTCGGCGGGCACGTCGGCGATTACGGCGCCACTGTCACATCTGACCCAGCAAACATAACAGCAGTAAGTCTAGCTTCGGAATCAATGGGAGCCGTACTTTGGACAAACAGCTATCAGCAAGCACCAAACAACAACACACGAGTCTTTGCAGGCTGGGATCCAGAAGCAGGCATCTTTGTCTTCTATGATAAAGAGTCGTTTGAGCATTGGGGCTACAGCCTTACTAACGGAAAATATGTTTGGGGTCCATCGAAGGTTCCGAGTAGTGACTACACTGCGGATTACAACTACTTTAACACTGAAACAGGAATGGTCGCATACGGCAAGGTCTACTTAACTGGCTACAGCGGCATACTCTATTGCTACAACGTGAAAGATGGAAAACTTTTGTGGACATATGGAAATGGCGGCGAAGGTAACAGTACTGCAAGCGGGCTCGAAACGCCCTGGGGCAACTACCCAACATTTATCTCGGATATCGCAGACGGAAAAGTGTACCTCTGCACCACGGAGCATTCTCCAAACTCACCGCTCTACAAAAACGCAGTGTACCGCGCAATTAACGCCACCGATGGAACAGAATTATGGAAGTTAATGCAGTACGCCAACAACATGTACGGAGGACCCGCAGCCATCGCCGACGGCTACCTAGTATTCTACAGCGGTTACGACCAACAACTCTATTGCATTGGCAAAGGACCCAGCGCTATGAGTGTTACCGCACCCGATTTAGCTGCAACTATGGGGTCAACCGTAGTAATAAAAGGCACCGTCATCGACATTTCCGCTGGCACAAACCAAAACGAACAAGCCGCACGTTTCCCCAACGGTGTTCCAGTAGTCTCAGACGCGAGCCAACAAGAATGGATGCAGTACGTTTACATGCAGAAACCTCGACCCGCCAGCGTAACTGGCGTTGAAGTAACACTTAGCGTGCTAGATTCGAACAACAACACCCGCGAAATCGGCAAGACGATGACTGACATTAACGGATTTTTCGCCCTCAACTGGAAACCAGACATCCAAGGAAACTACACAGTCTACGCATCATTCGCAGGCTCAGAATCCTACTGGCCATCACACGCAGTGACCTCGTTTGCAGTAGATCCAGCCCCAACAACAGCGCCAACACCACAACCACAAGTAATACCAGACTACACGTGGGCCATCGTAGGCATGGGAATCGCGATGATACTTGCAGTTGCCATAGCCACTATACTGATACTCAGAAAGCGACAATAGAATGGCAATATAAAACAAAAACTTAATTTCCCCTTTTTTAGTTTGTGTTCTTTCGATGCTGAAGAGGCTGGGCAATCTTGGCTGTTGTGAAGTGCAAGTTAGCTTTTGGTTTCATAAATTAGTTTAGTCAAGAAACGTTGACAAAAAAGCCTTTTAGACGAGAAAACCCAGCATTAATTGATGTTTATGAAGAAAACAGCATTAGCAATAATACTTGCCGTGTTAATCCTAGTCACAGCGATAGTGGCTGGGATTTTATTGGTTGATTTGGCGGGGGATGAAGAAGCAGTAGGCAAGTTATACACTTTTCCTATTTCAGTTGGAGAGAAAACCTATCTGATAAGCGTTAGAAGCAATTACTCTGTGTCAGAGGTTAGCTACTTTGGATTATTGAAGTCTGTTTCGGTTGATTTCAGAGGATCGTTAAGAGCAACTGTTTTCTTTAACATAACAATTCCAGCTGACTTAATTTGGGGAGAACTCTCCCTAATCTGGAAGTACTACGAACAAAGTTCTGACCGTTACACTATGTCTAACAATGGCACTCACCACTCTGTACAGATGCCGTTCTACCATACCGCTACAGTTGAACAGATTAGCATACATGGAACAGAAGGAATTATGCCAGAGTTACCATCTTCTTCCCCTTCACCAAGTCAGACACCAACACCGTAGTAGCTATTGGAGTATTGCTCTGCAGGAAAAGACACGTTAATGTACGGCATCAGTAGAATTACTTTGGGCAAAGTCAGAGTGTAAATTGCAAAACTTTTTAATTAGAATCTGCGAGAGCTGTTGGTGCACGGAGCCCACAAGATGCTTAAAGCTTTAAGATATGCACAGAGATATGCTGTCTCTCGCTTTTTTGCGCAGAAACCAATTTTTTTGACTCACGCGTTGACACAACAGTGCAATTGCAAGTGCAAAATCTGCAGCGTGTGGAGGCAGAAAGAAAACACCCAAGAATTGAAAACTCATGAAATCTTTAAAATGCTAGATGACGCATGGAAACTGAACTTTGTAACCTATCTAGCATTTGGAGGCGAACCTCTTATTCGACCTGATGCTACTGACATACTAAAACATGCGCACGATCTCGGATTTTATACCAGCGTAATCACAAATGGCACTTTTTTGTACAGCAAGGCTGAGGAAATCGCGAAAGCAGTAGACCTAACATGGGTTTCCCTTGATTACGATTCAGACTATCATGATGAAATGCGGGGTTTAAAAGGAACATTTAACAGTGTGCTGAAAGGAATAAGAAAATTGAAAGATGAAGGCGGAAAAATCGCGATTAACTGCGTTCTCAGCAAACTCAACATTGATGCTGCTAAAAAAATGGCTAAGCTAGCTCAAAACCTCGAGGTTAAAGTGGCTTTTGATCCTGTGGAGGTGCTTCCAGGCGTTAACGAAGAATACCGTTTGTCCCGTGAGGAGAGCAGAAGCTTATTCTCGGAAGTTTTGGAATTGAAAAAGCGCGGTTATCCAATACTCAACTCCTATGGATTTCTCCAATATCTAATAAGCAACATGAGATATTCATGTGCACAGCCCAAGGTCTTTGTCGATGTTCACGCAAACGGCGAGATCGCGCCCTTCTGGTGTAGAAGGAACAACCGCATCCTCGGGGACCTGCGCAAGCAGAGTTTAGGCGAAGTACTCTATTCCACCATTTTTGAAGATTTTGCACGGATGGCGGAAGGCTGCAGCCTTTGC
>Ga0256868_10000861_pt1 | contig 17192 bp, 11 predicted proteins | sample RVTome_13_FD_187341 | JGI IMG/M metagenome (GOLD analysis project Ga0256868, IMG submission 187341) | Soil microbial communities from uranium-contaminated site in the Upper Colorado River Basin, Wyoming, United States - RVT92D227 HiSeq ...
AATGAAGATTGGGAAATAAGCAGGCTCGAAATAGTAGATATTTCAAGAAAAAATGATCCTGAGATTGTGGGAGGATATGAATTAGACGGTTTACCTTCAGGTATATGGGTAAAGAATGATTTTGCCTATATAAACATAAATTTTTATGATTATGAAAAAAAAGAATATATGGATGAAAGCAGACTTATTATTCTGGATATAAAAGATAAAAATAATCCTAAGATTGTAAGTTCATGCAAGGTTCCATCAAATTCGTGGAGTATATATGTATTAGGGAGTTATGCTTATATTTCAAGCTGCAAATTGGATGAGGAAAATGAGAAATACATTGAAAGTATATTTCAAATTGTGGATATAGGAGATTTATCAGATCTAAAGATTCTTGGAAACTGCAAAATTCCGGGTGGAGCATGGGAAATGGATTCTGTAGACGGGTTTATCTATGTATCCAGTCTATCCGGTGGCATATATGCTATAAATGTTAAAAATAAAAACAGTCCTGTAATAGTTGATATTTTAAATACTAACGGGACTTCATACGATGTAACTATAAAGGGTAATTATGGGTATATTGCGGATGGATTTGAAGGAATGGCAATAGTTGAGTTGTCAGGTCAGCCCGTAGAAAAAGAAAAATTGTATACCGGTAGCAACGAGGATAAAAATTTACCCCCTAAGGCTTTTTTTGATGTTATTGGAGACAAGTCGCAAGAAGATTATTTTCAAATAAAAAATCCGGTATATTTTACAGCAAAAGAAACTTTTGATCCGGAAGGAGATGAGTTGAATTATTTATGGACAGTTGATGATAATGAATGTTCAAATGAAGAGTCTTTCTCCTATTATTTTGATAAACCCGGCCAGTATGAAGTAAAACTTATTGTTTCGGATGGAAATGAAAGCAGTGAAGCAACTGATACTGTGCTTGTTGCAGAAATGAGCTCACCTATAGAACCTGCTGCCGGGCATGACTTTAAAGTAGAAATAGATTATGTTTTAAAGAATAATAGTTCGGAAAGTTTAAAAGATATTGAATGCTTCATGAGAATTCCTCAGACATATTATCCATTCCAGATAATAAATAATTATGTGCCCAATATTTCCAATACTGAAGAATTATTAGATAACAACTGGAATTTGCTTATCCGTTTTCAATTTGAAAATGAACTTATGGAAGGTGAAAGTTTAACCGCATCGGCAGAAATAGATGCAACCCTTTATGAGTTTAATTACGCAGATATCAGTAGTAGTAATTTGGATTATGATAAAGATGATGAGGATCTGAAAATATATACCACTGATGATTTATTTATAGATTCTGATAATCCTGATATTTATAATACGGCGAAATCATTAATTAAAAATGAGACAAGACCAATAGAAATAGCAAAAATTCTCTACAATTTTGTGATTGGTGTTCTTTATTATGATTTTCCGCGTGCCGAAGATAAAGATTACGAATTTATTTACGCATCGGAAGTACTTAAGAGGGGCAAGGGAATATGTGCGGATTATGCTATGCTTTATATTGCTCTTTTAAGGTCAGCAGGTATACCGGCGAGGCTTGCAGCCGGAATTCCCGTATACACTATTTTGTATGAAAAAGAAAAAGAAATAGATATGGGGCATGCGTGGGTTGAAATTAAACTGCCGGGCTATGGATGGATACCAATTGATATTACAGTGGAAGATGATTTTATGTCTCCTAATTATTATCTGGACATCACCACTGAAAAAGGTCCGGGGTATTTATATGAAAATAAAACAATGGACTGGGGAAGTTATTATTATGACGGATTTTTATATTCTTGGGATGGTGATGAGGATCCTGATACAGAACAGGAGTTTACATTTAGAGTGATCGATCTTGAACTTAAAGATATAATGCTTGATTAAGAGGCATAAAGGAAAATATAAATAGTTATAAATTTAGGTTATATAGTATGTTATAATAATATATCTATTAAGGAATTAATAAAAATTTCTTAAAAAAAGATAGTGTCACTTTAAAATGCTAATTTTAATATACAATATAATAATTTCTTTTCTACTTTTTATATTTTTTATTAATTATCTTACTAATTCTATTCTTTTCAAAGATATATCTGGATATAGGCTGCCTCCAGAAGTAAAGAAAGAGAATCCACTTGTCTCAATTCTTGTCCCTGCCAGAAATGAAGAAAAAGGGATTGGAAGATGCTTGTTATCTCTGGTAAAACAGGACTATGATAATATAGAGATTTTAGTGCTTGATGATAACTCTACAGATAAAACTGCCAGTATTGCCGGAGATATTTCAAAAGCTTTTAAAAATGTAAAATTAATTAACGGTAAATCCTTACCGGAAGGATGGACTGGTAAAAATTATGCATGTTATCAATTATTTAAAAAATCAAAGGGTAAGTATTTATTTTTCACAGATGCAGATACTGTTCATAAAAAAGAATCTGTAACAAGCGCAATCAGCTGTCTTGTACAGGAAAAGCTGGATATATTATCTGCATGTCCGGAACAGGTTATGAAATCATTTCATGAGAGGATGGTAATTAATTTAATTAATTTTCAAATCTTAATCCCCCCGCTGCTTTTTATCAGAAAGTCCAGGATTCCCGTATTCGGCAGCGGAATAGGAAGTTTGATGCTTGTTAAAAGAAATATTTACGAGAGTCTGGGAGGACATAAAGGAATTAAAAACAGCTGTGTGGAGGATACCACTATTTCAAAGCTATTTATCAAGATGGGTTATAAATTTATGATCTTTAACGGGAAAAGGATATATTCGACCAGATTATATAATAATTTAAAAGAAATATACGATGGATTTTGCAGAATTTTTCTTGGAAATTTTAACAGCAGATTTACGATCTCATTGATTGTTCTTGTTCTTTTTGTCTTCTTTTTGCTCCCATTTATTTTATTGGCATTGCTGCCATTTATTGAATTTCAGACTAATACACTATTTTATTCAAATTTATTAATGGTATTATTTCAAATCCTGGTCATTTTATTAACCAGGGCAATGGCTGTAATAAAAATAAATGGGAAAGCTATTGATATATTTTTACATCCCGTTTCCATATTTTATATGATTTTCATGAATTCAAAACTGCTGCTTCAAAAAAAGGGGAAATCCCAGATTATCTGGAAGGGAAGACTTTATAAATACTCATCTAATTTTGCAAATGAATTATTAAAATAAAAGTATATGGATTTGCAAAGAAAACAAATATTAGAAGGTAACTTAAATAAGCTGCTTTTTAAGTTTGCGGGACCGGGAATTCTGGGACTGCTCTCAGGATTTCTCTATATAATCGTGGATACTATATTTGTAGGAAGAGGAGTCGGTCCACTGGCGATAACTGCTCTATCAATAGCTTTACCCATACTAATTGCAATGATGGCTATCGGGCTTATGGTGGGAACAGGTTCTGCTTCTATTATTTCAAGAGCTCTGGGTAAAAATGATATGAAAAGAGCAGTAAATGCTATGGGTAATGGAGTCATATTAAATTTTTTTCTAAATATTGTTTTCATAGGTTTGGGATATATATTTATTGACAGGCTGCTGATATTTTTTGGTGCTTCTTCAGATGTATTGCCTCTTGTAAAAGAATATCTGGTTATTGTAATGCCGGGTTTCATCCTTCTTTCGTTTTTGATTTCTACAAATGATTTTGTCAGAGCAGAAGGAAAGCCCAGAGCTGCTATGTATTTTATTGCTGTCGGGTCATTATTAAATATTATACTTGATCCGATTTTTATTTTCGGTTTTAAAATGGGTATAAGAGGGGCCGCTATTGCTACTGTCATAGGTGAAATACTGAGTACGGTTCTTATAATGTGGTTCTATATGTGGGGAAAAAGTATTTATAGATTCAGGTTATCAATGTTTAAGATAGATTTTAAAAAAATAAGAGAAATACTGCTTATAGGCTGTCCGAATTTCCTTATGATGACTATTACCAGTATAGTAATTCTAGTTTTTAACAGATCATTACGAATATATGGAAATGATATCCATATAGCTATTCTGGGTATAGGCTACCGGATGATTGGATTAATACAGGTACCTATAGTTGTGATATCTCAAAGTTTTGCTACTATTTCAAGTTTTAATTATGGCGCAAAAAAATACCTGCGGGTTAAGAAAGTATTAGGGATAACATTACTGTGGACTACCGTAATATCCTTTTTGGCTTTTATACCTATGATGTTTTTCCCCCGATATTTTTTGAATATTTTTAGCAGTGATCCTATTCTTGTTAATGCCGGGATAGTACCTTTAAGAGTATTGGTTATTTTTTTTCCACTGGTAGGTATGCATATGGTTAGTGCAAGTTTTTTCCAGTCTCTGGGAAAGGCAATACAGTCACTTGTAATTATTTCAACCAAACAATTTTTACTTCTAATTCCTGCTATTTATATACTTCCAAAGTTTTTTGGCTTGAATGGGGTTTGGCTGGCAATGCCAGTTGCGGATTTCTTATCAATAGCTGTTGCCTTTGTTTTTATATTTTATGAAATAAGAATTTTCAACAGAATAGTTGCCAAAGATACTCTGGAATTGGAAGTCAGTTAAAATTAAAATAATTAACTCCCGAATATATAAAAATAATCAAATATATTGTAAATAAAATTAAAAAAATATTATTAAATGGATATTATTTATAAGAAAAGATACTATTTGAATTTTACCGGGCAATTCCCCCAAGACGGACTAACGTATATTTAAAGATTTCTTCCGGTACATTTAATTTTGTTGCTTTTTCGAAGCCTTCAAACCCGGGGTATGAATTTACCTCACACACTTTATAACTTTTTTTATCAAATAAAATATCGACTCCAGCGATATCCAGACCTACTATTCTTGCAGATTCAACGGCTAGCCACTCGATAGTGGGGTTTATCTTATATGATATGACTTTTCCGCCGGCAGAATAATTTGCTTTAAAATTATCGTCTGATGCTGTTCTTAACATTGCACCAATTGCTCTACCACCAATAACAATGACACGGATATCTCTTCCTCTGCTGGCGCTAATAAATTCCTGTAAAATTAAATTGGTCTTCGAGTCTTTGGAAATTTCTAATAGATTTACCAAGTCGTTTAATTTATTTCTATTCTCTACAAGAAAAACGCCTCTTCCTTTAGAGCCGACAACTGTTTTTACTATCAAAGGATATGAGAATTCTTTTTCCACGAAAGATGTATTAAGAGGAAATTTGGCAAGCATTGTTTTTGGGATCGGAATGTTATTTGATGAAAGAAGTTGTAGAGTAGAAAGCTTATCTTTTGCTGTTTCCATACTCTGACTTGAATTTAATATAAAGACCCCCAGTCTTTCAAAGTGCCTGATAATTGCAAGTGAATAATAAGTAACTGTCCCAATTCTGGGTATCAAACAGATTGGTAATTCTATAATTTCTCCATTGTAAGTGATGCTTTTTTTATCCTCTTTTGTGACAATTAAATCAATTTCTTCAGGGGCTACAAGCTTCAATTCTATACCCATATTTCTGGCAACTTCATAAAATCTGTTGCTGGTATAAGAAGCAAAATCTGCTTTTCTTTCCAATATCCATATTTTTATTGGTTTCATAAATATCAACTTTTAAGATAAATAAAGAAGCAATATATTAATGTTGACTCTTACAAATAGAGATATTTTATACTAAAATTAACCAGGTTAGAATAGAATAATAATTAAGTTATCTGATATAAGATTGGAACACAGGAGTTATTTCCCTGGATAAGACCTGTTATCTTTTTGACTTATTAATCTTTAGATATTATATTTATTAAAAAGTTAATATTCCGTATAGTATGAAAAAAAATCAGCCAATCGATTCAAAAGATTCTTACAAGAAAAAAATCGCCCTTTTTTCAATGTTGGTATCAATTTTTTTGGTTGTTATCAAAGTTACAATTGCTTATTTTACAAATAGTATGGGCGTATTTTCAGAAGCTTTAAATAATGGGCTTGATATTGTAACTGTTCTTATAACATATATGGCTATCAGGATTTCAACAAGACCTGCCGATAAAGATCATACTTATGGACACGGAAAGTATGAAAATCTTTCTGCTTTTTTAGAGATTATAATAATATCCGCTTTAAGTTTTTTTATTATTTATAAATCTATCCAAAGGATTGTTTACAGAAATTTTGAATTGAGTTTAAACTGGTATGTATTTTTAATTTTAATAATTTCAATAGTTTTAAATATAATAAGGGTCTTTTATATTGGAAGAGCAGCAATAAGATATAACTCATTTGCATTTAAGGCGGATTTTTTAAACTACTCCAGTGATATTATAAGCTCAACAATAGTAATAGTTGGATTATTAATTGCGAATGCCGGATTTTACCTGGCAGACCCTATTGCCTCTATAATAATTTCCATAATTGTTTTAACCTTTAGTTCAAAGTTGTTAATCAGTACTGTAAGAAATTTAATGGATTATATTCCTAAGGAGACCACGGATAAAGTTACAGGAATTTTGAAAGAAATCCGCGAAATAGAAACTGTCAATAAATTGAAAATACATGAAGTCGGAAATATTAAGTTTATAAATCTGGAAGTGTGCCTGAAAAGTAATTTGTATCTGTCACAGGTTGAGAAAATTAAAGAGAAAATAAAAAATAAAATATCAGGCAAAATACCTGACTCGGAAATAATCCTGGAAACAAAATCACTGTCATCTAAGGATAATATAGAAGCATATGTAAAAGAAATTATACTAAACCAGCTGTATGTAAAAAATATTCATAATATTTCCATATATAATATAAATGATTATATTGATATTTCTATCCATATAGAATTAAATAAATACTTAAGACTTGAAGAAACAGAGAAGTTGACGAAAATTATTGAAGATAAGATTAAAGAAAAAATAGGAAATATACGCAGTGTATATATTCATATCGAGGATGCCAGAAGTGGTGAAAACTGGAACGATATAACCAAAGAATCAGAGAAATTGATTTCCAATATAAAGGAAGAAATATCTTTATACGTAAATCCTGAAACATGTCATAATTTTACCTTACTTGAAAAAGATGGGTTATATAATCTAGCGTTCCACTGCAGGCTTAAAAAAAGTCTGGATGTGAAAAAAGCACATTCTATAATTACCAGAGTAGAAGATGATATAAAGAAAAAATTCGTGAATATAAGTGAAATTTCAATACACGTAGAACCAAGATAACAATATCGATGAAAAATAGCAGACGACGGCTGTTTATTTGACTTTCAAATTATTTATCTGTATGTACCGTGTTATTTTAATTTTAATAAATGAAAACATTAATTAATCCAAATTATATAAGAAAGGGGTTATGGCCCGGAGGTATTAATTTTTTTATTATAAATAATATAAAATTTTGAATGGAGCAATAATGGTAAACAAAGATAAATTGGAGAAATTATCAAAACTTATCAGGTATCTTATATTAGTTTCAACCACTAAAGCAGGGTCAGGGCATCCATCCTCTTCATTATCAGCAGTTGAACTGATGTCTACATTATTCTTTGGAGGATTTTTTAAATTCAGAGTAAATGATATTAAGTATGTAAATAATGACCGGCTAATTTTTTCTAAGGGACATGCTTCCCCGTTAATATATTCATTATGGACGGCAGCTGGAGCTATAAGTAATGAAGAAATACTTACACTAAGGGAATTTGGAAGCAAGCTTGAAGGTCATCCCACACCTAGTTTTCCATATGCTGAAGCTGCAACGGGTTCGTTGGGCCAGGGTCTTTCTATCGGTCTGGGAATGGCTTTAAATGCTAAATACATAGATAAAGTGCCTTATTATACATATGTGCTTCTTGGGGATAGTGAAATGGCCGAAGGTTCACAGTGGGAGGCCATTCAGATTGCAGCTCATTATAAGCTGGATAATCTGATAGGTATCATAGATGTAAATAGGTTAGGCCAGAGAGGAGAGACAATGTACGGCTGGGATATTGAATCCTATAAAGGTATGACGTCCTCTTTTGGATGGGAAACTATAACAATAGATGGTCATAATATTGAAGAGATTGAAAATGCCTATAAGCATGCCTTAAGTGTTAAAGGCAGGCCAACAATGATAATCGCAAAAACAATAAAGGGTAAAGGAGTAAGCCTGCTGGAAAATAAAAATGGCTGGCACGGCAAAGCAATAACTGAAGATCAATTAGATATAGCCTTAAATGAGCTGGGAGATATTGATAAAAATATAAGAGGAGAGATTCTTGAACCAGAACAGGTTAATATGCCGGAAGAAGAAGTTGAAAAATATAATAAGATTCCCATAGGGGGTGATAAAATAGCGACAAGGAAAGCGTATGGTAATACCCTGGTTAACATATTTTCAAAATATCCAAATATGGTGGTACTTGATGCCGAAGTTAGCAACTCAACCTTTTCTGACATATTTGAGAAGCAATTTCCACAAAGATTTTTTGAAATGTACGTAGCTGAACAGAATATGATAGGTACAGCAATCGGATTATCTATAAGGGGTAAAATTCCTTTTGTTTCGACTTTTGCTGCGTTTCTAGCCAGAGCTTTTGATCAGATTAGAATGAGCCAGTATTCAAAATCAAATATAAAATTTGTGGGTTCGCACTCTGGAGTATCCATTGGAGAGGACGGGCCTTCACAGATGGGTCTTGAAGATATTGCCATGTTCAGGACTTTATTGGGAAGTGTTGTATTATACCCATCAGACGGAATATCTACTGAAAAACTAGTTGAGGAAGCTGCCAAGTATTTCGGAAATGTCTATATCAGAACTACCAGAATGGAAACTCCAATCATTTATAGCAGTGAAGATATTTTTAAAATCGGTGGAAGCAAGATAGTAAAGGAAAGCAAAGATGACGTGATAACTGTTTGTGCGGCTGGAATAACATTACATGAAACATTAAAGGCTTATGAAGAACTAAAAAAGGAAAATATACTAATAAGAGTAATTGATATTTACAGCATTAAACCTTTAGATAAAGATTCTATTAGAAAAGCACAAAAAGAAACTAAAGCTATGATAACTGTGGAAGATCATTATGCAGAGGGAGGTTTAGGGGAAGCTGTAAAAAGTGTAGCTTCGGAAAAAAGCCCGGTATATATTCTTGCAGTAAGAAAAATGCCCAGGAGCGGGAAACCCGGCGAACTGCTGGATTACGAAGAAATATCCAGCAAAGCTATTATAAGTAAAGTCAAAGAAATATTAAGATAAAAATATAAAAGGAAGGTGATTGAAATTAAAATCTTTATAGATTCCAGTAAAATTGAGGAAATAGAGAAAGCTAAATCATATGGAATTTTGGATGGAGTAACAACCAATCCTTCATTGATAAAAGAAGCTGTAGAAAGTGAAAAGAATAAAGGCAAGATTATAAACATGAAAGAATATATAAGAAAAATTCTTATTCTTGCCAGGGGACTTCCAGTTAGTCTGGAAGTAATCGGGGCAGATTATAAAGAAATGGTGGAGGAGGGTAAAAAACTATATAAAATGTTTAATCCGGTTGCGGGAAATGTTTATATAAAAATTCCGGTAAATCCATCTTTTGAAGAAAAAAGTATTAATAATTTTGACGGCATAAAAGCGATAAAAGAATTATCCATAAATAAAATTCCTGTAAACTGTACTCTTATTTTTACTCCGGAACAAGCACTATTAGCTGCTAAATCTGGAGCTAAATTTGTAAGTCCTTTTGCAGGAAGAATAGATGATTTTATAAGATCACAAAATAATATGTCGTTTGGTAAATCGGATTATTTTCCTGCTTTTGGTATGGAGAAAAATAATCAGTTGATGGAAGATAATGGAATCGTATCAGGAGTTGATCTGGTAAAGCAAATTGTAATGATATTTAAGAAATATGTTATAAAAGAAACAGAGGTATTAGCGGCAAGTATCAGGAACCCAAGACAGTTAAGAGAAGCAGCACTTGCCGGCGCAGATATAGCAACGGTCCCTATGGATGTAATAGAAAGGCTGCTTATGCATTATAAAACCAGAGAAGGTATGCAGAAATTTACCAGAGATATTATTCCAGAGTATGCAGAACTATTAAAAAATAAATAAGCAAAAAAATAATATAGCGGATATTGCAGATTATAAAGTTTAAATTAAGAGTTTAAATTGATTTAGAATGATTAAAAATTAAATACAATTATTTATAAAAATATATTTTAATTTATTTAAACTTATGATAATATATTAAAATATTTTTTTTATAATATATATAAAGATAAAATATAATAATTTTATATAAATATATTTATAAAATATAATATTTAAATTTGTATTAATATAATAAATAATAAATATAGTAATGGATTTGAAGTATTTGCCGTATATAATAATAATATTTTTAGGAATTACTGGTTTAGTTATATTTATATTTTTTCTTCTAAAAAATAAAATGAAGATATTTAACATTATACCAATTGCCCGTGAGACCATTGTGGATAGCATAAAGGATAATATCATTGTTCTTGACAATAAAAATCGTATTTTGTATCTTAATCCTTCCGCTCAAAATATATTTAAATGCCTTAATATAAATTTTGTTGGAAAACCTATTACTGAATTATTACCTGATTATTATAATTATCTTAATAACAAAGCTGATAATCCTGAATTAAGTGTGGAAATAGTCCTTTTAAGAAAGAACCATAAAAGAGACTATGATATGATTGTTAGTCCTATTATTTACAGTAAGGAAAAGCTTATTGGTAAAGTTGTTGCACTCCGGGATATTACCGAACAAAAACAGATTAATAAATCATTAAACTTCAGAATAAAATTTGAGAATCTTATAACTACATTATCAACAAACTTTATCAGACTTTCATCAGATGAAATAGATGACGAAATAAATTATGCTCTTAAGACAGTTGGGAAATTTACAAGTATAAGCCGAATTTATATTTTTCTATTTCATAACCACGGATCCAGAATTAATAAAACTCATGAATGGTGCGCTGAAGACACTGAACCCAAAATAAAAGAACTAAAGGGAATTTCAACTGAAAATATACCCGGGTGGTTGGAAAAGTTGAAAAAATTTGAGCCTGTCTATATTCCTGATGTCTCAAAGATTGAACCAAAATCAAAAGAAGAAAAGAAAATATTAAAATCGCAGGGTATAAAATCAATTGTAATAATCCCTATGGCTCATGGAGAAACCCTTACAGGATTTCTTGGCTTTGAATCTATAAAGATAAAAAAGTTATGGACCATAAATGATATAACCCTGTTAAAATTATTTGGAGAGATTTTAGCCAATGCACTGGAACGAAAGAAAGCGGAGGAGGAAATAAGATACCTGTCATTAAAAGATAAATTAACAGGGCTATATAACCGGACATATTTTGAAGAAGAGCTTAAGAGACTTAATACCAAAAGGCAGCTTCCTTTAAGCTTTATAATGGGAGATGTAAACGGTTTAAAACTTATAAATGATGCTTTTGGACCCAAGGAAGGTGATAAGCTTTTGAGAAGGATAGCCAGGATTTTAAAGAGCTGCTGCAGAAAAGAGGATATAATTGCAAGATGGGGAGGAGATGAATTTTCTATATTACTACCTAAAACTACTGAAAAGGATTCGGAAGAAATATTAAAAAGAATAAGAGGTTCCTGTCTTGAAACTGATGATCAAAAAATACCGTTAAGTATATCTCTCGGAACTTCTACCAAGAAAAATTATAATTGTGATATAAGAACTATAATAAAAGAAGCTGAAGACTGGATGTACCGCAGAAAGCTGCTTGAAAGAAAGAGCATATGCAGTTCTATAATTTCATCACTGGAAAGAACGTTACAGGAAAAGAGTTACGAAACAGAGGAACATGCATTGAGGATGAAAGAAATGTCACTGGTCTTAGGTAATTCTTTAAAATTAAGAGAAAATAAATTAAACGAATTATCGCTGCTTTCAGCTCTTCATGATATAGGAAAGATAGCGATACCTGATGAAATTCTAATGAAAAAAGGTAAGCTAACAGACGAAGAATGGATAATTATAAAAAGACATCCGGAAGTTGGTTATAATATTTCCGGCTCGTCTCCGCATCTGGTACCTATAGCGGATGCAGTGCTATCACACCATGAATGGTGGAACGGGGCCGGATATCCACGTGGATTGAGAGGAGAAGATATCCCATTGACATCACGGATAATATCGATTATTGATGCATATGATGTAATGACTCATGATAGGTCTTACAAGAAAGCAGTCAGCAGGCAAGATGCTTTGGAAGAGCTTAGAAGATGCGCCGGAACTCAATTCGACCCCAGCCTGATAGAAATTTTTACACAGTTATAAATTAGCTTAAAAGACAATTCATTTATTTTAGCGCTACTGGATATTACAAAATGAACAACACATTACTAAATGCTTCTTATATAATTTCAATTATTATAGAAATAGGAGTACCTATCACACTTGCGGTTTATATGTGGAAAAAAAACAGGACCTCCTGGGCAATATTTTTTCTGGGAATGATCTTATTTTTAATTTCGCTTATAAGAATTCCTTTAAATAATCTTTTTTCCTCAATTATTGCAAATAATTTTAGCGGAGATCTGGTTATTATATTGATTGGTTTATTTGCATCGCTTACCGCCGGAATATTTGAAGAAGGTGTAAGGGTACTGGCATTTGGGGCGATTATAAAACCAAGAAGCTATAATAAAGGAATTATGTATGGAATTGGACACGGCGGTGGAGGAGAATCGATGATTTTTGTTGCTATGTCAGTTCTGATTAGTTTTATTATTTATAGATTTTTTCCTGGTATTTTACCTACAAGTTTATTGGTTCAAATAGCAGGTGTTGACTGGTATATCCCTCTTATAGGTGCTCTTGAAAGAATTTTTGCTATTGCTATCCAAATTTCGCTTTCAGTCCTGGTAATGTATGCTTTCCTGAAAAGAAAATATTATTTTATATTAATTTCAATACTATACCACATGATAATAGATTTTTTTTCTATTTATATAAATTATAAATTCGGAATTCTACTGAGTGAAATATCAGTGTTTATTTTTGCTGTTATAAGTGTTTTTATAATTTATATTCTAAGACCCAGAAAAGAAGAAATAGAATTAAAACACTGATAAGGTAAAACAAAAACCCCGAGTTATTTTTTGTCATAGCTAGCGCGTTAGACTACTAAACATCTCGGGGTACATCTTAAAACTTTTCTCAGGGACTTTTCAGATTATTAACCTATTATCTATTCTCTTTCGAAAAAAAATTTCAGTCATTCCTGAAAGTTGCCTCCTGTTCTAAGATGATAAAAAGATATCAAAATTGAAAAATGTTGTCAATAGATTGAAAGGAAAATATATAAAAATTTTTTATATTTTTAATTTTTATTGCGTTTAATCTTATGGTTAATAAATATAAAAATTATAGTAAAATAATTAATAGTAAAAAATAAGTTATTATTCACAAAATGTAATAATTTTTATATAGTATTAAAATATTTTCATAAACTTCTAATAAAGTAATTTTTTTATTAAACGGTTTTGCAAAATGAAAATTATAAAAAAAATAGCTGTAATAGGACTGGGGCTTATAGGAGGGTCATTAGCTTTATCTCTAAAGAATATTAACCAGGATTTTATTATAACTGGGTATGATATTGAAGGTGAAGCAATGAATATAGCCAAATATAGAAATATAATAGATATTATTGCCAAGGATTATAAAGAAGCAGTAACGGATGCTGACTTGATAATAATAGCAACACCTATAAGTAAAATAGTTGAAGTTGTAAAGCATATTAAAGATTATTTAAAAAAAGGAGCGATTATTACAGATGTAGGCAGCGCTAAAGAAAAAATAGTTAAAAGGGTCAGTGAAATATTGCCTGATGGAGTATTTTTTATAGGAGGTCATCCTATGGCTGGCTCGGAAAACGAAGGTATCTTAAGTGCTACTCCGGAATTATTCAGAAACATATTTTATATTTTAACTCCTACTGATACTACTAAATCTGAACCTCTGGTTACATTGCATTCTTTATTTACAAAAATCGGTGCAAAAGTAATCTCTATGAAGCCTAAGGAACATGATGAAAATGTAGCATTGATAAGCCACCTTCCTCATATTCTCTCTACAAATCTGGTCGATATGGTTGATGACAAGCAAAAGAAGATGAAGAATTTATTTAAATTATGTGCAGGAGGTTTTAGGGATATGACCAGAATTGCTGCTGCAAATACAAAAATGTGGCTTGATATAAGTCTGGAAAATAAAGACAAGCTAATGAAATCGATAGATGAATATATAAAATATTTGACAAAATTTAAAAGTAACCTCCAGAAAGAAAATACAGAATCAATAAAAAAACATTACCTAAAAGCACGGAAAGCAAGAATTAATCTGCCAAAATATGTGGAAAAGGACATTTCAAAGTTATATGAACTCATGGTTGCAATACCTGATAAAGCAGGTGTTTTAAGCGAAATAACGCTGGCCATAAGTTCTCATGGAATTAATATTGAAGATATATCCATTTTTCATTCAACAGAGTTTAGCGGTGGTGGTATCCTTAAAGTGCTGGTTCAAGGTGAAGATGCTGGTAAAATTACAAAGGAAGCAATTGAAAAAGCAGGTTATAAAGTGAGTGTAAAAAAAGTATTAAGTGAGTAAAAATGGAAATACATGGGGCAAAAAGTATAAGAGGGGAATTAAAAGTTCCTGGTGATAAGTCGATTTCACATAGAAGTGTGATCATATCATCACTAGTTAATAATAACATTGCAATAGAAAATTTCTTGTTCTGTCAGGATTGTATAAAAACTATAGATATCTTAAATAAATTAGGGGTAAAAATTGAAAAAATAAATGGTAATTTAATAGTATACGGCAGGGGTATTAAAAACCTCAAGGAACCTGATGAAATACTGGATGTTGGAAATTCAGGAACTACAATAAGAATAATGAGCGGTGTTCTGGCTGCAACTAATTTCATGTCTGTATTAAGTGGTGACAGGTCAATAAACAACAGACCCATGAGAAGAATAATGGAGCCGCTTATGGAAATGGGGGCAAAAATAAGCGGAAGAGAGAATAATTCAAAAGCTCCTATAGTTATATTTGGAAATAATAATTTGGAAGGAAAAAAATTTGAACTTAAGGTGTCAAGTGCACAGGTTAAATCCTGTATACTTATGGCAGCGCTTAACGCAAAAGGTACCACCGAAATAATTCAACCTCAAGTTTCAAGGGATCATACAGAGCGTATGCTCCAGTACTTTGGAGCGGATATTACATATGATGGTAAATACACAAAATTAAATCCGGGTAAAAAGTTAATCGCCAGAAAAATTTATATACCCGGCGATATTTCTTCAGCAGCTTTTTTTATTGTTGCAACTCTGATTTTAAAAGATTCACATACTATTATAAGGGATATCGGTTTGAATCCCACCAGAAGCTATTTTGTAGAAATTCTTGAAAAGATGGGTGGTAAGATAGTTATTAAAAATAAGAGAATTATAAATAATGAACCGGTTGTGGATATTGAAATTTTTTCCAGTAAATTAAATTCTATAGAAATAGAAAAAGAAAAAATCCCTACTATAATTGATGAGATACCGATATTGTGTGTGGCTGCGGCTGTTGCCAGGGGTAAGACAGTAATTAGAGGTGCCGAAGAACTAAGATATAAGGAAAGTGACAGAATAAGGTCTCTTGTAAGCCAGTTTAAAAAATTAAAGGTAAACATAGAGGAAAAAGAGGATGGTATGGTAATAAAAGGAGATGAAAATTTCCGGGCAGGTGAGGGAATAGTGGAGAGCTTTTGTGATCATAGGATTGCGATGTCTCTTTCGATACTGGCTTTGCTATCAACCGGAAATGTAACCATCCTTGATTCTGATTGTATCAATACGTCCTTTCCCGATTTTAGATATAATCTAAAAAAAGTCCTGGCACAGTAAGATAGGAGAGAATAGTATAATATTAAAAGAATGTATATTGATTAAATAATGCCTAAAAACATTATTACAATAGATGGACCTGCCGGAAGCGGTAAAAGCACAGTAGCCAAAATTTTAGCCAGAGAATTGGGTTTAAAATATGTTGACACTGGTGCCATGTATAGGGCAATTACTCTTATTGCCCTTCAGAATAAAATAGATTATAAGGATGAAAGGTCCATATTAAAGCTTGCCAGAAATGTAAATCTTGAGCTTGATAGCAATTCAGCAGATGAAAATAAATATACTGAAGTAAAAATCGATGGAAAAGATGTAACTAATAAAATCAGAAGCATTGAAGTGGGAGCCGCAGTTTCTATTGTTTCTAAATTATCGGGAGTTAGGAAATACCTCGTAAGTCTCCAGAAAAAGTTTATAGAAGATGGTAATGCTGTCCTTGAGGGAAGAGATACAGGAAGTGTGGTGTGTCCGGATGCAACATTAAAGATATTTCTGACTGCAAGCTTGAGCGTAAGAATAAGGAGAAGAGATTTGCAGGTCAGAGAAAAGGGGCAGTTTTTAAAAAAAGAAGTAATTAAAAATGAAATTATTAGCAGGGATAGGATTGATAGCAGCAGGAAAGATAGTCCACTGATAATACCGGAAAACGGAATTATAATTGATACATCCAGATTATCAGTAGGAGAAGTTGTTGATGAAATTAAGAAATTATATTTTGAGAGAATAAATGTTAAAAACAAAGCACAGTAAATCCTATTTTATTTTATACAGAATAGTACAATTCGTGCTAAAAGTTATTTTTACGCTTTTATACAGGGTAGAGAAGATAGACTTATATAAAGTACCCGTTAAAGGCAGTCTGATAATATGCTCAAACCATATAAGTTATGTTGATCCGGTGATAATAGGGGCATTTATTCCAAGGTGCATTTATTTTATGGCAAAAAAAGAATTATACAGCAGTAAGTTTTTGTCCTCTCTAGTAACATTTTTTAATGCTTTTCCTGTGAGCCGTCAGGCTTTTGACAGAAAAGCATTTTATACCTCATTTGAAATTTTAAAAAACGAAAACGTTCTGTGTTTATTCCCGGAAGGTACAAGATCTACTGATGGTATCTTAAGAAAGGGAAAGAAAGGTTTAGGATTTATATCGGCAGTTAGCAGTACTTCCATTTTACCTGTAGCTCTTAGTGGAACGAATAAAATAATTCAAAAACCCCACAAGAGAGT
>Ga0256868_10000863_pt1 | contig 17176 bp, 15 predicted proteins | sample RVTome_13_FD_187341 | JGI IMG/M metagenome (GOLD analysis project Ga0256868, IMG submission 187341) | Soil microbial communities from uranium-contaminated site in the Upper Colorado River Basin, Wyoming, United States - RVT92D227 HiSeq ...
AGACTCGAAGATACCTCGAATGAATATTTTTTTGTCTGGTTATATACGGTGTAAGACTGAATGCCTGTTAACGCATTTTTAATGTCCTGAATAATCAGCCTGTCACCTTTTTCTACTTTCTCGTAGTCCTCTAAAATTTTAAAAAGTAAGGGGACAATCCCGAAATTTATGAGGTTTGACCTGTGGATTCGCGCAAAAGACTTTGCGATAACTGCCTGTATACCGAGGAACATAGGTGCGATAGCTGCATGTTCTCTGGATGAACCCTGGCCATAATTTACACCTCCAACAATAATTCCTCCTCCTGTTGCCTTTGCCTCCCGTGCCCGTTTGCTGAAGGAGTTATCGATATTACTGAAAACAAATTCGGAAATTGCAGGGATATTGGAACGATATGGAAGCACTGCGGAACCAGCAGGCATGATATCGTCTGTTGTTATATTGTCCCCGAGTTTTAAAAGAACTTCTGCTTCGATCGTATCTTTTAAGGGTTCTTTAATGGATATTTCCTTGATATTCGGTCCCTTGAGAACAATGACATCGGTGGTGTTATCTTTCGGATGTATGATGAAATTCCTGTTTATCAGGTATTTTTTGGGCTCTTTAAAACTGCTGATGTTCAAACCCGATTCACGGGGATCGATTATTTCCCCTTTCAAAGCAAATATTGCACATGATACAGGGCTTGCGAGATAGACTGAGGCATCCTTTGTACCGCTTCTGCCCTTGAAATTTCTGTTGTATGAACGTACGGAAACCTGGCTGCTGCCTGGTGCTCCACCCATACCGATGCATGGACCACATGATGATTCAAGCATTCTTGCACCTGCAGCTATCATATCTGCGGTGAGACCCTCTTTTGAGATCATCTCATAAACTTGTTTTGATCCGGGATTTATCAGGAGGTTTACATCCGGAGCAACTGCGTTGCCTTTAAGTATTAATGCAACGGTTTTCAATGCCTGATAAGAAGAATTTGTACAGCTTCCGATACATACCTGGTCAACCTTCATTCCGGTAAGGCTTTTTACCGTTACGACATTATCCGGGCTGTGCGGCTGGGCGATCATTGGTTCGATCTGGCTGAGGTCTATGGTAATGATTTCAGCGTATCTGGCACCCTTATCTGCCTTGATTTCAACCCAGTCGGATTCTCTTCCTATCGCAGCAAGATAAGCCTTTGTTCTTTTGTCACTGGGGAATATGGATGTTGTAGCACCCAGTTCAGCCCCCATGTTAGTAATAGTTGCTCTTTCAGGAACATTCAGATCCTTTATGCCGGAACCACCATATTCGAATATCTTCCCAACACCACCTTTGACAGTGAGCCTTCTCAGTATTTCAAGTATCACATCCATTGCGGTTACCCATGGACGCTGCAGCTTTCCGGTCAAATTAACCTTAACGACTTGTGGCATGTTTACTTCAAATGGGGAACCGCCCATAACTGTAGCAGCATCCAGACCACCAACACCGATGGCGATCATTCCCATGCCACCGCCTGTAGGGGTATGGCTGTCAGTGCCGAGAGCGATCTTTCCGGGTGCTGCGAATTGCTCAAGATGAACCTGATGGCAAATGCCATTCCCAGGTCTTGAAAAATAGGCTCCATATTTAGCAGCGACGGTTTGAAGGAAAAGGTGATCGTCAGGGTTCATATAATTTGTCTGGATCATGTTATGGTCGACATAGGAAACAGCGAGCGGTACTTTTACCCTGTCGATTCCTATCGCTTCGAACTGCAACCAGGTCATAGTACCTGTCGCATCCTGTGTATAGACCTGATCGACTCTCAATCCGACAGGAGTATCTGTTTTCAGTCCCCCGTATACTTTGTGTGCTTCAAATATTTTTTCAACAATGTTCTTTCCCAACTCAACCTCCAATAATTGGAATGGAATACCTTTTATATAAAAAATTTACCATACTAAAAGCAATTAAATCCAAAAACCATTCTCCCTCCTCCCTTGAGATAAAAAGAAAATATGTATAAAATATAGCCGAATCCCAAGAAACCGAAACATGGAGATCTCCAATGCATTTATTTAAATACCGGTCCGGTGAATTGTATGCTGAAAATATACCTGTCAGAAAGCTGGCTGAGAAATACGGAACTCCGTTATATGTGTATAGCTATAATACTCTTCTGAGGCATTTCAGGGCATATGACGAGGCGTTCAATGATTATCCGCACACCATATGTTTTGCAGTCAAGTCCAATCCAAATACCGCAATCATCAGGTTGTTTGCAAAAAACGGCGGCGGTGCCGATATAGTTTCAGGCGGAGAGCTTTTTGTTGCATTGAAAGCCGGGGTACCTTCTAAAAAGATAGTATACGCCGGTGTTGGAAAGACAGAAGAAGAAATAACATTTGCCTTAAGAGCAAAGATACTCATGTTCAACGTGGAGTCTGAAAATGAGCTGAGGGAGATCGACAGGGTTGCGGGCATGATGAAGAGGAAAGCGCCGATCGCACTGAGAATCAACCCTGACATTGATCCTGAAACCCATCCATATATTACTACAGGGCTGAAGAAACACAAATTCGGGATTCCTATTGAAGATGCTTTAGAGTATTTCAGGCTCGCATCGAAACTGAAGAATATCGATGTTATCGGTATACATAAACACATCGGGTCACAGATAACAAAGGTATCTCCCTTCGTCGACGCCCTGAAGAGAATATTGCTGCTTATTGATAAACTCAGTTTCCAGGGAGTAGATATCAAATATCTCGATGTCGGAGGAGGTCTCGGAATATCATATAAGGATGAGGAACCGCCGGTTCCTAAAGACCTTGCAAAGAACCTCATCCCTCTGCTCGAAGGCAGAAGACTGACATTGATTATGGAACCCGGAAGGTCAATTGCAGGTAATGCCGGTATACTTGTTACGAAAACGCTCTATCTTAAGAAGGGTCCGGAGAAGGAATTTATTATTGTGGATGCAGGGATGAACGACCTGATCAGGCCGTCACTGTATGAAGCATATCATCGTATACTTCCGGTTGTCAGAAAAAAGAGAGAGACGATAACGTGTGATGTTGTCGGCCCCATATGTGAATCCGGCGATTTTCTTGCAAGAGAGCGCGAATTAAAGAGGGTAAAACGGGGAGAATACCTCGCTGTTATGAGCGCAGGCGCCTATGGATTTTCCATGAGCTCGAATTACAACAGCAGAACCAGGGCAGCCGAAGTCATGGTAAAAGGCAGCAAGCATGCGCTGATACGGGAACGGGAGACATACAATGACCTCACGGCAAAGAACAGACTCCCGGTGTTTTTGAAATAAGATTTCACAATTTATTACTTCGGCAAGTGAATAAATAAAAATGTCATGCTCCGACTCGATCGGGGCATCCAGTTCCTTCTAGATGCCCCGGTCAAGCCGGGGAATGACGACTTTAAGATATTTAGTTGCCGAAGTAATAACAAATAGAATGCTATGAAAATACCTTTTACGAAAATGCATGGTCTCGGCAATGACTTTATCGTCATCGATGCAAGAGAATTCTCTCTTGATAACCTGCCCGGTCTCTCAGCAAGAATGTGCGACAGAAGGTTTGGTATCGGTGCAGACCAGATCCTTCTGCTTGAAAAGTCCGTTGTCGCAGACTTTCGTATGAGGATCTTCAATACCGATGGAAGTGAAGTGGAGATGTGCGGAAACGGTATCCGTTGTCTGGCAAAATATATATGGGACAGAAATTTTTCTGACAAGAACATCCTCAATATTGAAACCCTTGCAGGGATTATTAAACCTGAAAAGGCAGGTGACATGGTAAAGGTAGATATGGGTGAGCCGATCTTCGAGCCTGAAAAAATACCGGTGGATATAACTGCTGAATCAAATCCCCCCTTACCCCCCTTTTCTAAAGGGGGGCATAGGGGTATTATCGATTACCCCCTTCAGATAGCTGACAGGGAATTTAAAATTACCTGTGTATCGATGGGAAATCCACATGCGGTTATTATTGTTGACGACGTTTCCCAATTCCCGGTAACATATTATGGGCCCATGATCGAAACCCATTCAATATTCCCCAAAAAGATCAATGTCGAATTCATAGAAGTGCTTTCCGACAGAGAGATAAGAATGCGTGTCTGGGAAAGGGGATCCGGTGAAACAATGGCTTGCGGCACAGGTGCGTCGGCAGTTGCGGTCGCTGCAAACATCAAAAGGCTTACTGGAAAAAATGTAACAATTCATTTGCTCGGCGGTGACCTTCTTGTTGAATGGGCTCAAAACAACCATGTGTATATGACAGGCCCTGCTGTAGAAGTTTTTAACGGTGTAGTCGGGCACTAGGGGGATGCAGCATATTTATCAAGGGCAGTTTGCACGAATATGAACGAACCCCGGTTATCAAACCGCTGAGATATGTTGAAGAAGATTAATAATATTGCCGTGTCTGTCGATATCAGCAGTGAAGGGAACGGTATGCTGACCGATTTTCCCATTGAACAGGGGCATATCCTGACCTTTGAAGACGAGATTGCCATAAATAATCATCAATCGAAAAAGGCTGCTGTTGTAAAATGGACGGGAAAGATTAACGGTAAATATCGGGTGGGATTGAAATTCTTATAAACCCTTAAGAAAAGGAGGCAGCTATGTTTAAGGGATCAATAGTCGCAATTGTCACACCTTTTAAAAAGGGGAAGGTTGATGAAAAGGCACTCGGCGATCTCATAGAGTGGCATATTGCCCAGGGGACCACGGCGATTGTCCCGTGCGGTACGACAGGTGAAGCTTCAACTCTCGATTATAAAGAACATTACAGGGTTATCGATATCGCAGTAAAAACTGTTCATAAAAGGGTTCCTGTTATTGCAGGAACGGGTGCAAATTCTACCGATGAGACGATCGAGATAACGAAACATGCAAAGAAATCGGGTGCAGATGCTGTACTGCTTGTTACACCTTATTACAATAAGCCCACTCAGGAGGGCCTTTACAGGCACTATAAAATTGTTGCTGAAAAGGTTGACATACCTATCGTTTTATATAATGTTCCCGGACGCACTGCGGTCAACATGCTACCAGCTACTGTTGCACGCCTCGCTGAGATTAAGAATATTGTCGCCATAAAAGAGGCTACCGGTGATATGAAACAGGTAAGTGAAGTTCTCAGACTCTGTGGAGACAGAATAACTGTTATATCAGGGGATGATTTTACAACCTTACCACTGCTCGCTCTCGGGGGTAAAGGCGTGATATCTGTTTCCGCAAATGTTGCACCAAGAGCAGTCTCCCAGATGTGTTCTTTTTGGCTGAAAGGCCAGTATGATAAGGCGCGGGCATTGCACTATAAATTGGAACCACTGAACGCAGCAATGTTCATTGAGACAAACCCGATACCTGTCAAAACAGCACTGGCGATGATGGGAAAAATACAGGAAGAATTCAGGCTCCCTCTCTGCGAAATGGCACCGGCGAACAAAGAAAAGCTGAAAAAGGTCCTTGTGGATTTAAAGCTGATCTAAAATCAGAGATATTTTTTGATAACCGTTAAATCCAGATGTTTCAGGACAGCCCTCTCGATGGTATTGCTCTCCAAATCTTTGAGATAGGGGAAAATCCCTATTAGCGGGACCGGACTGACCTTTTTCAAGACATCTGGATTTGTTTTTTCTGCAGGTGTATTTTCCGGTGGCAGGCTGTAATTGATAATGATCCCGGCAACATCAATGCCTTCTTTTATAGCATGGGTAACGGTAAGCATGGTGTGGTTGATTGTACCGAGGCCGGGCTTCGAGACAACGATGACCGGAAGCCCGAAATCTTTCGCAAGATCGAATACAAAATAATCCCTGGTAACCGGGACAAGCAGACCGCCGATTCCTTCAACAATAATAACATCGTATTTTTTTGAAAGCTCTCGATATGCTGTTTGTATTTTTTCAACATCGACGGATCTTCCTTCAATTTCGGAAGCCGGAAGTGGTGCCAGGGGATTCTCAAAACAACATGGTGAGACATGATTCACCGTCTCTTCCATATGAGCAATTGTCTTTATAAACATGCCGTCAGAAGGGATGTACACATCACCTTCCCGTAAACATCCAGTCTCTATCGGCTTCATACCGCATGCCTTGTGTCCGAGAAGATGGGCAGCCTTAATCAATGCTGCAGTGATAATTGTCTTGCCGACTCCCGTATCAGTGCCGGTTACGAAGAAACCTTTTGGCATGAAATCTCCAAGTCTTCAGAAAAAATTCTAAATCCTAAACAAAGCCAAAATTGACAATTTCAAATTTTGGTTTGGGAGTTTTCAACTTGATAATTCCCTGTAAGTTTACTACAGGGCTTCCTTGTGTTATTCTCTGGCTTGACCAGGGAATCCAGTTCCTTTCTTCTGGATTACCCGATCAAGTCGGGTAATGACATTGATTTTTGATCATTGAGCAACTATCCGTCCTGTTTAGAGTTTCGATATTAGGATTTTGGATTTCCATAGTTCTATGCCTGTTTCAGTGCCTCGATCAACTGGTCAATATGTTCGTCAGTATGTGCGGCAGTTACGGTCACTCGTATCCTGGGTTCTTTTACGGTAGGCGGCCTTATCGCCGGTGCATAAATACCTTTTTCAAAGAGATGCTTTGAGACAAGCAGGGTGTTTTCTATTGTTCCCGTCAATACAGGTATTATAGGCGTTTCGCTGCCCATGATGTCGTATCCGATATCTCTTATGCCGTCTGCTGCCTTATGCCTGTTCGCCCAGAGTTTTGTTATCAGTCCAGGATCATTTTCAATCAATTCCAGGGCAGCAATGGATGCGGCAGTGACACAAGACGGAAGGGCTGTCGAAAACATAAAACTTCGTGCGGTATTCAATACCAACTGAACGACTTCAGAGCAACCTGCAAGGAAAGCGCCGAAAGAACCGAAGGCCTTTGAGAATGTCCCCATCTGCATTATCCAGGGTTCCGGTCTCAGCTGAAAGTGAATGAGTGCGCCCCTACCGTTGCCAATGACTCCTGTAGCATGGGCTTCATCCAGATATAACATTGAATCATATGCTTTACAGAGGCTGAATATTTCCTTTACAGGGGCAATATCTCCATCCATACTGAAGACGGTATCTGTTATGATCACTTTTTTCTTTGAATTATTTTTCTTCAGAAGGTCTTCGAGGTGTGATACGTCTTTATGCCTGTATACATAAGTCTTCGATACGCCGAGACGGCATCCGTCGATGATACTTGCATGATTGAACGCATCGCTGAAAAAGATGGTATCTTCATCTGCAATGGCAGGTAAGATGCCGGTATTTGCTGCATAGCCTGAATTGAATACAAGTGCAGATTCGGTTTCTTTGAATCGTGCAATTTTTTTCCCAAGTTCTTCATGCAACGTGCTTCCCCCGCTCAGGAGTCTCGATGCCCCGGCACCGAACCCATATATATCAAGAGCTCTTTTAACCCTATCAATAATATAAGGATGGTTCGCGAGTCCGAGATAATCATTCGATGAGAAGTTTATGTATTCCCTGCCATTTATATGTATCCTTGATCCCTGGGGAGATTGCCGGTCTTTGATTTCCCTGAAAAGATTTTCAGCTTTTAATTTGTTGATTTTTTCAAGAAACATGTTCGTATTTTACCATAATGATCATACAGAAAAAGGCAAGATAAACGGGCATCCAGGCATAAATCCAAGAATTTAGAAATCCTATATTTTTTAATTACAAAAATCTCTTGACAATTTTTTTTGCCCTGTGGTATTCTGGTTTCGCTTTTCTAAACTATTCAATGGAAGGTGAAAGATGCTAGATATTCAACCTATATGGTTTTTTGTTTTAGCGATTAACTTTCTTGCTTTAATCTTCATCCTGAACGCGATCCTTTTTAGCCCCCTCATGAAAATATTCAAGGAACGAGATGATACGGTCAAGGGAGCTCTTGATGCCGCCAAGGAAATGACCGAAAAAAGAGAAGAAGGCATCGCTAGAATGAACCGTGAACTTGCCGAAGCCAGAAGCAAAGCAAAGGAGACTTTTGAATCTCTCAAGGCTGAGGGTCTGGGCAAACAGAGAGAGGTTCTATCTGCTACCGAGGCTGAGGCTGGTGCAATCCTTGAGAAGGCAAGGGCTGAGATTAAGGCTGAGGCTGAAAAGGCAAGGAAGGCTTTAAGAGCAGACATCGACAAGTTCTCTGACGAAATCGTAAGAAAGCTGGTGAAGGTATGAGAAGAATAAGTCAAAAGTTCAAAAAAATAATCTTTCCATTATTTATAATAAGTATCGCATTTGCTTCTTATGCTTTTGGCAGTAGCGGAGGTGAAGAAGGTGGTCATGGTTCGTTGTTGAAAGATTATATGTGGAAGATTATTAATTTCTTAATCCTCATCGTGATCCTCTTTAAATTCGCCAAAAAGCCGCTCCAGAATTTCCTTCAAAAAAGGACGGAATTGATAGAAAAAACCCTGAACGAGGCCAGGGAAGCAAAAGAGGCCGCGATAAAGGCGTTGCGGGAAGTGGAGGAAAGGCTTAAGGTCAAAGATAGTGAGATAGAGGCAATCCTGTCTGCTGCAAAGAAGTCCGGTGAGCATGAGAGAGATATCATCACAGCGGAAAGTGAAAAACTCAAGGAAAAGATATTAGAACAGGCAAAGACCAATATCGAATACGAACTGAAGCATGCCAAAGAGGCAATTAAGGCTGAGGCTGTTGAGTTGGCCATGGAACTTGCCGAGAAAAAAATTAAGGAAAAAATGACAAAAGAAGAGCAGGAAAAGCTTCTTTCAGAGTCTCTGGTGAAGATAGGAGGCAAAGGTTGAAACCGATAAGGGAAGCAAACAGATACGCAAAGGCATTAGTGAGGAGTGTTAGCATCGAAACCATACCACAGTCTCTTGCCGAACTTATTTCAATGAATGACCTTATGGTCAGGAGTAAGGAGTTCAGGAATCTCCTTGTTAACCCGCGGTTTACATCAGATGAGAGGGCAACAGTTATTAAGTCACTGTCAGACAGGCTTAAACTCTCTGAATATACGGTGAAATTTATCCTGCACCTCTCTGATGTCGGGGTAATCGTAGCGCTTCCCGATATCATCAGAATAGCTACCAATCTTTATCTCGAGAAGAAAAAGAAGGCTAAGGCAATTGTTGTGACTCCCATTCAAATAAGCAAGGACAATGAGAATGTTCTGAAAGCATCTCTGAAAAACGTAACGGATAGGGATGTGGAAGTCGAATATGTGATAGACCCTTCCCTTCTTGGGGGAATCCTCGTCAAGATCGGAAGCACGATGTATGATACGAGCATAAAGGGCCAGTTAAGGCTTTTAAAAGATGAGTTAATAAAGGGGTGACATTATGGCAGAAATTAAGACAGAAGAAATCAGCGAACTTTTAAAGAAGCAGATCACAGACTTTGAGAAGAAGGTTGATGTCAGTGAGATTGGAGCCGTTACATATATCGGTGACGGTGTCGCAAAGGTTTATGGCCTTGACAATTGTATGAATTTGGAACTGCTTGAGTTCCCGAATGGTGTCTTTGGTATGGCACTGAACCTTGAGGAAGATTTAGTAGGTGCTATTCTATTTGGTGAAGATAAGCTCGTTAAGGAAGGCGATATTGTAAAGCGTACAGGCAGGGTTATGGAGACACCGGTTGGTGAGGCAATGATAGGAAGGGTAGTGAATGCAATAGGACAGCCAATAGACGGAAAGGGTCCCATAAATACTAAAGAAACGAGAAAGGTGGAGGTTATAGCACCCGGTATCATAAAGAGGCAGCCTGTTAACCAGCCCCTCCAGACTGGTATTAAGGCAATAGACTCTATGATTCCCATTGGAAGGGGACAGAGGGAGCTTGTCATAGGTGACCGTCAGATTGGAAAGACCGCTATCCTGGTCGATACAATTATTAATCAGAAAGGCGGAGATGTTATCTGCATTTATGTGGCAGTCGGCCAGAGGAGACCGGCTGTTGTTAATACGGTTAAGAAACTTGAAGAAATGGGTGCGATGGAACACACAATCGTTGTTGTAGCAACAGCGAGTGAGCCTGCACCTATGCAATATATAGCCCCTTATGTTGGGTGTGCTATGGGTGAGTATTTCAGGGACACAGGTAGACATGCCTTTATAGGCTATGACGACCTTACCAAACAGGCACAGTCATACAGGCAGCTTTCCCTGATCCTGAGACGTCCTCCTTCACGTGAGGCATATCCCGGTGACGTCTTCTACCTCCATTCAAGGCTTCTCGAAAGAGCGGCAAAAATGAGTGACGCAATGGGCGCCGGTTCACTTACCGCAATCCCGGTAATTGAAACACAGGCCGGTGACGTTTCCGGTTATATACCAACAAACGTCATCTCTATTACTGATGGCCAGATATATCTTGAGCCCGAACTCTTCTACGGTGGCATTAGACCAGCAGTTAACGCAGGTCTTTCAGTCAGCCGTGTCGGCGGTGCTGCCCAGATAAAGGCTATGAAACAGATTGCTGGAATGCTCAGGCTCGACCTTGCACAGTATAGAGAACTTGCAGCATTCGCACAGTTTGCCTCTGATCTTGATAAGGCAACCCTTGCCCAGATTGAGAGAGGCAGAAGAATGGTTGAGCTTCTGAAGCAAGACCAATTTGTGCCAATGCCTGTTGATGACCAGATAATGGTTATCTTTGCAGGAACCCAGGGCTTTCTCGATGATCTGCCTCTTGAGGCGATAAAAACCTTTGAGGAGGGGTTCCTAAGATATATAAGGGCTGAAAAACAGGCTCTAAAGAAAGATATAATGGAGAAGAAGGCACTGGATGATGACCTTAAAGCAAAAATTACTGAGGCAATCACAGCATTCAAGAAAACTTTCTCAGCATAATACGTTTGTGATAGGAGAGGATAAATGCCAACTTTAAGGGATATAAGAAAAAGATTAAAAGCAATCCAGAATACAAGGAAGATTACGGCTGCCATGAAGATGGTGGCTGCAGCAAAAATGCGGAAGGTTCAGGACAGGATGCTGAATTTCAGGCCTTACGCTCAGAGAATGGAGTTAGTACTGTCTGATCTTGCGAGAGTAGCAGAGCGGGAGATCCATCCCCTTTTGGCACTGAGGATGAAAAAGACCGTAGAAGTTGTGGTGCTTACATCAGATAAAGGTCTTTGCGGTGCTTTTAACACGAACATACTGAAAGCCGCGTATAAATATATAGATGGACTGAAGAAAGAAAATGTTGAAGTGAGCCTGAGCGTTGTCGGCAGAAAGTCCCGTGACTTTTTCCGCAGAAGAAACATACCCATGAGAAACCAATGGATAGGGCTCTCCGGAAGAATATCATATGCCAATGCTCAGGAGATTGCAGGCAACCTGATAGAGGGTTATACCGGAGAGGCTTTTGATGAAGTTGTTGTTATTTACAATGAATTCAAATCGATGATTGCCCAGAAAGTTACCATGATGAAACTTTTGCCTGTTGGTACATTAGGGGCAGAAGAGGGACAGAAAGAACAATCCATGACGGCTGACTACCTGTATGAACCGTCAAGAGCAGCTATATTTGAAAGACTGTTACCGAAATATGTTGAAATACAAATCTATAGAGCTTTGCTTGAATCCTCTGCTGCTGAGGAAGCGGCAAGAATGGCTGCTATGGAGAATGCAACAAAGAACTGTTCAGAACTTATCACTAAAGTAACACTCCTGGCCAATAAAGTTAGGCAGGCCTCCATTACGAAAGAATTAATGGACATCGTCGGTGGTGTTGAGGCATTGAAGGAATAAAGAATAAACGGTTAAAGAATTTTAATATAGTTGAGGGGGTATAGAAATGAATATAGGAAAAGTTTCGCAGGTAATAGGTGCAGTAGTAGATGTGGAATTTGAAAAAGAATTACCGAAAATCCGCGACGCCATAAAGATAGACGAGCCAGGAGATCCTTCAAAAGGCATACCGGAGATTCATATAACATTAGAAACTGCTGCACATCTTGGTGAGAATAAGGTAAGGACTATATCAATGGGAGCGACAGACGGGCTTGTAAGGGGCATGAAGGTTGTGGACACTGGCCAGCCAATAACCGTGCCTGTCGGTAAGGCTGCATTAGGCAGGCTAATAAATGTCATAGGTGAGCCTATTGATGAAATGGGCCCAATAGAAACAACAGAGAGAATGCCCATTCACAGACTAGCACCTGAGTTTATTGAGCAGGAGGCAACTACGCAGGTCTTTGAGACAGGTGTTAAGGTCTTTGACCTTCTTGTGCCATTTGTTAGAGGTGGTAAAATGGGGATGTTCGGAGGCGCAGGAGTTGGTAAAACTGTTATTATAATGGAAATGATACACAATATTGCAATGGTTCATGGTGGCGTATCAGTGTTTGCAGGTGTTGGTGAGAGGACAAGGGAAGGCAATGACCTTTACCTGGAGATGAAGCATTCAGGCGTTTTACCAAAGGCATCTCTTGTCTATGGCCAGATGAATGAACCGCCTGGGGCGAGGGCAAATGTTGGTCTGAGCGCCCTTACAGTAGCAGAATACTTCAGGGATCAGGGTCAGGACGTTCTCTTATTCATTGATAATATCTTTAGATATACACTCGCCTGGGCTGAGGTTTCGGCACTCCTTGGAAGAATGCCATCAGCGGTTGGTTATCAGCCTACGCTCGGAACTGACATGGGGGCGCTCCAGGAGAGAATTACAACTACAAAGAAGGGTGCTATTACATCCATGCAGGCTATCTACGTTCCCGCCGACGACCTCACTGACCCTGCGGTTGCAACAGCATTTACCCATCTTGACGGGACCGTTGTTCTTTCAAGACAGATTGTAGAGCTCGGTATCTATCCTGGTGTTGACCCATTGGATTCTACATCGAGGATCCTCGACCCAAAGGTTCTCGGAGAGGAGCATTATGCTGTCGCAAGAAATGTCCAGAAGACCCTTCAGAGATATAAAGAGCTTCAGGACATTATCGCGATCCTCGGTATTGAGGAACTCTCAGAGGATGATAAACTCATCGTTGCGAGGTCAAGGAAGCTCCAGAGATTCCTGAGCCAGCCGTTTCATGTTGCAGAGACATTTACAGGACAAGCAGGTAAGTATGTCAAGACTGCGGATACCATAAAAGGATTCAAAGCGATTGTTGAAGGACAATACGATGATGTGCCCGAGCAGGCGTTTTATATGGTTGGACCGATTGAAGAGGTTGAAGAAAAGGCTAAGAAACTCGGCTGGAGCAGATAGGTATAAAGAAACTTAAGATTAAGGCAGGAGAACTATGGAGAAAGAGAATAAATTAAAACTCGAGGTTGTTACCCCTTACGGCCTTATTTTGAGTGAAGATGTTGAGGAAGTCACCTGTTCCGGAAGTGAAGGTGAATTCGGGGTACTTCCAGGACACGTACCTTTCTTTACAACCCTGAAAATCGGGATGCTCTCTTATAAAAAAGGGAATACAACAAAATATATCTTTGTAAACTGGGGCTATGCCGAGGTCGGACCTGACAGGGTTATGATACTCGCTGACAGCGCGGAGAAATCCGAGGATATAGATGTCGAGAGGGCTAAGGCTGCCATGAAAAGGGCCGAAGAAAGACTCAAAAAAGCAGAGGAGTTTGATTTTGCAAGATCTTCCTCTTCACTTGAGAGGGCGGTAACGAGGGTACAGGTAGCAGAGAAATACAGATAAGAGAAACAAGAATTACAGTATAGTTCATAAATTCAGTAAAATAAAAAAGAGCCATGCTTAAATGTATGGCTTTTTTTTATGAATAGAATTGCAGGTTATAAAACTGATATGATATAAAGTATATACCCTTTTTTCAGGTGATACAAGTACATGCAAAAAGAAAGTATTCTTATAATAGATGATGAAGAGTTTATCCTCCAGCTTTCAAGAGATATACTCACCAAGATAGACTATCATGTGAAAACAGCCTCTGACGGAAGTGAAGGGCTGAAGTTTCTTGAAAGCGATAAGTTCGACCTGATCCTGACAGATATCAAGATGCCCGATATCAACGGTCTCGATGTCATCAGGCACGTACGTACCCATAATAAAGAAATACCGATCATCGTCATTACCGGTCACGGCACGCTCGATATCGCTATCAATGCACTCAGATTAGGGGCGCAGGGATTCATATTAAAGCCGTTCACTCCGGTTGAGCTCAGGGCCGCTGTTGCCGAGGCGCTCGAAAAGACAAGACTGCTCAGAGAGAACATAAGAATGCGGGCGTTAATGCCGCTCTTCGAGGTCAGCAAAGAGATAATCGGAGAAGTCGATCCGAAAAGATTGCTTAAACTGATAGTAGAAATTGTAGTTAAAGAAACCCATGCCGACAGGGTATGGCTTGCCCTGATCGATGAAAGTACAGGCAAACTAAATCTGAAAGAGCATTATGGGGTGTCACCCGATTTTGTTGAGAGAGCAGAGAAGGTTTTTGAGAAGAAAAATCCCCTGGTTATTACCAACGAAATTGATTTAAACAGGGAATTTTATGAGATCGACCAGATTCAGAGGACGTCTCCTGATATTTTTGTTCCCCTTTCGATCAGGGGAAATATCATCGGTCTCCTCTGGATAAGCAGGCTTGGCACTGAACATCCTTTTTCTCCGTCAGAGATTGAGCTCGTTTCAGTCCTGAGCGGCCAAGCTGCTGCTGCAATAGAAAATGCACGCCTCTATGAGAAGCTCGAGCAGTCTTACCTGTCAATGATTGTTACCCTATCAGGTGTCGTGGAGGCGAGAGATCTGTATACAGACAAGCACATGAAGGACATTTCTGAGTATTCAGTCGAGATTGCAAGGAAATTTAAACTCTCCGATAATGATATCGAAAACATCAGGAAAGCCGCACTTCTCCATGACCTGGGCAAGATATGCGTACCCGACAATATCCTGATGAAGGCAGATAAGCTGTCTGAGGAAGAAATGGATATTATCAAGAAACATCCCTCGGACGGTGCAAAGATCATCGAGTCTGTAGCGCCGATAAGAGAAGCCAGGGGAATAATAAGACATCATCATGAATATTTTGACGGTTCAGGCTATCCGGACGGACTAAGGGGAGAAAAGATTCCCCTGGGTGCCAGAATAATTGCGGTAGCAGATGCGTTCGGTGCAATGACAACAGACAGGCCTTACAGAAATGCGCTCTCGGTAGACGAAGCCCTAAAAGAGCTTAAGGAATTTTCAGGGATACAGTTCGACCCCCAGGTTGTAGAAATATTCATTTCACTGCTGCATGAGAAAGGTATTCTGGATAATGTGTAAAAAAGACTGCAACTCAGAACACAGCCGGTATGGATGTCACTCTTGACAGTATCCGTGACATACAATTGTACCAGTCAAAGATAGGATATCGTTTCTCAGTCGATGCCCTCCTGCTTTATAATTTTGTAAACCTTAATAAAGTCCATAAAATCGCTGACCTCGGTGCAGGTTCTGGGATCGTAGGGATTTTGCTTGCAAAAAAATATCATGGTGCATCTGTTGATCTCCTTGAAATTCAGGAAAGCCTTGTCACACTCGCAAAGAAAAATGTCCTCCTGAATGGTCTTGAAGACAGGGTGAAGGTCATCAGGCGCGATTTAAGAACACTTTCCTCATTGACGTCTTCCCCTTATAAATATGACCTTGTCGTGTCAAACCCTCCATTCAGAAAGTTCAGCAGCGGTCTGATAAGTATTGGGGAAGAAAAGGCTGTTGCAAGGCATGAAATAAAACTCAACCTTAATGAACTTATCCGGGCAGCCTCTTTCTGCTTGAGGGAGAAAGGCAGATTATGTATGATTTATCATCCCAACAGGATTTCGGAACTAATAGAAAAACTGAAGGGAAAAAACCTTGAGCCAAAAAGACTGAGATTTGTTTATTCAAACACATCAGCGGAGTCCAAGATTATTTTGCTGGAGGCTGTTAAAGGAGGGAGGACAGGATTAAAGGTGGAGAAGCCATTTTATGTCTACAAGGAAGACGGAAGGTATTCGGATGAAATGCATGCAATATATAATTCAGAATAGATAGCACGCAGCTTGCTGCGGGGTAGTTCATTTGCAATAAAATAATAACGTGGAGTTCTGATGGATTTGATACAAGATTTTCTCATATATCTATCAGCAGAAAAAGGACTCTCAAGAAATACTGTAGAGTCATATAATCTTGATCTCAGAAAATTTCAGGAATTTTTATCTTCAAGAGATAAGGAATTGGGTTCATTCTCAAGGGCAGATATCATTGATTTTATTGAGCAGCTCAGGAATAAAGGCTATTCCATATCGAGTATCTGCAGGTTCATATCCTCTATCAAGGGTTTATGCAGGTATCTTATCATCGAGAATATGGTAAAAGAGAACCCGTCGGAAAACCTCCAGTCCCCAAAGAAGTGGGAGCGGCTTCCGAAATCGCTCAGCATCTCGGAAATCAGAACACTCCTTGAATCAGGTTTCACCGGTGACATGTCTGCCCCAGCTGTAATGAGAGATTATGTGATGTTTGAACTCATGTATTCTTCGGGTCTCCGGGTCAGTGAACTGGTACTCCTTAAACTCGAGGATATCAATTTTGAGGCAGGGTTCCTGCGGGTTTTAGGAAAGGGCTCAAAAGAAAGGATTGTGCCGGTCAACATGAGAGCCGTTGAGATGCTGAAGAAATATATCAGCCGGCAGAGAGGAGAGATCTTAAAAAAGAAGCGTTCGCCGTATCTTTTTGTTACCAACAGGGGGAACCCGATGACACGGCAGCGTTTCTGGCAGACAATAAAAAAGATAGGGAAAAAAGTCGGCATAGAGATATCTCCTCATGCCATAAGACATTCCTTTGCAACGCATCTGCTGGAGGGAGGTGCTGACCTCCGGTCTCTCCAAAAGATGCTCGGACACTCGGATATATCAACAACGCAGATCTATACAAAGGTAACGGCTGACAGGCTGAAACAGGTTTACTCAAAGCACCATCCAAGGGCATAACAACAGTAGATAGTAAACAGTAAGCAATGACAAGATAAGAGTTTTTATTTTATACTTGTAACGCATAATTCATTACAGTTACTTTTAATGATGCGGAGGTATACATGCCTGAAAAATTAAGTTTTGACAAACTGTACAGATTTTGTGATCCCGATACCTTTACCTTCAATACAACAGATGACCTGCCGGAATTTAAAGAGACCATAGGCCAGGAAAGGGCCCTCCATGCCCTTGATTTCGGTCTCGGCCTC
>Ga0256868_10000865_pt1 | contig 17168 bp, 16 predicted proteins | sample RVTome_13_FD_187341 | JGI IMG/M metagenome (GOLD analysis project Ga0256868, IMG submission 187341) | Soil microbial communities from uranium-contaminated site in the Upper Colorado River Basin, Wyoming, United States - RVT92D227 HiSeq ...
CCTGCCCTCTTCCTGCTCGGGCGAAGTTGATGAATCCTCGTTCTACATCAGTCCTTATTGATACAAACGCAATAAGCAGATTGTCATTACGAAGAGTTAGGCGATGAAGTAATCTCATCAAAAAACGAGATTGCCACGCTTGCGCGCCCTTTGGGCTCGCAATGACAAGTTATTCAAAGCGTTTGTATCAGCTCAACGCGAACTCGATTCTCATTTGTCCTGCCAAAGTATCAAGATTAGATTGACAAGAGCCAGCCCATCAACTATTCTTTTTTCAGAGGAAAGGAGAGCGAGCCATGATCAAAACAGTCGAACAGTATCTTCAAAGCTTGAACGACGGCAGGCAAATCTGGTGTCTGGGGGAAAAGGTATCCGATGTCCGGACCCACCCTACCCTCAGCAGCATCATCAAAACCGCCTCCATGGACTATGTCCTGCCCAACCATCCCGATTTCCACGACTTGTTCGTAACGAAGAGCGAAGACGGAGAGGAGATCAATTTCCTGCTCACCTCTCCGAAATCGCCGGAAGACCTTTTAAGAAGAAGAGAATGCTACATTGTGGGCATCAGATCCGGCGGAGGCGTCATTGTTCATTGCATGGGTGCCGATGCGCTCGCCGCCTTTACGGTTGCGGCCAAGGTGATGGATAAGGAAATTGGGACGCATTATACGGAGCGGGTGGAGAATTATCGGAAGCTGCTTCAAAAACAGGACCTGGCCATTACCGGCGCCATCACGGATGTAAAAGGAGACAGGAGCCTGCACCCTTCAAAACAGAAGCAACACAAGGATTATTACCTGAGAATCGTGGATAAACCGAAAGATGGGATTGTGGTGAGAGGGGCCAAAGTGCATATCAGCGCCACCCCCTGCGCCAATGAAGCGCTCTGCCTGCCCTGCCGGACACATGGTGAAGAAGATAAGGATTATGCCCTGGGTTTTGCCATCCCTCTCAATGCCCCCGGGATCAAACTGATCGCTGTAGAGCCGGTGTCACGCACGTACGGAGAAGAAGGCGAATTTGATTATCCCAGCACGAGTAAGCTCCAGCCTACCGAGTGTCTGATTGTTTTTGACGATGTGTTTGTGCCGTGGGAGCGCGTGTTCATGTGCGGGGAGTGGCAGTTCAGCCGCAATCTGGCTTATGCCTTTGCCAGCTATCACCGTCTTTTCGGCACCTGCAAAATGATCGGAAAGCTCGAAATCATCACCGGGGCGGCGGCCTTGGTCGCCGAATATAACGGGGTTGAGAATGTCAGTCATGTCCGGAAAAAGCTGGCCTGGATGGCCATGATTACCGAAACGGTGGCCCAGTTGGGAAAGGCGGCCTGCCTCGATCCTACAGAGGAATTCGGAAGCGACGTGGTGATGCCCAACCGGATGGCCATTAATGCCTCCAAGTACACCTTTGCCAGTAACTTTCACCAGATGTGCCAGAATCTGCAAGATATTGCCGGAGGTCTGTCAACAACGGTCCCGACGTTCCGGGATTGGAACAATGCCGAGATACGGCCCTACATTGAAAAATACTTGAGCGCAAAGGATGGGGTTCCGACGGAAGATCGGCTTCGGGTAATGCGGCTTTGCAAAGACATGACCTGCAATTTTTACCAGATCGATACGATTCACGGAGAGGGGTCCATGGCGGCTCAGGAGATGTTCTTGTACGGCAGCGCCGACTGGAAAAAACTCAAATCGGCGGCAAAGCGGGCCGCCCACGTGGATGGCTGGCAGGATGATCCAACCTACGGAAAGCTTTTGCAAACAAAAGAGCAGGTAAAAATGCCTGACGTGGATGAATCGTATCAAAGCATTCCGAAAACGGCTAAGAAAAAATAACCATGGGTGCTATTGTAGTGCGTCCAACACTTCTTTACATATAATGTGGCATCAAAACGGTCATTCCTGCGAAAGCAGGAATCCAGAGGGGCAAAAAGACTGGATTCCGGGTCAAGCCCGGAATGACAATCAAAGTAAAAGGATTTATGACGCACTACACTATGTTATTGATTAAGAACACACCCAAGAAAGGAAAAAACCATGAATCTCTCACTGTTTTCGCTTGAAGGAAAGGTAGCTGTGATATCCGGCGGGAGCCGCGGCATCGGACGTGCCAGCGCTCTTGCCCTCGCCGACGCAGGTGCCAGCGTGGTGGTCGCCAGTCGAAAAATTGCTGATCTCGAACCGGTGGCCGAGGAAATAAAAGCCAAAGGCGTCAAGTCCATGGCAATAGCAGCCCATATCGCCAAGATAGAAGACTCCAGGGCGTTGACCGAGCAGGTCATGAAAGCTTTCGGAAGAATCGATATCCTCATGAACAACGCAGGAACCAACCCCTATTACGGCTCGCTCATGGACCAGGATGAGAAGACCTATGATATTACCATGAATGTCAATCTGAAGGGCCTCTTCTTTCTGAGCCAGCTAGCGGCGAGAGTCATGAAGGTCCAGGGCGGAGGGTGCATCATCAATACCTCGTCCATCGGCGGCCTGATGGCGGGCGAACTGGGCGTGTACTGCGTGACCAAGGCCGCTGTCATCATGCTCACCGAGGTCATGGCCAAGGAGTGGGGACAGTACAACATCCGAGTCAACGCTATTGCACCGGGGGTCATCAAGACACGTCTCAGCGAGGCCCTGTGGAAAGACCCGGCGGTCAGTGCAAAAGCGGTTACCCGGATTCCCATGATGCGGCTCGGCGAGCCGGAAGAGATCGCAGGCGCAGTCGTGTTTCTGGCCTCTGAGGCAGGAAGCTATATCACAGGAGATACAATCGTGATTGACGGGGGCCGTGTCCACGGCGAACCGGCGCATCTGGAAAAGAAATAAGGCTCATGGCGGAAGTGAGTGGGTTAAATGCTCTCCTAAATGGATATACCCCTGTCCCCTTTAGAAAGGATATACTTGTTGTCCCCCCCCTTTAGAAAAGGGGGGTAAGGGGGGATTTGAAAAGGCTTAATCTCATCAACCATGCTTTCGTACAATAAAAGTCTAAAACTACTATCGAGAAGCCTGAGAACAAATATGACAGATGCTGAGAGGTTACTGTGGTGGAAGATTAGGGGCAAACAATTAGAAGGGCATCCATTTTACAGGCAGAAGATTATAGGCGAGTATATTGTTGATTTTTACTGTCCGAAATCAAGGTTGGTTATTGAGGTTGACGGTGGGCAACATTATAGCCCTGAGGGGAAAGAGAGAGACGGTATGAGAGATCATTATATGGCCAGAGCGGGGATAGCTGTTCTTCGGTTTTCAGACAGAGAGGTATTCAATAATGTTGAGGCAGTTTTGGAACAAATATGGAGGCAATTATGATTTATAAAATCTCCCCTGACCCCTCTTTGCCAAAGAGGGGGAGAAGAGAGGGTATTTTCCAAAGAGGGGAGATAGAGAAAAGATTCCTACAAAGGGATGCATAGGGTAGTAAGAATTACCCACGCGATTACGCGAAGACCCAGAAATAACTCCGCACGGAGACAGGAGGAAAGGCAATGCAGGTTAAATCGGTTGATCACATCAGCTATGCGGTAAAAGACATCGATAAAGTCATCGAGGCGTGGTCGCGGCTATACGGCATCGGACCGTGGACCTTCCAGGAAAACGGTGGCATGGATGGGAAAGGACGTCCCTGGAAAATACGAATGGCCTTTGCCTACTTAGGACCCGTAGAGATCGAACTCGTTCAGTGTCTGGAAGGAAGAATTTTCCAGTCGAGGTTTATTGACAAGTGGGGAGAAGGTGTTCATCATCTCGGTTTTTACGTGGACAACGTCGACGCGGAAGTGGCAAAATTAGTGAAAGAAGGAGCTACACTGCTCATCCATGATCCGGGGCGATTCGCCTATCTGGATGCAGGAGGCCCGGGCGGCGCTATCTTCGAACTGATGAAAAGAAGAGACTGATCTAAGAAATCTGTTATATCAGCGTGATGATGAGTTTAAGAGTATTACGACTGTAAAGGGGAGCATCAATGCCAAAATTAGAATGTCCGAAATGTAAAGAAGGATTGGGTGAGATCATCAGAGTAATCGAAGTGCGGTGTCGCTTTGATGAGAAGGCGGATGATTACCTTACCGAAGCAGAGGGGGAACGCTTTATCGATCTCTGCCCGATATGCAGGACAGAGCTTGAGATCTTTTAGATCAGAGTTCAACGGGTAAGTGTTATCCCGCCGTCTCATTGCCTTGGCAAGGAGGAGAAAAGCATGGATGTGTTTACTGCCATTAGCCAGAGAAGCAGCGTGAGAGCGTACAAAGATACGGATATCGAAGAGGATAAAATAAGAAGGATACTGGAAGCGGCAAGGCTTTCCCCTTCTGCCAGCAACCGGCAGGAATGGAAATTTATCGTTGTGAAGAACCAGGAAACAAGGAAGAAGCTGGCCAACGCTGCCTTCGGACAGTCTTTTATCGGAGAAGCGCCAGTGGTCATTGTTGCCTGTGGGACGGAATCGAAGTCCATCATGGCTTGCGGCCAACCCGCTCACACGGTGGATGTATCCATCGCCTGTGCGTTTATGATCCTACAGGCCTATGAAATGGGTTTGGGAACTTGTTGGATCGGCGCTTTTAAGGAAGAGGAGGTTAAGAAAATTCTGAAGATCCCAGAACACGTTCGGGTGGTCGCGATGACTCCCCTGGGATACCCGAATCAGCCCCCCTCACAAAAGTCGAGAAAGAACTTGGACCAAATCCTTTGCTTTGAGAAGTATGAATGAAAAGGAAACCGGCCTTCTTTTTGCCTCCTAAATTGGGGAAAAGTCCCTTGATAATCGGAAATGGTCTTTCAGCGGCCATTGATCATGGTAGGATAGTAACGAACTAAAATTAATACAAACGCAATAATTCTTTTTACCTTTTATAAGTAGTTATGATATAAAGCTGGGAATTAAGAACCCATTGCCTCCAGAACCACTTCTGTAATATCCATCACCTTAAGATCAATTTCGTGTTTCCTCGCATAACCTGAAATGGTTCGGATGCATTGCTGACAGGATGTCACCACGACCTCGGCCCCTGTATCCTTAATTTCTTGAATCTTTCTTTCAGCAATGGCGGCAGAAAGCTCCGGGTCGATCATCTCGAGATCTCCTCCGCCACCACAGCAGATACACAACTGCCGGTTGTTTGCCATCTCCACCAGCTTAAGGCCAGGGATTGCCTTCAGGATGTTTCTCGGCGGATCGAAGACCTTGCTGTTTCTTCCCAAATCGCAGGGATCATGATAAGTCACTGTTTTATTAAAACCATTATTAAACTTGACCTTCCCCTCGGTAATCAACCTCTCCATAAACTGAGTTGAATGGAGCATCTCGGCATCGATCTTGTATTTCTCCTTCCATGTGTGATAGCACGATGGACAAGCGAAAACAACCGTCTTAGCCCCGAGCTCCCGGACCTTCTCCTGGTTGTGGTCAATCAGTTTCTGCATCTTATCGGGCATCCCCATCTGAATGAGAGGAAAACCACAGCACCACTCCTCTCCTCCAAGGGTAGCGAAGTCCACTTCACCTTTATCCAGGATTTGGACAAAAGCCTGAGGTATTTTCTGGACGAGAGGAAAGAAAGAAGCCACACATCCCACAAAGTAGAGGACCTTTGCCTTTTCCTTCTGATACATGTTCTCCGGAGCATTCTTGATGAATTCCACCCATGCAATGCGTTCCTCATTCGGCTCGTTTGAAATATTGAAATTGCTCTCCACGGCCTCCGAAACCCGATCCACAATTTTTGGATATTGCTTCATATCCGCCAAACAGGCTCTTCCTGCAAGAACCCCTTGGTTGGTCTCCACCGCAGGGAAACAGGTTTGCGTACAAAGTCTGCATCCAGTGCATCGAAAAAGGGTATCCTCTATTTCGGGGGTCCAACCTATCTTGCCCTCGATGATCGCTCTGACCAGGGCATTCTTCCCCCGCGGGGTTGCCCATTCCCTTCCTGTAACCGTATAAATCGGGCAGTGAGCCAGACAGAAACCGCATCGATTGCATTTGGCGATCTCATCATATAATAATGTTTTCAATTCTTCCTGTTTCATGATTCACTCCTGCTTGGAATATTTATCCGAATATTGAAATCCTTCTTCGTAAGGTGTCATTCTTTGTATTGCGGTGCTGCAGTGCTGCGGTTTTGGATTTAACGGCAACCCGGCAAGACAGCATAACGGCAGCACAATAATAAACCACTTACGACTTGCGCCTCACGCTCTGACGGAAATCTAGATTCCTCCCGCAAATCGGCCCACATTCAGGATACCGGCTGGGTCTATTTGTTCTTTCAATCGGCGCACGACCGGATAATCACTTCGGGATTGTCCCCATACATCCACCTTCTTTTTGATCAAAAGAGGAGACGATTCCATTACGAGGTTGCCTTCATTTTTCACTGCCTCAGAGGTTAGCTTTCCGATCAGCTCGACAAAGGATTCAATCTTTGATCTTAAATTCTTTTCTGCCAGGATATAGGAGTAAAGAATTCCGTTTCCGGAATGGCAGATGAAGGCACAATCCATTCCAAATTCGTTAGTAATTTTTTCATAACTCCCCAGCATCTCTCCAGATTTAGAGATCAAAAAGTTGGACTTAAGAGAGATGAGGTTTGGGGATTTCTCGGTTAATCCCTTGGAGAAGTCACGGAGGGCCACCCAAAACGCTTGATGCCTCTCCTCATCCAAAGTCACGGCTTCAAGGGTCCCTTGTTTCTTTCCCATCTCGCTCATCTCAGAAATCTGTCTATCAATGCTTTCAGCGACCCCCTCCAACCCGATGGCAACGAGATATTTTCCATTTGGAGGCATGGATATCGAATATTTCATTTTTTGCACTGCCATGGCATTGAGGATTTCAATGGATGAGGGAATTAACTGCGAGCCTCTCACCTCACGGGCGAAGCCATCTGCCTCCTCTAATGTTGCGAAAGAGAGCGAAAAGGTTGCCTCTTTTTCAGGGAGAGGAAGGAGTTTAAAAGTCATTTCACAGAGTATGCCCAGCGTTCCGTAAGAGCCAATCAGGAGTTTACACATGTCATAGCCGGAAACATTCTTAACCGTTTTCCCGCCAGAAACGACGATATCCCCATTGGGAAAGACAGCCTTGGCCCCAATCATCATATCTCTGGCCGTGCCGTAAAGCAGCCGCTTGGGCCCGCTGGAGTTGGTCGCCACAATGCCACCCAAAGTGGCTTTATCCGTAAAGGGTGGATCGAGAGGAAGAAAATATCCCTTTCCGACTTTCGCTAAACCCTGCTGAACTTCGCCCAGGGTCAATCCGCTTTCCGCAGAAAGGGTGAGGTTTTCGCAGTCCCTATCTGTGGTACGATTAAGCCGCCCGGTGGAAAGAACGATGTCCACCTTTTTAGGAATCCCACCCATTCTCATTTTGGTTCCATTCCCTCTCGGAACAATAGAGAAATGCTGCTGACTGGCATAGGCAACAACCTTTGAAACCTCATCGATCGTCCCCGGAGTAACGACCACTTTCGGTTTCTTTCCATCAATGGCATAGGCCTTGAGCTTATCCGGATCTTGAATGATATGGGATTCTCCAACAATTTCCTTTAACGAAGAAACCATTTTATTGGTCCTCGGCATACCTTGCTCCTTTCAGATGAAAAACCCCAGATGAAATCTCTCCTCCCCTGGTGGGGGGGGAATTCACCCTCACCCTCCCCTCTTCCGTCAAGGGAGAGGGAAACTAATTTTAGTTAGGCTTCCGGTAAGACCTTCCCCGGATTGTAAACGTCTTCAGGATCGAAGGCCATCTTCACCTTTTTCATGGCGCCAATGTCTTTAGGAGTAAAGACGAAAAGCATCTCCTTCTTCTTCTCTGTACCAATGCCATGCTCGCCGCTGATCGTCCCGCCTGCATCGGCACACAGCTTCATGATTTCCGAGCCCGCTGCATGAACCTTCTTCAACTCCTCCTCATCTCTTTCATCAAACAGGATCAGAGGATGAAGATTTCCGTCTCCCGCATGGAATACGTTTGCGATGGAAAGGTTATACTTCCTGCCAACCTCCATCACCTTGGTCAAAACTTCAGGAAGTTTTGTTCTGGGAACGGTCCCATCACAGACGAGATAGTTTGGACGAAGCCTGGCAACCGCCCCGAAAGCTCCTTTCCTACCCGCCCAGAGCTGGGTTCTCTCGGCCTCAGTTTTTGCGGCCTTGACCTCTCGGACATTGTTTTTCCTGCAGATCTCCATGATCCTTTCAGCCAGCCTCTCCATCCCATCCTTCAGTCCATCGAGCTCGATGATCAGGACCGCTTCGGCATCGAGTGGAAACCCTGCATGGATCGACTCCTCGACCGCTTTGATGGTTAATCTATCCAGCATCTCCAGCGTGGCAGGGACGATGCCGTCGCCGATAATGGCGGAGACTGTTCTTCCCGCATCCTCAAGAGAATTGTAGATGGCCAGCATGGTCTTCACCGCTTCTGGCTTTGGCATGATTCGGAGGATCAATTTCGTGGCCATTCCAAGGGTGCCTTCTGAGCCCACAAGGATTCCGGTTAAATCATACCCGGGATTGTCTAACGCCTTGCCGCCGACCTGGACCACGTCACCATTATATAAAACCACTTCAGCCCCCAGGATATGATTGGTCGTCACTCCATATTTGAGGCAGTGCGGTCCTCCAGAATTTTCTCCAAAATTTCCGCCGAAGGTAGAGACCTTTTCACTGGCGGGGTCCGGTTGATAGACATACCCGTAGCGGGCCAGTGCGTTTTTCAAAGCGAGTGTAAAGACGGCTGGTTCCACAACAGCCCTCTGATTTTCAATGTCGATCTCTAAGATTCTATTCATCCTCGAAAAATGAATGACGATTCCGCCCTGTGTCGGAATGGTGCCTCCACTCAGATTCGTCCCAGACCCTCTACCCACAACATGAACCCCTGCTTCGTGGGCGAACTTGACGATCTTGGAAACTTCCTCTGTTGAACCAGGAAGGACAATACAATCAGGCCTTCCTCGAAAGAGAGAGGCATCATAACCGTAGAGAAACAAGTCTGTCTCTGACGATAAGACATTCTCTTTCCCCACAATCTTCGCCATTTCTTCAGCCAATTTTTCACGTTCCATAGGTCCTCTCCTTTATAAAATTCGGAGTTCGGAGGGTTTTTAAATTCCGCATTCCGCAATCTACATTCCGCATTCGAGTCATTTTCCGAATCGATCTCCGATCTTCACACCGATTGATTTGGCAAATTCGGCGGGTCCTATCTTCTCCCCTTTGTCCACTCTGAGTTTGCCAATTTGTATGCTCCCGCCTTTTACAGCGATTTGAACACTTCCTTCTTCGATTGAGACGATCTCGCCGGGTTGCTTATGGATGGCTGAAAAGGACATTTTCGCCTCATAAAATCTCACCCTTTTCCCTTGATAAGTCGTGTAAGCACCCGGTTGGGGGTCACACCCTCTGATTAAATTGTAAATGTCGTTGATTGATTTTTCAAAATTCACAGAGGCCACTCGATCATCACAAGGAGGCTCATAGGTTGCCTTGGAATCATCCTGCGGGATCTTTGGGGCCTTCCCTTTTCTGATTAATTCAACCGCTTCCACTACAGCATCTATCCCCATGGGAAAAAGTTTATTGAAATAAACGGAGCCTGTGGTCTCATCAGGACCAATCTCAATTTCTTTTTGCAGCAAGATGGGGCCTGTATCTATACCTTTATCCGCCCAAAAAATAGTCAACCCTGTTCGGATATCGCCCTGGATAATGGCCCAATTGATAGCACTGGCACCGCGATGTCTCGGTAAAATAGAAGGATGGTAGCAGAGGGTTCCCAGGGAGGGGAGATCAATTAACTTTTCAGGGATGATATCGGTTACAAATGCCAGGATGGCAAGGTCTGGCTTCAGTTTCAAGTAAGCATCATAAACCTCGGAATCCTTCATTAAATTTGGACGGAAGAAGGGAATTCCTGACTTTTCGGCCAAAACCTGCATCGCTTCGCCCCTCTTATCCGGAGGAGAGAAGGTTCCGACGACATCCTCCCCTTTTTGAATCAAGGCCTGCAACACTTTCTCCCCAAAGGGGCCTTGTCCAACAACGACAATCCTCATGGCACAAATCCCTCAAAAAAAATCCCCCCAACCCCCCTTTCATAAAGGGGGGCGAGGGGGGATTGTCATGCCCTCCATGATCTAATTGTATTTTTTGGAAACAAGCTAACCCTATGCCTTTTTTCGTTTTGCATCAAAAGCAGCTATCTCTGCCATGATGGCAAGGATCGTCCTGGCATTGTCATAGACGGGAGTATCAACCATCTTCTCCTGATAAGTAACGGCTGCTGCGCCCTTGGCGATCCCTTCTTCTTCAAATACCTTCACGACTCCCTTGGCCCATTCCACATCTTCCGGGGATGGTGTATAGATTCTGTGAGATGGTTCGATCTGGCTTGGATGGATGAGCATCCTTCCTTCATAGCCCAGTTGCCTGCCGAAGCGCGTGTTCTTCTCAAAGGCCTCTGTATCCTTAAAAGCAACGAAGGGGCAATCAATAGCAATGCAACCCGCAGCCCTGGCAGCCACAGCATTATGCGCCCGCGCATACAATTGCTCATCTCCCTCGATGGTGAGTTTCACCCTCATATCTTTCGTATAATCCACAGCGCCAAAGATAAGAGAATTGACCCGCTTGCTGGCTAAGGCCGAAGGATAGGCGTTCATCACCCCTTTTGCTGTCTCGATGAGAAGCTGAATGGCGACAGTCCCTACTTTCAGCCCCCTTCTTCTTTCCAACTCTTCCAGTTTCCAATCGAGACGCTGGACATGATCCGCACCGCCGCACTTGGCCAGGCAAACTCCCGAGAGGCCTGGGTGGACAATCGCTTCGAGATCGTCATTGGTCATCAATGTCTCCCAATTGTTGACCCGGACATAGATCGTGGACCCGCCTGACCCCGCAAATTTCAAGTTCTCTCGGACCATATCACGGGCTTTCGGTTTCTCAGCAGGGGGGACAGAATCCTCCAGATCCAAGGTGATGATGTCGGCCGGAGTTTCAGGAGCCTTGGAAATCATTTTCTCATTATTTCCCGGAATATAAAAAACGGATCTCATTACAGTCATAATGCACCTCCTATTTTAAGTTTTTGAGTTAATAAGTTATTAAGTAATTGGGTCAATTAAACGCCTAATAAACGTTTAAGGGTGGGCGCAATTTCATCGGGCCGGTCCACCACATGGATCCCTGCATCCTTCAGGTTCTTCACTTTATCTTTCGCGGACCCTTTGCCTCGCTCCACGATACTGCTGGCATGGGAAAACCGCATTCCTTCAGGAGCCCATGCCCCGGCAACATAGATCACAAGAGGTTTGGTGAACTCTTTCCGCCTCACCGCCTCTGCTGCTTCTTCTTCGTTTGTTCCACCAATCTCACCGAAGATCGCAACGGCATGGGTATCCTCATCGGCTTCGAAGAGGGGCAAAATGTCTGCAAAAGACTGCCCCACCACGGGTTCCGTTCCGACATGAACGACGGTGGTCATCCCAAGGCCTGCTTCCTTAATCGTGTACGGAACAGTGGCGGATTGTCCGCCGCTCCTCGAAATCACGCCGACATGTCCGGGGACGAATACCTTTCTTGCAAAGTCAGGAGATCCTCCCAGCCAACCCGCTGCCGCAATTCCGGGGCTGATGATCCCGATGGACCCCGGACCTAGCAAGCGCGCCCCTTTCTGTTTCCCATGAGCCATCATTTCCAGGATATCATAGAGAGGAACCCTTTCCACAGGCATCACGATGAATTTAATTCCTGCATCCAGGGCCTCGAGAACAGCCTCTTTGAGGCTTGGCCCGGGGATAAAAGTGACGCTCAAATCAAAGCTCCCATGGGTCTTCACAGCCTCCTGTATTGTATTATAAACGGGAGTCCCGCTTACCTCTTCTCCACCGCGCCCCGGTGTCACGCCGGCCACCACGTTGGTCCCGTAGCCTTTCATGAATGCTGCCCGCGCCGAGCCTTCCCTCCCCGTGATTCCCTGAACCAATACCTTTGTATCCCTTTTAAGTAAAATAGCCATCTTCCACCCCTTCACCGAAAAATAGAATAATCCCCCCTCACTCCCCTTTAGAAAAGGGGGGCTGGGGAGGATTTCTCACAACACTCCATGCTTTTTTCTGTATTCATCCAGTCCAGGAATAGGCGCTTCGATCGTGATCGCCTTATTTCCCCTGAACCAGCATTCATACTCACAGGCCAGACACTCCGTGCCCACCCGCTTCGCAAATGCCGCATCTCCTGCAAGGGCGGGCTTGCCATCCTTGATGACCAGAATCCCCCGGTCGAAGAGTTTACATCCTGCTGCACATGCATGAGTTTTGCAGTCAACGCATTTCCTCTCATCGATAATGATCTTGATGGTTTGTTCCTCAAAATGCATGGGCCTATTCCTCCTTTATCCCTCTTTCCTTCCGGTATTCTAAAATGAGGGCCTTCATCCTTTCAGCCAGAAACTGTGTCTCATACACCTTCTCCGCTCCGTAGATCTCGATCCGGCCAGGGAGATCTTTCGTGCCTTCCCGAAGAATCTCCAGGGATTCTTTCTCCTTATTGCCGCAGATCAGGAGCACGCAGGGAAATCCCGGTCTCTTGGGCAGTTCCTCCCTGAGGGCCTTTACTACGCCATGGGCATGGTGCCACTGTTCTTGGTTTGCATACATAAATCCGCCAAGCATATAGCCCTCAATACCGGGTTGGGAAAAGATGACTTTCGCTGCCCGATAAACCTTGGCCGCGGTCGGGTTTCCACTGGTATCCGCATAGTTGGGGATCTTAAGCCCCACGCGATTTAAGCCATCCACTCCCAAGATGGCACCACCGCCGCCCATCCCATGGTAGCCCACATAATTGAGCCCTTTTATCTCTGTCACCATCTGAGCGATATAACAGGTCCCCCTGAGGTCTCCCTCTTCAATTTGCCATGCAATCTTATCGAGCTCCGTGGGGGGGGTAGCGGCTTCCCTCGCAACATCGATACCAAGTTCAGGATGGCGATAGACTGAAGAGTCATCGATGGCAATCCGGCAATCCCCGGCAAAGACTTTCCCGTCTTTGGTGATGATCAGGGGATTGATCTCGGCGGTCCGACAATTATACTCCTTGAACGTATTGAATAGGCCTGAGATCGCCTGGGCAACGGCTGGAAGAAACTTTGTTGGGACTTTTAGCTTGAGGGCAAGGTTGAGTGCGTCATAGAGCCGAACCCCCCGAAGAACATCCACCGTCATGGTGGCGATCTTTTCCGAAGGGACCGACTCAATATCCATCCCGCCTTCCGTGCTGAACATGATGACGGGGGCACGAACTTCCCTCGAGGAATCAACGATGACACCTATATAATATTCCCTGTCGATGTCCAGCTTCTCCTCGACCAGTACTTTTTCCACCTTCAGTTTTTTGATCTCGGATCCCAGGATCTCGTTCGCAACAATCTCGGCATCGATGGCGTGTTCAGCGAACTTAATGCCCCCTGCCTTTCCCCTTCCCCCGGCCCAGACCTGTGATTTGACGGCAACGGGTTTTCCGATCTTCTCGGCGATCTTTTTGGCTTCTTGGGGAGTCGTTGCCACCTCACCCTGGGGGATTGGGACTTTGGATGCCTTGAGCAACTGCTTTCCCTGGTATTCATATAATCGAGCCATAACCTCCTCCTAAAGGCTGCTAAATTGGAAACATGAGCGAATCTATATTTTTCCATTCTATAACAAATGGGCCGAACCTTGTCAATGAAAAAAGAGGATGAGTAGAAATGGTCAGACCAAAAACCCAATATTCGTTTTTTTGTTTAAATTTAAAAGCGTTGAGTCCTTTTAGATCTAAAGATTGACAAAAAATCAAAATTTATATAAAATGGTATGACCATTAAACCATGGTGGATTAGTTGAAACTCTCAAACCGAGCCTTATGGCAGGGAGTCCTTTATGTTCAAATTCATCAAACACTCCAAAGTTTCTGATGAAATTGTGAATCAGATAAAAAGCCTCATTAGTGAGGGAATGTTAAAGCCCGGTGATCGTCTCCCTCCTGAAAGAGAACTCGTCAAAGAATTTGGGGTGAGCCGTCCATCCCTCAGAGAAGCCCTGAATTCCTTGGTGGCGATGGGGTTCTTGGAAGCTACCCAGGGGAATAGGACTGTCGTCAAATCTCTCGTTTCAGACAAAATTTTCGAACCCCTTGACAATCTTTTGAAAGAAGATATGAATACTTTCTTCGAACTTTTAGAGGTAAGGAAAGCAATTGAGACCTGGAATGCCTATTTCGCAGCCAAGAGAGCCACCTCTGAAGACATCGCCCGCCTTGAGGAAATTGTCGAATCCATGAGGAAGACAGTGGAAAAGGGGAGAGAATATCCTGACAAAGAGGATGCGGATTTTCATATGGCCCTCACACTGGCAGCCCACAACAAGATCCAGACACACGTCATGTATACCCTTCATGGCATGTTGAAGGAATGGATCGAGAAATATTATTATAAGTTAATGAGTAAGTCCGATCTCAATCTACTTGAACAACATGTCTCCATTCTGGAGGCTATTAAACAGAAGAATTCGGATCTGGCAAGGGCAAGAATATTTCAACACCTCGAGTATGTGGAATCCTGTGTGAGAGAGGGCATGCAATCTGAAAAGGGGCTGGAGAACGGGAGAAAATAGGAAACCACCGTTTCCAAGAAACTTTGGACCTGTCCGAAGGGCGGGTTAATTTCAGATGAAATGTCAAAGAGGAGTGAACGTGGGACAAAAGCAGGAGGGGGCTCTGTCACGAATCGATATCAAAGGCTGGAAGCTTATCTTTCTCGAATATGGTCATGACACGATTGAAATCTATGTCCCTGGGGACTCCTTCGAGATCAGTATGGGCAAGGTTCCTCATATTGATAATACTGGATCTGAGATCGAAAGGGCCTTTTCAAATCCTATCGGGAGTCCAAAGTTAGAGGAGATTGTCGAAAAAAAGGAGAAGAACCCTAAGGAGATGACCGCTTCGGTGACGGTTTCCGACATCACCCGGCCTGTGCCATACAAAGGGGAGAAGGGGATTCTCACCCCGATATTACAAAAGCTGGAATCAGCAGGCATCCAGAAGAAGAATATCAAGATCATTGTGGGAACGGGAATGCACCGCCCCAGTACCTACGAGGAAAAGGTGGAGATGTTTGGAAAGGAGGTTGTTGAGCAGTTCGCCATCTTAGATCATGATTGCGAGAACAATGATCTCCTTCAGAGCATTGGAAAGTCAAAAAGAGGGACCAATGTCTATGTCAACCGGGATTTCTATTTTTCCGATCTGAAGATTGCGACAGGGCTCGTTGAGAGCCACTTTATGACCGGAATCTCCGGCGGAAGGAAGTCCATCTGCCCGGGACTGGTGGATGTCAAGACCATTCAGAGATTTCATGGCACTACTTACCTCGAAGATCCCAATTCCACCAATCTCATCCTTGAAGGAAACCCTTGCCACGAGGAGGCCATAGAGGTCGCAATGACCGTGGGAGTCGATTTTATTGTCAACGTCGCCCTCGACAAGGATATGCACATCACCCGGGTCTTTGCCGGCGATCTGGTGGAGGCACACATGAAGGCCTTTGAGATGATCAAGGGCTATGCAGAAATCCCTCTGGAGAAACAGTTCGATATCGTCCTAACCCACGGCGGATATGTCGGAAGGGATCACTATCAAACGGCAAAAGCAGGGATAGGTGCCATGCCGGCGGTCAAGGCGGGTGGTATCATCATCATCGCCACCAATAATCGGGATAAAGAACCCATTGGATCACCTGAATACAAGTCTCTGCTCCATCTGATGAAAATCCAAGGACCAGAGAATTACCTGGAGTTGCTTAAGAACCCAAACTGGCGCTTCACAAAAGATCAATGGGAACCTGAGGAATGGGGGAAACCACTTAAAAAAGTGGGGAGCGAAGGATTAATCTATTGCTCTGGCGAGATCCCCAGGGAAAACTACGGCATCATTCCCGGCACAAGCGGTTACGCATTTCTTCCTGAGCCATCCGACCATCTGACAAACCTGGAAAAGGCTCAGCTCATGGTCCAAAATGCCCTGATTGAATCCATTCTCCGATTGAGAAAAAAGAATATCGAACCTTCGGTCTGTTATATTCGAGAAGGTCCTTACGCCATTCCCACGTTCAAAAATTCCGGCCAAAAGTAGAATCATTATTTTGATAAGACCGGCTTGTTCTTAAGGAAAAGTTGAAACCAAGGGGGAGAAAACAGGAGGCGGAATGTCATCGATGCAGAAACTGATTGAGATCGTGGGAAGAGAGAACTTCACAGATCAGTTGGAGGAATTGGTGCCTTACAGCTACGACGCCTCGATGAATGTTCATCGACCTGATGCGGCGGTCTGGCCCGAATCAACCGAGCAGGTAGCTGAAATCATCAAGTTTGCCAACGACCAGAGGATTCCTGTTGTCCCTCGAGGCGCTGGTACAAGCCTCAGCGGAGGAGTGATCCCCATCCAGGGTGGAATCATTATTGACCTCTCCCGGATGAATCGAATTCTTGAAATTAGCATTGAGAATCGTTATGCCCGTGTTCAGGCTGGTGTGGTCTGCGATGATCTTAACAGAGCACTGGCCAAACATGGTTTCACTTTTCCTCCAGATCCTGCAAGCAGTACCGTTGCTACTATTGGGGGAAATGTAGCCACCAACGCTGGTGGAATCAAGGGGGCCAAATACGGCACTACCCGAGACTATGTCCTCGGCCTTCAGGTCGTTCTGCCAACCGGAGAGATCATGCGCACAGGCTCTTACACGATGAAATGCGTCTCTGGTTATGATCTGGCTAAACTCTTCATCGGGGCAGAAGGAACTTTGGGAGTGATTACGGAGGTCACATTAAAAATCAATCCCCTTCCCCGTCACGCCATGACTGGCGTGGCCACTTTTGCCAAATTGGAGGATGCAGGAAAAGCCATCTTCCAGACCATGACCAGTGGAGTATTGCCGAGTGTCATGGAGATTCTGGACAAGGTCACACTTAAATCTATTAAAGAGAATACGGACATCGATCTTCCTGAAGCAGAGGCAATGATCTTAACGGAAACAGACGGTTATACATGGGAAGAGGTGGAGGCTCAGATGGAGGTGGTTCTTGCAATTCTCAAGCAGAATAACCCCACCGAGAT
>Ga0256868_10000866_pt1 | contig 17168 bp, 11 predicted proteins | sample RVTome_13_FD_187341 | JGI IMG/M metagenome (GOLD analysis project Ga0256868, IMG submission 187341) | Soil microbial communities from uranium-contaminated site in the Upper Colorado River Basin, Wyoming, United States - RVT92D227 HiSeq ...
ATGGCTTGGAAGGCGTCGGCTTGGGCCCACCAGGTCTTAGTGCTGTCAATGATCTCAGTTTTCTGGCCGGGAGTGAAAATATATCCCATATCGTATAAGCCATAAAAATCCTTATCAAAACCGTATTGCAGGGTATGGTCGATCAGTTTTTTGGCCGTTTTCACCGTTGTTGGATCGGGACTGCCGTAAAGGGTTTGCGAAGCATCCACCAGCAGATAGGCCGTTTCTATATCATGTCCGAAGGATATGTTGTCAAATCTGGAATTCTTCAAGATATAGGTACGTGAGGAATCACGATTGCTCAGAGGTTTCCAGTTTTCAGTAAAAAACAGGTGCAGGTAACCATCCCGGTTTACCATGGAATCCCTGATCAGTTCAAGCATTTCGGTAAGCCTTACCCGTACAGGCTCATCGGCCATAACCTGATAAGTTGTCGTAAAAGCTTCCATGAGGTGAATACTTGTATTCTGGTCTTTCCAGGCGGGATCTCCCCAATCGGCCCGTTGTATGGCATCAGGTTCTGAAATGCCATACTCGGCGAGATTTTCCTCCAAAATAATATTAAAATAACCTTTGTTTACCTGATCATGGGCGAAGTGCTCCAGCCATTGAAAAGCTTTCTTCACCCATTCCAGCACATCCGGATCTTTATTGACTTTGGCATATTCAGCCAGTGCAAAAAGTGCAAAGGCATTTCCATACGTCAGTTTAAACGAAGGATCAACGGTCTGGGAGGAATCGGAATAATAATACTGGTAAAAACCACCATGTTCAGCATCCCACATGCATCCGGTCAGGAACTGATAACCATGATCGGCAGCCTTTCTGAATAACGGATTATCGGGAAAAACCGCTGCAGCCCTGGAGGCGGTCCAGAGACCACGGGCCTGTGTGACCAGCATTTTATCCTGGTTCTCAGATAAGCTCCAGTCATATTCAAAGTTGGTCCAATACCCCCCGTGAATGGTGTCGATTATCCGGGGGTACCATGTTTGAAGCAGATGCTCAAGCTCTGTGGCTATCTCATCGACTTTAACACCTAAATAGGTTGCCTTGGGTGCGGACTGTTTGCAGCCCGAAAAAAGAAATCCGGCAATAATGCTTGCAAGGCTTATCCTTTGCAGTAGATAATAAGCTTTCATATCAGGGTTGGTGGAAATTTGGATTTGAAAGATAGGAAATTTTATTCGCTAAATAATGTGCCTGAAAGAATAATCAATGCTACTTTTATTATTTAGTATATAAACAACGATATTATGAAAGCTGTTTTTATCCTTTACTTTTCATGCCTGATCATGGTTGCATCTTCTCAGGAAGTGCTGAAGGAATATATCAAGCAGGGATTGGAAAACAATCTCGCCTTGCAGCAGAAGGAAGCCACTTACCGGCAAAGCCTTGAGGCATTAAAGGAGGCCAGGGGCCTGTTCTTTCCTGAAATCTCACTGAATGCCAGGTATACTGTTTCAGAAGGAGGGCGTGTGATCGAATTCCCCGCAGGAGACCTGATGAATCCGGTATATACAACGCTTAACCAGCTGACGGGCTCCAATATGTTCCCGATGGCAGAGAACCAGCAAATCAGGTTCCTCCGTCCCACAGAGCATGAAACAAAACTCAGGATGATTCAGCCTGTTTTCAATGCAGATCTGTATTACAACGCAAAAATCAAGATGGAACTTACTGTATCCGAGCAGATCAGTGTTGGGCAGTATAAAAGAGAACTGGTTGCCGAAATCAAAAAAGCTTATTATACTGTGGGTATGACTGAAAGTCTGCTGGCTATGCTGAGAGAAACAAGGCTCCTGCTGCTCGAAAATGTGCGGGTAAATACCAGGCTATTCGAGAACAGCAAGATTACCAGGGACATTCTGCTGCGCTCACAGACGGAATTAAGCAAGTTCGACCAGCAATTGCAGATTGCGGTTAAAAACAGGAAGGTTGCGGCAGCCTATTTTAACTTCCTTTTAAACAGGGATCTGACTGACACTATCCTTACCGAATCACCCGTTATGATGTCATTACCTGCCGATGTACAGGATAATTATTCCCGGCAGGCCCTACAGAACCGGGAGGAAATTAAAAACCTTGAGCATTATGGTCGCATTTCTGATCTCAATATCCAAATGAACCGCTCATCAGGGCTGCCTGAACTTTTTATTCTCGCTGATTATGGTTTTCAGGGCGAAAAATATGAGTTTACCGGTAGCCAGGACTATATGCAGGCTTCTGTTGTACTGAGCTGGGACCTGTTCAGCGGATTCCGGAACAAAGCCAGGATCAGACAGGCACTGATACAGAAAGAAACATTTGAGCGCCGTTTGGATGAAACAAAGAACCAGATTCAACTTCAGGTAATTAATGCCATGAATGAATTAAAGACTGCTGAAGCCGGGATTACGGCGGCAGAAAAGCAAACTTCAAGCGCCCGTGAAGGATTCAGACTGGTCAGCAGAAAATACGAAGAAGGACAGGCCAGTCTGATCGAATTCGTGGATGCCAGGACGACCCTTACCCAGGCCGAGGAGAACCTGATCATTTCACGGTATAACTATCTGATCAGCCATGCCGAATTCGAAAAAGTAATAACTCCTAATAACCTCTGATAATTATCCATACCATGAAAAGAATTCATCTCATTGCAGTCATGGCACTTTGTTTTGTTTATGCCTGCAGGCAGGTAATCCCTGATAAATCCCCCGAAGAACCTCTGCGTGTCAAGGTTGCAGATGTCAGCCGCATACAGATGAGTCTTCCCATCAGGTCAAGCGGACTGGTGGTTCCGGCGAGGGAAGTAAAACTGTCATTTAAAACAGGAGGTATTATTGCGGCAGTTTATACCAGCGAAGGCGCCGGTGTAAATAAAGGTGATCTGCTGGCTACCCTGAACCTGTCAGAGATTGAAGCCCTGGTGAAACAGGCGACAAACGGCTATGACAAGGCCATGCGTGATTACATCCGCGTGAATGAGCTATACACCGACAGCGTGGTAACATTAGAACAATTACAGAACGCCGAGACGACCATGAATGTGGCAAAAGCAAATCTTGAAGCCGCAACATTCAACATGGACCATTCACGGATCACTGCTCCGGAAAACGGTACCGTTCTGAAGCAGCTGGCTGAAGCCAACGAAATCATTGCCCCGGGTTATCCGCTGTTTCTGTTCGGAATAACCGGCAAGTCGTGGAAAATCAGGACCGGCCTGGCTGACAGGGACTTTGTAAGGGTAATGTGCGGTGACTCGGCAAGGATTCAGCTTGATGCCTATCCCGGTGAGCATTTCAGGGCCGTGGTAAGTCAGGTAAGCGAGGCAGCAAACCCGCAAACCGGGACTTATGAGATTGAGCTGGATTTACAGCGCACAGGTCATAAACTTGCCGCAGGGTTTATTGCCAATCTCGAGATTTATCCGTCAAAGGCAAATACTTACAGCCAGATACCGGTGGAGGCACTGGTGGAAGCTGACGGACTAACTGGCTATGTTTTTACGCTTACCGATTCCATGATGGCTGAAAGGGTTAAAGTAAGCATTGCCCGTATTGCTGATGCCCATGTGTTGATATCGCATGGTCTTGAGCAGGCAGATAAAGTAATAACTGAAGGAGCGGTGTATCTTTCAGCAGGAGACCGTGTGGAGGTAATTGAAACTGGCAAAGGAAACTGATCAAACACTATCCTTATGAAAATCTCTGAACTGGCCGTAAAAAACTATCAGTTTACCCTGGTGATATTCCTGATGCTGATCGCTTTGGGTGTCTATTCCTTTATATCCATCCCGCAATCCGAGGATCCGGAGTTCAGCATACCCATTATCCCTGTATTTGCCATTTATCCGGGAGCATCTCCTGGGGATATTGAACAGCTCGTTGTGGATAGGGTAGAACAAAGCCTCAGTGAACTGGAAGACATAAAATCTATCAAGAGTACCGTCAAAGACGGAGCAGCCTCGGTTGTAATTGAGTTTTCCTCGAACAGCGATCCGGATAAGAAGTTTGATGAAGTGGCACGTCAAATCAATGCCGTGAGATCTTCCATGCCGCAGGATCTTTATAGTCTCGAGGCCATAAAGGTTTCTGCCGGTAACACAAATATCATTCAGAGCGCCCTGGTCTCGGAAAACCATTCCTATGCACAACTGAAAGAAACTGCAGAAGGTATCAGGGACCAGATTGGTTCCATTCCGGGAGTCAAAAAAGCAGAGGCCATCGCTTTTCCTGAAAGAGAGCTGCACATCGCGGTTGATTTACCCAGGCTTTCCTTGTTAAGGTTGTCCCTCACACAGATAATGAATGCCTTACAAAGTGAAAATGCCAACATTCCCGGCGGGAGCATTGAGCTGGGTGCGAAAAAGTTCAATGTCAAAACCAGCGGCAACTACAAAACCATCGAGGAAGTTGAACAAACTATTGTTGGATCGAGCCAGGGCCAGATCGTCTATTTAAAAGATATCGCCTCGGTGGAGTGGAGTTATGAAGATATGCGTTATTTTGGCCGTTACAATGGCAAAAGGGCTGTATTTCTTGTTGCTAACCTGAAGCAAATGCAAAACATCCATGCTATCCGCGATCAGATCTATGATAAGTTCGATGCCATTGATAATACGCTTCCTGCAGGGATCACCCTTGAAAGGGGATTTGACCAGGCCAGGAATGTATCAGAAAAACTGGGCAGGCTTCTTTTCGATTTTACCTTTGCCATCCTGCTGGTAATGATCACTTTGCTGCCGCTTGGTTTCAGGGCATCGGGCATAGTTATGATTTCCATACCCTTTTCGATCATGATTGGCCTGTCGGGATTATTCCTTACAGGGTTCAGTATCAACCAGCTGAGCATTGTCGGGAGTGTGATAGCCCTGGGCCTGCTGGTAGATGATTCTATCGTTGTGGTGGAAAATATTTCCCGATGGATCAGGGAGGGGCACAGACCTGTTGAAGCAGCTGTAAGTGCTACCAGACAGATAGGCCCTGCCGTGCTGGGATGCACAGCCACCCTTGTGTTTTCATTTCTCCCGCTCATGTTTCTGCCCGGGATGGCCGGAAAATATATGATGGTGCTGCCCGTTTCGGTTGTATTTATCGTTGCCGGCTCCCTTTTTGTCGCATTAACCATCATACCCTTTATGACAAGCTTATTCCTGAAAGGAGAGGTTGATCCGCGGGGCAATAAGGTTTTGCAGGCATTCAACAGAACAATTGATTTCACTTATGCCAGGGCCTTACACTGGTCACTTCAGAATCCAATTAAAACAGCATGCATGGCACTGGTTTTTTTTCTGGCTTCCCTGTTGCTGGTTCCCGTTATCGGATTCAGTCTGTTTCCCAAAGCAGGTATGAAGCAATTTCTGATTACCGTTGAAACGCCCAAAGGGAGTACGCTTTGGGAAACAGATAAGGCGGTGAGGTATGTGGAATCGGTTGTGAGCCGGAAACCGGAAATACGTTATTATATGTCCAATATCGGCAAGGGCAATCCGATGATTTATTACAATACTTTTCAGAAGAGCGAGCAATCAAACCTGGGTGAATTGCTGTGTGAGCTGAACCTGAAATCGCAGCCGGAAATGACTGAATTCCTGGATGAGCTCAGGGACAGCCTGAATCAGTATGTGAACGCAAAGATCTATGTGTACGAATTTGAGAATGGTATACCCATGGATGCTCCTGTTGCGTTACGGATAATCGGGGATGACCTGGATACAATTCAGTCACTCGCCTCCCGTATTGAACACCTGATAAAAACGACCCCCGGTGCCACTTATGTCAGGAATCCGCTGAGTGAATCGCTGACCGACTTAAAGATTGACGTCAACAGGGCAAAAGCCGGTATTTTTGGTGTTCCGGCCATTGAAATTGACCGTACGGTGCGACTGGCACTGGCAGGTATCCAGGTTGGCAAATTCAGGGAGTCTGATGGAGATGAATATCCCATTAGCGTGAGGCTTCCGAAAGGGAAAGCCAATACACCCGAAACGCTCGATAAGATCTATGTTTCATCACTGAGCGGAGCCCAGATCCCCTTGTCACAGCTTTCGGCCATTGCGTTTGAAAGTTCACCCACCCTTATTCAGCATTACAACAAAGAAAGATCTGTTACACTGACTTCTTTTGTGAGAACCGGTTATAACACCGACAAAGTCACCAAGGAGGTACTGGACAAAACAGCTGCCATAAAATTACCGGAAGGGTTCAGGATTATGCCTTCAGGTGAGATCGAAAGCCGTCAGGAGAGCTTTGCCGGAATTGGTACGGCAATATTGGTGGCTATTTTTGGGATTTTCGCCATCCTGATCCTGGAATTCAGAACCTTTCGCAGCACATTGATCGTCCTGTCGGTTATCCCGCTGGGAATTCTGGGCGGAATACTCATGTTATTCATCACCGGTTATACCCTGTCTTTCTCGGCTGCGGTAGGTTTTGTTGCCCTGGTGGGAATAGAAATTAAAAATTCGATCCTGCTGGTCGACTTCACCAACCAGCTCCGGAGGCAGGGCGTTATGATTGATGATGCCATTCTCAGGGCCGGAGAGATCAGGTTTCTGCCGGTTCTTCTGACCACCCTGACTGCCATTGGAGGACTATTACCAATTGCTGTTGCAAAATCAAACATGTATTCGCCCCTGGCCTGGGTGATCATCGGGGGACTTATTACATCGACCCTGCTGGCACGACTGGTAACACCGGTGATGTATAAGCTGATGCCACCTCAGGTGTAAAAAGGGACAAGGGACGAGGGACGAGTATGGAGTATGGAGTAAGGAATTAAAGGGGAATTTGGAATTTTTTATTGCAATTCGACTTTGCTCAGTGTGACAACTGAAATCATTAGTCAGGCTGAGCGGAGTCGAAGCCGGGTTTATTCACTAAACGACATTGAATCTGTAATCTTAAATCTTGAATCTTCATTCTTGAATCGTCATAGTTTTACCCGACACAACAACAGATTTTACATCAATGGTACCGTATCTTACATCGATAAAGGGTTTACCGCGTTTAAGCCCAGCCATGCCAAAACCAGTTTCAGTAGCAATGAAGCATTTAAAATCAATGCCAATTTTGGAATCGATGAACAGGGTCCCTGTTACGGCATCATACTGCAGTCCTGTCAGTCCCTGAATGAGGCCGTAACTCGACATGGCCCTGGCGTACCAGTGGCCGCATTCATACTCATCGAAGGGATTGCGGATCCTGCCGTCATAACGTTTCCGGCATGCTTTTACAATGCCGAGTCCTTCCTGAACATGTCCGGTGAGCATCAGGTGAGAGGCAACCTGGTATTCAATGCCAGTCCATACCTCATTGCTGTAAACGAATGGTAAGGTGGGTTGGCCACCCTTTGGCCAGGAGCAGAGGATGAGTCCTCCTTCCTTCCCATATGCATAACCTGCCCGTTGCGGATTCACATGATCGGATAAATCGGATTTCAGGTTGTATTTATGTACGGCAAGCAGATGGCTTTGAACTTTGCTGTCGTCGAGAATGTTCCCCAGTCCGCATACCCTAGCCATCCAAAAACCCAGAACGCCATCACTCAGGCACCCGTTTCCATACTGATACTTGGGGCCTTCGGTTTTGAGGATTTCCAGTGCTTCAGGCGAATAAGAGGTGCCAATGCTGTTTTTTCCAAGTTCTACCGGACTGGGGGCATTCAATCCTTCCCATCTGGTCTGCTGAATAAAATACTCGCCATTAAACAATGCTGTTTCCATCTGTCTTTTGCCTTTCTCAAGCAACTCATTATAGAGGGCCGGATCTTCACTCATTTCTTCTGAAAGCCTCACAGCGGCTGTAAGTGCACCAAGATAGAAACCAGTGCACAGGGCTTCCGGTCCCCAGAACTCGATATCATAAGTATTATGGTGCGGTTCCTCAATAGTGCCTGTATGCCTGGGATCCCAGTGCGCTATACAGTAATCCATGCTCTTCTTGACTGCAGGCCAGATTTTTGTCAGCCATTCCTTATCCCCTGAGATTTGCCATTCACGGAATACTTTCATAATACCTCCCAGCTGTCCGTCAGCCGCGGCATACCAATTGTGTCCCGTAGCCCTTATGGGCAGGTTGGCCCTGAAATTCTGATGGCCTTCAGGATTCTGGTCAACCAGGAATTCGGTTTCCCGCAACGATCGTTCCAGATCGGGAAACAGATGCGGAATGGCTTGTGCGTAATTCCAAACATGGGTACAGGAACCATTACAACAACCGCTTTGATCGTGACAACCTTCCCAGGCCCACAATTTTCCGTCTTTCTGCCTTAACACCGTGGGAGATTTCAGAATGGACAGGTTGGCTGAGACGGCTTCAAGCACTTCGGGAGGCAGATCGGAACTGTACAGGGCATCGGTGAACAAGGCGGTTTTTTCCTTCAGTGATGTATAATTGTCCAGCCAATAACGGGCCACCTCCTTAACATCACCGTATTTTCCGGAATACCAGGGTTCATAGTATGCCGAGGTTATTTCAGACGAGCAGCAGGAAGATCCCGGATTGCATTTTGCTTTTTCGAGCAGCTTGTTTACTGTTTCGTCATCGGGTCCTGATCCCAACCGCAGATCGGAATGCGGAACATACCAGGCCATAAAAATCCTGATGGTTTTGGATTCCCCGGGATTAAGTTTTACAGGGATGTATATCGAAGCACCCGTTGCCCCTGCCGAAGAAGGATTAGCCGGCATGTTTCCATTTTCGATGTTCTTCCACAACAGGGTTCTACCATCGAACCAGCCACCCCTGAACCAGCAGTAGTCGGTCACTGCCCCACTGTCGTCGGTGAAGAGAGCAAACTCGCCCTTATAGTGGGGTTTATCGGGGAAACACGACTGTTCCAGGATGAAGCCATTTTCCATGACCATAACAGAGTCTTTTCCCACAAAGCGGCCGCCCCATTCACTGGGCTCTTCCACGCGCATGAAGTTTTCAGCATGAAAGGAAAATACAGCATCCACCTCATCCTTTGTAGTATTGGCAAAGGTGTATTCCAGTCCGCCCACCGGTAAGCCTGAATTATCGGCGTCGCCCGGAATGAAAGGACTCCATCCAGTGATGGACGCTTCGACAGGCATGTCACGATCGGTAAGTTTTACGGTGCCGAATGGAAAACGGGCCTCAAAGGAAGCCTTTTCAAAGCGGGGACAACCAAATAAATCCGAACCATTTGCCGTTCCGGGAGTACCAAAAATCTTCCAGCTTTGAACAGGGCCCTCAAGTATTTTGGCGGCATTGTTGCGTGACGGTACGGAAAGAGCTGCAAACATAAAGGGAGTATTAAAGGCATCGGGCTTGTTTCTTACCGAAACGGTTGAGAACGCGCCGTTTCCATCGAGACATATCATTCCTGCTCCCAGTCCCCCGATTGGGAAAGCTATGCGATTTAGGTAATCTCCTTTGTATGCTTCGTTAAAATTTCTTTGCTGATCTGCTGATCTGTATGGGTTATCTTTGGAACAACCTGTAAGGATAACCAATACAAGGAAAAACAAAACGAATGGGTTTTTCATACTGTTTCAGTTTGATTAATGCTGTATAATATACTAAATTTAAGTCTTTTAAATTTCTAAAACGCATCAAAGTATGAAAAAGAACGTTTTTTTATTAAGCTGTCTCTGCCTGATCGGTTTTACATCATTCACGCAGACTCCTTTTAACGGGATGGAGATGAATATGGGCAATCTTTACCGTTTGTCAGATGCCCGGTCGCGATCTGTAAGTCCCGAGAATTTTACCGGCGAGAAGGGTAAGGGAGGAATGGCCAGGCTCGAAGACAAGGATAAAATCAACCATGCAAATGCCTTTAATGCGGCACGTGATCTGGGGCAAGGGTGGAAGGTGAATCCGTACATCCGGATTCAGCCCGGGGAAACGGCAACATTAGCTGAGATTACAGGTTCAGGAGCAATCCAGCATATCTGGATGACACCCACGGGTAACTGGCGTTTCTCCATAATACGCATCTACTGGGATGATGAAACCGAACCTTCGGTGGAATGTCCGGTTGGAGATTTCTTTTGCAATGGATGGGGGGAATATGCCCAGCTCAGCTCTCTGGCGGTATGTGTGAATCCCGGTAGCGCTTTTAACTGTTACTGGACCATGCCTTTTCGCAAGAAATGCCGGATAACCATGGAAAATGTGAATAATTCGGAACCCATGACCCTGTATTACCAGATTGATTACACCGTGACCGAGGTGCCGGCCGATGCTGCATACTTTCATGCCCAGTACCGGAGGTCAAATCCCAATGAGACATCCGTTTATACCATTGTTGACGGCATTAAGGGAAAGGGGCATTTTGTTGGCGTTTATCTGGCCTGGGGAGTCAATAACAATGGCTGGTGGGGTGAAGGAGAGATCAAGTTTTACCTCGATGGTGACGACAAGTTTCCTACCATTTGCGGTACGGGAACAGAGGACTATTTCTGCGGATCGTATAATTTTGACCGGAACGGGAAATATACCGAATTCTGCACCCCGTATTCCGGCCTCGTGCAGGTGATCCGTCCCGATGGTACCTATAAATCGCAACAGCGTTTTGGATTATACCGCTGGCATATTAATGATCCCATACGATTTGAAAAGGACCTCCGGATAACCATACAGGATCTGGGGTGGCACCTGGGAGGCAGGTATCTGCCGCAACAGTCAGATATTGCCTCGGTTTGTTTCTGGTACCAGGCCCAGCCGCATGCTGTTTATCCGAAGTTGCCGGGGTGGAGGGAACTGGAGGTGAATTAGGGACAAGGGACAAGGGACAAGTAGGGTCAAGTCGTGACTTAACCCCGTAAAATACATTCTATGCACCCCTATTTAATTTTCCTGGCCTTTCTCTGTACCCACATCTGAAAGAAAATAAAGAAAATCATTCCTGCCAGTGAGGCCCAGCCAAGGATATCCCCGATTTTCGTATAAGGAGCATTGCCTGTACCGACCTTTACATCTCCTGCCAGCACCAGTTCAGAGCCATTGATATCGGTATCAAGCGCCACCACGCTTCCATCGGGATTGATGATTGCGGAGACAGTGGCGATGCCGCTTAATACAATGGCAGTACGATTCTCAACAGCCCTGAAGAGTGCATTATTCCATGCCTGTTCTCCGAAACCGCCAAACTCATGATAGGGTGCCGCTACGATTTGGGCACCCCTGGCAGCCAGCTTTCGGGCGACATCGGTATAATTGGCATCATGGCAGATCATGCCCGCCAGCCTGCCGAGGGGTGTTTCATAAACCGGGAAATTTCCCGCCGATGGAGTAGGCGGTTCACCAATCATCCAGGTATGGTTCTTTCCGTATACCGGTGAGAATACTCCCTCAGGGGATAACATAACGGATTCATTCCGCCAGGGTTTTCCTTCGGTACTAACCGTGTAGGTAATAAACAGGTAGGCACCTGTCTCAGCACTTAAGACCCGGAACTGTCCGGTATAATCAACCTGCGGATCAAAATTGAACATCATTTCGGGTGTATAAATGATGCTGGCACCCTTTGATGCAGCTTCCCTGGCCTGCAAGGCGAATTTTTCAATACGGATTTTGGAATCATTTACGGTATCCCGGTGGGCCGGAAGCCGGTAACACGGCCTGATACTGGCTACCCGTAATGCAGATGCATCTTTTGATGAGGAATACAAGATCAAAAGACTGATTGCGATCCAGACGGTAAGCAAGGCGCCGGAAAAAACGACCCAGCGCCTGGTTGGATAGTACGGGACGGGAACGGCATCTGCGGGCTTCCATTCCCTGTCGCACCACAGAATTATAACCTGTGCCAACGTAAAATTAACCAGCATCATGATCAGATCAAGACCGAAAATGCCTGTCACCGAGACGGCCTGTATCAGCCAGGGCTGGGTTGATTGTGTATAACCAATAAAACCGGTAGTAGCCACCATTGGTATAAAGGTCATGCGAACCATTTCAAATCCCACCCAGTTTATCACTCCCTGTGGGATGAACCAGCGATATCCCGTTGTTTCAATAAATCTCCGTTCTTTTTGCAGTAAAAAAATCAAAATGGCAATCCATACACCCAGGAACTGAAAAAAGGGACCGAATCCGGCACCGAACACCCTTGCAAGGAACGGGCCCAGCCAGAAAAGCACACCCAGCGAAGGAGCAAGGCTCGACCATTTACGCGGGAACAACCTGTACTGGGCATAGAGGTAAGGTACAAAACCTACCCAGGCCAACGGCCAGATACCATAAGGTGGAAAGGACAAAAGAATTAATATTCCACTCAGGGCGGAAAGCAAGGAGCCTGTAAGGATGCGCATGGCCAGATGGTTATAGTTACATTGAAAATTACTAAAAGATCCGATGCCGGGCAAGGAAAAGCTGGGTATTTTCTTTCAACGACATTATGGAATAACAGTGGCTGTGATTTTAATAATTCTGGTTGGCGGGGTGAGTGACTATCCTATGGCAGATGAAGTTCTGCCTGGATATCACCCAATTCAGTCTTTATGACAATGGTAACAACCGAATCAGTACTAATCTGGCATAAGCCCGGATCACAGAATAGAAATGTTTGAAGAATATTAGTTAACAGGCTAATTCGGTTCATGAGATTATAGTATTTTAATTGTCATAAAAATATTACAAAACACCTGTCAGCAAAGAATAACATAACCATAATGTCGCACCTACGGCGCTTTTGAATTATTTTATATCATTCCTTTCCTACCATAATATCTCACCTCTGGTGCTTTCACTTATAATATGGATTAAAGGAGCCCATTCGCGGCGATATTATGGTAGAACAAATTTAATTGTAATATCTTGGCCTTTGGTTTGAAAAACAAATTCTATGACATGTAGATTTTGTAGAGTAAAAATATCCCGTCAGATCTTTATCCTTCTGATAGGCTTTTTATTTGCCATAAATACATTTAGTCAGGAAATTACCGATACCATCGGGAAGCCAACGCAATTTGCTCAAGATTCCCTGGAGGCAAGGCAGCAGTTTATCAGGGATTCCCTGCTGGCCCGTGAACTTTTCGTCAGGGATTCCATTCAACGAAGGCAACGCAGGCTGGATTCTCTCATTTTTATGCAAAAGGAATTGCAGGTCCTATTGGAAGCCTATCAAAGAACTGTTAAGGACGATATTTTCCTGCACGATTATGAAATCAAAATCATTGGTGATTCAATCCTGAGTGATTATTCGTATCTGATTTTACCGTTCAGCATAACCCAGCCCTTCACTCCCTGGAGGGTGAGGTTAAGCCTAAACCGGAATTCAGTAAAAATCGCTATTGACAAACAAATTCAAAGGATAACCTCCATTCAGGCACCATTTATAAAATGTTCCTTCACCTGGGGAAATTCAGGCAACATCCTGATCATGCATGAACGAGGCGTTGTTCAGAAAAACGGTTGGGGTCAGTTCTACACAATACCGGTTGACTCGGTTTTTTTTGACCGATTTAATAGAATTGTCAAGATAAAAAAGTATGTCCGGGTGTATACACTGTCCGGCGGCAATGGTCAGGGTGTGCCGTTATTTCTCAACCTGACACAGGTGAAGCAATATGAATACGGGCCGGATCATCAGGTGACGCAATGCCAGGTCGTCAGATTCTGCGAACGTTGGAAAACCCACGAAACCAATAAGGTATGCAGCATAATAACTTATACATTCTCCGTACAGAACAATGCCCTTATGTTAACCCGGCGTAATGATCCGGCCAACAGTTACTCCGACGGAACATATACCTATGAGTTTGATGACCATGACGTCCTGAAAAGTATTTCATTTCATAACCTCGCCAATACTGAGAACTGGCAGCGGACTATTGAGCTGAACAAAGATGGCTATGTGCATTGTTATTTCGATAAGGTTAACGGAGTTGTACAGCAATCCATATGTATGATCTATCATATGAATGATCCCAACGCAAAATACCAAGTTGAAACTGTCACCACAACATTTGAAAAGAACGGGATCAGCTATTATCAGAAAAACAACACAACCGGGCAAAGCCGAACCAGGGACAGGATGACGCTGGAGTGGACTCCGTGGAAGTAAGGAAATGCAATGAATAAACTACTCCAGGATGCACTCTGCACTTAAAGTTTTTTCCTCACTTCTTCCACAAACGTCTTCATTTCTTCTGTCTCCTTCCTTACCTGGACAATAAAGGAATTATCCCCGATGGTACCTATGGCTGCCTTCATTTCTTCATCGTTCCTGAAGGTTGACCGGCGGTAAGGATTCTCATAATCTTTCTTCCGGGAAGAAAAGACTTCGTCGCATATGTTTTGCTGAATATCAATTTCCCTTGTCAGGGCCTCTTCCCATTGAGACTGTGTGAGTTGGCCGGTTCCGAAAATTCCACTCAGCACAGCAAATGCATGTTTCTGTTTGTCGATTCTGTATTTTTCCCAAAGGAAATCATACCTGGCATGGACCTCCTGCCAGGTTTTCAGTTTTCCGGCACCGATATCTGACCGCAATCTGTCAACGTCATCTGACTGCATGATCTGCCCGCCCATATTTATCCATTCTTTCACCCGTTTGCCCTTTAATTCACCTGCCATCTGTGCAAACGTTGCATCGGGATTGGCCCGCATGTATGCCAGCAGGTTCTGAACCGCGTAATGGTGCAGCATATCCCGGTAGCCGTGATATGCTTTGAAGGGTTTTAAAATCAGGGTTTTACGCTTTGTGTTCTCTATATTTTCACCAAGGACCTCCAGGTTGTTCACCAGTTTCTCATCGGTAGCAAGTATTTTACGGCCAAGGTCAGCCAAAAGTCCTTCATTCCATTTATCTTCAGGTTCTCCTTTTTGTTTTAAGGAGGCTTTTGCACTCCATATTTCCAGTAAATGCATGCCATGAATAACTTCCTCCATGGTGTCGGGCGCAAAAGCATCGAATTCTATATGCTGGGATTTGCTGATCCTTTTGTCGCGGTTCTGGAATTTCCAGGAATTACGTGAAAGCGCATACATATTGTATAACCACCAGTATGCCGGCATGATTTCGAGCTGATCTTTGCTGGCATTGTTGTTTAGCAATGAAAATGGCAGGGGAACATCGAGTTCGGCCGGATAATCCGCTTTTGAAAGGAGAATAAAAGAAGCGAAACGGCTTGAATGTTTCACGCTTGTGCACAGACCTGGCCAGAATCCTCTGCCTGCCTGGATCTCATTATCGTTGGCCCTGCTATTATGATTTGAGCCAATGGTGGCACCTGCAGCCATATTGCTTTGTCCCATTACCACAGCAGCAATCAGAAATGAGTTGTTGTGGTGCTGTTCATGTGCAGGGAAGATCAGGTTATTGAGCACTTCACAGCAGGAAATGGTTGAATTGTCGCCCAGAAATGAGTTGATCAGTCGTGCCCCGTATTTCAGACTTGAATTATTTCCCAGTAAAAATCTCACCGCTTTACAGCCATAAAAGATATGGCAGCCATAACCGATAATGCCGTTCACCAGTTCAACACCCTCGCCGATCTGTGTGGGCTCCTGTGCGGATGAATTGATGGTAAGGTTTTTTAATTTATTGGCACCTTTGATGTAACAATTCGAGCCTATTTTCACATCCTTGAGAACCAGGGAATTTTTGATTACGCACTGGCTGCCTATAGTGCCGTAAAAACCCCGACGGTCGTCAAAGGCTTTTTGTGTCATTTTGAGCAGGTTTTCCTGTAAGGCGGTGTCATCGCGGTATTTTGCCCACAAATAGGCATCGGCCGTTATCATCCCGTCAAAGGGAAGAACCTTGCGGCAACCGGTTTCATTCATCAGGTCGATCCATATCCTCACACTTTCAGGTTCTCCCTCTTTGACTAAACCGTTGCCAAATTTGGCATGATCGGTGGTATCCATTTCATGTACATTAAAGAGGATTGAACGTTCACCGATGATGTAATGGGCCAGGTAGTGTACTTCATGGATGGCAACATCATCGCCGATATCACAGGAGATGATCAGGCTGTTGGTTATTCCGGCCGGCACTTTCAGATCATGGTGCTGGAGGATAATGTTCCGGAGCCTGCCAATTCTGACCAGCCCGAAGAACCGGGTATTCTTGATCTGATTTGCATCGAACTCTTCTGTAACCAGGATGTCATCCCAGTTATCAGCAGTATTATTGTTTTTTACAAGCCTTTCAACCTCATCGGACCGTAAATGTCTCCAACCCGATTCCGGCTGAGTTATCTGTTGATTACGCTGGTGGTATTCGTCTTTTCCCGGAGGAAGAAATTCTTTGGGGATAAAATTCTTCCCCATATTCTCCGGAATTACAATCATTACTTCATCCATGGTTTATGGTTTTTGGGTAAAAATTTTCAGGTTGTCATCAGAGTGTAATCATTATCAGTGCCTGTGCAGACAGTATTCTCAGGAACATGGTGAACGGATATACAGCAGCATAGGCGGTGGACTGGGCATGAACAGGGGCCAGGCTGTTGGCAAACTCCAGTGCAGGCGGATCGGTCATGGCGCCGGAGATGATCCCACAGATTTTCAGGTAATTGTATTTAAGCAGACGGGCTATGGTGGCTGCCAATAAAACAGGCATCAAGGTAATCACCGCTCCATACAGCATCCACAAATATCCGCCACTGGTGAATGTCTTAACAAATTGCCCGCCTGAAGAAAGACCGACACAGGCTAAAAACAGAATTATTCCCAGTTCACGGATCATCATATTGGCGCCGGGGGTCATATAAAAATCAAAACTCTTGAACCGTCTCTGGTTGCCGAGCAAAATGGCAACAATCAATGGCCCTCCGGCCAGTCCCAGTTTAGCAGGAGCAGACAGCCCCGGTATGACGATGGGAATGCTGCCCAGTATGACTCCCAGGAAAATACCTACAAAGATTGGGATAGTATTCGGATGGGCCAGTTCTTCCACCGAATTGCCCAATTCATTTCGTATTTCAGGTAAAAGTTCACGCTTACCTACGATCCTGACTGTATCACCAAATTCAACCGTGGTGCCGCGGGTGGGCAAGATTTCTGTTCCGGCCCTGAAAATACGGGTAATATTGGCTTCATATCGCCGGTAAATGCCAATTTGCTGAATGGTTTTACCTGCGTATTTCCGGTTGGTCACCAGCACATGAAACATGGCAAGGTCACCTGATATTTCACGCTTTTCAGCGATTCTGACCTTCCCTATGGTCATCTTGAGATTTTTAATATACTGGAGTGCCGAAACGC
>Ga0256868_10000868_pt1 | contig 17161 bp, 19 predicted proteins | sample RVTome_13_FD_187341 | JGI IMG/M metagenome (GOLD analysis project Ga0256868, IMG submission 187341) | Soil microbial communities from uranium-contaminated site in the Upper Colorado River Basin, Wyoming, United States - RVT92D227 HiSeq ...
CCGTCATCCGTCTTAAGTACTGACGGACGTAAGACGGATGACCGGTGAATCCAGTGCCTTTCTCTGGATTGCCCGATCAAGTCGGGCAATGACAGTCATGTATCCTTACTTATAGCCGTCTTAGTAAATATCAACAATATTGAGGAAATTTTATTCCCTCCCCTCTGTGTCCTCTGATATGCTTTCTCTATTTGGATTTTCCTTCTCTTAATTTCCCTCTTTTCTTTATTGTAATGACCAGAATTCTATTATCCTGCCATGGCCCTCACCTTGAAAAGCAGGGTGTAACCCTGTCTGAAGTTCTTTTCTTGAGAACACAGAGTATTCCTCTGTGCTCTCTGTGGTTTCATACTGTCCCCTCTTTTTTCATAAAACTTTTGACATTACCGATGAATGATGAGACTCCGGATGTCCGGCTTCTTGTCATAACCCACCAGTTGCATAACCTTATTCGGTTCATTGCTCATTTAGCTTAAATCCTTTCTTTCCAACAGGCACTGCAGGAGATGCATCAGCGTATTGCAGCTCTTAACTGACCACAGGCAGCAAGGATATCCTGTCCCTTGCCTTCCCTTATCAGTGCTCTTATATTATTCTTCAAAAGTATTTTCTGAAAGGCCAGAACTTTTTCTTCAGATGGCCTTTCAAAATCGATTACCGGGTGGGGATTGATTGGGATAAGATTCATCTTGCAGTGAATGCCTTTCAGGAGCTTGACAAGTCTGAGGGCATCTTCGACGGAATCGTTCTTTCCTTCAAGCAGGACGTATTCGAAGGTAATCCTTCTCCCCGGCTGGAGCGGATATTTCTTGCATGCCGAGATAATAGATCGAATGGGATATTTCCTGTTAACAGGCATTATCTCGTTCCTTTCTTCATCAGTTGTTGCATTTAATGATATGGCGAGATTAACCGCCGGAGCTTTTTCCGGAAGTAGTAACATCTTCGGCACTATCCCTGATGTTGAAAGCGTTATCCTCCTTTTGGAAATACCGATAAACTGTACAATTTTCCATAGTGCATCGACCACTTCATCGAAATTCTCCAGAGGCTCACCCATGCCCATCAATACAATATTTGTTACGTTTCGCGGTGTTATGATTTTGTTCACAGCCAAAATCTGATCCACGATTTCATAAGATTTTAAATTCCTGACAAAACCGGTTTTCCCGGTCAGGCAAAAACGGCAGCCCATCGCACATCCAACCTGTGAAGATATGCATAATGTAAGTCTGTTTTTATCCGGTATAAGGACGCTTTCTATTGTCTGCCTGTCTTCCAGTGAAAAGATGAATTTTTCTGTGCCGTCAGATGATTTCAGCTTCTTAACAAGTTCGAGGCTACTGATAAAGGCAATTTTATTAAGGGTATTACGCAGTTCTTTGGAAAATTCAGTTATTTCATTTACTCCAGATGCGTATTTCCGGTAAATCCAGTGGATAAGCTGATCAGCCCGGTACCGGGGAAGGCTCTGGTCTCCAATAAAGGAGAGTATTTCGTTCTTTGACAATGATTTTAGATTAGTTCTTGAATATTTCATATATAATTATCATAGTTGCATCAATTACTTTAAGTTTAACTTTATTATTATAATTATATCATTTTATATTATTTGGATTTTTTTAGTTCGCGGATTTTTTCAAGCGTATCCATATAGATGTTCTTCTTTGAAGGATTCAATTCTACTGCTTTTGCCGCAAGATTCTCGGCTTCATCAAGGTGTTGTTTTTTAACATAATATAACCATGCAAGGTTATTGTAAGCGTCTGCATTTTCCGGCTCTTTATTAATAGCTTTCTTATAATATGATTCTGCCTCATCCAATTCATTCTTCTGAAAATATATATTTCCCATATAGAGATATGCTACCGGCAACTTTTTCGAAGCCTCCTGATATTCTTTCAAGGCATTATCCAGTTCACCCTTTTTTTCATATGCAACTCCCAGGTTCAGATGTTCCTCAGGACTCAACGGATCATCCAGTACTATTATCTTTGGGAAGGCACATGCACTGACCAGTAAAAAAAACAAACCAATTAATAAAATCACTATAGTAAATTTCCTGACTATCATCTGCTATTTACTTTTTTTGCCATAGCCTACTGCTTACTTTTTTCTGGTGTTATAAGGAGTGTCCAGTAAGCTGTCTTTCCCCATATTTTTAAGAAATCTTCTTGAAATATAAATTTATTTTTATTTCTTCCTGAATTAACTATCAAGCCTTGTTCATTGTATCCATGAACAACCATGTAATGATGTCTTTTATATAGAGAAAAGCCATAATCTACGAGAACAATAACAGGATGACCTGATTCAATATTTTTTTCCAGATCATCAATACTGCCATTGTATTGGACTGCATTCAATTTCTTTTTCTGAGCAAAGAGTAGCATGTCGATGTCAAGAGTTCCTCTGGCAGTTTCACTGAATATTTCTCTTGCGATATCATCTGGACTAACATTTATTCCCCAGTATCGCAATACCATAGCGAGTGCTGCAGGTCCGCATTGAAATTTGTCCTGCGGATAGAAAGGAATATTTTCAATGAAGTGCGTATGCTCGTTTTGAGGAATTTCTTTGACTGTAGCACAAGAGACAAATAAACACGAGATACCGAGCAGGGCTAAGTATTTAACGAAGTATATTCTTTTGGATAATTTTTTTGCTGTATCCATAAAGTCGTGCAAGCAATTCTCATCTGTCCCTGAAGAATACTATGATAAGTAATGTGAAAAACTCGACCCCACCTTGAGAAAGGGGGGTCGAGTTTTTTCTGATAAAAAATTCAAAGCTGTTACTACGAAATAATGACTTTATGCCCTGTGAGCTTTAAAACAATAATCACTAATATCGCAATCACAAGGAGAGCGATTATGAGCCCGAGGGCATCGTCCTGACCAACCTTCAGATCATCTAACTGAAGTGCTATTTGATGAACCTGCTGGTCACTTAGTTGTGAAAGCCTTGACTGAATCTCGTCGTTTGTAAGGCCGAATTGCGTCAGCCTTTGACTGATTGCCTTAATCTCGAGGACCTTCTGAATTTTTTCGAAGTCTGCAGCCCTTTCTGCCTGCGCAAGTGCAATGATCTCTGACGGTGCAAGTCCTGCTTCAACCCTCGGAGCAACAGATATAATAAACATTGCGACTACGAGATACCATGAAATCTGCTTTATGAACGGAATATTCAAGGGTTCACCTCCTTTCTCTTCTTAAGTTTATAAATTGTACGTACACTACGTCTTAGTGCTTATTTCTCAAATGCTGTACTTCCCTCATTTACTGAGCGGATATCTTTGGCAACGTCCCGAAAAGATACTTTATGTCTTCATCTTCAAACCTGACGCCTACGCCTGCGTAACCACCACGCCACTTTTTGTTCATGATATTGTCTGCACCGGCTGACAAAAATAAATTCTTAAAGAAGAAATAATCAACGCCAACCCTGACATGAGGGTTTTTAGCATCTTCTTCATCATTTGAAAAATCCCATATATCCGCAGTAATCTTACCCTTATCGTTCATAAAGAAATAGTCTGCTCCTGCTCCGAATGTATTTTCTGTTAATCCGATCCTCAGCGCAAGGTCATCGAACCTCTTTGCGAACTGTGCCGTAAATTCAATCTTTTTCTCTATTTTTTCCTGCTTAACCCTGGTTGTAACACCTTCTGAAGTGCGTATGATATCTTTTGTGGTAACCCTGCCTAAAGGATCTCCTATAACACCGAGGATATAATATTTATCGGGCTTGGGCTGAAACGTAGCATAGAAATAGCCTTTCCCGTCTTTCGGCTTTGTCAGATAATCGGACTGGAAGGTAATGAATGTCTTGAACCGCTCAACTGCTCCCACAGTCCTGTCTATCCCTTCTGCAGCCTTGTTTACTGATTCGTAGAGACGGTCATCCTTTACAAGTTTACCGAGAGTGCCCTCCCCTTTTTCGATCTTTTTCGCTATATTGTCAATCGATTCGGTAGCACTTTTTATCGTAGGCCGGTTTTCCTCAACCATTGCTTTGAGGTCCCGGGCAGCTTTATTGAGACTTTCAACGAATTGCGGACCGTCGGTCTTCAGGGAATCAGAGAAGTCTTTTATATTGCTGACAGCAGACGTAACTTTATCGCTGTTCTTTTCAACAAGGTCATTGACTGACGAAGCGAGATTATTGATATTATCGAGAGTCGTCCTCAGTTTCTGGTCATTGACTGAAATGGTCTCCTTCAGACTCGCGGTAATATCCTTTAAATTAAGAATCGACTGTTTTATCGCATCTTTGCCTTTCTCAGTTGCAAAAGACTCGTTCAGAGATTGCGCAAGGGTGTTGATATTTTCTGAAACGGCTGTAAGATTGCGTGTCAGGTCATCGAGGTCGACAATCTCGATTACGCTTTTTAGTGTGTCTCCATTTGTCAGAAAAGGCTTTGTTAATCCGGTTTTAATGTCAAGGTATTTGTCTCCGAGAAGACCTGCTGCCTTAATAGAGGCACTTGCATCGCTATAGAGAGTAACATTCTTGTCCATTCTGACAGTCAGTTTCGCCTTTCCCTTGTCGAGTTCGATTTTTTCTATAACTCCAGCGTTAACTCCGGCAACCTTGACCTTTGTCTTTTCGTCGAGTCCGGCTATATTCTTGAAGTAAACATATACGATGTAACCTTCTTTTTTCATCCAGTCGATACCGCCTATCTTGAACGTCATGAAAGCCAATACCGCGATAACAAGAATTGCAAAAAATCCGACTTTAAGCTCTGTTGAAATTCCTCTCATAATGGACTCCTTCTATCTTTATAGGCCCTAAGGCACTGCCGGTTATAAATTGCCTTACGATAGCGTTATCAGTTTGCTTGATCTCTTCAGGAGTTCCGACCTGGATGATCTTCCCCTCGTAAAGCATGGCGATCCTGTCGGCAATTTTATATGCGCTGTACATATCGTGTGTAATGGCAACGGATGTTACCGAAAGGTTTTTCCTCATCTCGACAATGAGTTCATTTATCGCATCTGCCATGATGGGGTCAAGTCCGGTTGTAGGCTCATCATAGAGGAGGATTTCAGGTTCATGTGCGATAGCCCTTGCAAGCCCAACCCTTTTTTTCATACCGCCAGACAACTCTGAAGGCATCAAATCCTCGACTCCAACGAGACCAACAGACCGTAGTTTTTCGATTGCGATGGATTTTACATCCCTTAAATTCATCTTTTTCTGCCTGATAAGCGCAAAGCCTACATTCTCCCACACGCTGAGAGAATCGAAAAGAGCTGACAGCTGGAAAAGCATACCAAATTTTTTCCTGACTTCATAGAGTTCATTTTCACGCAGGGCAGCAATGTCGATTCCGTCTATAAGAACCTTTCCTTCATCGGGTGTCAGTATCCCGATAATATGCTTTAAAAGAACACTTTTTCCGGAACCGCTTCCTCCTATTACAACCATGCTCTCCCCCGTCTCTATCTTCAGGTTAACTCCACTGAGTACATGGTTATTGCCAAAAGTTTTATGGAGGTTTATGATTTCTATCATATTATTTCATTATCTTTTTGTAACTCATATGAGCGTCTTGCAAAAGTCACAAATTGTCATTCCGAACGAATGTGAGGAATCTTATACCTCATTGATTATAAAAGATTTCTCGTTCCACTCGAAATGACAAATTGGCCTGTTTTAGGACTTTTGCAAGAGCCTCATATGATATATCCCTACTTGTTATATATTCCTTACTCATTTAAACAGCCATGCCGAGAGAAAATAGTCAGATATGAGAATAGTCATGGAAGACAGCACAACTGCACCCGTTGTTGCTTTTCCAACACCTTCAGCACCTCCGCTTGTGTAAAATCCCCTGTAGCAGCTTATCAACGCAATGCTTGCTCCAAAAAACCCGGATTTTATCAGGCCGTTTACAATATCGCTCACTTCCAGATAATCCCAGGTTCTTTTCCAGTATACTATGGAACTTGTGTCAAACATCCCCACAGTAATAAAATAACCACCTATTATACCTGTAATGTCGGCGACTGCAACAAGAGCAGGTAGCATAAAAACACCGGCGATGAATCTCGGGACAACCAAATATTTGATCGGATTTGTAGCTAATGTCTCAAGTGCATCTATCTGCTCTGTCACTCTCATAGTGCCCAATTCGGCCGCCATGGCAGCACCTGCCCTTCCTGCAACGATGAGCCCTGTAAGAACGGGTCCGAGTTCCCTTGTCATTGAAAGTGCCACAACAGTACCAACAACAGCTTCGGCACCGAATCTCTTAAAGCCGGTAAATGTCTGAAGAGCGAAAACCATTCCGGTAAATATTGCGGTTATCAGGACGACCGGCAAGGAACGTACCCCGATTTCGAGCATCTGCTTGAAGGTATTCCTAACCTCATAAGGAGGAATTGCAAGCTGTTTTAAAGATAAAAAAAAGAGGATTAGTATCCTGCCGAGTTCTTCGGAAAAACGTATTATTGTACTTCCAATGAGTTCAATGATTTTCAACATAGATTCTTCTGGATCTATTTCCCAGGGAAGTCAGGATTTCATATGATATAGTGTTTGCTTTATCTGCGAGCTCATCCGCTGTTATTTTTTCGTCTCCCTGTTGTCCGATTATTACGACCTCGTCGTTTTCCCTTGCTTCTTCTATATCTGTCAGGTCAATCATGGTAAGATCCATGCAGACCCTTCCGACGATGGGGGCTCTTTTTCCCCGCACAAGTACTTCAGCTTTGTTTGAAAAAAGCCTGCTGTATCCGTCAGCATAACCAATAGCAAGCACCCCTATCCTGCTCTGCCTTTTTGTAATAAATGTTCTTCCGTAGCTTACAGGTGTTCCGGAGGGTACGTTTCTTATATAAAGAAGCCTGTTTTTGATTGTCATTGCCGGAATAAGGTCTATAGCTTGGGGCTTATTCTTTTCGGATTCTCTGCTCTTTGCTCTTCGCTCCATGCTTTTTATAGGAGAATATCCGTAAAGCATTATCCCCGGTCTCACTGCATCAAGATGAGATTCTTCGAACGTCAGGACTGCAGCGCTGTTTGCTATGTGGGAAAATATTTTTCTTTTGATTTTCTTCGATATCGACTCTCTGACTGCATTGAACCTTTCAAGCTGCTGGTTCGCAAATGACCTGTCCGAAAGGTCGGCTTCGGAAAAATGGCTTAAAAGTCCTTCTATTTCAATGTAGGGCATTTTTGATATAGTGATAATTTCCTTGAAGACATCATGTCCGTTTAAACCAAGCCTTCCCATGCCGGTGTCGATCTTGATATGGACTTTTATTATTGCAGCTCTTTTCTTTGCCTCGTTTGACAGGGATAATGCAGTTTCTGTATTGGATATAACCGGTATCAGCTGAAGATCAAAAAAATCTTTTATTTCAGCCCTATCAAAAAGAACGATTATCGGAACATTGATACCTGCATTCCGCAGTTCTTTTGCTTCACCTGTAAATGCTACAGCAAGGTACGAAATCCCCTCTTCCAGTAGCTTTTTTGAAACTTCTATCGCACCATGACCGTAAGCGTCAGCCTTGACTACGGCAATGACCGGTCGGTCTTTGACGATTTTTCGTATAGTATGAAGGTTATGCGCTATGGCAGATAGATCAACCTCTGCAACAGGTCCCCTAGTCACCTTCTTCTATTTTTTCTTTTTTTGTTTCTTTGGAACCTTTTTTGTCAGGTGTTACATCAATCTCATCTTCTTCACGAACACCCTTTTTGAAGTTTTTTATCGCCTGTCCGATACCGCTTCCTATCTGCGGAAGCCTTGTTGCGCCAAATAGAATGACGATTATTATCAGGATGATGATTAATTCCTGAGTTCCTAAACCAAACATATCTTACCCCCCTCTCTATGGAAATCTTCCATCGTGTTTATATTAACAAATGACCGCCCTTCCGGGTCTAAATTTCTCACATTCTGTTCGCTGATATATAGCACGTTTATTTCCTGGAGAAACTCTCTCAAACCCCTCCTGTTGTTTCTTATATTTTCCTCCATTTTTTTTGTTATTTTCTTAGCATATATGCCGAAAAGCGGCTGAAGTTTTCCCTCAAAGACCGGTATAGCGGCATCCCAATCATCCGACCATTTTTCTATCATATATTTTATCAGTATAACATTAATATAGGGCATGTCACACGCCGTAACAAAAACCTCCGAAACATCAGGGACGGATAATGCAGAAAAAATTCCCGTCATGGGACTACGATAATCAATTACATCTCCAACCATCGGCAACCCGAGATAGAAAAAGAGTTCAGGGCTATTTGTACTTACTATCACCTTTTTAAATATTCCCAGGAGAGATTCAATATTAGCCTCAATGATCTTTCTGCTGTTAATTTCAAGGAAACCCTTTATCACAGGGATCCTCTTATTTTCTCCTCCGGCTAAAATTAAGGCATCCATTTTATTCCTGCTTATGAAAATATGCTTGTAGCTTTTATATTTATAATAGTTAATTAAGAAAATACTTTCAATAAAAAACAATTTATTCTTTTTAAACAATAGGTTGCTTGACAAATATGTTCATCTCTAATAAAGTAATTAAATTCCTATAAAATGCGTCAAAAACACTTCCTGTCGTACTGGATAATGCTTATTGAATGATTCTAAAAACCAAAAAAAGACAGGAGTGATTATTGGTCAGCTAATCATAATATCTTGAGGAGGTTATAGATGTTAAATGCAAAAATAACATATGTTAACGGCCTTCAGTTTGTCGGCGCAGCATCCTCAGGTCACGCAATTATTATGGATGGAGATCTTTCTGTCGGCGGTCAGAATACCGGACCAAGACCCATGGAACTTCTTCTTCTCGGTATAGGAGGGTGTTCAGGGATGGATGTCATTTCAATTCTGAAAAAGAAAAAACAGGACGTGACGGGTCTGGAGATTAGTGTCAAGGGTGCAAAGGCTGAAGATTATCCCAAGAAATTTACAGAGATAACCCTTGAATTTGCAGTAAAGGGAAGGAATGTTTCTGAAGAGGCAGTAAAAAGGGCTGTAGAACTGTCAATGAACAAATACTGCTCCGTAAAAGCTACACTTGAGGGATCTGCAAAGATATATTTTTCTTACAAGATAATTCTGGAATGAGGAAGTCCGAAGAACTGCACGGCAGGAATTAATGGATGTCTTATACAAATATATTGCTACCCTCGGTTTTGTGGGCTATATTCCTTTTGCACCCGGCACTTTTGGGACCCTCGTTGCATTCATTATTTATGTACTCTTAAAACCTTCTCTTTTTATTCATGTCATTTTATTGTCTCTTATCATACCCATAGGCATCATATCTTCTCACTATACTGAGAGGATTCTGAATGATAAAGACAGCAGACACATTGTCATTGATGAATTCTGCGGATACTTCCTGTCTGTTCTCCTTATTCCGTTCAGCATGAATTACGCTTTGGCAGCCTTTTTTTTATTCAGATTTTTCGATATACTAAAACCGTTTCCGATAAGACGGATCGAATCCGTTTTGAGCGGGGGCAAGGGTATTATGGCAGATGATGTTTTGGCGGCTTTTTATACGAATGCAGTTTTACATATATGGAAACTGATTAACTGAGATCCCTAAAAATGAATTTGCGGTGCTTCATTGCAATAGAAATTCCTGAACAGATTAAAAAAGAGATCGGAGATCTTATCGATATACTGAAAAAGCATGACGCTGATATAAAATGGCTAATACCTGAAAATTTGCATCTCACACTCAAGTTCCTCGGCAATACCCCTGATGGTTTGCTACCCGGGATAAAGGAATCACTTTTAAGCATAGCAACATTATATGAACCGTTTTATATTAAAATATATAGTACTGGAGTGTTTCCGAATAAAAAATATCCCAGAGTGATATGGACTGGAATTGAAGATTCGGAAATACTGATAAAACTGAGCAGGGATATTGAGCATTTCATGTCATTGTTGGGCTATAAAAAAGAGAATAAGGAATATAAGCCCCATCTGACACTTGGACGGATTCGCTCCCATAGAGGTATTATTAATGTTATCAGCGAACTTGATAATTATTGCGATAAAGAATTTGGCACTTTTTCTGCTGACAGCGTTAAACTTATGAAAAGCGAATTAAAACCCAAAGGAGCGGAATACAGCAGCCTGTATGACATAAAGTTTGGGAAAAATAATCTGATGTGAAAATAACAACTGATAATTAAATCTTATCAGCAAGATATGGAGGAAAGATGACAAATAAAGACAAGACCAGGGCAATCGAGATGGCTATTACACAAATCGAGAAGAGTTTCGGTAAAGGTTCAATCATGAAACTCGGAGCAGAAGGAATCGCTGAAGGCATTCAGGTAATACCTACGGGTTCCCTGGCCCTTGATATTGCAACCGGTATCGGAGGATTTCCAAGAGGCAGGGTAGTTGAGATATTCGGTCCGGAATCCTCGGGAAAAACGACACTGGCTCTGGGTGCTATAGCACAGGCACAGGCAGCCGGGGGTGCTGCAGCCTTTATTGATGCTGAGCATGCCCTTGATGTGAGCTATGCGCAAAAACTCGGGGTCAAAACAGAAGACCTCCTCATTTCACAGCCTGATACAGGAGAACAGGCACTTGAGGTTACAGAGGTTCTTGTCAGGAGCGGAGCAATAGATGTTATTGCAATAGACTCTGTCGCTGCTCTTGTACCGAGGGCAGAAATAGAGGGTGATATGGGGGATTCCCTTCCGGGACTGCAGGCAAGGCTCATGAGCCAGGCTTTGAGAAAACTGACTGCAGCGATATCAAAATCTCTTACAACAGTAATATTCATAAACCAGATACGGATGAAGATAGGGGTCATGTTCGGAAGCCCTGAAACAACAACAGGCGGAACAGCACTCAAATTCTACTCTTCCATGAGACTGGATATCAGGAGGATAGAAGCCATCAAGGAAAACCAGGAGATAATAGGCGGACGCGTGAGGGTTAAGGTGGTGAAAAACAAAGTAGCGCCTCCGTTTAAACAGGCTGAGTTTGATATCTATTTCAATGAAGGCATTTCAAGGGTTGGAGAGATCGTTGATCTTGGTGCTGAGAAGGGAATTATTGAAAAAGCAGGCGCATGGTACAGCTATGGCGGTAACAGGATCGGTCAGGGACGGGAAAATGCTAAGGAATATTTAAAAAATAACATTGAGGTCTCAAAGGAGATTGAAAACAAAATCATTGAGGGCCTCAATATAAGGAGGCAGCTATGACGGATATCAATGAACTTTTAAGAAAGGCAAACTCACTTGAAGCTTCGGACCTTCATATAAAAGTCGGCTCTCCCCCGATACTGAGAATCTATGGAGAGCTTACTCCGATTACTACAGAAAACAAGCTAAGCCAAGAAGATGCGATGAAGATAGCCTTATCTGTAATGACGCCCGGACAAACCGAGATATTCAAGAGAAAGAGTGACATTGACCTTGCCTATAGTGTTCCAGGGCTCGGGAGGTACAGATGTAACGTTTTCATGCAGAGAGGAACGGTAGGGCTTGTCTTCAGGGTCATTCCAATGAAAATACCGACGATTGATGAACTGAATCTCCCCGAGATTATAAAAAATATTTCTATGGAACAGAGGGGGCTGATCCTGGTAACAGGAACTACCGGTAGCGGAAAGTCAACGACTCTTGCTGCAATGATAGACCTCATAAACACAAACCGGACTGAACACATCATGACTATAGAAGACCCAATCGAGTATCTGCATAGAGACAAGAAAAGTATTGTTAATCAGAGGGAGATAGGAAGCGATACGGAGTCCTTCAGTAAAGCACTGAGACAGGCACTGAGACAGGATCCCGATATCATACTCGTCGGTGAAATGCGAGATTTCGAAACAATACAGACTTCTCTTGTTGCAGCCGAAACAGGCCATCTTGTATTGAGTACCCTACACACCATAGATGCTACCGAAACGGTCAATAGAATTATTGCCGTATTTCCTCCTTATCAGCACAAGCAGGTACGCATGCAACTTTCTTCAGTATTAAAGGGCATCATATCCATGAGACTAATGCCGAAAGCTGATGGAAAAGGCAGGGTTCCGGCCGTAGAGGTCCTCATAGCAACAGCTACCATAAAAGACTGCATTCTCGACCCGGACAAAACCAAGCTGATTCCTGATGTAATCGAACAGGGCACCCTCCACTATGGCATGCAGACATTCGACCAGTCTCTCATAGTTCTTTATAAATCAGGTCTCATTACATATGAAGAGGCATTGAGAAGGGCGACAAAGCCGGACGACTTTGTCCTGAAGGTAAAGGGCATACAGTCCACAAGCGAACTTACCCTTGAAGATCAACTTGGTATCAGGACTGAAACCCCATCCGATAAAAATACTAAGGATAAGATGAAAATTGACAGGTTTGCAAAATAAGGCAAGGCAGTATGCCTTGAAATTGCTGAGTTACCGGGGAAGAAGTGAAAAGGAACTCGAAGAGCGTCTCATGAAGAAGGGATTTTCCAAATCCGAGACCTCTTCTACGATAAACTATCTGAAGGATATAGGACTTGTTGACGATATGGTTCTGGCTGAAACTTTGAAAAGGGAGGCATTAACTACTAAGATGCTCAGCCGGAATGGAGCGAAACAGTATATGCTCAAGAGAGGAATTCCACGGGAAATCGTAAACCTTGCATTCACCGAAGATGAGGACAGCGATTTCGGGAATGCCCGAAAACTGGTTAATAAAAAACTCAAGGTTCTCAAAGATTATCCAGCGGAAACCGCAAAGAGACGCTTGTACAACTTTCTCTTGAGGAGGGGGTATTCTTCCTATACAATATTCAAGGCTTTTAAAGACATTCATTTCAAGGAGGATGAAACATGAAAAAGACTCTGCTTGCAATCTTTGCTTTATTATTGATTATGCAGTTTGGTTGTACAAAAGCCGTTCGATACACAGAAGATGAGATAAAGAATTATCCGCAGAACATCCAGGACCATATCAGAAAAGGCGAGATCAATCTCGGCATGTCCAAGGAACAGGTAAGATATGCATGGGGGTCACCTGACTCTATTAAATTCCTCGAGCCGTTTGAAGAAAAAATAAGAGAAGAATGGATTTATACCCAAATGGGTACTCTTGGCGTGGTCGGGACAAAGCTTCTTTTCTTTTTTGACGGAAAACTTTTGTATATCAAATAAAACTCAACTGTTTCTAACTCAGCTGATATAAAAATGAAAAGTTCAGAGATAAGAAAAGCATTTTGGGAATATTTCAAATCAAAGGGACACAGGATCGTCCCGAGCTCTCCTCTCATTCCGCGGCACGACCCTTCCCTGCTTTTTGTGAATGCAGGTATGGTTCAGTTCAAATCGACTTTTCTCGGTGAGGAAAAAAGAGATTATACCCGTGCTGTATCCTGTCAGAAGTGCCTGAGGGCAGGCGGCAAGCACAGTGACATTGAAAACGTCGGACACACGTCTAGACATCATACGTTCTTTGAGATGCTGGGCAATTTTTCTTTCGGCGATTATTTTAAAAGGGATGCAATGCTCTTTGCATGGGAGCTTCTGACCGAATGGTTCAAACTGCCGAAGGAAAAACTTTATGTTTCAGTATATGAAGAAGACAATGAAGCTGCCTGGCTCTGGTCTGAATTGATAGGACTTTCTGAAGAAAAAATAGTGAGGCTCGGCGCAAAGGACAATTTCTGGCAGATGGGAGATACGGGACCATGCGGACCGTGCTCTGAGATTATCATTGATCAGGGTGAGGACTTCAGCTGCGGAAAATCAGACTGTAAGGTCGGGTGTGATTGTGACAGATACCTTGAGCTGTGGAACCTCGTATTCATGCAATATAACAGGGATGGGTCGGGCACACTCCTTCCTCTTCCGAAACCAAGCATCGATACCGGGATGGGTCTTGAAAGGATAACCGCAGTTTTACAGCAGAAAAAGACGAATTTCGATACAGATATCTTTTCACCTGTTATTTCCTCCATTGAAACATTATCAGGGGTCACCTACGGTCAGAGTTCCTCAGACAATATCTCTATAAGAGTTATAGCTGACCATATACGGGCAACGGCTTTCCTCCTTTCCGAAGGTTTAATGCCTTCCAATGAAGGAAGGGGATATGTATTGAGACGAATCATGCGGAGAGCTTCTCGGCATGCAAAATTGCTTGGTGTAGAAGGTAATTTTTTATACCGCCTTATAGATTCAGTTGCAGAAGCAATGGGTGATGTTTACCCTGAACTGCTCCATGAAAGAGAACGTGCATCAAAACTGCTTTTGTTTGAGGAAGAGAGATTTTCCCGTACCCTTGAACAGGGCATGAGGATACTGGATGATGTAATGAATACTGTGAAGAAAACCAGCAGCAATATCATTCCGGGAAATGAGTTGTTCAGACTCTATGATACATTCGGATTTCCTCTTGACCTTGCCAGGGATATTGCTATGGACAATGAATTGATCATCGACGAAGACGGTTTCCATAAGGAAATGGAAATACAGAAGGAAAGGGCAAGGGCTTCATGGATCGGAGAAGATGAAGCCATTGCATCTATCTACAGAGAACTACAGTCCGAAATCGGCTCAACGGCATTTCTTGGTTATGACACATTAGAATCGGAATCGACGATAAAGGCTATTCTCAAGGATGGCAAGGTAATCAAAGAGGCATCTCACCGAGATTCAGTCGAACTCATACTTGACAGAACGCCATTCTATGGAGAGTCCGGCGGCCAGATCGGGGACACCGGAATGTTATACAGCAACGGTTCGGAAGCGAATGTCCTGAATACAAAGAAAGAGGCCGGGCTTCATGTACATGTCATAAAAGTCATAAGCGGGCGTCTGCGTGTATGGGATACCGTAAGATGTATTGTTGACAGGGAAAAAAGAACAGCTACTGCAAGAAACCATACAGCAACGCATATCCTTCATTCTGTCTTGCGCACCGTAATTGGAGAACATGTTAAACAGGCAGGGTCCTATGTTTCACCTGACAGATTACGTTTTGATTTCTCTCATTTTCATCAGATGGACAGAAAAGATATAGAGACTGTTGAAGATATGGTTAACGAAAAGATACTCGAAAATATCAAAGTCGAAACGGAAACCAGGGACATACAGGATGCTCTGAAATCCGGTGTCATCGCCTTGTTTGGAGAAAAATACGGAGAGAAGGTCAGGGTGGTCAGGGTGCCCGGTGTCAGTGCAGAACTTTGCGGCGGAACACACTGCGGTTCTACCGGCGAAATCGGTATGTTTGTTATTCTCTCCGAAGGTAGCGTTGCTTCCGGTATCAGGAGGATTGAGGCTTTAACCGGGAAACCTGCTTTCAATTATCTCAGGGAGAGAAATAATGAACTCGAAACTGTAAAGAGTCTGCTGAAGACGGAAAAGCCTCTCGACAGGATAGAAAATCTTCTCAATGACTTAAAAGCGATGGAAAAAGAAATTCAGAAACTTAAAACAGGGTCCGGTGCATCCAGGGATACGATAACGGAAGCGCTGAAGGATGCTTATGAATACAATGGCGTCAAAATCGTCAGGATACGCCAGGACGGTCTCAATCAGAATGAACTCCGCCTTCTTGCCGATAATGTCAGGGACCGCCTGAAATCAGGGATTATTGTTATCTCCTCTGTAGTCGACAGTCAGGCCGCAATTGTCTGCATGGTAACAAAAGACCTCACGAACAAATATAACGCAGGCGCAATTATAAAGGATATCTCCGAAATCGCAGGCGGCAGGGGCGGAGGTAAACCTGACATGGCACAGGGCGGGACAAAGGAGATAGATAAACTGGATCAAGCGCTCAGTTCATTGTACGATATCGTTAAAAAAACTTCCGGTGAATAGTCCAGATTATTCATAAACTAAACATCAATCATAGCGGATATACAATTAATAATTTATTCTATTAATCCTCAAAGATCTTAAAAATATTTTAAGTTTTTTGTGTCATTCCCTGACTTGATCAGGGAATCCAGGTACGAAAGTATTCGGGAAAGGAACTGGATTATCCAGTCAAGCTGGATAATGACAACCATTGGAACAGAGTTCGCTATGAATAATATGGGCTAGGCAGAAATACCTTCCACTTAAGAAAACCGATTATTTTTGCAACCGCTCTGTAATGATTTTACTTACCTCTTCAATCGACTCGGACAGTGCCGAACTTAAACCTTTTGCCAGGCTCAGAAAAGTTTCATCATTAAGTTTTACATGTTTGGAGATAGTTTCGTGATAGAGTTCTTTTCCGTCGGGAGATGAGAGCTGAACATCGAAAAAGAGATCGCCGAAGGAATCGTTCCCTTCGTCGTATCTTTCAAACTTTTTCAGGTTTATCGCGAGGGAATAAAATCCGTTCGGAACGATGTTGGATGATCTTACTTCTTTAAAATCTCCGGTTGAAAAAATACGGGTCTTGAATGCTTCCCTTACCATATTATTTGGAGGTGATTCCCATTTTGAATATCGTGAAATCTCGAGCTGATATGGTGAGTTCCTGTAAGCAATATATGCTTGCGAGAGGTACCGGGGAGCATCGATCATTACAATAAGTGACTTTTCTGCCGTCGAATCTATTTCATTTACCCCCATTCTTATCTCCCCATTACTAAAGGGTGGCAATGGGGGGGTAGTCATGTAGATACTATATATCTTTGTTTCGGGTATGGTACATGCTGAAATCAGAAAGACGGAAAAGATGACTGCTAAAAACCTTTGCATCTCATTCACCCCTTTTTTCTTTATAAATGATACTCCAAGGCTTATGTTTTATTTCCTGAAGAAGTTCCTGCAGTTCCTCTGTAGTGTTGGTCATCGTGTTGATGAGATTTTCAATATTTCTGGACTGGAGATCGATAACCCTGTCAACCGATTTCGAAGTCCTGTCCACAGACTTTGCTGTTGACTCTATGCTCTTTATCATTTCACCGGCTTTATCGATATCTTCTCTGGCCTTTTTTATCAACTGGGAAACCTCGTCTTTATTTACCTTGACGATATCTTCTATTTCGCTGAGGACCCTTTCAAGCTTGTCAGTGGTTGCCTTCAGGCTTGACGCAACTTTATCCAGGCTTGTCGAGCCGGAAACTATTGCATTGTTTGTATTACCGATTAATGATTCGATACCTTTAATATTTTTTTCGTTGAAGAGCTTGTCTATGTCCTTGATTAAGGTATCA
>Ga0256868_10000869_pt1 | contig 17139 bp, 18 predicted proteins | sample RVTome_13_FD_187341 | JGI IMG/M metagenome (GOLD analysis project Ga0256868, IMG submission 187341) | Soil microbial communities from uranium-contaminated site in the Upper Colorado River Basin, Wyoming, United States - RVT92D227 HiSeq ...
CTTTCCACCAAATCCGATATATAAGGGTATTACTTTTATTTTGTACTTACTCGCTAATTGTTCAGGAATATCAGATGTAGTATCTGTTACTATAGCAATATTTTCCATCAATTTATCCTTTTTTTTAGGTAAAATTCATTTTACAATATTTTAAATAAAAAAATAGTATTTATTTAAATCTAAATCAATTTGTTTACCATTTTTTCAGAGCAAAATTAATAGTATTAAAAGATTTTTTATTATATCATATGTGACAATTAATATAAGGCGATCAAAAGTCATAATAATTATTTAAATATATTAAGTGAGTTGGGGGATTATAATGAATTACAAAAGAAGTAAATTTTATTTAACCTTAATTATACTCAGCCTGGTTATAATTTTTATAGTAGTAATCCCTCTTTCCGGTTGGGTAAAACAATCGGATATTTACAAGCCGATATCTGCTTTACCCGGTCTGGGAACAGGCTCAAGACCTATCGCTGTTATGGTTGAAAATAGTTTTGCGGCCAGACCCCAGTCCGGACTAAATTTTGCAGATGTAGTGTTTGAAATTGTAGATGAATACGGTATCACAAGATTTATCGCCATTTACAATTCCAATGATGCCCCTATGGTAGGACCGGTCAGAAGCGCAAGACCTTATTATGCGGAGATTGCCAGAGGTTTTGACCCGATTTATGCTTTTTTTGGCACCTATCCTGAATGCTATAAGATAGTAGAAGATATGGGAATGTATGTTTTAAGTGCAATGTCAGACAGATCAGGCAGCAGCTCAATTACCGGACAGGCACCTTACTGGAGAGACTGGAACAGAAGTTCCATCCAGGAACATACCGCTTTTATGTCAGTGGCAAAGTTAAGAGAAAAAGCCGGGCAGCTTGGTTATCCTCTTGAAGGCAATGGCATTCCATTTCCATATAAAATGGACGCGCCCGAATCAGAAAGAGGAAATATTACTAATATCCATGTTGATTTTTCCACTCATGCATACGCTCCAAGCGGTTTTGATTTAAATTATATTTATAATAAAAGCGGTAATTATTACTTAAGATATATGGGAGGTAATGCCCACCTGGATTATAATACCGGTCAACAGATAACAGCAAAGAATGTGGTGGTAATGGTTACTGATATTCAGGGACCTCTGGATAAGTATGGTCACATGTCAGTTAGAACTACCGGAAATGGAACTGCTTTTATTTTTATAGACGGTAAAGCTATTCAGGGAAGCTGGCAGCGTGGAAGTGTATTTGAACCCTATGTATTTAAAGACGGCAGTGGAAATATAGTGTCGTTCAATGGAGGCTCAACCTGGATAGCAATGGTCCAGGGCATAGAAAAGGTCAGCTATTAAAAGCTCCATTATTCTTAAAAACTTCCCTGACTTTAATTATTAAGTGTAAGTAAAATACTATAGTTAAAAGTAGTATAAAAGAAACTTAATACCCGTACCTTAATTATGCAAATCGCATAGATAAATTTTAAAGAAGCCTTTTTTCTCCTTTTATTTCCTTTATGTCGGTTATATCCTGGCTTACTTCTAAACAACCAACATATTCATCTTCATTATCATAAATAGGAAAATACCTTATGTATATTACCCGGTTATCCAGATTAATCCAGAATTCTGCTGCATTTCTTTTTTTTGCCCTAAATCCATCAAGTATCTGCTGTACTTTATCCAGACTCTTTTTAGGATGGCAGTTCTGCACCTTCAAGCCAATTACAGAGGTTGTTCTTTTAAATATCCTGGTATCCAGTTTATTAAAATACTTGACTTCATCATCCCTGTTAACAAAGGTTATATCAACAGGCAAGGTATCAAGTATAAGCTCGATTTCTTTTTTACTAATAATTCCTGTTTTAAATTTTAAAGATGTGCTGTCTGACATGGGACACTCCTTTTAATAATATGATATTTATTTTATCTTAACACAAAATATTATAATTTTTTACTTTTTGAACCAGTGTCTGGTATTATTTGCTATTCTTACCAGAACCAGCATCACGGGGACCTCCACCAGCACACCAACTACGGTAGCCAGTGTCGCACCTGAGCGCAGGCCAAAAAGAGAAATTGCTACCGCTACCGCCAGCTCAAAGAAATTACTTGCTCCAACCATAGCCGCCGGAGCCGCTATGCAATAAGGAAGTTTCCAGGCCCTTGCCCACCCGTAAGCAATTATAAATATAAGGAATGTCTGTATAACCAGGGGTACAGCTATTAATATTATATGAATCGGATTACTCAAGATGATATTACCCTGAAAGGAAAATATTATTACCAGGGTCAGCAGAAGACCGGTAATGGTTATTTTATCAAACTTCTTTAAAAATACATTCTCAAAATAATCTATACCTTTCCTTTTAATAATAAGGATTCTGGATATATAACCACCTGCAAAAGGAATGACCACGAATAGACCAACAGACAGAAACAGGGTACTGTATGGGACAAAAACATTGCTTATACCTAAGAGAAAAGCAACAATTGGTGTAAAAGCAAAAAGGATTATCAAATCATTCACAGCTACCTGCACCAGAGTATAGGCAGCATCACCTTTACACAGGTAACTCCACACAAACACCATTGCGGTACAGGGAGCGGCACCCAGAAGAACAGCCCCGGCTAAATACTCAGTAGAAAGAGTTTCAGGTATGAATTTTGCAAATACAATTTTGAAGAAAAAGAAGGCAATGGCATACATTGTAAAAGGTTTTATCAGCCAGTTGGTCACTGTTGTTACTGCAATTCCTTTTGGCTTTTTGGTTGCATTTACAATACTTGCAAAATCAATCTTAAGCATCATAGGATAAATCATGAGCCAGATAAGTACTGCTACCGGTATGGATACATGAGCATATTCAAACCTGCTCAAAACAGCCGGGAATGCGGGGAGAAATTTACCTATTGCTACCCCAACCACAATACACAAAATCACCCATATTGACAGGTACTTTTCAAAAAACCCCAGCCCCTTTGGTTCTGTTGGTTTTTTTATCCCTTTATCCACTTTATTGGCATTTATCATAAAAACTCCTCTTAATATAAAATATTAATAATTAATAATAACCACCACTGGGAAAAATTACTTCACCTCTATCGTAATTAATAAATTTTGCCATTTCTTCCCTGGCTTTTTCAAGCTCTAATCTACTTACCTTACCAGGATTATAAGGAGATGAAGGATTCCCATAATAGTACCTGTTACTTCTCTCTAATGCTTTCGCAACAAGCTTATTAATTGGAGTTGTAGCATTGTGATCAAGGTAAATTTTTCTCATAAGATTTTATAAATTTTCTGCCTTATAATATAAGGCTTTAACTTCCCTTTTTGAAACTATAATATATAGAACATAGGCAATTATTATTATTCCAAAAATATCTATTGCAAGCCTTGTCATTGCAAATCTTGCACCAAGTGCCGATATCTCAAATAAAAGCATTGGAACTTTTGTTGTTGACCATGCTCCTATAAAAATTAAAATATTCGTAAATTTTACTCCCTTTCTCATCAGGGCAGCAGCAACAGGAAATGCGGCATATAAAGGACCTGCTGCTACCGAGCCAATAATTATAGCAAGTATGATGCCCTTTATTCCCGAACCTTCTCCCATATATCTCATCATTTTTTCTTTAGGAACCCAAACATCAAGAAGGCCAAGCAGAATGAATAACGGAGGAAGGACAAGTGCCATTTCTTTAAAACTAAAGCCTATAACATTTAATGCTCTTAACCCGGTCTTTAAATTTATTATTAAAACAGCAATTAACGCAGCAAGTGCTATTATAAAAAGGATAAATTTTTTAAAAAATTTCATTAAAGCTCCATTACTTTACTTATTGCAAAAGCCACTAAGAATGAAAATAGAAAGGCAAGAATATTTCTTACTATTGATATCTTTTTACCAAAATATTTAAACTCCATCGGAAGTGTCACTATCCCAACCATCATAAGAGAAGAAATAAATGCAGCTATTTGCATATAACCGGCACCGTTTTCTAAAAGCAGCGCTGCAGTGGGAAATGCAATAAAACCAGGAATTAATGTTATTGCACCGACGGTTGAAGAAATTGCAACTCCTATAAAGCCGGAATTACTTCCAATTAACTTTGAAATAACCTGAGCGTTAAGGACTGCAATTAAGATTCCGACTATAAATATAATTCCAAGAAGTAGTGGCAATATATTTTCAAAAGACTTCCAGGCTTTTATTAATGCTTTTTTTGTCTTTTCTCTACTCTTCAAAAAAGATATGATTAGAAATACTATGCAAACTATATATAAAAAACCATTAAAAATATAATTAAATATCTGTTCCAATAAATTCCTCTTTTATTTTTTTAATAATTAAAAATAAATTTAAACTTATACGTACATCACAATCATCACCATACCTAATATTTATTGTTAAAAATTAGGTTATTCCTCTCTTGATATTTTATTAAAACTTTTTTTTATTTTTATCTTTCCAGTTTTAATTTTTATTTATTTGTATCCCCATCATTTTAACGCCAGCTACAGTTTTTACTGATAGTATGGCAGGTTCAGTAATAAGACATTTTCCTGTTTCTATAGTCAACTCTTTCGAATTCACAGTTATTACAGCTTCGCCATCTATAATATAGAAAATTACATATGATGGCATTTTACAGCTTGGTATTTCTTCACCTGCGGAAAGATTTATTATTCGTGCTTTAAATTCCTTGGTACTATAGAAAACATTCTTATCTCTTTGAGAATATGGAAAAGATTTCATTTCTTTTAAATTAAAAATTTCCATACTTCTGCTCCTCTTTAAATAGTTTAACGTTTTTTTATCATTATAGTTGTGGTCTATTTTCTTCTACCTACAAATATTATTACCTATTAATCTTCCTATCTATATCCCTTGCAATTCTTTTAACATCATCTTTATTAAAAATAGGCCGAGATGTTTTTTTAATCCCATAATCTTCCATAATTTGAATTTCCAAATCTGTTTTCTTGCCACCATATTTTTTTACAATTTCAGATGCACACTTAACCGCGCAACCATCTATTATCACAATTTTTCCAGTATTTTGTAATTTTTCTAAAGAGCTTTTATGACTTAAAGTAAGCGCCACAAGACAAACCATTGAATAATTGTCTGATTTTTTACATAAATCAACTGTTACTTCATTCGCAGTTTGTCCCGTATTTGCTGCACCTGAACACGCAACAATTGCTATTTTTTTATTTTGCTCGTTCTCATTCATTTTATAACCTCCTCTATCTCTTCAATCGAAGGGATTATGCCTGAAAATTTAATCTCTCCATCCACAGCCAGCGCCGGAGTTGCAGTTATCCCAAAATCAATTATCCGGTTTATATCTGTAACTTTTTCTATTACCGCATCAATTCCTAAATTTTTAACCGCTTCTCTAGCATTAGCTTCAGTTTGCTTACATTTGGGGCAGCCTGCTCCTAAAATTTGAATTTTCATAGGATTTACTCCTTTCTTTAACAATTCTTTATAAAATTAAAATTATTATGAAACTTTCTAACCAAAAAAATATCCGAAAGCCATGCCCGTAAAAGTTGCCATTATTACTACCAGTGATACGTAAGCTAATGTTTTTTTAGCACCCATGATTCTACCAAGAACAATCATATTTGGAAGAGACAGCGCTGGGCCAGCTAATAGAAGTGTAAGTGCTGGACCTTTTCCCATACCCAAATCCATAAATGCTTTTATTATGGGTACCTCTGTTAAGGTTGAAAAATACATCAGTGCTCCAAAGACGGATGCTGTAAAATTTGAACGAAGGCTGTTTCCTCCAACCCATGTCTCAACTATGCTTTGGGGTAGAAAATATTTAATAATTCCAGCAATAAATACACCAGCAAGAAGTATTGGAAATATCTGAAGTGCAAGCTTTCCAGTCTCTTTCATCCAGTCCTTAAGTTCAGGTCTTTTAAAGCCAATAACTAATATTACAATTAGTACAGCAAGTGATACTCCTGCATATATCCACATTTTTGCAGCACCAAAAATTAAAATTGCAATAAGCGATAGGAAAAATATTACACTTATATATATTGGCTTCTTATAGCTTGCTTGTTCAAAGGTTTTAAACATATTTTCATTTCCTTCAAGCTTTGCCCTTTCTTCCTTTGTCCATATAAAAGCCATGATAAGACCAATTACAATAGAAAATGCTATTGCACCTATTGCCCTTGCAATGCCGAGATCATATCCTAAAAGCCTTGCAGAATACACTATTGCCAATATATTAATGGCAGGTCCTGAATACAAAAAAGCAATGGCAGGACCAAGACCTGCTCCTCTTTTTCTAATTCCTGCAAAAAGAGGTAATATTGTGCATGAACACACAGCAAGAATTGCACCTGATACAGATGCAACGCCATATGCAAGCCACTTTTTTGCCTTAGGTCCAAAATATTTTAAAATTGCACCTTTTGATACAAATAAAGCAATTGCTCCTGCAATAAAAAAAGCAGGTATAAGACATGTTAGAACATGCGCTGACAAGTACTCCAGCAGAGCACCCCAACCACTTTTTAAAGCTTCTAAAAATATCTCCATATTATTATTTCTCCCTATTTAAAAAATCCTTGATTTTTCTATCAATCTGGTCCCTTACTTTCCTGAATGCTCTAAGCCTTTCTTCCCTGCTGCCAATAGTCTTATCAGGATCGGTAAAGCTCCAGTGAAGCATTTCTGCTTTTCCAGGAAAGATGGGGCAAGACTCCCTTACATCATCACAGACAGTTATAACATAATCAAAACTCCCTTTTAAAAACTCATCCACACTTTTGGATCTCTGTTCCGATATATCAATTCCTACCTCATTCATTACCTCGATTGCCATAGGATGAACTCTGCTTGGGCTTACGCCGGCACTATGCACCTCCCAATCGTTTCTATAATGCTTAAAAAAACTCTCCGCTATCTGACTTCTGCAGGAGTTCCCTGTACATAGAATTAAAATTTTTTTATTCATTTTTCTACAGACTTATTTTTTTACAGATTTTATTCCTGTCTACCTTGTCGGCCCTAACAATATCATTTTTTAATTTCTTATCTTCTTTGAGCAGACCATAGATCAGATTGATTAAATCTCTGAATCCCTCGTTAGTATTACTGTTTAAACTATAATTAACCCACAAGCCCTCCTTACCGGACTCAAGGATACCTGCATTTTCCAGCAATCTCAGATGGCTTGATATGGTAGGCTGGGAAAGACCTATCAGCTCTTTTATTTCGCATACACATAATTTTTTCTTTCCTACCAAAAGCATGACTATCCTCAGTCTTCCCTCGTCTGCAAGGGCCTTAAGTATTCTGGTAATATTTTTTAGATCTGACATTTTAACTCCTTTTTCCAGTATTATAACTATATATTTAAATATGTCAATATTATTTAAAATGTTAAAAGCCAATATGTATTTAATCGATTAAATTTTATTTTATAAGGCTTTGGATTTCTTATGTTCACCCTCTACTGTCTTTAAACATTTAATTAATACTAAAATTAAACAATTAATTTATATTATTATGTTTAATTTAATTGCTTAATTTATTAAACTATTTATTTTATTATAATTATTAGTAATATATATAAATTAGTTGACATTTGTATAATTATGTTATAGACTGTGAAAAACATAAATATAAAATATAAATAAAAATAAATTAGATGCTTTGAAGTTTTCCTTAAATTTGGACGCTTGGGGGAGACAGAGCAAATAGCGTAACCGGCTAATTTAGTCGGTTTTTTTGTTTATTAAGTATTATTAACCGATATATTCATAGAAAAATCACAGTAATGAAAAAACAAATTAAATACGTCATTATTATTTTTAAGAAAGTTATTTAAAATGATCTGGCAAAATACTAACTTCTTTATTCCTTTAATAACCATAGTTTTCATGTCCATACTTGGAATTTTTTATATCTGGATATATAGAAAAGGATTGCAAGATATTGTTGGTATAGAAATAATGGTTCTTTCAATTATCTGGATGGTGGCTTTTATACTTGAACAAAGCATTACAGCTAATCATTTGAAGGTACTCTTTGATAAGATTCAATATACCGGCTCTATTCTAATACCCGTAGGATTATTTTTCCTTATAGCCAGATATGTCAATTTTAATAAAATTTTTAAATTAAAGTATATTGCTATTATTAGTGCTTTTCCAGTTGTTACCCTCTTTTTGGTCTTAACAAATGAACTTCATAAACTAGTCTGGGTAGATGCAAAGCTGGTCTTGTTTAATTCTTTTAGTGTAATTGTCAAGGAATATAACACCATATATTTTGTATTTGTTATCTATACCGGCATATTAATTTTATCCGGTATAATAATTATACTTATAAATACAATAAAGTTATTTATAAAACCTGATGGTGAAAACCGCTGGAAAAAATTCTTCCTTATTCCATATATATCCTTTCCCTGGTTAATCATTTTAGCAAAATCTTTAGGCTTTAATCCTTTTCCATATATAGACGAGACTCCTATAATAACCGTAATCTGTACCATGGTTGTAATTGTTGTTCTTAATAGAACCAAGATAAGAGAAATTATGCCCATGGCCTTTAAAACCATCTTTGACAATATGGATGATGGACTGGTACTTATAGACAGGAGGGAAAATGTTTTGAAATTAAACCCGGCTTCCCAGAAGATATTTCACACCTCAATAAATAAAGTAGCTGGGAAACCGGTAAATTATCTATTAGCAGGTTTAGATGAAAATCCTAATGTTTTTCTGGGAAATAAAGATTTAAAGATAGGAAATAACAGGAGTCAATACTTCTATAATACCAGGCAAACGGAGATAAAAAGTGATAGAGGAAAACCTTTAGGTAAAGTAATTGTACTAAGAGATATAACTAAGATAAGAAAAGCAGAAGAGAATATAAAATATTTAAGCTTTTATGATAAATTAACGGGTGTTTATAACAGAGCTTTTTTTGATATTGAATTAAAAAGACTTGATGCCGCCAGGCAGATGCCTTTAAGTTTGGTAATTGGAGATGTAAACGGACTTAAGATAATAAATGATGCTTTTGGACACTTTTATGGAGATGAACTTCTTGGAAAAATTGCAGATATCCTTAAAGCATGCTTTAGAAAGGAAGATATTGTAGCCAGGTGGGGAGGAGATGAATTTAGTGTTTTATTACCTAATACATCATATTCTGCCACCATGCAAATAGTAGACCGGGTACATAAAAAATGCATGGAATGCAGTACAGATACAATGCTAATAAGTATATCTATGGGAGTCGCAACTAAAGAAAATGCTAACGAAAATATTGAAGAACTATTAAAAGAAGCAGAAGACAAAATGTACAGGCACAAACTCATAGAGAATCAAAGCGCCCGTAGTTCAATTATCACTTCGCTGGGAAAAGCTTTAGAAGAAAGGGATTATGAAACCGAAGAACATACTAGAAGAATGAAAAAATTTAGTTTACTTTTCGGTCAAGCACTTAAACTTCCTGATTCTAAACTGGATGAATTAAGTCTTCTGTCTACTCTCCATGATATTGGAAAGATTGGTATTCCTGATAATATTATGTTAAAGCCTGGCAAACTTAGTAGAAGCGAATGGAAAATTATGAGCAAACATTCAGAAATTGGTTATAGGATAGCTCTGTCGTCTCCCGACCTTGCTCATGTAGCTAAATCTATTCTACATCATCATGAAAGATGGGATGGAAAAGGTTATCCTTATGGTCTAGCTGAGGTTGAAATCCCGATAACTTCAAGAATTATAAGTGTCATTGATGCTTATGATGCTATGCTTAGCGACAGGCCTTATAGAAAAGCTCTGTCTAAAAAAATGGCTATAAATGAATTAAATAAGTGCAGTGGTTCCCAATTTGATCCTGCACTTATAGATACTTTTATGAATCAATTACTTATAAAAGAACATGTAGTTTAGTCTTGTTATATATTAAATAAATTAATATTAATTATTGGATAGGAGATCGATTATATGGTAAAAATTAAATATAGCAAATTATTAAAATACTCTTTTTTAATAATCTTATATACAACAATATTTTTCCTTTTATCCTTGAACTTCCCGAAATATATCTCTGCTGATTCTGAAAAAGAAAATAATGAATCTAAAACCAATACAGAATACAGTTTATTAGAAACAAAAACTGATGGCGAGCAAGATACTAAAGATAAAGATATAAAGTCTGAAGATGATAAGGAAGATAAGGATAAGGATATAAAGTCTGAAGATGATACTAAAGATAAGGATAAGGATATAAAGTCTGAAGATGATACTAAAGATAAGGATAAGGAAGATAATAAGAAAAATAAAAAACCTAATTCTAAAATAGAATACAGTTTACTAGAAGAAAATATTGTAGCCTTTGATGGCTCACAATCCTCTGATGAGGACGGGACTATTGTTTCCTATGGCTGGGACTTTGGAGATGGCGGTACAGGAAGCGGTGTTACTGTCACCCATACATACAATGAACCCGGAAATTATCAGGTTACTCTTACAGTAACTGATGATGATGGCACACAAGATACTTGCGATAAAGAAATAGTTATAAAGAAAAATAAAAAACCTGACTCTAAGATAGAATACAGTTTACTTGAAGAAAATATTGTAGCCTTCGATGGCTCATCCTCCTCCGATGAGGACGGGACCATTGTTTCTTATGACTGGGACTTTGGGGATGGCAGTACAGGAAGCGGTTCTTCTGTCATGCATATATACAATGAACCTGGAAATTATAAGGTTACTCTTACGGTAACTGATGATGATGGCGCTTATAAAAAAGATGTCGCTAATATAAAATTAAAAAATAAAGATAACGACACTGAAAATATCTCTGAGTCTAATGAATTTACACAAAGCAAAGATGAAGAGAAAAAAGGAGATTTTAAAAATTTAAATAATGATTTGAGTAAATTGAATGAGAAACTAGTTAAATCAGAAGAAAAATCTATACCCATATTCAATCACTTGTTACAAAAGTTATTGAATAGTAAAGAAGATAAAATCATAGAAATCCTGAATATAAACGTGAATAGTATAGGAGACTTATTAAATATCGAGAAAATAATCAAAAATTATAAGATTATAGCGGTTATAGGTTTTGATGAAATTATTGATTTAAATTATGAAAAAGATATAAAGCAAAACAAAGAAAACATTCTAACTGAAAAATATCCAGAGTTCATATTAAATTTTTGGAATAACTTTAAAGAATTTGCAGCCTTATTTAATTAATTTAATTAAAGGATTTGTCCGATTCTGATTATTTTTTTAAACATTTTATTATTAAGAAAATACCTGCTGGCTGTGTCTATTAGACGCAGCTCGGACCTATTTTAAGAAAAAGGCTTTTCCTTAGTGTTAAAAGATTTATAAACCCTGAGACAATTCTATTATTTAAATAAAGCGTATAAAGAATGCTTTTTAAATGTTCAACTTAGCCCTGGTTTCGTTGACGTGTAACAATATCATGGATATAATGAATTTTAGTAGTGATATTATACTAATGTAATATAAGTATTAAAAATATTAGTTTTGAGTATTATGTCAAAAGAAAAATCATTTACAAAGGTGGAGACAAGCGGAAAAATATTCAAAGAATTATTTGAACATATAAGTAGTGGTGTAGCAGTCTATGAAGCTATAAATGATGGGAATGATTTCATTTTCAAAGATATTAACAAGGCTGGAGAAAGAATTGATAAAATTAAAAAAAGGGATGTTATAGGAAAAAGTGTTTTGAAATTGTTTCCGGAAATAAAGAACTTTGGAGTTTTTGATGTTTTTAAAAGGGTCTACAAAACCGGTAAACCTGAAGAACACCCCATATCTTTTTACAAGGATAACAGGATTTCCGGTTGGAGGCGTAATTATATCTATAAACTGCCTTCAGGTGAAATAGTGTCCGTTTTCGATGATAGAACCAGGCAGAAACAGGCAGAAGAATTATTAAAAATAAGTGAAGAATTTAGTTCCAGCTTGATGAAAAATTCTCCCGCTCCCATTATGGTCTTGAATGCAGATTATTCTATGAGGTTTATGAACCCTGCATTTGAAAAATTGATAGGTTACAAATTAAGCAGTGTGATTGGCAAAAAACCACCTTATCCATGGTGGGAAAAAGAAATGCACAAAAAAAGTGATGAAATTCTTGAAGAAATATCTAAAAAAAGAGTTCACTTTTACTCTACATTATTTCTGACTAAAGATGGAAAAACCAGGTATTTAGATATTACATCAACTCCTATAAAGAAAAATGGGAAATTAAAGTATATAATGGGAATTGGTACAGATGTAACTGAAAAAAGAGAAGCAGAGCATGTTATAGAATCCGAAAGGAACAAATTAAAATCCTTGATAGATGGCTTAGCAAATACTGAAATTGGAATAGACATAGTGGGACTTGATTATAAGATATATTATCAAAATAAGGTTTTAAAAGACAGATTCGGCAAGCTGTCCGGTAAATTATGTTATGAGAAGTATATGGATATAGATAAACCTTGTAATACCTGCAATATAAAAAATGCAGTCAGAGAAAAAAGAGTTTTCGAAACAGAATTACAGGGTAGGGATAAAAGATATTATAAAATACTTTCAGCTCCTTTATTCAATCCTGACGGGACTATTGATAAAGTAATTGAAGTTGTTATAGATATAACTGAACGGAAAAGAGCAGAAGAAGAGCTAATAAATAGCAGAGAGAAACTTAAAGAAACCCTTAATGGTGCCATAAATACTCTAGCAGCAATAGTAGAAACAAAAGATCCTTATACCTATGGTCATCAGCAAAGAGTATGTTTGTTAGCCACGACTATAGCAAAGGAACTAAAATTAGAAGATAATAGGATAGAAGCTATAAGAGTATCAGCACTAATTCACGATATAGGAAAAGTGAACATACCTGCTTCAATTCTGTCAAAACCCGGGAAATTGACTGATATTGAGTTTAATATGATAAAAACTCATCCTCAGTTAAGTTATGATATGTTAAAAAATATAAAATTTCCCCTGCCTATTGTGGATATTATACTCCAACATCATGAAAAGCTGGATGGTTCAGGATATCCCAAAGGTTTAAAAGGTAAAGATATAATGCTAGAAGCAAAAATATTAACTGTATCCGATGTAGTAGAAGCTATGTCATCTCATAGGCCGTACCGTCCTGCCCTGGGTATAAGTGTAGCAATCGAAGAAATCAAAAAGAATAAAGACATACTTTATGACCCCGTAGCAGTGGATACCTGTGTTAAGATCATCACTAAAAAAGGGTTTAAATTTGATTAATTTTTCTTAATACAACTCTTGAATCTGTGTTTATAATAATCCGAACTAATTTTCTATAGATTGAGAGTTAAAGCACTATGTTGCTAGAGCGGGTTACCCCGTTTGTTGGTGAAGAGCCAGAGCCGAAGAGCCGCCCGTTTGGCTGGGGAGGGAGGATTTGAACCTCCGATCACGGGACCAAAACCCGTTGCCTTACCGCTTGGCTACTCCCCACTAGAGCTAATAAATTTTATATCAGAATTATTTAAAATTCAAATTTAAAATGGGTACGATATTTGAAAATATTTTGCTTCTGGTTTTTAGTTAGACTTTAACTATAAATAGTTAAACTATTTGGTGTGGTATGAGACAAAAAAACACTTGAGGATAATGGTTTTAATCCTTTATATACATTAATTGCTGTTTTTAGATCATCACAACATGCAAATACGGTAGGACCGCTTCCGGTCATCTGTGTAGCAATAGCTCCAAGCTCAGATGCTTTTTCTTTTACCGCGAGCATTTCTTTATCTTCAATTACTACTACATCCTCCAGATCATTACACAGCTTCCCGAAAAAACTGCTGAATTCCTTTTTTACTATATTATTTACCAGTTCACTATGTATCGATTTTTTTTCTACCCCAATCAGGTCAAATTTTCCGTATACATCTTTTGACAGAAACTTCCCTCCATTTGTGGCAAGCACAATCCAGTAAAAGGGCAGATGCGGTAACTCTGAAAGCTTTTCTCCCCTGCCTTCTGCAAGAGTGGTTCCACCTTTAATACAGAAAGGAACATCGGAGCCTACTTCCCCCGCCAGATCCATTAAATCAGATACTTCCATATCCAGGTTAAATAACTTATCCAGTGCAACTAAGGCTGCTGCTGCATTGGTACTACCTCCGGCAAGTCCTGCACATACCGGAATATGTTTCTCTATGTTAATTTTTACCGAATATTTATTTCTTAGATTATAATTATCCAAAATTAATGCCGCTGCTTTGTGTACCAAATTTTTTTCATCCAGGGGGATATCTTCATTATTGCAGGTAATATAAATCCCATTTTTCTTCAGTGATCTATAACTATCATTTCCCTTTAAAACCTCAAAAGTAAGTTCATCTGAAAGGCTTATGCTCTGCATTATTGATTTTATTTCGTGATAGCCGTCGGCCCTGCCATTTTTTGCAACATTCAGATATAGGTTTATTTTTCCTGAAGCTCTTAGCTTTAAAATATTTTTCGTTTTCATTCTGCTATATGATAACACAAATACCTTGTATTAGACATTAAGTTTTTTATATAAGAAAATATAATCTTCCAGTCTAAGTTCCTCTGCTCTTACATCCTTATTTTTCCCAATTTCGGATAGCAATTTTATAACTAATTCTAATTTATGACAATATATACTATTACTTTGCAGCAGTGAATTGACCAATTTCTTCCTTCTATGCAAAAAACAGCTATTTACAAAATCAAAGAAATCCACGATATTAAAATCTCTTTTCATTAAAAATTTGTTATCCTTTCTGCTTACTTCTATAAATACCGAATCAACAAAGGGTCTGGGTAAAAAACAATTACGTGAAATCTTGAAGCAAAAATTAAAATCAGCAAGAAAATTGGATTTCACAGTATAAGAGCTGTAGTTTTTATCTCCAACTGAAGCAAGAAATCTTTCCGCTATATCCTTTTGCACAGTCAAAAATAATTTTCTTATATCCTCTGCTTCTATAAGAATCTTTAATATCAGAGGTGCCGCAATTTTGTAGGGAAGATTTGAAACTACTTTATTTATTTTATACTTACCGGCTATATCAGTATAATTAAGTCTTAAGGCATCAGCTTGTATTAATTGTACTTTTCTCTTTAAGTTCTCCTTAAAAATATCAATAAACGCTTTAATAATCGAATCATCTATCTCTATACAAATAATCCTTTTTGCCCTTGTAATTAAAATCTCGGTAAGACTGCCGATTCCGCTTCCAATTTCAAGAATTACATCGCGGGAACCAACATCGGCATATTTGACTATTTTCCAGGCACTATTTGTATCAATTAAAAAATTCTGTCCAAGACTTTTTTTAAGCTTTATACCATACCCTTTTAAAATCCGGACCGTTTCTCCCGGAGAACTTATATAAGAACTCATTCTTTTAAAAATAGCTAATCTTATTTAATCTTAATTTATAGAAAAGAATTTTTCCGCATTCTTTGAAGTTATATCTGCAACTTCCTCAACACTCAAATTCTTGATCTCTGCAATTTTCTCAGCAACATATCTCACATTTCCAGGATAATTCTCTTTTCCTCTCATTGCCTGTGGAGCCAGAAAAGGCGCATCAGTTTCTATGAACAGACGTTCAATAGGGACTTTTTCTACAGCTTTAAGCACATCTCTGGCATTAGGAAAGGTTATTACACCTGTAAAAGAAATATAAAGCCCTAAGTCAAGACACTGCATTGCAAAATTGGTATCCCCGGAAAAACAATGAACAACGGCTCTGAAATTCTTACTACCCGTAAATTTTTTTACCACTTCCAAAGTCTGCCTGTGTGCATCTCTGTCATGAATTATTACCGGCACATCATATTTCAGGGCCAATTCTACATGAGATATAAAAGCTCTTTCCATATCCATCCTGGGACTTAAGTTTCTATAAAAATCGAAACCTGTCTCACCCACTGCTACAACCTTGCAGTATCTTTTACATTCGTTTTTATCCACAGTATCCGGATTTCCCTGTAATAGTGACTCAAGGATTCTAATTTCTTTATCTCCAAAATTCCTGACATAATGAGGGTGAACACCAACACTGGCAAATACATTGCTGAATTTTTTTGCAAACTCCAATGATTTCCTGCTCCCTTCCAGACTTGAACCCACATTTATTATATATCTGACACCTTCACTTTCAGATCTGGCTACAGCCTCTTCAGGAGTCAATCTCTTCAACATATCTATATGCGCATGTGTATCAATAAAATACATAATACTACTTTTTTATTATTATCTTTAAACCGCTAATCTTCATCCATTCTGGGGAATAATATTTCCCTGCGGCCAATCTTTGTTCCACCCTTAAATTCACCCCAGTTCCCATCTCTTTCAAATATTATTTTATTAATATCCTTATTTATCCCCAGTTGAGAGAATATTTTCTGACATGTCGTTGGCATAAAAGGTATCAGTAAAATAGTCGATAGTCTTATTACTTCCATTACTTCATATAATACTGCATCCAGTTTTTTTCCGTCCTTCCCATTTTCACTTTTTACCAGATTCCAGGGCTGGCTGTCCTCGATATGTTTATTAGCCATATTTATAAATTCCCAGACCCTGGTAAGATAGTCAGAAAATTTGAAATCCCGTATATACTCGAATGCTTCTCTTTTTACCTCATCCCACTTTTTTTCAAAAATCAGGTTTGAAACTTTTTCGGGAATTATGCTACCCTTATATTTTTCTACCATTGCCAGAGTTCTTGAAACCAGATTTCCGATATCATTACTGAGGTCTGAATTATATCTTCTGATAAAAGCCTTATGAGTAAAAGAACCATCCTGGCCGAATGATACTTCCCTGGTCAGGAAATATCTTATACCGTCCACCCCATATTTACCCGACATATCATCAGGATCCAGGGTGATTCCCTTGGATTTCGATAATTTCTCCTCCCCCATTAGAAGCCAGCCGTGGACCACAATATGCTTTGGGATCTCTACACCCAGTGACATCAGCATCGCAGGCCAGATTATGGCATGGAATTTTAAAATATCCTTTCCTATATGATGCTGATCGGCCGGCCAGTACCGGTCAAACAGAATAGAGTTATCG
>Ga0256868_10000870_pt1 | contig 17130 bp, 15 predicted proteins | sample RVTome_13_FD_187341 | JGI IMG/M metagenome (GOLD analysis project Ga0256868, IMG submission 187341) | Soil microbial communities from uranium-contaminated site in the Upper Colorado River Basin, Wyoming, United States - RVT92D227 HiSeq ...
GACGACAATGTCCTTCCCAATGTCATGAATATCCCCAGCCACCGTTCCCACCACAACCTTACCCAGACGCTTCGCCTCTGCTGCCTTGGTCAGCTTCGGCTTAACCAGATCGGTGATGGCCTTCAATATTTCCCCAGAGTAGACAAGATCAGGGATGAAATACTCGCTGTCAGAAAAACGCTTGCCCACAATTTCCACGGCACGTCTGGCATCGTTGAGGATACCAAGGGGGTCATCGCCTGCTTTTAATCTATCCTGGACAATTTGTAACGCCTCTTTTTCCTTCAAATCAGCTAATGCTTTTACGAGATCCTTAGCCATGTTCCTTTACCTCCTTCCTTTTTATCGTCGTGTTATTTATAGACATAAATCCTACGTTTTTAAAGCATAAGGATGAATACTCAAATCTCAATCCTGAGGTGATTTTGGATCTCAGAAACGCTTATTCTTATCCCCCCTTTCTCATTTGATATAATAATTACGAATCCCAAAAATCTTTAACTTTCCTTGCGCCTTTATATCAAAGAGTCTTGCTTATGTCAATATTGCTATGTAAAAAGGAAAGGGGGCTTTGCTTGCAAGTTAATAGATAAAAAGGTAGATTATTCTAATCAAGAATAGGATATCTTTAATAAAGATTTACTTTAAAAATTTTGAATATCAAAATATCAAAATGAAATTGGTAAAAATTTTCCTCATCCTTCTGATTTTTTTTCTATTTCTCCAACCCTGTTTTGCGGTCACTGATGAAGAAATTCAAAAATACCAGTCTCTTTTAAGAGACAAGCCTATCGGTGAGAAGATTGCTTTCTGGGCAGAGAAATTTGTAGGCATCCCTTATGATACAAACCCGTTAGGGGAATACGTTTCAAGGTCAACGATTGTAGCGGATGAGAGGGTGGATTGTATGTATTTGACCTTCAGGACAGTAGAGCTTGCCTTAAGCCATACCCTTGAAGAGTCTATTCAAATAGCCTTGGAGAAGAGATTCCATTCAAAAGGTGTTCTCAAAGATGGTCAGGTCATGAATTATGATGACCGTTTTGAATATGGTGAGGATATGATTGAGAGCGGAAAGTGGGGGGAGGACATAACTCCTAAAGTTGGGAAGGTCATTAGAATAAAAGGATCGAGGGGAAAAGATTTTATAGAAACCCTCTCTTCTCAAGCTCTTCTCAATGGGATGAAAAAATTAAAAAGCGGTGACATCCTTTTTTTCATCAAAAAACCCGAAGAGAGGAAGAAGGAGGAAATGGTTGGACACATTGGAATTCTCAGAGTGGAAAAGAATCCAAAGAACAAGAAAGGCAAAGAAATATACCTCATTCATGCCAGTGGTATAAAAGGAAAAGGTGGAGAGGTAAAAAAAGTTTTGTTAGAAGAGTATCTTTCCAAAATGCCTTTCATCGGGGTTAAAATCACCCGATTCCAGTAAATCCTGTTAGAAATTCCAGTCGTTCGACCCAGAGGCTCTCGACGGGCGGGGCATTTTTTCTAATAGGGTAAATCCCTTTTTATGGTTTTAAACTCCTCAAAAATTTTTCTATTGTCCACAACGGAAAAGGAAAGTATAATGTTAAAAAAATTTAGATAGGAGGCGAGAATCGTTTTATGATCCGGGTGTTCAATAAACACTATCGCAAGGCCATTGATCTTATAGAAAATTCCTCGACCAGTGAGAAGATGGAATTAGCTGAGAGGGTAATCGAATGGTTCCGGGAATTACCTGAGGAATATATCATTTCCCTGGCAATGTTTTTTAATGAGGTGATCGATGATCTTGGAGATGATAGTTTGGAAAAGATCAATTTGAAAATGAAGCAGAAGAAAAGAGAAAAGGGGGGGGAGGAAGAAGAAGAGGAGGAAGAGGAGGACGAAGATTTAGAAGAAGACGAGTTTGAAGAGGAGGATTACGACGAGGATAAAGAAGATTACTAATTTTATTTAGAGGCCGGAACGGCTCGATTATAGGCCCAGCGTTCCATCCTTCCGATCTCTTCCCTCATAGTGGTAGAAAGGGGGACGATATTCCCTGCTGAGATCACAAGATCATGTTCGTTAATCGGTCGCCCTGAATTGAAGGCTTCAATCATTGCACCGTTGACTGCCTGCTCAATTTCTGCTCCATTGAACCCTTCGGATACTTTCACCAACATATCTAAATTGATTTGGGATAGATTCGAGCTGTTTTTCTTCAAGTGGATGGAGAAAATGGACTTTCTCTCCTGAGCTTTGGGTAAGGTAACAAAAAAGATTTGGTCAAATCGGCCCTTTCTCAATACCTCTGGGGGGAGGAGTTCAATGACATTGGCTGTCGCTGCAATAAAGACGAAGACGCTTTTTTCTTGCATCCAGGTTAGAAAGGAGGCAAAGACCCGAGATTGAGTTCCCCCTCCGGCTTTTTGGCTTTGAATGCTGATGCCCGCTTCAATCTCGTCAATCCAAAGCACACAGGGAGCCACAGATTCCGCAGTTCGAAGGGTGACCTGTAAAGCCTCTTCGGGTTCTCCAGTCGTTCCATCATAGAGCCTGGCCATGTCAAGGTGGAGCAGAGGGATTTGCCAGAAAGAAGCAAATACCTTGGCGCAGAGGCTTTTACCACATCCTGAAAGACCGGTGATCAGAACCCCTTTGGGAAGTGAGAGACCGAAAGACTTTCCTTCACCGCTCAAAATTTCGGACCTTTTTCTCAGCCAATCTTTGAGGTTTTCCAACCCACCGATATCCTCCAGGGCAGGCCGATTAATCACCAAATTGAGGATCCCAGATTTTCTAATCATCTGTCCTTTTTCTTCAATCACTGTATCAATCAGAGAGAGATCAATTGTCGTTTTTCCGATCAGGGCACTCCGAAAAGCCCGGGCCACTTGGTCGAGAGAAAGGCCGAGAGCTGACTTGACCATCCGATCCTTCAACTCCGGTGTCAGGGATTCTGTTAATTTAGAAGCCTGGGGACTTGCGGAGATGATTCCCATCAGGGTTCGCTCCACTTCATTCACATCCGGCATAGGAAGTTCATAGACCACCATGTCTCGCTTAAGTTCTTCTGGGACAACTAGAACAGGAGCAACAATAAAAAGGGTAGCGTAACGATTTCGGAGAGAACGATGGAGATCCTTCAATTTCCTTGGAAGAAAGTGATCTGTTTTTAGAAAAGCATGGAGTCCCTCAAAGAGATAAAAAGCTTGTTCTGTACTCTGGATCACTTTGTCCAGGGCCTCGATAGGATTCTTCGAATCTTCAATCCTTTCGTTCTCTCCTGTCAATCCGTAGAAGGGATTCCAAATGAAGAGTTTGGGCTTGGGTTGAAAGGTGGAGGTGAGTTCTTTGAGCAAACCCTCTACACGATCCTCTTCATCCGATAGGATGTAAACGATAGAGGCCTTCGAAAGAATGAATTTTTTAAGATCCTGAAGAATTTGTTGTTTTTTAGAATGGTCTTCCATAAAGTTATTAAAATTATAACTAAATTACCATTGAGCGTCAATTTATAAAAAAAGATCAGAATGCTCCATCAACAAGGACAGGATTCTTTCCCCTTTAAATAATGCCCCACTGGAACTTCTATCCAAAAATATTTGAAATAGCCCCTCACCCTTCCCCTCTCCCCTCAGGCCTGCCTGCGCGAAGCCGCTTCGGCGAAGGCAGGGGAGAGGGAGGGGGTGAGGGGGGCTTATAAATATTAGAGATAAATTCTCAGACTTCGATGTGTAAGCGTCTAATGGGGGATTATTTACGATATGAAAATAGCTTGAATCTTTATTGATTCTCCAATAAAATTGCAAATAATAGGAGATTATCATGACGATCAACATTGATCCCATCCTGATAGAACTGGGTCCGATTCGAGTGAGTTGGTATGGATTAATGTATGTTTTCGGTTTTTTGGCCTCATACCTTCTTGTCCGGTATCAAATGAGGAGAAGAGATTTTGGCCTCACAAAAATAGAGGTTGAGAATCTCTATTTTTATCTTATTCTTGGATTAATCATTGGGGCTCGTTTAGGGTATGTGCTTTTTTACGATCTTAAGATGTACCTCTCTGAGCCCCTTGAGATCTTTGCTATTTGGCATGGCGGTATGTCATTTCATGGAGGGTTGATGGGTGTCCTCATCGTTGGGATTCTTTTCTCCTGGAGGAATAAAAAATCTTTCTGGAAGATTGCTGACCTCTTCATTGTCACTGCCCCCATTGGATTGGGTTTAGGAAGAATCGGAAATTTCATCAACGGTGAGCTCTATGGTCGAGCTACTCAAGTGTCTTGGGGAATGGTCTTCCCCAAAGGGGGACCTTTCCCTCGCCATCCTTCACAACTCTATGAGAGTGCATTGGAGGGAGGAATCCTCTTCTTAATCCTCTGGTTCGTGAAAGACAGAAAGCTTCCAACCGGTAGTCTTTTGGCCCTATTTCTTTCCCTTTATGGTGCGTTTCGCTTTTCTGTTGAATTCTTCAGGGAACCGGACTTACAACTTGGATTTATCATTGGTCACTTTACCATGGGTCAAGTTCTTTCCAGTTTTATGATCGTCGTGGGATTTATCTTATTCCTATCTTTAAGAAGTAGGAGATAGGCTTAAACCGGCTTACCTTCCTTTTTTAATCATTCTCATTGGGGCAACCATAGACCACGCATCGAGCAGGAACTTAAGATCATCTTTTGAAAAGAGGCATTCTTCCTCTACCACCTGACGAATGGTCTTACCCTGAACGAAAGCCTTTTTTGCAATCCGAGCAGCCTCCTCATATCCCATTTTTGGGGTCAGGGCAGTAGCAAGGGCTAAGCTCTTCTCCACCATCTCTTTACAATGCTTCTGATCCGCCTTCAATCCCTGGATACATTTTTTGGAAAAGTTATTTACTGCGTTGGAGAGGAGATGAATGGATTGAAGTAAATTATATGCAATCAATGGCATCATCACATTGAGCTCAAAATTGCCGCTGAGCCCTGATAGAGTGATGGCTGAGTCGTTTCCAATCACTTGGGCGCATACTTGGATGAGGGATTCGGGGATGACCGGGTTGACTTTACCCGGCATGATTGATGAGCCCGGCTGAGTTTCGGGAAGAAGAATCTCCCCAATCCCGCATCGAGGCCCTGATCCCAGCCATCGAATGTCGTTCGCAATCTTAATCAAACTCACAGCCACTGTTTTTAGTGTTCCACTTATTTCAATCGATGCGTCTCGTGCACCTTGAGCCTCAAAATGGTTAATTGCCTCAGAGAAATGATAACCTATCTCTTTGTTCAAGATGGAGATGACTTTCTTAGCAAAGAGGGGATGGGTGTTGATTCCTGTTCCTATAGCGGTTCCTCCTAAAGGAAGTTCAAAGAGGAACTTCATGGCATTTTGAATTCTATAAATCCCTAATTCCACCTGGCGTGCATAACCTCCAAACTCCTGACCCAATCGAATCGGCGTGGCATCTTGGAGATGAGTCCTCCCAATTTTAAGGATGGGATGAAATTCCTTTCTCTTATTCTTTAAAAATAGATGGAGGTCCTTCAGAGCCGGGAGGAGTTTTTGCTGGAGCAGGGAGACAGAAGCGATGTGGATCGCAGATGGAAAGACATCATTGCTGGATTGTCCAAGATTCACATGGTCATTGGGATGGACAGGCTGATAAGACCCTTTTTTACTTCTCAAGATTTCATTGGCACGGTTGGCAATCACCTCATTTGCGTTCATATGGGTGGAAGTCCCGGAGCCCGTTTGAAAGATATCCAACACGAATTGTTCGTCCCATTTTCCCTCCATTACCTCCCGAGAAGCCTGCTCGATAGCCTTCGCGATTCTTTTTTCCAGAAAGCCCAACTCAAAATTGACCTTTGCTGAAGCATATTTAATGAGACCCAAGGCATGGATCAATTCCCTCTGGAATCTCCAGCCGCTGATTGGAAAATTCTCAATTGCCCTCTGTGTCTGGGCACCATAGTAAGCTTCTTTCAGAACCTTAACTGGACCCATTGAATCTCTTTCTATTCTATAGAGGTTTTTTGAATGGATCATCGCACTCCTCCTATCCTTTTCCATTCTATTGGAAAAGGATTAAATTATCAATAATCCAATTTCACATCTAATTTGATTCACATCTAATTTGATTGACAAATTGGAAAAGCATCGATTATCATTTCTAAAATCGGTGACTGGAAAGGTGATCCATGGGTAAAAATCTAGTTCAAAAAATTTTTGAAACCCATCTGGTCAGCGGAAGATTTAAACCAGGAGAAGATATTGTCATTACCATTGACCAAACCCTCACCCAAGATGCCACAGGGACGATGGCTTACCTTCAATTCGAGGCCCTTGGAATTCAGAGAGTAAGGACTAAATTCTCGATCAGTTATGTTGACCATAATATGCTCCAGGCTGGGTTTGAGAATGCCGATGACCACCGTTTTCTACAAACCTTTGCCGCAAAATATGGGATCTTCTTTTCTAAACCCGGCAACGGCATCTGCCATCAGATCCATTTAGAACGATTTGCAAAACCAGGAGAAACCCTCGTCGGTTCTGACAGCCACACTCCAAATGCCGGTGCAATGGGAATGGTTGCCATTGGAGTGGGAGGGCTTGATGTTGCCCTGACCATGGCAGGTGAGCCTTACTACCTCAAGATGCCCAAAATTGTTTTAGTGAGATTGAAGGAAAAACTTCCTCCCTGGGTAGCCTCAAAGGATATTATATTAGAACTTCTGAGAAGATTAACTGTAAAAGGAGGGGTGGGGAAGGTTTTTGAATTTGGAGGACCAGGAGTCAAGACACTCTCCATCCCAGAAAGGGCCACCATTGCAAATTTGGGAGCAGAATTGGGAGCCACCACCACGATTTTCCCAAGTGATGAAAAAACTCTTGAATTTCTGAAGACCCAAGGCAGGAAGAAAGATTGGATTTCTCTTAAGCCGGATAAGGATGTCGAATACGATGAAGTCGTTGAAATCGATCTCAGAGAATTAGAGCCTCTCATTGTTCAACCCTCCAGCCCGGACAAGGTCTGTCCTATCAAAGAGGTGGCTGGGAAAGTAGTGAAACAGGTTTGTATCGGAAGCTGCAATAATTCTTCCTATTTGGATTTGATGAGCGTTGCTAAAATTCTTAAAGGGAAAAAAATCCATCCGGATATTAGCCTCACCATCTCCCCTGGGTCGAAACAGGTCTTTGAGATGATTGCCCGGAATGGAGCCTTAGCTGACCTCATCAGTGCAGGGGCTCGCATTCTGGAGTCAGCCTGTGGCCCATGCATTGGAATGGGTCAGGCCCCTCCCTCAGATACTATTTCCGTTCGGACGTTCAATAGAAACTTTCCAGGCCGAAGTGGGACACCCGGAGATCGAGTTTATTTGGCCAGCCCCTATGTGGCAGCCGCCTGTGCCCTGATGGGGTCTATCACTGATCCCAGAAAATTGGGTTCAAGACTGCCTCGTGTTCCCATGCCCAAAAAAAATTTAATTGATGACAGTCTCATTATTCCTCCCTCTTCAAAACCAGAAAAAGTTGTGATTGAACGGGGTCCAAATATTAAACCTTTGCCCCTCCGTGGTCCTTTGGAGGATGTCTTGGAGGGTTCGGTTATTTTGAAAGTGAAGGACAATATTACTACTGATGAAATTCTTCCTGCTGGGGCGAAAATTCTTCCCCTTCGCTCCAATATCCCCGCCATTTCGGAATATCTCTTCGAAAGGATAGATGCCAGTTTCGTTAAGAGAACAAAGCAATTAGGAGGTGGATTTGTGGTGGGTGGAGAAAATTATGGGCAGGGTTCGAGCCGGGAGCATGCGGCTCTGGCTCCGATGTACCTCGGGATCAAGGCCATCTTAGCCAAGTCCTATGCCCGCATCCATCGTTCCAATCTGATCAACTTTGGGGTTCTTCCTTTAACTTTTAAAGATCCTGATGAATTTTTAAGGATTCAACAGGGAGATCATCTCCGAATTATTGATCTCCGGAAAGGAATTCAAGAAGAAGGTCTTCTCAAGATTGAAAACGTCACCCAGCAGAGGATATTTGAAGTTTCCCATGGGTTAAACCTTAGGGAGAGAAAAATTCTGCTTGCCGGTGGCTTACTGAATTATACCCGAAATCATGGAACAGAAAACCTCAAAGTTTCATAAATCATCCGATAGGCTACTCCCCCCCTTTCCACCTCAGGGGAGGGAGTGAGTTCGGAACTCTCAGTATGAATTTCAAACATGATATTGTCATCGTAGGAGCTGGTTTGGCAGGACTTCGAGCTGCTGTGGAGTGTACAGGGCAGGCGAATGTGGCTGTGGTGAGCAAAGTCTTTCCAACACGCTCCCATTCTGGTGTGGCCCAGGGAGGGATTACCGCACCTCTTGGTAATGAGGAAGAGGACCATTGGGAATGGTATTTTTATGACACCGTCAAGGGAGGTGATTACTTGGGAGATCAGGATGCCATTGAGATCATGGTGAAGGATGCCCCACGGACCGTTTATGAGTTGGAACATATGGGGGTACCCTTTAGCCGTACACCCGAAGGGAGGATTGCCCAGCGGAATTTTGGAGGTCATACTCGAGATTATGGGAAAAAACCTGTAAAGAGGGCCTGCTATGCCGCAGACCATACAGGGAGGGTAGTGGAGGATACTCTCTATGATCAATGTCTGCGTCATCAAGTAAAGTTTTACTCAGAGCATTATGTCCTCTCTCTCATTTTGGAAGGGAAGAGATGTGTAGGGGTGGTGACTTATGACTTAGCAACCGGGGGGCTTCATCTTCTTCAGGCCAAAGCTGTCCTCTTAGCCACCGGAGGGTGCGGAAAGATATACAAGACGACTTCCAATGGCAATGCAACGACCGGAGAAGCTTTCGACCTAATTTACCAATTAGGGATTCCACTGGAGGATTTGGAATTCATCCAGTTTCATCCTACAGGGCTTTATCCTTTAGGGATCCTAGTAAGTGAGGCGACCAGAGGAGAAGGTGGGTTTTTGCGTAACCGATTGGCTGAACGATTTATGGAGCGATATGCTCCCACGGTGAAAGACTTAGCAGCGAGAGATGTGGTCTCACGGGCCATTCTCACTGAAATCAAAGAGGGAAGGGGAGTCGGCGGGAAGGATTATGTCCATCTCGATCTCACCCATCTTGGAGAAGAAAAGATTGAAGAGAAACTCTGGGAAATCGCTTCTTTTGTAAGGATTTATTTGGGCATTGATCCGGTCTACGATCCGATCCCGGTCGCACCGACCTGCCATTACATGATGGGAGGTATCCCCACAGACGTGGACGGAAGGGTTAGGGCTGATGAGAAAGGATCGGTGATCCGAGGGTTGTATGCTGCTGGAGAATGTGCGTGTGTTTCGGTTCATGGTGCAACCCGACTCGGCTGCAATTCACTTCTCGATCTACTCGTTTTTGGGAGAAGAAGCGGGTTGGCCATGAAGGAAGAGATTAAAAAGGTTGAGCCTCCACTGATCTCAGACACTCCTCTGAAAGCGATGGAGGAAAAAATCACCAGACTCTTGAATCGAGAGGGTAGAGAAAAAGTTGACCCACTTAGAAGAAAGATGCAGTCTACCATGATGGAATATGGGTCAGTATTTCGGAATGAAGAGGATCTGAGGAAAGGGATTGAGGAGATTCAAACCTTGAAAGAACGTTATCATGATATCGCCATCTTGAACAAAGGGAAGACTTTCAATTACGAATTGATGGAAGCGATTGAATTGGGTCATCAACTTAACCTTTCAGAATTGATCCTTTTCAGCGCCCTCCATCGAAGAGAAAGCAGAGGAGCCCACTACCGCGAAGATTTTCCATCGCGTGCTGATCGATACTTTTTAAAGCATACCCTCGTTTTTCACACCCCGAAAGGACCGGAGGTGAAATATAAACCTGTGAAGATCACACGATTTCAACCCAAGGCGAGGGTTTATTGACGAAGGGAGACAACCTTTAAATCCCTCCCGTCCTCCCTTTTTCAAAGGGAGGGGTCCCGCGTTTCGCGGGATTCCCCCTTTTATAAAGGGGGATGGAGGGGGATTATGAGGAGATAAATGCTTGTCAAATTAAAAATATTTCGCTTCGATCCCCAGAAGGATGAGAAGCCTCATTACCAAACCTATAAGATTGAGGCCAACCCCATGGATCGACTTCTCGATTGTCTGAATCGAATCCGATGGGAACAGGATCCAACGCTCGCCTATCGCTGGTCTTGTGGTCATGGGATCTGCGGATCGGACGGGATGAGGATCAATGGGATCTGTGGTCTGGCTTGCCAAAAGTTGGTTAAAATTTTTAAGGAAGAGATTTTAATCGAACCTCTTCCCGTGTTTAAAGTGATTAAGGATTTGGTCGTAGACCTCGATTCTTTTTTTGAAAAATATCATTCCATCAAACCCTATCTGATCAGCAAATCTCCTCCACCTGAACAGGAGCGATCCCAGTCTCCGGAGCAGCAGCGCCTCTTCGAAGAAGCCATTCGTTGCATCCTCTGTGCTTGCTGTACTGCATCCTGCCCTGTTAATCAAAATGAAGAGACTGAAGCTTATGTCGGACCTGCTGCGCTAGTCCGGGCCTTTCGATACCTCTTCGATTCGAGGGATGAGGCTTCGGAGGAGAGAATGGCCCTACTGGATCATCCAGAGGGTGTATGGGGATGCCAGACCCTGTGGAAGTGCACTGAGGTCTGCCCAAAAGAGATTCCGGTGACCAAGCAGATCGGCCAGATCAAGAGGCGGATTTACGAGACCAAGCATCAAAAGTAAAGTTACTATAAAATCCTTTAAAATTGAAGGGATTTATGTAAGATAATAAGTCAAAGTCTGAATCATGCCTAATCCTCCTAAGCTAAAAGATGCATATGTTACTATTCATGGTCATTTTTATCAGCCTCCCCGGGAGAACCCCTGGCTTGAAGTCATTGAGACTGAGGAGAGTGCATATCCTTCCCACGATTGGAATGAACGGATCACCTTGGAGTGCTATCGGCCAAATGCTGATGCCCGGATCCTTGATGAAAAAGGAAGAATCTTAGATATCATTAGTAATTATTCCTCCATGAGTTTCAATTTCGGTCCCACGCTCCTTCCCTGGTTGGAGAAGAATTCCCCTTCTGTCTATCAGAAGATCCTCGAGGCAGACCGAGAAAGCCTGAAACGATTCGGAAATGGGAATGCCATCGCCCAGGTTTATAACCACATCATCCTCCCTTTGGCCAATGATAGGGATAAAGAGACAGAGGTTCTCTGGGGAATCAGTGACTTTGAGAAAAGGTTTCGTCGAAAACCAGAGGCCCTATGGCTCCCTGAGACTGCTGTCAATACTGCCACCCTTCAGATATTGATCAAATACGGAATGCGCTTTCTCATCCTAAGCCCTTTTCAGGCACTGAGAGTGAGACCCTTTGGAAGTAAGAGGTGGACGGATGTCTCTAATGGTCGGATTGATACGACCCAACCCTATCGGTGTTTTATGAAAGATCCATCTGGGAAAAAATTCTTAGACCAGTCCATCGACCTCTTTTTTTACAATGGGATCATCTCAAAAGAGATAGCATTTTCGGATCTCTTAAAAGATGGCAATACTTTCTGCAGCCGATTTACACAGTTCTACCAGGAATTAAAGAACAGACCTCAATTGATTCACATCGCCACGGATGGTGAGACCTACGGACACCATAAGAAATTTGGAGAGATGGCCTTGGCCTATGCCTTAGAAAAAGGATTTCTAACAAAGGGATTTGAGGTCATCAATTATGGGGCTTTTCTGAAACGTTTTCCCCCTGTTTATGAAGTGGAGATTGATGAAGGACCAAAGGGAGAAGGGACTTCTTGGAGTTGTGCCCATGGAGTAGGGAGATGGAAAGAGGATTGTGGGTGCAGCACTGGAGGAAAACCTGGATGGAATCAGAAGTGGAGAAAACCCTTGAGAGAAACTCTTGATCTCTTAAGGGATGAACTCAGCCTGATCTTTGAGAAAGAGGGAGAAAAGATATTTCAGGATGTCTGGGGGGCGAGAAATGGCTACATTGAAGTCATTCTGGATCGGTCTGAGGAAGGAGTGAAAAGGTTCTTTGAGCGATACGGGCTTAAAGACCTTGAGGAAAAAGAGAAGATCAAAGGGCTTAAACTCTTGGAGGTACAGAGGCACACCTTACAGATGTATACGAGTTGTGGGTGGTTTTTTGCAGACTTGGCAGGGATCGAGACGATTCTCATTCTTCAACATGCGGCAAGGGCTATCCAATTAACAGTGGAGTTAATAGGGCAAGAAATCGAGAAAAAATTCCTTCAACATTTGTCTGGAGCCAAAAGTAATCTTCCTGAGATGGGAAGTGGAGATCAAATTTACCAGCGTTTGGTGAAATCGAAATGTGTAACCTTAGACAAGGTAGTAAACCACTTTGCCATCTCTTCCCTGTTCGATGGAAGTGAAAGGCAGAAGATCTTCTCCTATCAAGTGGAGAGGATTCATTATGAGAAAATTGAGAAAGATCAGGATCTATTAGTCATGGGTCAGGTGAGGGTTACTTCTGATATCATCCCCGATTCAAAGGAATTTCTCTTTGGTTTGCTTCTCTCCAATAAAGAACTTTTTCGGACCTGGGTGTCGGAAATAAAGGAAGGAATCCATTTTAAAACTTTAAAGGAGAAAGGACGTGAGAGCCTTGGACAAGGTGAGGAAGAGACGGCAAAGGTTCTAACTTCTTTCCTTGGAAATCGTATTTTCACCATGCAAGATACTTTTAAGGAGGAAAGACAGGTCCTCTTTCAAAAACTCGTCCAAAGAGAATTTGATGAGCATTGTCAAATTTATGATACCCTCTTTGAAAAGACAAGATTGACTGTCGAGGCCTTGTCCAGGGAGGGATTGGAGATCCCTTACGAGATCCGTGTTGCTACCGAAATCACACTCAGCAATCGTCTATTTCAAGAGATCAACGAGTTGAAAAGGAATTTTAAGGCAACTAAAGCGAGAGGAGAGATCGACCGGATCATAGAAGAGGCAAAGGAACATCATTATCAATTAAGAAAAGAGAAATCTCTTCTGCTCTTGAATAAGATAATCAGTGAGAAGATGGATGCTTTTCAAGAAAGTAAGAGTTCTGATCTTTCTCTTCGGTCAGAACAGATTGATGAAATCATAATACTCCTCGACTTAGCCAGGAAGTGGGATTTTGAAATCTCCTTGGAGGAGACTCAGAATGTAACAAAAGAGATCCTGGATGAATATGTTGGAGGTCTTGAGAAATATTGGTGGGGGGATGGGGTGGCAAGAGCTTTCCCTGCCAATTTAATCACCCTGGCAGAGAAGTTGGGATTTAACGTGGAAAAATATTTGAAGATAAGTGCTCCTGGCATTAAATCATAACAGACCCGTCTTAGAAATGTTCGTCGTGCCCTTCGCCTAAAAGATCATCTATTTGAAAACCTTTATTCCGTCCCCATGCACTTGTTTGCCAGTTGTCGATGTGGCCGGCTTTAGGAACCCAGGGTGGAATAGTAATCTTCAGGTAGTTGGAAAGCGAATAGATGTAAGGTTCGTACATCCGGCGAAGTTCAGAAAATTTTTGATCTATCATATTGCCTTCCCGGAGCTTGAGGCCTGCCCCCTTAAGGGTGGAGCGTATTCGAGACAACTCATCCGCTGGAAGACGATCGTGTTTTGGTTTATGGGGAGGGCAGTTGAAGACTTGAGCAAGGTCTACAATGGCGTGACGTGTGATTGCAAACGTCAGCTGCGCCTGACGCTCGCAGGGGCCTTCCAAACTGACGATGACGAAGGCGCTGGCATCTAAAATTGCAGTCAGGGCGCCCAGCCAGGATTGATTATCGTGGTGAGAACGAAAAAAAGCAAAAACGGGGTAGGAGAGATGACTTTCGAGTAGATCCGCTGACCAGCGTTCCCATTCGTGAAAAAGTTGTTGGAGATCCTCTAAACCACGGTCATGGCTGTGTCGGCGTAACATCTCGGCGGCAGTAGGTGGCGAGCCTGCCCGTGCGTCGAGCAGTGAAATGTTCACTTCCCTCTTAGCAAAAGACTGGTTGAGCCCAGGGAGGTAACCAATGACGAGGGCCAGGAAGCCAAAACCCATTCCTGCCTCAAATGCGATCAGACCTCTTCCGAAGATCGTAGTGGGGATCACATCTCCCAACCCAAGGGTAAAGAAGGTGGTTCCACTCAGGTAAAGATAGGTACCAACCCCGGCCATCCCCTCCGGTGTTTTAATGATCGAGCCAGAGGCCCAGTGCACGAGCGCAAAACCAATAACCAATCCGGTTGCCCATAATATCAACAACAGGAGCAACGAAAGGGGACCGAACCAACTTAAAAAGTTTTCCTGACGTTTCCTCGAGAATATCGATCGAACCGCTGTGTACCAAAAAAGCCAAGTATATTGATAAAACAGGTGGGCAAGACTGATCCGGCGTGTCACACGACGGGGAAGGACAATCGTCTCAAAAGCATCCCCAAGAACGATCAGAATAATCGCCACACCAAGACCCGCTATTAAGATTGACACATAACCTCCACTTTAGTTCTATTATAACCCTAAACTAATGAGATGGTAATCCTCACTTTTTCCTAAAGGGCAAGGGGTGTGGAGGATCTTTGGCGAGAGGTCCTTCCCTTTAACTCCAATCCCCTTAATCATGGATCCTTAGATTTTTTGTATCGTTTTACAAGCTGCTGATAGGTTTTTACTCCTTGATGAATTCGTTTTCTTTGGTCATCCGATAAGGGTTTCACGATTCTGGCGGGGTTTCCGGCAACGACTACATTGGAGGGAATACGAAAGTTCTCTTTCACGATAGACCCTGCAGCGATGATTACATGATCCTCGCAAAAAACTCCGGTCATCAGGATCGATCCCATGCCTATTAATACATAAGATTTTATTGTGACATCGTGAAGAATGGCCCCGTGGGCAATGATCACATTATTACCAATTGAGACCCTTTCTGTTCCTCCTACATGGATCACACAATTTTCTTGAACACTCGTTCCACGGCCAATGCTTATTTTTCCAAAATCACCGCGCAATACGGCACCCGCCCCGATAAAGCAGTCATCTGCTATCTCTACATCACCGATGATGGCTGCCTGCGGGTGGACATAAGAGGTTTTGGCGATTCTTGGATTTTTGTTCTCAAATTTATAGATCGACATAAAAGATGATCCTTTCTCTCTTGTTTGATAGGAGTCTACCAGATTATCGTGAAAAATCAACAAGAATTAAAGGAAGGTAAAGGGGGATATTCCTGCAGGGGGTGCTTGACATTTTCGAGCGAAGGTTAGAGCAGGACTAAGCATTGCCAGACACGTTCACCAGAAACGTCCCCAAAATCCTTGTAATTCAGATGTTAAAAATCATGACAACTGGGATGTTAAATAACATAAAAGGGATAGCTTGACAACCATGATCTTGTAGTGTATTGTAGGATAAAAGGTAAGATATGCGTTCAGTTTTTTCTGTGAGTTTGCCTGAAAATATATCCTCCGAACTCGATAAGTTCGCAAGAAGCACAGGCCGAACTAAAAGCGACATTGTGAAGGAATCGATCAATCTCTACCTCTGGGAGGCACGATTCCGCAGGTTGCAGAAGCGGGTGGGGGTTAAAGCCAAGAAGGTCGGCATGGTCAGTGAAGAGGATGTATTTAAGGCCATATCGTGAAAGCCGTTTTTGATACCAATGTTCTGGTGGCCGCCTTCGTTAGCGAAGGCGTCTGTTCAAAGCTTCTCACCAGAGCACGAAAGAGACAATTTCGCCTCTTTATATCCCCCTTCATTCTTCAAGAGTTTGAGCGAGTTCTCATCAGGAAGATTGCGGTTCCGAAAGGCGAGACAAGGGATACCGTAAGACTTGTTTCAGAAGCCGCCGATGTTATTCTTCATCCTCCAGAGCTCGAGACCCCTATCTGTCGTGATTCAAATGATGATAAGGTATTGGCGTGCAGCCTGGCAGCGAAAGCCGATTATCTGGTCACAGGAGATGCAGATCTATTGGACCTGCGATCCTTTCAAAATACTCTTATTATCTCGCCGCGGGATTTTGAGTCACTCTTCATTGATTAACAGCTAAAAATTCCCATTTAGCTTGGGTTACAATGGCGGGTGATCTACCAAGTTATTCTCGACAATCTTTTGTTCCAGGTTGCTTCAATAACCGCCCATGACTATCGGAGGTCTTAAATGAGGGAGTATCGTCCTGCAAAGAAACGGATTACGGTTTCAATTGGGGAGTCTGTGCGAATCATTCGTGAACTTCAGGAATTAAGCCAAAATCAACTATCACAGCTTACAGGCATTCCCCAGGCGACGATTTCGGCAATCAAAAATGATCAAGTCCATCTTGGGGTGGAGCACGCGAAGGTTCTGGCTCGGGCCCTGAAGTGTCACCCCGGTGTTCGGGTCTTCCCCGGCTGGGAACTTCCAAAAGAAGCTGCGGCATAACCCTTCGCTTCAGGGGAGTCGTCCATAGCTCACCGCGAAGTAATGCCCTGTTTAGCGTGGGATCACATAAAAGGCTGATCTATCTCATTACCAGGGAAGGCGTGATCCCTAAAAAATGTGCAACCCTTACTCCCATAGCCCCCAATAGTGTTCACTCTCGATTGCCTTGGCATATGTCTCAATCCTTCCCTTTTTCTCACTCTCCGTTAAGTTGCATTTTCACCTACTTTTCTCGAAAATTTATCACGTTTTTAATTGGTTACATTACTCCAGTGGAATACTGATACCTTGAATGAAAGGGAAGGTCAGCGGGATTCTTTTTAATGGGGTGATCCACATTGGCTGCGGCATGCTCCAGCAATTTAAATACCATCTCTACCTCTTCCGGCGCACCAATAGCTGAGGCAATCTCCTCTGATGTGAAAGACTTTCCTTTTTCTTTCTTTAGGAAGGTAAGGGTCTTGGCCTGAAGTTGGATCACCAATCCTGCCGCTTTTTTGCCCGCCTCCACACCCGGTTGATGATAGGCGTTGACATTGATCAGCGAAGCATAGAAGCCTACGGCTCGCTCGTATAGGGCGATTAGAGTGCCAATGGAGTGAGGATCTATCTTGTCTATTGTAAGGGTAATGGATTCCCGATCCTTTTCGCTGAGCGCCATTCGGGTTCCCTGGAGAAAAGCATTGAGATAATCGCCACTGGTGGCCTTTA
>Ga0256868_10000871_pt1 | contig 17124 bp, 13 predicted proteins | sample RVTome_13_FD_187341 | JGI IMG/M metagenome (GOLD analysis project Ga0256868, IMG submission 187341) | Soil microbial communities from uranium-contaminated site in the Upper Colorado River Basin, Wyoming, United States - RVT92D227 HiSeq ...
TCACCAGTAGGGACGATTATGCTCTTATAGATGAGATTCTCAGGCTTGTCGAGCATCATAAGGCTGAGTGCGTTGTAATTGGTTTGCCTCGCCGCTTGGATGGGGAGTTGGGTAAACAGGCTGGTAAAGTGGCGATTTTTGCCGACAGATTGTCATGCCTGGCGAATGAAAGAAGTCTGAAGGCTCTTGACATACAACTATGGGACGAACGACTCTCCACTAAGGCCGCGGAGCGATTGAGGACAGATAGTGGTATGGCAGGCAAACTACGCCGCGGGGCGAAACGGGGAACCAGAAACCGCGGCTTTTCGGTTAGAGCAGGAGTAGATGCCATAGCGGCCGCCTTCATCCTCCAGGGGTTTCTGGATAGCCACCGCCAGAACAATGGCGAAGGACCTTAAACGATGTCGAGATACATAGGACTCATCGGTTATCCCCTTAAGCATTCTATCTCTCCTTACTTTCAGCAGGCGGCTCTGGATTACTATCACCTTGATATTCGCTATGAGGCCTGGGAGAGAGACCCAGCCCGGCTTGGAGACGTAGTGAATGATTTGAGAAAACCTCAAAATGTTGGGGCTAACGTAACCGTGCCCTATAAGGAGGCAGTTCTACCTTTACTGGATGCAGTTGATGACCTGGCAGGTTCCATCGGGGCAGTTAATACCATAGTCAAAAGAGATGATAACCTCGTGGGTTTTAACACTGATGCCTATGGTTTCGCCGAGGCGCTGGAAAGAGAAGGACACCTTGTCCCCGAGGGGAAGAGGGTGGTCGTGTTAGGTGCTGGGGGGGTGGCCAGGGCAGTGGGTTTTGTTCTGGTGCAAAGGAAAGTGGCCTCACTATCTATCACTGATGGTATCTTTGAGCGGGCGACTGCATTGGCCCAAAATCTGGTGAAGTATGTCAAGCAGGCTGGACCAATGGCAAAGGACTGGGAGCCAAATATCAGCGCCTTTCAGTGGCAGAACCTGAAGTCAACTAAAACTCTTGAGAATTGCCATTTAATAGTCCATTGCACTACCATAGGAATGAAGGACAGTCCCCAAGAAGGACAATCACCCTTGAGCGTCGAGGTGATTCCTAAGAACGTTTTGGTTTATGACGTGGTGTACAACCCCTGGCTAACGCCCTTGCTGGAGTTGGCACAAGAAGCCGGAGCTAATATACTTGGTGGCCTACCTATGTTAGTATATCAGGGAGCTGCTTCCTTCAAGCTATGGACAGAAAAAGAAGCACCAGTTGACATAATGTTTACCAAGGCCAGGGAAGCATTGACAGGAGGAAAGGCGTGAAAAAAAAGGCAATCATTATCAGCGTATGCGTATTGGCATTGCTTGCGGCGATACTAACTCCGATTATCTTGCTTTCGAGGCCGGTAGCGGACAAGGTTGTTGTAATCCCTCTCAGCGGGAGTATTACCACCGGGGACTATTCATCGTCTAGTTCGACCATTACGCCGGGGCTGGTGAGGGACTATTTGTCGAGAGTGGAAAAGGATGAAGCAGTCAAAGCAATTGTCCTCCGTATAGAGAGCCCGGGCGGTGAGATAGAGCCCTGCCAGGAAATCCTGTTGCAGATAGAAAGAATGAAGGAAACAATGCCCATCGTGGTGAGCATGGGTGGCACGGCGGCTTCAGGAGGCTACTATATCTCGACCCAGGCGGATAAGATTGTTGCCCTTCCCACCACACAGACGGGGAGCATTGGGGTCATCTCTGCAGTAATAAACGTCGAGGAGCTTCTGGAGAAACTGGGTATCCAGATAGAAGTATTCAAGGGGGGCAAATACAAAGACATGTATCAAGGGTTCAGGGAAATGACGCCGGAGGAAGAGGAAATCATGCAGGAAATGGTTGATGAGTATTACGAGCAATTTGTCGAAGTCGTGTCTGAAGGGAGAGGGCTAAGCAAGGAGGAAGTCAGAAATCTGGCTACGGGGCAGCTTTATAGCGGTACCAGGGCCAAAGAGTTGGGTTTGGTCGACGAGCTAGGTGATTTGAAAACAGCCATAAATCTGGCATTGCAACTGGCCGGCCTCGAAAGTGCGATAGTGGAGTATTATCAACCACCCAGGTTTACAGTGTGGTCGCTGCTAGGGCTCGTCGATGCTATGAAGGCAAGGATATCGGGGTTGAGTGTCCAGGACATAGTTCTATTGGAAATCTTGAGCCACAATTATCAACAACCTCTATTTCTGTATCAGAGCTAATGGGACAATTTCGTTTTCTTACGGGTGGAGAATCCCACGGCAAGGGCCTGGTCGCCATAGTGGAAGGTATGGTGGCTGACCTTCCCCTGGAAGAAGGGTATATCAACAGGGATCTCAAGCGCCGACAGCAGGGCCATGGGCGTGGTCCTCGCATGAAGATTGAAGAGGATAAGGCGGAGATTGTGGCCGGCGTTCGGTATGGGCTTACTATGGGTAGCCCCGTAGCTCTCTTTATCACCAATCGAGACTGGCAGAACTGGCAGGAACAACTAAACATCTCTCCGGTAGAGAAACAGGTCGAGCCGGTGACCCTTCCCCGCCCGGGACATGCCGACCTGGCCGGAGTGACCAAATATGGACTCAAAGACATCAGGCCGATTATGGAAAGAGCCAGCGCCCGGGAGACAGCGGCCAGAGTAGCCGTGGGAGCCATAGCCCGACGATTCCTGGAGGAGTTAAGCATGGCCATTCACAGCCATACTGTGGCAATTGGGCCGCATGAGTGGGAAAGAGGCGAAACGACTTCTATAGATTGGGAGCAGGTAGAGGCATCCCCGGTTCGTTGTGCCAATTCCAAGCTGGAGAAGGCGATGATAGCGGCCATAGATGAAGCCAAAGCTAGCGGAGATACGTTAGGCGGCGTTTTCGAGGTGGTTGCCACCGGAATACCCATTGGGTTGGGCAGTCACGTCAGCTGGGACCGGCGTCTCGATGGCAGGATTGCTCAAGCGATAATGAGCATCAATGCCGTGAAGGGTGTAGAAATCGGAGCGGGGTTTGGTGTAGCCGGGCTGAAAGGCTCGCAGGCGCACGATGTTATCGAACCTGTTTCTTCTGTCATTGCGAGCGAAGCGAAGCAATCTCTCCCGTGGCGACATGCTACTAACCGTGCGGGTGGCGTTGAGGGTGGCATCAGCAATGGAGAGGACATAATAGTGAGGGCGGGAGTTAAACCTATCGCCACATTGGTCAGTCCTTTACCTTCGGTAGACCTTCGCAGCGGTGACGCGGCGAAGGCTCACTATGAGCGCAGCGACATTTGTGTTGTGCCAGCCGCCGGAGTAATTGCTGAAGCCATGTTAGCTATTGTACTGGCTGATGCCTGCCTGGAGAAATTCGGCGGAGATAACCTGAAAGAGACCCTGGCAAATTACCGTAATTATTTACGCAGCATCTCCTGATCGAGCGACTATTATCCCCAAGGTAAATTGGGAATGGGGAATTCACCGTCACCTTAAGCCTCTCCCGCTCGCCTGCTGAAGTCATATGGCGAGCAGGTCAAGGGAGAGGAACTTTGCAAAAACTTGCAGGGGATGCCAAAGGATGCTGTTTCAGAGCGTCTCAAAGACAGTTTCTAGAATTAATGGTCCTGGAGAAATGGATTTCCCCGGCGCTCATCGCCGATAGTCGTGGGTGATCCGTGGCCGGGATAGACAATGGTTTCATCGGGCAAAACCATAAGTTTTTCACGAATACTGTTCATCAGACGGTCATGGCTCATTCCGGGAAAGTCGGTCCTGCCAACGCCGAGATTAAATAAAGTATCGCCACTGAAGACCACTCCGTGCCCTGAAAGACAGATTCCACCAGCACTATGCCCGGGGGTATGGAGGACTTCAAAACGTAAGTCTCCTAAGTCTATGCGGTCACCGTCTTTGAGCAGTCTGTCCGGCCTGGGAGGAGATTTGACGGGAGACATGCCCAGCGAAGTCAGCATGCGCATGGGCGCTGAAAGGACGAATCCCTTCTCTGCCTCGTGAATGGCAAACTGGGCATTGCTCTTTTCCTGAACCTCGCGGATAGCACCGACGTGGTCTATGTGGGCATGTGTTATCACTATTATGGATATGCATAATCCCGTTTGTTGGACCGTTTTCAGAATGGTCTCAGCCTCAGCACCGGGGTCAATGACCATTCCCTGTTTGGTTGTGGATGAACCGACGATATAGCAGTTGGCGGCAAAAGGACCGACCGTCAGCATCTTTATAATCATTGCCCTTTTCACCAATAAATCTGCGGTTGAATCCGTTAAGTATAGCATGAGTGTGCAGTCTGGGAAAAACACGGAGTTCGTTTATATGATTAGTGAGACTTCTTTTTCGTCATTGTCAGGAGCGAGATTCCTTCGCGACTCAAGATTGAAGCAGTCCGAAATCCTAAACAAATTCAAAAATTAAAGGTCAAAAATAAAAATGACAAATCAAAACCCAAAGATGTAGTGCGAGGCTTCAGCCTCGTGCCAGGGTGGGATTGCACGACCTTAAAAGGTCGCACTACGATTGTGTTTGGAATCTTGCCAACGAGATTGCCGCGCTTCGCTCGCAGTGACATACCCTTCTGTCGTTGCGAGGAGCCGAAGGCGACGAAGCAATCTTGGTGGGGCTAGGAGATTGCCGCGCTCCCGCCTGCCAAGCCTTGGCGGGCAGGTCGCTGGCAATGACGAAAAAGAAACGGGCTAGCAGCTACAGAGGATGGAAGCAGGAGACGTAGTGGTCGTCGCCGACAGGCCTGAGCTCTGGCTCAAATTTGCGGCACTCGTCGCTCGCCCGAGAACATCTCGGGTTGAAGGTGCAGCCGGGCGGTGGATTGGCTGGACTGGGTACCTCACCGTGGAGGACAATGCGGCCGACCCTTCTGCTAGGGTCAGGGACTGGCGTTGCCGCTATCAGGGACTGGGAATAGGGGTGGCGCGGGGCGTGAAATATCTCCTCCGGCCTGCCCATCTCCACCACCCTACCCAGATACATCACAGCGATATAATCGCAGACACTCTCGGCAATCAGAAGCTCATGGGTGATGTAGAGGTAGGTGAGGCCGAACTCTTTCTTAAGGTCCTTCAGAAGATTCAGAATCTGGGCCTGGACAGAGACGTCCAGGGCAGAGGTCGGTTCGTCGAAGGCGATAAATTCCGGCTTCGTAGCCAGGGCACGGGCGATGGCGATGCGCTGGCGCTGGCCGCCGCTAAATTGGTGGGGATAACGTTCTAGTTGGCCGGCGCTCAACCCAACCCTGTCCAACAGTTCTTTGACCGCACTCTCCACTGCCTTGCCCGAAAGCACCCGGTGTATCTTCAGTGGCTCAGCAACTGTGGTCTTTATCTTCATCCGTGGGTCAAGAGAGGTAAATGGGTCCTGATGGACAAGCTGGGCACGGCGACGCAATGAACGTAGCCTCTTGCCGGAAAAGGTGGCCAGATCATTCTCCTTTAGAAGATAAGTCAGTTTACTGTTGTTCTTGCCCTGCGATTCCAATTCCTCTATCAGCGCCTTCGTCTCCTCGGGGACATCGAAATAAATATGGCCGCTGGTCGGTTTCCAGAGACGAATAATCGTCTTGGCCAGTGTCGTCTTGCCACAGCCGGATTCGCCGACAAGCCCCAGCCATTGCCCTCGCTTAATCGCCAGGCTGACGCCATCAACGGCTCTGACCGTTCCCGTCGGCCTTCTAAACACGCCACCTAGTATGGGGAAGTGTTTCTTCAATTTCTTGATATCAACTAAGGTGCTCATAGATTATAGATTAATAAAGGTGACAGGCCACCATGTGGTCCTGGGAGACCTCCTTCAGTTTGGCCCTCTCCTTCTGGCAAATCGGCATGGCGCTCGGGCAGCGCGGATGAAAGCGGCAGCCCGGCGGCGGGTTGAACGAATCAGCCAGGACGCCGGGGATGGTCTCCAGTTTCTTCCCCGGCATAGGCACGGCATCCAACAAAGCCCTGGTATAGGGATGCAGGGGGTGGAGGAATAACTCCTCGACGGTGGCTACTTCGCAAAGCCTGCCTGCGTACATAACCGCCACCCGGTCACAGACTTCGGCAGCGACTCCCAGGTTATGAGTAATGAAAAGGACGGAAGCTCCCTTGTCCACCTTGATGCGCCGGAAAAGTTCCAGCATCTGCGCCTGGATAGTGACATCCAGTGAGGTAGTCGGTTCATCGGCCATGAGAAGGTCCGGAGAACAGGCCAGCGCCATGGCAATGACTGCCCGTTGTTTCATGCCGCCGGACATCTGATGAGGATACTGAGTGGCCACGCGGGCCGCGTCGGGGATTTCCACATCCTTCAGCATATCAACCGTGAGCAACTTGGCCTCGTGTTTCATTCGCCAAAGAAGGCGTCTAAACAGCGGGAGGCGCCCTAAGAGACGGGGCTCAAGGGGATTGGAGTCCTGGGCTATCTTGTTGTAAAGCCTCCTCTGCCAGCGCCAGAGAGGTCTTTTCACACTAGCCGCAGGGCCGCTTCCGTCCTGCAACAGGACATCCAACCTCTGCCTGGCGCGCTGGGCCAGCTCCTGGCGCCGGTGGAGTAGAAAGACTTCCGAAATCTGGTCACCGATGGTATAGACCGGGTTCAAGGCAGACCCCGGTTCCTGAAAGACCATGGATATCCTGTTGCCGCGGATGGACCTCATCCTGTCCTCCCTCAATTTCAGCAACTCAAGTTCATGGCCGAGACCTTTGTCGAAGAAGACGATGCTCCCCGATTCTATCTTGCCGGGGTAGGGGATCAGGCGAAGGATAGCCAGGGCGGTCATTGTCTTTCCCGAACCGGTTTCACCCACTATCCCCAGCGTCTCCCCCTGCCTGATGTCCAGGTCCAGGTCGTCAATAGCGTAAACGACGCCTTCATAGGTGTAAAACCTGACCGTGAGGTCTTTTATCCTGATAATGTTTTCCATCTAGCGCCTTGCCAACTTGGGATCAAAAATATCCCTGAATGCATCACCAAGGAGATTCCAACCCAGCACGAAAAACAAGATGAACAGGCCGGGAGTGATTACCGCATACCAGTATTTCAAGGGGTCATCCTGGGGCCCTACGATCCAGTTGCGCGCGAACTCGGTCATCTGCCCCCAGTCGGCGTAGCCTTCAGGGGCGCCCAGGCCGAGAAAGCTCAGTGCTGCTGCTGACAGAACTACTGCTCCAATGTCCAGCGAAGCCATGACGAGGGTGGGGTAGATGGCGTTGGGCAGCACATGGCGGAGTATGACTCTCCCGCTTGAGGCACCGAGGCCGCGAGAAGCCTCGACATAGTCCTCCTCGCGAAGCTGGAGTATGTCGCCCCGGATCAGCCGCGCATAGGAAGGCCACCAGACTACGGAAAGTGCGATCATAACGGTCTTCATGCTGGGCCCTATGGCAGCGACGATTGCCATAGCCAGAATGAGGGCGGGGAAGGCCAGGAAAATATCGGTGATGCGCATGATGATTTCATCAATAATCCCGCCGAAGTAACCTGCCAGGCTTCCCAGTACTATGCCTATGAGAATTGTGATGGCCATCACTAGGAGCGCCACTCGAAACGCAGTGCGGGCGCCCCAGATACACCCGTAGAAGATATCGTACTGGCCCTGGGTGGTGCCGAAGATATGCTCGCTGCTGGGAGGCTGTGGCGTAATCGAGAAACCATCGCGTGGTATCAGATAGGGGTCTCGATGACCTGCGGGCGCCGGAGCGATAAGAGGAGCGAAGACGGCGAGGATGATGAAGATGAAGATGATGACAACGCCGGCCAGCGAAAGCGGGTTCCTGACGATCTGGCGTGCCATGAGTCTCCAACCGGTCATTGCACTTCTCCTCCTAATCTCACGCGCGGGTCAACGCGGGTGTAAAGGATATCCACCACCAGGTTGACCAGCACAAACAGGGCAGCCATGAACAGGGCAAAGCCCAGGACCGATGGTATGTCCATTCGGATCGCCGACTGCGCGGCCCACCAGCCGATGCCCTTGAAGCTAAAGATGGTCTCGGTAATAACGGCCCCACCCGCCAGAGCGGCAAACAGATAACCGGATACGGTTATAACCGGGATGAGGGCATTGCGGCGGGCGTGCTTACTGATCACTACTTTCTCCTGAAGCCCCTTGGCCCTGGCGGTGAGGATGTATCCCTTGCCCAGCGACTCCAGCATGCTGGAGCGCATCAGCCTCATAATAAAGGCCACGTTGACCGTAGAAATGGTGACCACGGGCAGGACAAGATGTCTTAAGGCGTTCACAAGGACCGGCCCGTTCAGATTGAGGATGGCGTCAATAGTGTTGATACGGGTGTAGCGGACAAAGCCTGCGGAGGTAACCACAACCTCCATCTGGGGGTCCAGACGCATCGGCGGGAAGAGGCCGCGGAAGTAGCCGTAGAAGATCATCATCAGTATGAGCCCCAGCCAGAAGGTGGGCAGCGACCATCCCAGAATAGCCGCTATCCGTGTACCATGGTCAATGGGCCTGTCTTTGTGGGCGGCGGCCTTGGTGCCGAAGAAGATGCCAACCAAAATGATAATCGGCGTGGCACACATAGCCAGCTCCAGCGTCGCCGGCAGGTAATGCAGGATGGCCCGGCCAACGGGCATGGACACAACAGTTGACCAACCTAGATTACCTCTGAACACCTGGCCCAGCCAGGTGCCGTACTGTATGTAGAACGGCCTGTCAAGACCATACTGCGCGATGATAGACGGCAGGTCTCGCATCTGCTGCGGGCTGGTGACATAGAGAGTCGCCCGCTGTGTCGGGGAAAAGAACATGGTGATGCCGAAGATGAAGAGGGTCACCCCGAACAGAACCGGGATGAGGAGAAGCAACCGGCGGATGATATAAGACCTGAGTTCCAAGGCACACCTTTATACCATAGAGAGACCCCCGCCTGCAAGCGGGGGTCTCTCGGCTTAGCTCAGAGCGCACACCAGGCGCTGTGCAGGATTACCCCTTGCTTATGACTTGCTCATGTAGTACAGAGGGCCGGGCTGGCCGGGGATTGTCGGGTTGAAGTAGAAGCCATGTATGTATTTGGTGAAGAAGCGCCTGCCCAGCGGCTGGCACAGCATGATGCCAGGGCAATCATCTACGTAAATGTCGTGGAGTTCTTCGTACAAGGTTATCCTTGTAGCTTCGTTGGTCTCGTATCTGGCCGTCTCAATCTTGGTGTCAAGTGAAGGATAGCCGTATCCCTGGTAGTAGGCAAAGTCACCATAGCTGTGCATAAAAGGAGTGATGAAGTTGTCGGAGTCGGGATAGTCGGCAATCCAGCCTATCTGGAACAGGGGCAGAGGTCCCTTGGACGTCTCTGTTTCAGTGAAAATGTTGTCCAGGATGGTCGGCCATGACATCGGCAGGATGCTGATCTGGTATAAGGGGTTGAGAGAGTACAGGGCCTCGGCCAGGATCTCACAGGCAGTCTTGCGCGGTATGTTGCCGCTGTTGTAGACCATGGTGAATTTGAAGCCTAAGGCCGAGACGTTGCCACCCCAAGCAAGATTGAGAGAGGTGTTAGCCGCCGCCAGGTCCTGCTCGTACTTGGCAGCAAGAGGATCGTAGCCCAGAAGCGGGTCAACGAGCGGCGAGCCCAGCATCGTGCCTTCGCCCAGCATAGCGTCGGCGAGATAGGTGTCATAATCGAAGGCCAGGGCAAAGCCCTTGCGCACATTCTCGTCGGTAAAGAAGTCGGGCGGTATGCCATTGCCGTCAAGCAAACCACTGCCGATCAGGTCGCTGTCTGGGTCGATATTCATATTGAAGAAAATGCAATCGTTAGAAAGCTCAGGGAGTTCACTCTTCTTCTCGAGGTCCGCGACATCCAGCAACTCACCGATGTACATCCTCGGGACATAGACATAGTCGGCGTCGCCGTTCAGGAGCGCCAGTTTTCGGCTGGTCCATTCGTCCACGAACTGGGTGACGACCTTGTTAAAGGGCACACTGCCTTTCCAGTATGCCTCGTTCTTCAACAGTCTGATGTACTCGCCCGCCTCCCAGATGTCTAATTTCCAGGGTCCGGTGCCATTGGCATGGTTGTAGAGGTAGCTGTCGCCCTTAGCGGGGGCGTTATACGCCTTCCAGCCTGTCTCAGGGTCATCATCGTACAAACTGTAGACGACCGGGTCCCATTCGCCGTTGGCCACGCACCATTGCTTGTCGAGAATGGAGCCCCAGGGCTGGGTCAGAATCTGGAGCCATTGAGTCATCGGATACTCGATTGCGAAGTTGAACACGACCCAGTCGCCGTCAACCTGTACCGCGTTGTCGATCATCGCGCCAGGAACATAAGCGCCGGGTACTCCTTCCCAGTTACGGGTACGATAGGCACCCAATAGTGGCAGATTAATCATCCAGGCAGGTCCGCCGCCTCTATCCTGGACCATCATCCGTTCGAAGGAGTATTCAACGTCTTCAGGGGTCAGGTTGCCGCCCTCATGAAAGGTGACGCCCGTGCGGATCTTGAACTTGATTTGAGTGGTATCCACAACGGTCCACTCGGTAGCCAGATTCGCGATAAACGTGGTGGTGCTTTCTCCGTTGTAGTCGAGGAGCACGTCATAGATATAATCCGTCTGCTCACCGCTGGCGGTGTCGTAGCCCCAGGCAGGGTCAAGGGAGTCGACATCTCCGATGGTCTGCGCGACAAAGTCGCCAGGGTTCTTGAGCGGTATCGGTTCACCGCCGTTGCCGCCGCCGCAGCCCGTGAGCACCAGGGCTATGATGCCCACCAGGGCCACAATACTTAGCATAAGTTTTTTCGCCATAGTTTTTCCTCCTTTGTTGAATTTGCGAAACTTTAGTTGCCAGAAGCTCATTCTATAGGCATCACCCCCCTTCTTTTGTATATTTTATCTTTAAGAATACGCTACTTGTATTAAAATCCTGTTAAGTAATTCTGCAAACAAAACGTCTTCTGCAACTTTTTCGACGGTTTGCCCGCCTCTGTAGAAGAAATTGGCGAAGGGCGGATTTAAGTACGCAGCGCCTCGCCAACACTAACTAAAAAGAAGCAACGTCACGGACGTGAACCTCGCTCTTCCTCGGCCAAACAAGACACTTGCATGTACACGCAGCTACCCTGAACCTTTATGATAACGTTTCTCCAGGAATTTGTCAACTAGTTGTACTCGTTCATATCATTATGAGACCTTTTTTGCGTCGCTGCGGGGGGTCAGATTCCTCGCTTACGCCTGCAAATAGCCTGCACAGTCTCTGAAGGGAAATCCATGCCCCAGGCACGAAATTTCGAACAATATCAAATGTCAAAGACCAAGAATAGAAATGACAAATCAAAACCCGAGAATGTAGTGCGAGGCTTTAGCCTCGTCCGAGGTTGGACTTGCACGACCTTAAAAGGTCGCACTACGATTGTCTTTGGAGTTTAGACAATGAGATTGCCACGCCGCGACAAGTCGGGGCTCGCAACGACGTACACTTCTGTCATTGCGAGGAACGAAAGTGACGAAGCAATCTGGGCTGAAGGCAATGAGATTGCCGCGCTTCACTGGTGATGGCGAAAAAAAGAAGGGCTCACAATGACACCTGGTAATCGACAATCAATCCCATGCAAATCCGATCCTTGCTCTAATCGGGGTTTTTCAATATACTGACATGCGTAACCCGATGAAAGCAAGTAGGCGCATGGAGAATCTCATCATTACCGGTTTCTCGGGCACCGGCAAATCTCTGGTGGCCAAGGAAGTAGCCCGGAAACTAAATTGGGATTTTCTGGATACCGATGATGAGATAGTCAAGCAAGCAGGGAAGCCTATTGCCGAGATTTTTCGGCAGGACGGTGAAAGCAAGTTCAGGGAACTGGAACGCGAGGCGATTAGAAGTGCCTGTCAGCGAAGGCAGGCAGTTATAGCTATTGGCGGCGGCGCCATAGTTGACCCGCAGAACTACGAACTGCTTGCTAAAACCGGGTTAATTGTCTGCCTGGAGGCTAAACCTGAGACAATCTACGGTCGCCTATTCCGTGAAGCTGCTTGCAGTCGCGGGACGGAAGTGCGCCCTCTTTTAGCGGTTGACAATCCCCTGGAGCGCATCAGGCAACTGAAAGCCTCTCGGCAACCTTACTACGCCAAAGCGGATTGGACTATCCACACTGATGTCTTGAGCATTAGTGAAATAGCAGAAGAGGTGATAAGGGCGTGGAGATTGCTTCGTCGCTGCGCTCCTTGCAATGACAATGAACAGGCTCGGAGTAGCAGCGACAAGGACCTTGCCTGCGTGGTCGAGACAGAGACTCAGAGTTATCCTGTCTTTGTTGGCTATGGCTTATTGGACAAGCTTGGCAAGAAAATGGAGCAGGCTGCTTTATCCGGCACAGCTACGATAATTAGCGACGAGAACGTGTTTCCTCTTTACGGCGGCAAGGTTGAAGGAATCCTGAAGGACGCTGGTTTTGCGGTTAATTCGTTTGTAGTGCCGCCGGGTGAGGAAACGAAAAGCATGGGCTTTGCCGTGAAGATTTACGATTTTCTCGTTAAGCATCGAGCAGAGCGAGACGACATTATCGTCGCCTTGGGTGGGGGCATGGCGGGCGACTTAGCGGGCTTCGGCGCAGCCACTTTCCTGCGAGGCATGCCCTGGGTGCAGGTGCCGACCAGTTTGGTGGCAATGGTTGATGCCAGCATCGGGGGTAAGGTCGGGGTCAACCACCCCGAGGGGAAAAACCTTATTGGTGCCTTCTATCAACCTAGCCTGGTTTTGGCTGACTGCCAGACTCTTGAGACTTTGGCCCGGCGCGAACTGACTTCGGGCTGGGCTGAAGTTATTAAGCATGGCTTGGTTTTAGATAAGGAATATTTTGAGTTCCTGGAGAGCAATGTTAACAAGCTGATAAAGCTGGAGCCGGAGTTGCTTACCCGGGCCATTGCCCGCAGCGCTGCCATCAAGGCCCGGGTTGTCAGCCAGGATGAAAAAGAAAGGGAAGGGAAACGCACCATCTTAAATTACGGACATACCATCGGTCATGGCCTGGAGGCGGCTACCCGGTATAAGCGCTTTCTTCATGGTGAAGCGGTGGCCATTGGTATGATGGGAGCCGCTAAGCTCAGTCAGCGATTGGGTCTTTTGCCTTCGGCGGCAGTGAAGCGCCAGCAAGCCCTGTTGCAGAAATTCGGCCTGCCGACGTCATTACGAGCCAAAGCTGCGGGCCAAAAGTGTGGCAGACAGGGAAGCAATCTCAAGGTAAGCCTTGCCGGGATAATTGGGGCCATGGAACTCGACAAAAAAGTGAAAGGAAAGGCAATTCGCTGGGTTCTATTGGAGGATATTGGCAAGGCAGTGATTCGCAGTGATGTGCCTCAGGAGGATGTGTTAGCCGTTCTTCAAGAGCTGATGGAACCGTAACCTCTTCGTTCAATTGAAAGCCATTCCCTTTATGGGCTATAATTCCCAATCCCGAAAAGGAGACTATCTTTGCTGAAGACCCACAACTGCGGGGAAATAAGGGAGAAGCATTCCGGACAGAAGGTCACTTTAGCTGGCTGGGTGCACCGGCGTCGTGACCATGGCGGAAAAGTGTTCATTGACCTGCGCGACAGGGACGGCGTAGTTCAAGTGGTGTTCAATCCCCAGATATCACAAGAGGCATACGAAGTAGCTGGTTCGTTCCGTAGTGAGTATGTAATTCAGGTTACCGGAGAAGTTGCTCCCCGCCCTAAAGGGACGGAAAATCCCAAATTAGCTACTGGGAATATCGAAGTGATAGCCACAGGGGCCGTCATCCTCAATCCGTCGAAAACGCCGCCGTTTTACATAAATGAAGATACAGAGGTGGAGGAAACATTGTGTCTCAAAAACCGTTACCTGTATCTCAGAAGACCCAGGATGACGGACAATCTTATCTTACGTCACAGGGTAATAAAGTTCATTCGTGATTTCCTGGATGCTAAGGGGTTTGTGGAAATCGAAACACCCTGTTTAATTAAGAGCACGCCGGAGGGAGCTCGTGACTACCTTGTGCCCAGCCGTGTTAACCCCGGCAAGTTTTATGCTTTGCCTCAATCTCCACAGCAGCTCAAACAAATCCTGATGGTGGCCGGGTTTGACAAGTATTTCCAGATAGCTCGTTGCTTCAGGGACGAAGACCTCCGGGCAGACCGCCAGCCCGAGTTCACCCAGCTTGACCTGGAGATGAGCTTTGTTGAGGCGCCGGATATACTGCAGCTGATGGAGAGACTTTTTACATCGCTTGTGAAGGCCGTGAAGCCGGATATGCGATTACTGGAGCCGTTTCCTCACCTTTCCTATAAAGAAGCGATGGAAAGGTACGGCACGGATAAACCGGACATCAGGTTTGGCCTGGAGATCAAGGATATGTCCGATATTGCTGCTGACACTGAGTTTCAAGTTTTCCGCTCGGCCCTCCAGGACAATGGCAAGGTGAAAGGGATATGCGTCCCCGGCTGTGGCCATTATACTCGCCATCAACTTGATGAACTAATCGATTTGGCGAAGAGTCTTGGTGCCCGGGGTTTGATGACCATGGCTTTTACAGGAGAAGCAATAACTCTGGATGAAGTGAAATCGGCGGCTGCTAAGTATCTAACGCCTCACCAATTGGAGGAAATAGCCGGTAGATTCGAGGCCAAGCCGGGTGATCTTCTACTTATCGTGGCTGATAAACCGCAGGTAGTCAACAAGACACTGGATGAGCTACGCCGCGAGATGGCGCAGCGGCTTGATCTAGCTGATGCTAGCCTGCTGGCTTTTGCCTTCGTAGTCGATTTCCCTTTTCTGGAATGGAATGAAGCTGAGAATCGGTGGGAACCCATGCACCACCCATTTACTGCTCCTCGGTGGGAAGACCTGGCCCTCCTCGATACAGAACCCGCTAACGTTCATGGTCAACATTATGATGTAGTGTGTAATGGCCTTGAACTTGGCAGCGGTAGTATCAGGATTCACGACCGGCAGTTTCAACAAAGGATATTCGGCCTCCTCGGTTACAGCAAAGAGGAAACGCAAAGCCGGTTTGGAGGTTTCTTAGAGGCGCTGGAATGCGGAGCACCGCCGCACGGCGGTATTGCTATAGGGCTAGATCGTTTAGTGATGTTATTGGCCAGGGAGCGGAGCATAAGAGAAGTTATTGCTTTCCCTAAAAACCAGAATGCCGTTGATGTTATGCTGGATAGCCCCTCTTACGTTGATAAACGACAACTTGACGACCTGAATCTTAAGCTAAAGCACGAAGTTCTTCACCATAATGATAAGAAGGAATGAAACATGAAAGTAAGCGCTGAAGATCTAGAGAATTGCCAGATAGCCCTTAATATAGAGGCTGAGGCTGGGGAATTAGACAAATCACTGGATGAGGCTTATCATCACCTAGTCAACGAGGTATCGGTACCCGGTTTCCGCAAAGGAAAGGCACCGCGGCCTATTCTGGAACAGCACATGGGGAAAGGGCATTTGTTGGAGGAAGCACTTGAGCATCTGATACCACAGCTTTATGAGCAGGCGGTCGAATCTCAAAAACTCGAGCCCATTGCCAGGCCACAAATAGAAGTTACTCAGACTGAGCCTTTGGTTTTCAAAGCCATAGTGTCTCTCAAACCGGAGATCAAGCTTGGCGATTACCATAGCTTAAAACTGGAGCCCGCTCCAGCAGTAGAAATCACCGACGAAGAGGTTGCCGCTGCCATGACAGAGTTCCGGGAAAGACAAGGAGCATGGGTGCCTGTAGACCGCCCCGCTAAGCTAGGTGACCTGGTTGCTATGGATATCCAGGCCAATGTGGAAGGCAAACCCTGGTTAAATCACAAAGACATATTATATGAGATGAACAAGGATTCACGTTCGCCTGTGCCAGGATTTGCCTCTAATCTGCAGGGCACTGAGAAAAACAAGGAAAAGAGCTTCAACTTGACTATTCCAGATGACTACCCTATTACGAAAATGCGCGGCAAGGAGGGCACTTTTAAGGTCACTGTTACGGAAGTAAAGGAGAAACAGTTGCCGGAGCTTAATGATGCGTTAGCTAAGGGTGCCGGCTATGATAATCTGGAGGATATGAAGAGGAAAGTAGCTGATGACTTAAAAGCCAAAGCGGATGCCAGGACTCGCCTGGAGTTGAAGCAAAAGGCACTTGATGCTCTGATGGAAATCAGCGAGGTGAATTATCCTCCTGTTTTGGAGGACGAAGAAATTAGCGAACTTCTCAGGAACGAGGCACAGCGCCTGGGCTTTAGAGAGCTAACCGATTACCTCAAGAAGGCCAATAGAAAGGAGGAGGAGATCAGACAGGAGCTACGCCCTATAGCGAAAAAACGACTTGCTCAGAGTCTTGTTTTGGGGAAATTAGCTGAAGAAGAAAAGATTGAAATTAGTTCTTCAGAGGTAGATAATAAAGTAGAGGAGATTGTCATTGATGCTGAGGATAAAGAAAAAGCCAGACAGTTTTTCTCACTGCCCCAAATCAGGCAATCAATTGAGCAATCTCTGCGGACTCAGAAAACGATGGACCGATTACTAGAGATAGCGATCGGCAATACTCAAAATACCAAAAAGGGGGAATGATGGAAACAAAATCTCAAGTGATAATTCCTACGGTGACCGAGACCAGTGCCCGAGGCGAACGTATTTTCGACATATATTCTCTATTGCTGAGGGAAAGAATCGTTTTTTTGGGCACACCGATCAATGACCAGATAGCCAATCTTATTATTGCTCAGCTCCTCTACCTGGAGAGGGAAGACCCGGAAAAAGATATAAACCTCTATATTCATTGCCCTGGTGGTATTATCAGCGCTGGCTTAGCCATCTACGATACTATGCAAATTCTCCGCTGCCCTGTATCCACCATTTGTATCGGCCTGGCAGCCAGCATGGGTACCGTGCTACTTTGCGCCGGGACTAAAGGCAAAAGGTATGCTTTACCCAATTCCACCATACATTTGCACCAGGCGGTTGGTGGCGCTCAAGGGCAGGCGGCGGATATTGAAATTGCCGCCAGAGAAATCATGAGGATGCAGGAAATGATACGTAACATCATAGCTAAGCACACCGGTCAGCCGGTGGAGAAGATTGCCCACGACACCGACAGAGACTTCTATCTGAGCGCCGAACAGGCAATAGAATACGGCATTATAGACGAAATACTTAGCAAACTCGCCAAGAAATGAAATGGTAGCCGGGGTGCCGGATTGGAT